>Ga0075424_100002643_pt1 | contig 16451 bp, 12 predicted proteins | sample SoiMethybrSBSTD3_FD_75301 | JGI IMG/M metagenome (GOLD analysis project Ga0075424, IMG submission 75301) | Bulk soil microbial communities from a Populus tree surrounding site in Tennessee, USA - Soil MetaG P. TD hybrid SBSTD3 | ecosystem: Environmental > Terrestrial > Soil > Tree plantation...
CGGTGATCGGGCTCGCCCGCCACCGCCTGGGCATCCGCGGGCTCTACCTGGCCGGCGCCGGCGCCCACCCGGGCGGCGGCATCACCGGCGGGCCGGGCCGGAACGCGGCCCGCGAGATCCTGCGCGACCTGCGCCGGGCCGGGTAGCCGGCGCCCGGCCCCAGCCCTCGAGCCGGGGCAGCACGGGCTCGAGCTCGAGCAGGTCGGCCAGGGCGGGAAAGCGACGGACGAAATCGAGCCAGCGCGGCTGCTCGGCGACGGCGCGGTCGAGATGGGCGCGGGCGGCCTCGGCGTCGCCGGTCTGCGCCGCCGCGATCAGCGCGGCGACGAGCGCATGGCCGTCCTCGAGCCCGGCCGCGCGGGCGGCCGCAGCCGCCTCCGCGGCAGTCAGCGAGGGATCCGGCTCCCACGCCGCGCGCAGGGCCTGGCCCCGCTCGACGAGCCGGCGCAGCTCCGCGACCGGCTCGGGATGGTTGTCGACGCGCACGTCGCAGATGACATCGTTCCAGGGCATGCCGCTGGGCTGGTCGGCGACGACGAGCACGCGCCCCGCTTCCTGCCCGCGCCAGTCACCGCCCACGGCCTGTGCCGCCTCGAGCGCCGCGAGGAGCCGCTCGGCCATCGTCCCCGACGCCGCCCGGTAGGCGTCCATCATCGCCGGCCAGACCTCGGCGCTCGCCATCATGTTGGCCTGGCAGGCGACGCCGCGGCGATGGAGGTGTCCGGCCTCGGCGACGCACGCGCTGCCGGTGAAGGCGGCGGCCGTCCCGGACGCGGACACGACGCCGACCTGGCGGTACGGCGACATCCGGTCGCGCCTGGTGGCCGCCGCCAGGGCGGCCGAGGCGGTGGCGCCGGTGCGCAGCGCCAGCAGGCACATCGGGCCGTATGACGGGTCGCTAAACGACTGCGAGGCGACCGCGCCGACGCCCGCCTCGACCCACAGCGTGTGCACGCCCGCCCGGAACGCCGCGGACTGGATCGCGGCCCCGAGCTCCCCCGTCTCCGCGTCGCGCGCGACGATCGAGTACGTCACAGAGCCGAGCCTACCCGAACGTCCGGGCGTCGATCGTGACCGCGCCCGCGGCGGCGCGCAGGACGATGCGCTCGACGGCGGCCGGCCCGGGCCGCACCGAGAGCGGCAGCCCGGCGCCGTCCAGCCACGCCGCCAGCCGGTCGGCGTCGCCCCGCAGGTGGACGCGCTCGACCTCGATGCCGGCGCCGCCCGCGCCGGGGAACGGCGTGCCCGCCTCCCATGCGATGAAGAACGGCAGGTACGGCTCCATCGCCGCGTGCTCGACGCCCGCGGTGCGCCAGCGCAGTGTGCGGCCGTCGGCCGCCTTCCGTGAGCCGAGCACGGGGTCGAGGCCGAGCCGCCTCGCGGTCGCCTCGAGGTCGGCGGCCCGCACGGCCCAGCCCATCGGACCGGGCGGCGCGGCCGCCACCCAGCTCCCGAACCCGCTCGTTGCCGCCTCGGCCGGGTCGACCACGGCGACGAGCTCGAGGTAGGCGCCGCCGAGCGGGACGATGCGGTTGGCCGTGCCCCAGCCGGGATGGCGGCCGCCGGCCGCGACCGGGAGCCCGAGCGCCTCGGCCGCGGCCGCGGCCGCATCCAGATCGGCCGTGGCGATCAGCAGGTGGTCGACGGCGACGCTCATGCCGCCGCCGTCGCGGTCGCGTCCTCACGGGCCGTGTCGAGGCCCGGCAGGCGCTGCGACGCGATGAACAGGGCCGCCCCGACCAGGATGAGCGCCCCGCAGACGGCGAACCCGAGCCGGTACCCCTCGTGCTGGATCACGTAGCCGGTGAGCGGGAACAGCCACAGCATCTGGATCGAGAAACAGCCCTCGGCGATCGACATCGAGGTGGCCCGGTACTCGGAGCGGGTGTTGTGCTGGAGGTACGTCGAGAGCGTCACGTACACGAGCTCTGGCGCGCCCGAGATCAGCATCAGCATGACGACCGGAACGGCCAGCCCGGGCACGGCGACGCCGACCACGAGCCCGACGACCATCGCCAGCGACCCCAGCCCGACCGACAGCGTCAGCGGGACGCGCTCGCCGATCCGCCCGCCGATCCACGAGCAGCCGGACCCGACCAGCATCGCCCCGCCCAGCACGACGCCGAGCAGCGCATTCGACGCGCCCCGCTCCTGGAAGAGCGGCGCGGCGTAGAACCACCAGCTCGTGACCGCCGCCCAGTAGATGCTCCACGCCAGCGTGAGCGTCCCCAGCCGAGGCGAGCGCCGCAGGGCGCGCAGGCCGCGGGCGGCCACCCGCACGCCGTGGGCGGCCTTGCCGCGGCGGTCGTCGGGCAGGCGGGTGGCGATCGCGCTCGCGGCGAGCGCGCAGGTCGCCGTCAGCCAGAACGCGAGCGGCTGCGAGTAGGTGGCGATCAGCCCGCCGGCCATGAACGAGATCGCGCCGGCGAACTGGAACACGGCCCACAGGCCGCCGAGCATGCGCGGGAACTGGGCCTGGGCATCGTCATGGGCGAGCGAGTCGAACAGGTACGCCTCGTCCGCGCCCGTGCGCAGGGCGAAGGCGATGCCGTGGATGCCGCCCGCGACGCAGATGAGCGCGAAGCCGGGCGCGTAGACGTAGCCGAGCTCGGCGATCGCGGTGAAGAACCCGGCCGCGACCAGCAGCCGCCGCCGGCCGAGCGCGTCGGCCAGCGCCCCGGTCGGCACCTGGGCGATCAGCATGCCGACGTGGAGGGCGGCCTCGACGATCCCGAACTGGGTCAGCGAGAGGCCGCGCGAGAGCAGGAAGACGGCCCAGATCGGGCCGGAGAAGATGATGCCGTTGAAGAGCTGGTAGAGCCGGAAGACGGTGAGCGTGCGAGCGTTCATGGGTTCCTCGGAGGGTCGGACGACGGCGGCCGGGGCGTAAGGGAGAGCGCCGTTTGGGCGCACCTCTCCCGTCACCGGGGCGTGTCAGCCCTGAACGCGGGCGATGCAGTGGCGCAGGAGCCAGAGAACCTGGCGCGTCGACTCGACGTTCTGTGTGCGCGTCTGCTGCATGGCGGCGGCCATGGTAGCAGAGCCGCCGCGAAGCGAGGGGCCCGGGTGAATAAAAGGGGGTCTGACCCCGTTTATTCACGCCTACTGCTGGAGGGCGGCCTCGAGCACCACGCGGGCGATCGGGGCGGCGACGTCGCCGCCCACGCCGCCGCGCACCACGAGCACCGCGACGGCTACCTTGGGCGCGCCGACGGGCGCGAACGCGATGAACCAGGCGTCGGTGGGGACGTCGGGGCCGCCGATCTCGGACGTCCCCGTCTTCCCGGCGACGGTCACACCCGGGATGGCGGCGCTGCGGCCGGTGCCCTCGGTGACGACGGCCTCCATCATCGTGGTCACCTCGCCCGCGATCTGGCGCGAGCAGGCCCTGGTCGGCGTGTGCGGCTCGCGGTCGGCCAGCGGCCGCCGGATCAGGAACGGCGGCTTGAACATGCAGCCCGCGCCGATCGTCTGCGCGACGGACGCCATCTGCAGGGGCGTCGCCTCGACGCCGCCCTGACCGATCCCGGCGACGCCGAGGTCGAGCGGGCTCGTCAGCTCCTTCACCGGCGGCGTCACGCTCTCGGGCACCGGATAGGCGACCGTGGGCGTCTTGTTGAACCCGAACGCGTTGGCCATCGCCACGAGCTTCGGCCCGCCCACCTCGACGGCCAGCGGGCCGAACACCGAGTTGCAGCTGACCGCGAACGCGAGCACAAGCGACCCGCCGCAGTCCTCGTGGTGGAAGTTGTGCAGCTTCCACCCGTTCAGGAGCGCGAAGCGGGCATACGGGTAGACGGTCTCGAGCGTCGTCTTTCGCGCCGTCAGGGCGGCGGCCGAGGTGATCGTCTTGAACGACGACCCCGGCGGCTGCAGCGCGTCCATGCCCAGGCCGGCGCTGGCCTCGACCGCGCCGGTGCGCGAGAGCACGACCACCCCGCCGTAGCGGCCGCCGAGGGCGTTCGTGGCCGCCTCCTGGATCGGCACGCGCAGCGTCGTCGTCACGCTGCGCGGCGCCACGCCCGGCTTGACCGCGAGCACGCGTCTCTGGCCGCTCGCCGACACCGCCCGCAGCACGAACCGGGGCGAGCCGGCCAGGATCGAGTCGAGCGAGCGCTCGAGGCCGCCCTGGCCGTAGGGCTGGGTGGCGGGCCAGCCGGCCCGCTCGCGGGCGGCGACGTCGCTCGGCGCGGGCGCCTTCACGTACCCCGTGACGAGCGCGAACGCCGAGCCCTGCGGGTAGACCCGCGCCGTCGCCGGCCCCTCCGCCAGCACGTGGCCGGTGAAGTCGAGGATCTTGCCGCGGCCCTGCGGCACGACCACGCGGCTGACGAGCCGCTCGCCCGGCTCGAGGCCGGGGAACGCGAGCGCCCGCGTCCAGGAGATGCGCTGGCCGCCGCGGGTGTGGACGACCGGCACGGACATGCGCTGCGTGACCCGGCCGAACCTCCGCGTCGCCACGGACATCGGCACCGCGACGATGTCGCCGTGGCGCCGGGCCGTGCCGACCTGGTGCAGGCCGCGCATGGTCGCGACCCTGGCGGCGTCCTGGTAGAAGGCGACGAAGCGGGCATACGGCACCCGCGCCCGGTCGCGCGGCGCGATCAGCCCGTACATCCCCTGGTAGTCGCCCTCGTGCCAGTCGGCCGCGAACTCGGGCACCGGCGCGGTGGGGTCGGGCTTCGGCCCGCCGTCGCTCTCGATGGTGCTCGCCGCACCGGTCAGGACGACGACGCCGATCGCGCCTCCCGCGGCGACCACGGCGGCGAGCACGATCCCGCGCGTGACCCAGACTCGCTTCCCCCGCCCCACTGACATCCCCCGGATTGTGCACTAGGTTGCACGGCTCGCGCGAATGCGCACCCGCCCCGCGGCCCGGTCGACGTCCCTGACGGCGACGTCGATCGCATCGCCCAGGCGCAGCCGGCGGCCGCTGCGGCGGGCGACGAGCGCAACGCCGAGCGGGTCGAGGTCGACCACCTCGCCGGCCCACGACCGGCCCGGGAGGTAGCCCTCGAACAGCGTGCCGAAGCGGACGAACGCCCCCGAGTCGATCACGCCGACCACCTCGCCCTCGAAGCTCGCGTCCCAGCCCCGCTCGTACAGCTCCCGCTCGAGCAGGAAGGCGGCGCAGACGTCGTCGGCGGTGCGCTCGAGCAGCTCCGCCCCGCGCTCGGCCGCGGAGTCGTGGGCGGCCGCGCTCGCGACGGCGGCCGGCTCGGGCGGCGGCGTCGAGAGCGCGCCCAGGTAGCGGAGCAGCGCGCGGTGCACGAGCAGGTCGGGATGGCGTCGGATCGGCGACGTGAAGTGGCAGTAGGCCGGGCTGGCGAGGCCGGCGTGGCCGAGGTTCCCGGGGTCGTAGCGGGCCTTTTGCAGCGCCCTCAGCACCATCGCCGGAAAGGCCGAGCGCCCCCGCCCCGACGAGGCCACGTAGCGCGAGACGGACTGGCTGACGAGCCCCGCAAACCGGGCCGCCTGCTCGGGCGTCGGCAGCGGCGGCTGCGGCGGCGTCGGCACCTGCAGCGCCTCCAGGCGCTGGGCGAGCACGTCCAGCGCGCCCGGCTCGGGCGGCTCGTGCACCCGGAAGGGCATGGCCGCGCCGGCCGCTGCCAGCTCGGCGGCAACCGCCTCGTTCGCGGCCAGCATCAGCTCCTCGACGAGCGCGTGCGCCGGGCTGGAGCGGCGGATGGCGCCCGAGACGACGACGCCGCCCGCGAGCCGGAACGAGCGCTCCCGCGTCTCGACCGCCACCCCGCCGCGCGCGAGCCGGGCGGCCGCCCGCTCGCGGGCGATGGCGTCCAGCCGGCGCAGGGCGCCGACGAGCTCGGGCGACCCCTCGCCGGAGGCGAGCACGGCCTCGGCCTCGTCGTACGTGAGGCTGCGGTCGCTGCGGATCAGGCTGCGGTAGGCGCGCAGCGGGCCGGGGCCGAGCTCGACGGTGACCGCGAACCGGTCGCGGCCGGGCAGGAGGCTGCACAGCCCGGAGGACAGCTGGTCGGGCAGCATCGGGTCGACCCGGCCCGGCAGGTACACCGACGTCGCCCGCCGGGCCGCCTCGCGGTCGATCGCGCCGCCCTCCGGCACGAACGCCGCCACGTCCGCGATGTGGACGAGCACGCGCGCGCCGTCTGCCGAGAGGGCGTCGTCGTGGTCACCGGCGTCGGCGGGATCGATCGTGAAGGTCGGAACGGCGCGCAGGTCGACGCGGCCGTCACCGGCGGCGGGCTCGCGCGGCAGCCGGGCCGCCTCGGCCTCGACGTCGTCGGGCCACGCTGCGGCGACGCCCGCCTCGATCGCCAGCCCATGCACGACCGCCTCGGCGTCGGTGACGAGCCCGAGCCGCTCGGCGACGATCCCCCGCCCCGGCCCTGTCACCTCGACGGCGACCAGGTCGCCGGCCGCGGCGGCGACCCCGCCAACCCGGCCGAGCGTGAGCGGCGGGCCGGGCTCGAAGAACGGCTCCCCCACCACCGCCCGCGCCCGCAACGACACCTCGCAGACGACCGGCGGCCGCGCCGGCGGCGGGCTCAACGCCGGCTCAGAGCCCGCAGTGCGGCCGCGAGCACGCGGTCGGTCGGCCCCGGCCGGGGCATGACGTACTTGTCGGGGGCGATCCCTCGATCCTCGACCACGATGCCGCCCGGCAGCCGGAACCCGGCCACGGTCAGCTTCAGTGCGCCGCCGCCCGCCAGCGGCTCGACCGCCTGGACGGTGCCCTTGCCGTAGCTGCGCCGGCCGATCAGGATCGCCCCGGCGTCGGCCCGCAGGGCGCCTGCGACCACCTCGGCTGCGCTGGCCGTGCCGCCGTTGATCAGGACGGCGATCCGGAGCGGCCCGACCGAGGTGCCGTCGGCGACGAACTCACGGGGCGGCTCGTGCCGGCCTGCGGTGGTCACGACGACGCCCTTGTCCGCGAACACCCGCACGACCGCCACGGCCTGCGAGAGGAGACCGCCCGGGTTACCGCGCAGGTCGAGGATCACGGCCTCGTGCTTGCGGGCCGCGCGGGCGGCGATCTCGCGCACCTTCGTCGCGGCGGTGGCCGGGAAGCTCAGAAGCCGGATCAGGCACACCTTCATGCCGCCCGAGTGAATCACCCGGCTGGCGATGTAGGGTAGCGTGATGGGCCGGCGCACCAGCGTCAGCGACATCGGGTCGCGCCGGCCGGTGCGCCTGATCTCGAGGTGCATCGCCGAGCCGACGCGGCCGCCGATCAGGTCGAGCGCGCGCCGGTAGGAGAGGCTCGCGAGCGACGCACCGTCGATCGTCGTGATCACGTCGCCGGGGAGGATGCCGGCGGCACGGCCGGGCAGGCCCGGGATCGACGCCGTCACCAGCAGGCCGCGGTGGGCGCGGTGCAGGGCCAGGCCGACGCCCGGATAGGTGCCCGCCTCGGCCGCCTTCAGCTGCGTGTAGGCGACCGGCGGCAGGTAGCGCGTGTACGGATCGCCCAGCCGTTGCAGCATCGCCTTCACGTCGCGGGCGTCGTACACGCGGGCCGGCAGCGCCCGGTAGTAGTAGGCCTCGAGGTCGTCCAGCACCTGCGAGCGCAGGGACGACGGCGGCGGTGGCGGCTTCGGCTCCGCGAGCGATTGCGTCCGGAGCTCGAATCCGAGCGCGAATGACGCGATCAGCGCCACGGCGGCTACGGCCGGCACGAGTAGTCGGTGCCCCTTCACCAACTGGCGATTGTATCCGCTATGGCGGGTGGCGGGCGTTACCTAGACGCGCAGGAACCGGCGCAGCGTGATCCCGGAGCCGAACGCGCCCAGGAGCAGGCCGAACGCCGACAGCATGGCGATCAGGAGCGGGACGCCCACGAGCCGGGCCGGGTCGGTCAGGCCGCGGTCGTAGCCGTTCAGGGCGACGTAGACGACCGTGAGCAGCACGAGCGCGCCGATCGCGCCCAGAAGGCCGGTCAGCATGCCCTCCAGCATGAACGGCAGGCGCACGAAGGCGTTCGTCGCCCCCACCAGCTTCATCACCTCGATCTCACGCCGCCGCGAGAAGATCGACAGCCGGATCGTGTTCTGGATCAGCACCACGGCGGCGATCCCGAGCAGCAACATCAACCCGAACACGAAATACAGGATGTACTTGAGCGTGTTCAGCACCCGGTCCGTGATCTTCTTCCCGTACGTCACGCACGGTGGGCTGCCGCAGTTGTGCACCGCGGAGATGTTCTGGGCCGCCGCTGCGGTCGTCGATGCCTTGTTGGCGTCGGTCAGCTTCACGTAGAAGGCCGGCGGCAGGGGGTTCGACGGGAGCGACTTGATGGCGTTGCGGGCCGACGGCGACATCTGCCTCAGGGCCTCCTCGGGCGACACGTACTCGAACGACTTCACGTACGGCAGGTCCTTCACCTGGTTGTACACGACGCCGCGCTGGGTCGTGTTCGTCGCGTACGACCCGGGCAGGTAGAGCTTGACCGTGACCTCGTTGCGGACGCCGACGGCGTAGTGGTAGACCCACCACGCGGTGGTGACGAAGATCCCGAGCAGGAAGGTGACGATCAGGACCGTCACCGTCGCCGCGACCGTGGTCGCGGCATTCGACCGGATGGAGGCCAGCGCCTCCCAGAAGAAGAACCGCCACCTCACCGTTCGTAGCCGCCGCGGCGATCGTCGCGGACGACCCGGCCGTCCTCGAGCTGGATCACGCGCCGGCGCATCTTGTCGACCATCTCGCGGTCGTGCGTCGCCATCACCACTGTGGTGCCGGCCCGGTTGATCCGGTAGAGCAGCTGCATGATGCCGACGGACGTGTCCGGGTCGAGGTTCCCGGTGGGCTCGTCGGCGATCAGGAGCGGCGGGTGGTTCACGAACGCGCGCGCCACCGAGACGCGCTGCTGCTCGCCGCCGGAGAGCTCGTGCGGGTAGCGGTCGCCCTTGTCGGCGAGGCCGACGAGGCCGATGATGTCGGGCACCTTCTTGCGGATCTCGGCCCGCGACTTGCCCTGCACCTGCAGGGCGTAGGCGACGTTCTGGTACACGGTGCGGTTCGGCAGGAGCTTGAAGTCCTGGAACACGCAGCCGATGTTGCGGCGCAGGATGGGGATCCGGGAGCGCTTCAGCTTCGGCAGCGAGCGCCCGCCGACGATCAGGTTCCCCGTGGAGACGTCGAGCTCCTTCAGGAGCAGCTTGATGAAGGTCGACTTGCCCGACCCGGACGGGCCGACCAGGAACACGAACTCGCCCTTGTCGATCTGCAGCGAGACGTCGTCCAGGCCGATCACGCCGCCCTGGTACGACTTGGTCACGCCGTCGAAGATGATCATCGCCTGGGCCGACGCGCGGGGGGCGTCGGGCGGCAGCGGCGCCACGGCCGTCCGGCTCGGGACGCCTCCTGGCTCATACGCCGGCGGCGGCACGTCGGAGACGGCCTGGTGAACTCGGATCTCGTTGTTCATGGGCGGCTTCGGATCGCCGAGGCGGGCGATTGGTGCGTCACCAGGGTACCGGTGCGGCCGGACAGGTGCAAACGGCAGGTCGCGCGTTCCCAGCGTTTGCCAAATCCATTCACGCGTCCTGCCCGCACCAAAAGGGGTCAGACCCCTTTCGGTGCAACCGCTGCGCGGCGCAGGAGCTCGGCCCGGATGAGCTCGTCGAGGTCTCCGTCGAGCACGCCCTGGGCGTTCCCGACCTTCACGTTCGTGCGGTGGTCGTTCACCATCGTGTACGGGTGCAGGACGTACGACCGGATCTGGCTCCCGAAGGAGATGTCCTGCGCCTCACCGCGCTCCTTCGCGAGCGCCGCCTCGCGCTCCTCGTGCTCCCGCTCGAGCAGCCGCGACCTCAGGATCCGCATCGCCTGGGCCTTGTTCTGCAGCTGCGAGCGCTCGTTCTGGCACTGGACGACGATCCCGGTCGGGATGTGCGTCAGCCGCACCGCCGAGTCGGTCTTGTTGACGTGCTGGCCGCCGGCGCCCTGCGAGCGATAGGTGTCGATGCGCAGGTCGGCCTCGTCGATCTCGACGTCGACGTCGTCGTCGACGAACGGCGACACCTCGACCTGGGCGAAGCTGGTGTGGCGGCGGTGGGCCGAGTCGAACGGCGAGAGCCGCACCAGCCGGTGGACGCCCTTCTCGGCCTGCATGATGCCGTAGGCGTTGTCGCCGGTGAGGGTGAAGGTGGCGCTCTTCAGGCCGGCCTCCTCCCCCGGCGTCGCCTCGAGCAGGTCGGCCTTGAAGCCGCGCGCCTCCGCCCAGCGCAGGTACATGCGCAGCAGCATCTCGGCCCAGTCCTGGCTGTCGGTGCCGCCGGCGCCCGCGTGCACGCCGACGACGGCCGGGCCGGTGTCGTACTCACCCGTGAACAGGGCTTCCTCCTGAAGCCGGCCGAGGTCGCGCTCGAGCCCCGCCAGCGACCCCTCGAGCTCGGTCTTCCAGTCAGGATCGTCAGCCGCCATTTCCAGCATTCCGTCCAGCTCGCCAGCCTCGCCCTGCAGACGCTCGAACATGTCAAGGTTGCGCTGCGTTCGGGCCAGCTCGGACGAAGTCCTGGCAGCCCGGCGCTGGTCGTCCCAGAAGCCCGGCTGCACGGTCTCGGCCTCGAGCTCGGCCCTGCGCGCGCTCAGTGACTCCGGGTCAAAGGTAATCACGAACCCAGTGCAGCTGGGCTCTGATCTCCTCGACCGCCGCGCGCAGGTCGTCCAGCGAGCGCGGCTCGGGTGCGTGGCCGTTATGCGCCATGGCACTTCTTGAACTTCTTGCCGGAGCCGCACCAGCACGGGTCGTTGCGGCCGATGTCGCGGTCGGGGTCGACGTGGCGCTGCTCGACGACGGGGAAGCCGTCGGCCTCCTCGAGCACCTCGCCGTTCCCCGCCCCCGCCGCGGCGAGCGCCTCGAGCGTCGCGGCCTCGTCGTGCTCGTAGGAGTACTGACGGGTGCTGTTCTGGGGCGAGTGGTCGTACTGGGCCTCGTCCTCGATGGCCACCTCGACGTGCATCAGCGCGCGCACGGTCTCCTGCTTCACCAGGAAGTCCATCTCGTTGAACATCGCCGCGCCCTCGGCCCGGTACTCGACCAGCGGGTCCTTCTGGGCGTAGCCGCGCAGGCCGATGCCCTGGCGCATGTAATCCATGTTGTCCAGGTGCTCGCGCCAGCGCACGTCGAGCACCTGCAGCACGACCCAGCGCTCGAGGTTGCGGGTCAGCTCCTCGCCCCACTCCTTCTCCCGCGCCTCGTAGGACGAGATCGCGTCGTCGAAGATGCGGTCGAGCAGCTCCTCGCGGGTGATGTGCTCGCGGTCGATCGAGGCCAGGTCGACGCGGATCGGATAGATCGACTGGAGCGAGACCCACATCCCCTCCCAGTCCCAGTCCTCCGCGAACCCGCCCCCGCCGGTGTGGGCGTCGACGGCCGCCTCGACGACGTCCTCGAACCAGCCCACCACCATCTCGTGGAGGTCCTCGCCCTCGAGGATCTCGCGCCGGGTGGCGTACACCTGCTCGCGCTGCTCGTTCAGGACGTCGTCGTACTTGACGACGTTCTTGCGGTTGACGAAGTGGAACTCCTCCACCTTCTTCTGCGCGCCCTCGATGCGACTCGTCAGCATCTTGGCCTCGATGGGCTCGCCGTCCGGCGGGCCGAAGCGCGAGTCGAGGATCTTGTAGATGCGCTCGCCGGCGAACAGGCGGATGACCTCGTCCTGGGCCGAGAGGTAGAAGCGCGACTCGCCCGGGTCGCCCTGGCGGCCGGAGCGGCCGCGCAGCTGGTTGTCGATCCGGCGCGACTCGTGCCGTTCGGTGCCGAGCACGTAGAGGCCGCCCAGGTCGGCGACGCCCTGGCCGAGCTTGATGTCGACGCCGCGGCCGGCCATGTTGGTCGCGATCGTGACCGCGCCCGGGAGGCCGGCGTTCTCGATGATCAGTGCCTCGCGCTCGTGGTTCTTCGCGTTCAGCACCTCGTGCGCGATGCCGCGCCGCCCGAGCAGCGTCGAGAGGTGCTCCGAGACCTCGACCGAGATGGTGCCGACGAGCACCGGCTGGCCGGTCGCGTGGCGGTCGACGATGTCCTCCACGACGGCTGCGAACTTCTCGTCCTTGGTGCGGTAGATCTGGTCGTTCTGGTCCACCCGCACCATCGGCCGGTGGGTCGGGATCGGCACGACCTCGAGCTTGTAGATGTCGTGGAACTCGTTCGCCTCGGTGAGCGCCGTGCCGGTCATGCCGGAGAGCTTCTTGTACATCCGGAAGTAGTTCTGGATCGTGACCGTGGCGACGGTCACGTTCTCCTCCTGGATCTTCACATTCTCCTTGGCCTCGACGGCCTGGTGCAGGCCCTCCGACCAGCGCCGGCCCTCCATGATGCGGCCCGTGAACTCGTCGACGATCTTCACCTCGCCGTCGACGACCACGTACTCGTCGTCGCGCTTGTAGAGCTCCTTGGCCTTGATCGCCTGGATCAGGTGGTTCACCAGCTGGCCGTTCTCGGGCGCGTACAGATTCTCGATCTTGAGCGCGCGCTCGACCTTGGTGACGCCCTCCTCGGTGGGGGCCGCCTGCTGGAACTTCTCGTCGACCTCGTAGTCGTCGCCGAGCTGCAGGTCGCGGACGACGCGGGCGAACGAGTAGTAGGTCTCGGCGGCCTGCTCGGGCTGCCCGGAGATGATGAGCGGCGTCCGCGCCTCGTCGATCAGGATCGAGTCGACCTCGTCGACGATCGCGTACCAGTGCCCCCGCTGCACGGTCTGGGCCAGCTCGACGGCCATGTTGTCGCGCAGGTAGTCGAAGCCGAACTCGGAGTTGGTGCCGTAGGTAATGTCGCAGGCGTAGGCGGCGCGGCGGTTCGTCTGCTCCCAGTCGTCCGGCATGTTCGACTGGATGACGCCGACGGTCACGCCGAGCGCCTCGTAGACCGGCCGCATCCACTCCGCGTCGCGCTTGGCCAGGTAGTCGTTCACCGTAACCAGGTGCACGTTCACGCCGCTGATCGCGTTCAGGTAGAGCGGCAGGGTGGCCACGAGCGTCTTGCCCTCACCGGTTTTCATCTCGGCGATGCGGCCCTCGTGCAGCACCATGCCGCCGATCAGCTGGACGTCGAAATGGCGCATGCCGAGCGTCCGCTTGGCCGCCTCGCGGACGCACGCGAACGCGTCCGGCAGGAGCTCGTCGAGCTCCTCGCCCTCCTCGAACCGGTTGCGGAACTCCTCGGTCTTCGCGCGGAGGTCGTCGTCGGACAGCGCCTCGACCGCGGGCTCGAGATCGTTGATCTCGCGGACGCGGTCCTGCATGCGCTTGAGTGTCCGGCCCTCGCCGGCGCGCAGGATCTTCTGGAAGACGCTCATCCCGAGGGATGGTACCGAACGGGCCCGCGCTTCCCGGCGGGGCGCCGGGCCGTCCTCCTCCTCCGCGGCGCGAGATGAGTGATTCCACGCCCTGTGTGCCCAAGGGGCGAGCCCGCAGGGCTCGCACCGATCAGCGCAAGGACGCAGGGAGCGCTCAGAGCCCGTCGTCATCCCGAGCGCATGAACGCCGCAAAGACGGGACGAGCCGAATTCATCCCATCCGGGGGACGGGTCCCCCCACCCCTGGTGGCATTCATCCGGTCCGACGCTCGAGCCGGACGGGGGGCCTCACTCGAGATGCGTGGACGCAGCAACCGGAGGAGTACGCAGCGGTGATTCCGGTCGCCGTGAGCACCGTCGACCTGGCGCGGATCCAGTTCGCGACCACGTCGCTCTACCACTTCCTGTTCGTCCCGCTGACGCTCGGGCTGGCCCCGCTCGTCGCGGTGATGCAGACGCTCTGGCGGCGCACCGGGAACGACGAATGGCTCCGCCTCACCCGCTTCTTCGGGACGCTGCTTCTGATCAACTTCGCGATCGGCGTGGCCACCGGCCTCGTGCAGGAGTTCCAGTTCGGGATGAGCTGGTCGGTCTACTCCAACTACGTCGGGGGCGTATTCGGCGCGCCGCTCGCGATCGAGGGCCTGGCGGCGTTCATGCTCGAGGCCACGTTCCTGGGCCTGTGGATCTTCGGATGGGGTCAGCTGTCGCCGCGCGTGCATCTGGCGACGATCTGGATCGCGGCGCTCGGCACCTGGCTGTCCGCCTACATGATCCTGGTCGCGAACTCGTGGATGCAGCACCCGGTCGGGTACACGATCGAGAACGGCGAGGCCCAGCTGACGAGCGTGTCGGCGCTGCTCTCGAACGAGTTCGCCGTCATCGCCTGGATCCACGTCATCCTGGCGGGGCTGATCTTCGGCTCGATGGCGATGTTCGGGATCTCGTGCTGGCACCTGCTGCGCGGCCGCAACGTGGAGCTGTTCCGGCGGTCGGCGAAGCTGGCGCTGATCGTCGCCGTGCCGGCGACGCTCGTCCAGCTGTCCGTCGGCAACCGCTTCGGCGAGGCCGTCACGTCCGCCCAGGGGATGAAGATCGCCGCGTCCGAGGCCCAGTGGAACACCTGTCAGCCGTGCGGCTTCTCCCTGTTCCAGATCGGCGGATTCTCGGCACAGGACCCGACCCCGCGCTTCGCGGTCACCATCCCCAGGCTGCTGTCGTGGATGGCCACCGGGTCGTTCGACGGCAAGGTCGAGGGGCTGAACCACCTCCAGCATCAGGAGCGGCGGGACTTCGGCCGCGGCAGCTACGAGCCGGACGTCCGGCTGATGTACTGGTCGATGCGGGTGATGGCGATGCTCGGCGTCGCCATGTTCCTGATCGCGGCCGTGGGAGCGTGGCTCTACCGCCGGGGCACGCTTGAGAAGACGCGCTGGTTCCTGTGGATCGGGGTGGTCGCCATCGCCTTCCCCTACGTCGCGGCGACCGCCGGCTGGATCCTGACCGAGATGGGCCGCCAGCCCTGGATCGTGCAGGGCCTCCTGAAGACCTCCGCCGCCGTCTCGACCGGCCTCGGCACGAGCACCATCGCGGCCAGCCTGGCCGTCTTCCTCGTGCTGTACACGGTGCTCGGCATCGTCGACTTCGTGCTGATGCGGCGCTATGCCCGGGTCGATCCGCCGCCGGCCGGCGAGCTCCCCGGCGGCGTCCCGCCGATCGCGGACATGCCCCAGCCGAGCGTCCCCGCAGGAGGCCGCTAGCGTGAGCCTCGAGGAGTTCTGGTTCGTCCTGATCGGCGTGCTCTGGAGCGGCTACTTCGTGCTCGAGGGCTTCGACTTCGGCGTCGGCATGCTCATGCCGTTCCTGCCGCGGGACGAGCGCGAGCGGAGCCTCATGTTCCGGTCCATCGCCCCCGTCTGGGACGGCAACGAGGTCTGGCTCGTCGTCGCCGCCGGGGCGACGTTCGCGGCGTTCCCGGCCTGGTACGCGACGCTCTTCTCGGGCTTCTACGTCGCGCTGCTCGCGATCCTGGTGCTGCTCATCGTCCGCGTGGTGTCCTTCGACTGGCGCGAACGCCACGACGGCGAGCGCTGGCGCCTGACGTGGCTGTGCGCGAACAGCATCGGCAGCTTCGGGGCGGCGTTCCTCTGGGCGCTCGCGCTGGCCAACCTCGTCCAGGGCGTCCCGCTCGACTCCTCCCACGTCTTCACGGGCGGGATCGTCGACCTGTTCTCGCCCTACACGGTCGTCATGGGGCTGGCCGCGGTGGCCCTCTTCGCCCTGCACGGTGCGACCTACCTCGCGCTCCGGACGAGCGGCGACCTCCGCAGCCGGGCGGCGGCGGCGGCCGCTCGCCTGGCGCCGATCGCCGTCGTGCTCGCGGGCGTTGGCGTCGCATGGACGGTCGTCGTCGCGCACGAGAACAACCAGCGGGCGGTGCTGCCGGTGGCGATCCCCGCCGTCCTCACCGGCGTGCTCGTGATCGGCGCCGCCGTGCTGACCGCGCGCCGACGGGCGGCGTGGGCGTTCGCGGCGACCGGGCTGGCGGCGATCGGCATCGTCGCCACGATCTTCACGGGCCTCTATCCGCGCGTGCTCGTCTCCGACCCGTCGTTCGGGAACAGCCTGACGATCTCGAACGCCGCATCCGGGCACTACGCGCTCGAGGTGATCACCGTCGTCGCGGTCGTCTTCACGCCCGTCATCCTGCTCTACCAGGGCTGGACGTACCACGTGTTCCGGGCCCGGCTCGGTGGCGGCGACGGCCCCGGGCCGGCGGAGCGGCCGGGCGAGCCGCAGGCCGGCTGAGCGGGCGTGCGCCCGCTCGACACCCGCCTCCTCGCCCGCGCACGCGCGGCCCGCATGCTCCTCGCACTCGACGTGGCCCTCGGCCTCGGCATGGCGCTGCTCGTGCTGGCCGGGGCGACCCTCCTCGCCCACGCCGTGTCGCAGGCGTTCGCCGGAGCGTCGCTGCGGGCGATCGCCCCCGAGCTGGCCCTGCTGGCGCTCGTGTTCGCGGCCCGGGGAGGGATCGCCTGGGGCTTCGAGGTGGCCGGCAGCCAGGCGGCCGCCGCGGTGCTCTCGGACCTGCGGCTGGCGCTCGTCGATCGTCGCCTCCACAGCCATCCCGCCGCGCTCGACGGGGCCGAGGGAGGCGAGATCGCG
>Ga0075424_100002647_pt1 | contig 16440 bp, 22 predicted proteins | sample SoiMethybrSBSTD3_FD_75301 | JGI IMG/M metagenome (GOLD analysis project Ga0075424, IMG submission 75301) | Bulk soil microbial communities from a Populus tree surrounding site in Tennessee, USA - Soil MetaG P. TD hybrid SBSTD3 | ecosystem: Environmental > Terrestrial > Soil > Tree plantation...
TCCTTGAAACGCCACATATCGAACCACGTCGTCTCCTTCAAGTCGTGCACATAGGCCACCACCACGAGATCCCCCTCCGCCACGACCGACACGACCCTCGTTTTCATCTTCTCCGGTATTGCTACAGGCCTCACCTTCCGGACCTCCGTGAAGTACCTGACCACACCATCGCGTCCGGACGCCGCGTTCGGATTGTGCTGGATGTAGCGCTCCGTCAAGTATTTGTCTGCCAGCTCCCAATGCCCCGCCTCGAGCAGGTCCTTTACGATGTGGTAGGCGACCTGCTTGTTCGTGTTGAGCTTCGGATCGCTGCTGTGAAACAGGGCGTCGGGATCGCTCGCACCTACGACGGGTTCTTGTGCGCGCAGCGAAAAGCTACCGGCCAACACGGCAGCCGCCAATGGAATGTGAAAATGACGAGGCATGTATTCCTCCTCTGACGAACACCGGAATGGGCTTCAGAAGGGATTCCCTTGCGACCGACCGTACAGATCCGACGACCATTTCAGCGTTTCGTAACGCCGCATTCGCACGAAGCCGCATTGCTCGAGCAGAGCTTCCATACCCCGCCCCGAGTGTACGAAACCCCGGAAGGGATTTCTCAGCATGGCCCGGCCCAGATTCTGCACCCCAACAGCGAGCCGCACATACCACCGGTCTCGTGGGTATGAGAACGCCAAGAGACGACGGCTGCGGCGCGCTGCTACTTCCAGCAACGGTCGGTATGCAGGGTAGCAGCAAACCACGCGATCCATGGTCACGACGTCGGCGGGCATGACGGTTTCAGCCACCGACACGAAGTCGCCGTGCACCAAGTGGATCCGATCCGCGACGTTGCGGCGACGAGCCTCTTCCCGAGCCGCCGCAACGTAGGCGGGCGCCGCCTCTACGGCCGTCACCCCCTCAGCACCCGCCGCCAGGAGCTCGAAGCCGAGGGCACCGACACCGGCACCCACGTCCAGCACCGTCTTCCCGTTCCCTGCCTCGAGAATGGCATTCCTCAGCAGCCGCGTCGTCTGATCGGGCCCTCGCGTCCGGTAGCGCTTGAGATCACGCCGGGCGATGGCGTCGCTGAAGTGACGTTGGTTAGCGGCGAAGAAAGCACTACAGCAGGAGCTCATTCGTCGCTTGGCGTTCGTGAAGCACTCGCCCGCCGAACCTCAGTTATCAGAGCCTGCGCCGAGTTCAGCAGGTCCGCAAATGGGTGGCTCGCAGGGAGCCCGGACGGGCCGACATCGATCTCTCCAGATGACAGCGTCACGGAGTCGGTCACCACATAGAAGACGACGTTATTGTTGCCGCCCGGCAGGGGGAATGCGGTAGCCGGTGAGAGCTTCGAGAGGATCGCACGCGCTTGTTGGCGGAACGGCGCTGCGGCTCGCGCGACGTTCGGGTGCGCGCCTGCTCCGATTATCCCCCCGCCTGAGCTCAAGTAGAGGCTGACCGTGCCGTCGTCGAACGCGACTAGGGTCGCGACACTACCGCCGACGTTCCAATCCATGAGGACGCACCGAGGGGTACCTGGTTTGCCCGGGGGGAACTGAGCAATGAATTGCCGTGTGAGGATGTTCTCGCGCAGGACGGCACTGGCGTGAGCAGCCTGGTCGCCTCCACGTCTTCGAGAGCGCAGCCACTGCGGCACGAACAGCACCGCGAGGGTGACTGCTACTGCAAGGACAATGCGGGTTATGGGTAGGGTGTTATGCTCCATAACCTCTTCTGGAGGTCAGCCGCGGCGCTAGGGCCCGTGGTGGCGCCGGAGTTCCTCAACCTGCGCTAGAGTAAACGCATTCAGTTGGACGACCTTAGCGTCGGAACGAAAGGCGGGCGGGACTATGCCGCGCGCTTCCTCCTTGCTTCCAACTTCCACAATCAGCCACGCCTTATGATCCCCGTCCATGCAACCCCAGTCGGCGTGCGTGAGGAAATGGGAGCCTGTTCTAATGAAGGTGTCAGCGGCCCGCGCACACTCTCCCACGGTCGCCTCATGCGGGACCTCGATCAGGAACTTCGGCATTGAGGAGATCTCCTAGAGTTCGGACGTGTTTCGCTTAAGCTGCGCGCGACGCGCCTGCGGGCGCAAGGAGGCGGGACGAGGTCCGTCCAAGCGCGAGGGCGGCTCCCGCCGATCGCGTACTTGCTCGCCGTTGGGATATGGTGTCAATTCTCACCCTGCCCGCCCGTACCGGACCTCGGCGCTCCGATGCCAGGCGCCCCGGGCGACGGCGAATTCCCCTTGCATCCGTCGATACACCTGCTGCGGGTGGCTCATGGCGACACGCACACTGCCTCTGCCGCTGGCCCTTTTGTTGCTCGCCACCTGTAAGGACAACCTTACAGACACGAGCACGACCAATCCCCAGTCCGTGTCGGTCCTGACGCAGCACAACGACAACACCCGGTCCGGCTGGAACGACCAGGAAACGGCGTTGACCACCAGCAATGTCAACGTGCAGCGGTTTGGCGCGGTGTTCGCGCTCACCGTGGACGACCAAGTGTATGCCCAGCCGTTGGTCGTTGGCCATGTCTACGTCGGCGACGGCTACCACAACGTCGTCTACATCGCCACCGTCAACAACACGCTGTACGCCTATGACGGCGACAACGGCAAACTGTACTGGCAAAGCAGCGTTACCGCGCCGGGCATGCGGCCGCCGCGAAACACCGACATGACTGGGGCATGCGGCGGGACGTACACGAACTTCAGCGGCAATATCGGGATCGTCGGCACCCCGGTGATCGATGCCGCGCGGGGGACGATGTATGTCGTCGCGCGCAGCACGACGGGCAGCACGTTCGTCCAGTACCTGCATGCCGTGAACATCGTCGACGGGAGTGAGCTCGCCGGCAGCCCGACAGCAATCACCGCCACTTCCAGCGGGAATGGAGACGGCAGCGTCAACGGCGTGATTGCATTTGATGCCCAGCGACAGAACCAGCGTCAGGGGTTGACGCTGCTCAACGGCACCGTGTACGTGACGTTTTCCTCCCACTGCGATTGGGGGCCGTATCACGGTTGGATACTGGGATACGACGCCGCGACGCTGCAGCAACGGGTGGTCTACAACGCCACGCCCAACGGATATGCCGGCGGCATGTGGGAGAGCGGAATGGCCATGGCCGCTGATGCGCAGGGCAACCTCTACGTGGTGGCCGGCAACGGCACGGTGGGGGACAGCGGTGATCCGACGAGCTTGACGAATCGCGGCGAAAGCGCCCTGAAGCTCGCCCCGTCCGGCTCGACCCTGCAGGTGGCGAGTTACTTCACTCCTCAGGATTACCAGTTTCTCAATGACAATGACCTGGATTACGGCACGATGGGTGGGTTCCTGATCCCGAACTCACTCTACTTCCTCACCGGCGGTAAGGACGGGAACCTGTATCTCTTGAACAAGGATGCCATGGGCGGGTACGTGCCGTCCGCCAACCAGGTGCAGCAGGTCATCGCGTTGGGCAGCAGCGCCAACCTGCATTGTCAGGCCGCGTACTACAACGGCAGCGCCAAGGAGTTCATTTACGTCTGGTCCGAGAATCAACCGTTGCGTGCCATTCCATTCGACCGCGGCAACAACCTGATGGATCCGCAGGGCCAGGTGCTGTTCGGCGGTGGCGGGCCGACCGGCCAGAGCGGCGCGGTCTTGTCGGTTTCGTCGCACGGCTCGACCGACGGGACGGGCATTGTGTGGGCGTCCTATGCAGCGACCGGGGATGCGGAAAGCTTCGTCAGCCCCGGCATTCTGCGCGCCTTCGACGCGAATGACGTCACCCGGGAGCTGTGGAACAATCAGCAGAATGTCGCGCGCGACGGCGCGGGCAATTACGCGAAATTTTCATCTCCGACGATAGCCAACGGACACGTGTACCTGCCGACGTTTTCCAACCGGGTCGTCGTCTACGGATTGCGGTAACAGGGCGACGCGCCCCCCAGCGCAAGCGTGTTGGACGACAGGCCGGGAGGGCCGAACCGCATCACCGCACCTCCTCGCGCTGCCGTGGCGGGCAGCGCATCGAGCCGTACGAGCAGAATACGCAGCAATCACCGGGTTTGGGCTTCAGAGTCTCGTGGCATTGCGTGCAGTCGTAGAAATGAACGCACGCATCGGTCGGCATCGTCTCGACCCGGCGATGGCCGCAGAAGGGACAAGTGATGGTGGCTTCCAGATTCATTCCCTAATGTACGCGCGTCGCCAGCTTCAGGAGTTACGGCCTCAGGGCGGTTGAATCGCTTTGGCGCAGGAACGCCCGCACGATGCGCCGGTTCTCCTCGCGAGCTGGCTGCATCCGGCAAGACCCATCAGCAGCGCGATCGGGGAACCAGCGCGCAGCGAGGCGACGACCGCAACGACCGCCGTCATGATAATCCGGCTTCCTGTTCAGCGGCTCCCGTAGTCCGTGAAGACGTAGTCTCTCGTCTTCACGATCGTGTGGCACGCGAATCCACACTTGGCGTCGTTCCCCTGCGGTGGCGCATCGGCGGTGGTTCCGGGCCTGAACTTCCCAGACGCGGCCTCATACTCGAACACGGCCCATCCCCACCCACCGCTGTCCGCGAACCGCTTACTGTCCTTCACCATAAAGTCGACGTCATGCAGCGTGCCCGGCACCATGGCCGCGGGGAACGTCTCCAACTTTTTCGGGTTCCAGTGGATCTTCGCCATTCTGGAGCCGTCAGGGAACGGCTTGCCGTTGCCAGGAACGCCAGCCCGGTAGGCGGCGATCATCACGGGATTGGCGAGGATCGCAGCAAACAGGCCTCCGTCCTGACTCACGGAGACAACTTGCCAGCTTTCGTATCCCCGGAACTCGGAGAACGCGAGCCCACCCGGCACCTTCAGGGTGTACTTCTCCTGGGCGGACAGGGCGCTGCCGCCCAACGCACTGACGAGTGCCGTCACGATAGCAATCGTTCCCAACCCGGTGCTCTTCATAACAAGTTCCTCCTGTGTTCCCGAGCGTGGTGGACCGTCCGCGCCATAAGAAGTACGAAGCGTTTGATAAGTACGTTCACAAACACAAGAGTACCACCAAAAGCCGGGGCGCTCTAGATTCGGCGCGCGACACTTGTCGATTGGTTAGGAGCGGCACCATGATCGTTCACGGCGTGACCCCGATTCTCAATGTTTCGGACATGGACGCCAGTTTTGCGTGGTTCGCCAAACTGGGCTGGAAGGAGTTGTGGCGCTGGGGCGACCCGACAGGATTCGGCGCGGTGGGTTCCGGGCGGTGCGAGATCTTTCTATGTCACGGTGGCCAAGGGGGGCGCGGGAAAGGCACGAACACGAGCACCTTCGCGAGTTTCGAGGACGAGACGCGGGACAAAGGCTGCTGGATGAGCTGGTGGGTCGCGGACGTGGATGCCGTCCATGAAGAGTGCCGTAAGCAGGGCATCGAGGTGACCTGGGCGCCGACGGACATGCCTTGGAACGTGCGGGAAATGCACGTGCGACATCCCGACGGCCATGTGTTCCGCATCGGCAAGGGACTAAAGGAAGCGTAGTCGCTGCTGTCTAACGGATCGCCAGGCTAGTCAAACTCATAGTTCAGCGTTAGAGGATGCTCAGTGCCGTGCCCCACAGCCGATGTGCCCTCGCCGCGCAAGCCCCGAAGCTCTCCCGTGCCGGAGCCGGGGATGACGCCATAGGACTCCTTCGCCACGCCGTTCTCGAACACTCCGGTGCGTTGCAGCACGAAGCTGCCCGCTTTTCCGGCGACCTGTCCGACGACCCGCTCGAGGCCGACGAACGCAGCTGAGCCGTCGCTGCGGTACATCATCAGGTATTCGACATGCCCCTCGCCCGCGATATCGCCGGTGAACGTCTTGGTGACGGCGGCCCGAGTCAGCTTTGGTAGGTCGTTGCCCTCACTATAGGGCTTCTCGTCCCAGCTCTTGATGGCGAATCGGGCGTTCGCAACGTTTCTCACGTTTCTACCTCGCGGCATGCCTTGAATGTCGACGTTCATGATACTGGAAGGCATCCTGCTGGTTATCAAGCAGGACCGGGTGTGCGGAAGCCTCGGATCCGTTTCGCGAGCCAGTCTTCGATCGTGGCGGAGTAGGCTGGCACGAAGCGATTGAGTGATGGGATTTCGGCATTGCTTCCGAGCTTCGCCTCGAGCTGGAGGTGATTCGCCTGCGGCAGGATGCGCAATGTGTAGTCCCGGTTGCCACCGGCCCTCAGGGCTGATTCCCACGCGGTCTTGTTCTTTTGCGCCACAACGTTGTTATCGAGTTCTCCGAACAAAGCGAGGATCGGTACGCGGAGTCGACGCAGCGTCGGAGCAGGGTCGTAGAAGTACAGCCGTCGGATGAATGCCCAGTAGGGATCGTCCCGCGTTCCCGGGAAGGTATCCGGGGCCCGCCCCAGCCGAGCAACCAGCTGGTCACGCGCTGCGGCGTAGTCGGCCCATCCCTGGCCCGTGCGCGCGACGTCATACTGCAGCTTCATGAGGCCGACGATCTGTGCGACGACCTGTGGCTTCATGCCCGCAGCCGTCATTTCGTTTTGCGCCTGATCGATCGTAGTTTCAGCGGCGGGTATCCCCGCGCCGGAGACGCTGATGAGAAACGCGAGGCCCTTCGCACGCACCGCGGCGAGCGGCATGATCCAAGCTGCCTGGCTCCATCCCAATAGGCCGATCTGCGAGGGGTCGATATCGCTGCGCGTCTTCAAGTAATCGAAGGCGGCAACCACGTCGCTTGCGAGGTCCTCGAACGATGCGGTGCGCCAGTCGCCCGTCGAGCCACCCACGCCGCGCTTGTCGTAGCCAAGCACCGCCATTCCGCGGCGGATGAGAAAGCGAGCGAAGGGCAGCAGGTACGCCCGATCCTCCGGCCCCGACCCGTGCACCAGGATGATTGCCGCATGTTTCGCACCGGTAGCAGGACTGATCAGGGTTCCCGACAGGTGAATGTCACCGCTCGCAAACCGCACCTCTTCACGGTTCTCAATGGCGACGCGCCGCGCGCTACGCGGCGCGGCACCGTCGTGCCGCCAGGTAAGGGAGGTGATCCTTCCGGCGCTGTCGCGCTGAAAGTCGACGCTGGACTCGATCGCGCTCGGAACCGCGGCGCCCGGTCCCGCGAAGAAGCGGTCGCGCCGCGTCGGATACAGCGCTCGCAGCTCGCCAGATTCAGCGAACGCGACGAGCTGGTTGGTGCCGCTGAGTTCACTCCATAGTTGGAGGTACACGAAGGCATCCTCTGCCCACTGATAGACGCCGGCGTACTCCCGAAGAACTGTCTCGTCCACCGGGCGGACGGCGGGAGTCTGAGACGGGCCTTGGGCGGCAAGCGGGGAGAGGTGAACGCTGAGGAGCAGCAGCACAATACTGAGACCGGAGCATGGGTCGCGGGGCGAGGATGCCGCACGGCTCGACATGAGGTGCCTCCTCTAGAGAGTGGCTACGGCGCGTGCCTCCGGAGTGGCCTCATTACGGGAGCATGTTTGAGCGGGTTTCTGGTACCGGAGCCAGGAACACCGAGGAAGTGTGGCGGCGGGCGATGTGATAGCCCCTTCAGGCGCTGGGCTTCGCTCGGCCGTGCAACGGGCTGGCGTGCGTGGGCTCGTACAGACCCAGCTCCCCGCCGCTCGGCAATCGCAGCGTAGTCCTCACGCCCCACTCCTCCTTTTCAATCTCCGTGGTCGCGACGCCCTTCCCTTTGAGCGACTCGACGGTCGCGCCAAGGTCGTCGCACATCAGATAGAGAACGGCCCCAAGCAGTTCGTGTCCCCCATGACGCTGGACAAAGCTGACGTCGGCAGGATGGACCGCCATTTCGGACGGGGGCAGTGCGAATATGAGCCACCCGTCGCCCGCGTCGACGCTACGTAGCCCGAGCACCTCTCGAAGGAAATGCCGATCGGCGTCGGCATCCTTGCTGTAGAGCAGGAAGTGAGCGCCGGTGATCGTGTGGCTCTCCTGGGAATGCCGGTTAGCGGATCGCGCTTGCTAGGCAGGCGCGCCTTAGTCCCCGCCGAAATAGTGAAACGGGGAAGGTGCCGAGCTTAACGAGCACGATACCGATAGTGTAATGGGCCATCCAGCCAACCATACACTCAAAGGGTTTCTGCGGCGCGGCGACAATACTCACGTGCCTGAAGGTGCCCCCCGGCATGTGGCGCAGCCAACGCCCTAACAAACAGTAGCTGAGGGATGGAATGCCAAACGCACGCCTCAGGAACTGACTCCAAAGGTCTATCGCTACAGTTGCGCCAACACCGATCACGACAGCGCTGAGGATATGGGGTGCGTCAATGCTCATGGCAGATCTCGACAAGGATATGGAGAGCAGCTCACGACCCCTCCGTGCCCGCGGAGTTCTCGAGCACGAGCCGTCGGTGTGGATAGTCGAACGTCAAGCGAAAGTGCTCGAGGATCCCCGCCCCAATCTGACGGCTGACCTCCGGGGTGGCCGCGCAGCATGCGGTCTGCGTCCGCGCAATCGTAGTCCGGCCGAGTCGGAACCATTCGTTCTCACCGATGACTCCGGGCTGTGACTCGCCGAAGCCACCGGCACCGGTGCGTGTCTGGCGCAACGGACCTGTAGATTGCTTAATGATTGGATGATTGACGAAGTCCAAGGACCCCGTATCGATCAGGAAGTCGTCCTCCATCGGCGACTGCCCCGGCACCTTGATGGTTCCGCGTACAAAGCTCCAACCGCCTCGAATCGTAAGCGGCAGGACCTCTCCTTGAGGAGGCACGCGGAACGACGTCGGCGTTGTCACAGTTAAGCGACGGGCGTGGTAGTCAACCGTCACAACGGAGCCGCAGAGGAGATCGTAGCCGATAATCCCGTCGGTCCGGGGCCCGGCGTTCGGTCCCGCGCTGGGAATGGACGCAAGGCGCAGATCGACGTGTTCGATCCTCACGCTCGGCACCGAGAGCGTGACATTGGCAACAATATCCACTGCGGTCACCCCTGTGCCCACACCGCTAATGGTCCCCTTTGAAGTAGGCCGCAGCCCCAGGCGACGAGCCACGTCGCGATCGAGCACGGTATGACCCGCGCCGCTGTCGAAGAGAAGCCATAGCGTGTCAGGGTGACCGGCCACACGCGCGGGCATGAGAAGGCCGTCGGCCGTTCGCAGGATGGGAAAGTCGGCGGAAGGTCTCAGGCCTTCAACGAGAACCGTTGTGCCACATAACGGACCCCTAATCAGGGGCGTCAGCGGCTGCCAAGCGCCGGCTCGACCGCTTGAGGCGGAGATGGCCCCCAGGAGCCAAACGCTGACCGTGAGCGGTTGATGCTTCATGGATACGACGTCCGCCGTGCGAGGCCGAAGAAGGTCTCAATCATGTGCACGAACCGATGCTGGTCTTCCCATCGCGCTTCACCGTATCCGGTTCGGGGTGCGACATGCGGATGCTCGGCCTCATTCGCCGCATTCCATCGTTCCTATACCGTCAAACAGCGTCAGCGAACGCACAGCCCGGCCGCTCTGGTCCAGCGCGACGAGGCGCGTCGAAAGCTTGTACCGGCAGGCCTGCGTTGGGTGCGGCCTCACGTCGAAGTAAAGGACGAAGCGATGACTGGAGGATTGAATGGCGAGCGGGATGGAGTCTGGCTGACCGACCCTCGCCGCCTCACTCCATGCGCCGAGGTTCGCGCTGGGGTAGTCTGCGAGGGGTTGTCGCGACGTGCCCCGGCCGGCCCACGGTGCCACGGTTGCCGCGAGAGAAAGTTGGGGCGAGTCGCCCAGCCGCACGGTGTAGAGCGAATCCCAACCCAGCAGCTCAACCGCGTCTGAGCGACAGCGCATGCCGTGCACTTGGAAGAGCGGCAACTCAAGGGTGGCACGCTGGCCGATTCCATGGGAGCCCCCGAGCTGAACTACATATAGAACGTGCGCCTGCCGCGGGTGTGAGAGGGCCAGTTCGTAGGCGAGATACCTCGGCCCGATACAGTAGTATCCGTCGCTGTCGGCCCTGGCCACACGGGCAAACCCCAGGGTAACCAGTGCGAGGATCACAGTACACAGCGCTCTCATCGGAGTCACCATCGCTCCACGAGGCGCGCCAGCAGGAGGACGAATGCGACGAGGCTGAGTACGCTCCGTACTGCGTGTAGCCTACCCCAGCGCAACAGCAGTGCGGCAGCTGCAGCAGATCGAGCGTCCAGGCCAGGATCGAGCAGCTTGTTGTTGGTCGGTAGGATGACAAGGAGCGTGAATGGTACAACAGAGCCGAGCAGCACCGCGGCGATCAACACCGCACGATCGCCGCTGCGAGCCCACGCGGCCACGCCGAGCGCACACCCAGCGAGCGCGAGAGTCGCCTGCATCACGGTGCCGCGACGGTAGCTCGGCCCGAACTCTCTGACCGCAAGCTCTGTTCCGCAGCTGAGTCGAGCGGGATGCTCCACGAGATTGACGTAGATAGCAGCGCCACTGAACAGGCCGGCGCAGACTGTGGCAAGGAGAGCGAGCATGAACGGTCGTCGAGAGAGGAAGCGCGCCGCCTAACGGATCGCACCCTCCCCTTTCGGTCTGTCCCGCAACAACACGAGGGCGAGCAGGACCGCTCCAACGGTAATTCCGGCATCGGCGACATTGAATGTCCAGAACCGCCAGGACTGGAGGCCGATGTCGATGAAGTCTGTTACACCCTTTGGTGACAGGAGTCGGTTGCCGAGGTTGCCCGCCGCTCCCGCTACAAGCAACGCAAGTGCGACCGCTCGACGGCGATCGCTCGTACCCGTGGCGCGGTACAGTTGGGCGAGCACTGCGAGAGCAAGGATAGCGGCCGCGGAGAAACCGACGCGGGAATACGGGCCGAGCGACAGACTCATGGCCGCGCCTGAATTGTGGGCAAGTGTGAGCCGAACGACGTTCCCGGCGACTTGATGAGGGGTTTGTTCTGGGCCGAGGTAGGTTTCAGCGAGCTCTTTAGTGGCGCAATCAGCGATGAGGAGGCTGAGGCAGACGGGCCAGAAGACCCGAGCTCGCGGCGACCAGTTCATACTGTTGCAATTGACATTATCACACACCCCCAGGCTTGCGGCAAGGCCCCCGTGCGAGTTCAAACTTTGCGCTCCTTTTGAACCAGGAGTAGCGATGACCGAACATGCGGTGGTGATCGCCGGAGCCGGTCCGACGGGGCTGATGTTGGCCGGCGAGCTGGCGCTGGCGGGGGTCGACGTCGCGCTTGTCGAGCGGCGCGCCACGCAGGACCTCGCCGGCTCGCGCGCCGGTGGCCTGCACTCACGCACCATCGAGGTTTTCGATCAGCGTGGAATCGCGGAGCGATTCCTCTCCGAGGGAAAGGTGGCTCAGGTCGCGGGGTTCGCCATGGTCCCGTTGGACATCAGCGACTTTCCCACCAGGCACCCTTACGGGCTCGGGCTGTGGCAGAAACACATCGAGCGCATCCTGGCCGGCTGGGTCAGTGAGCTGGCGGTGAGGTTCTATCGCGGACGTGAAGTCACCGGCTTCGGGCAGGACGAGGCCGGCGTCGACGTCCAGCTGTCCGACGGCCAGTCGTTGCGGGCCGAGTATCTGGTCGGGTGCGACGGAGGCCGCAGCCTGGTCCGTAAGGCGGCCGGCATCGAGTTCCCCGGTTGGGATCCGACGACGAGCGCTCTGATCGCCGAGGTCGAACTGTCCGAGGAGCCCAAATGGGGCATCCATCAGGACGCCCTCGGCACCCATGCCTTCGGCAGGCAGGAGTACGAGATCCGCGACGGCAAGGTGGTCTATAAGGATGTGGGGCCCGTAGGGGTCATGGTGACCGAGCAGCACGTCGGATCCACGGGCGAACCCACCCTGCGCGATCTCAGCGACGCGCTCAAGGTCGTATGGGGGACCGATTATGGCGTCCACAGTCCCACCGTGATCTCCCGGTTCACCGATATGACTCGGCAGGCCGCGGCGTACCGCAAAGGACGCGTCCTCCTGGCCGGCGACGCTGCCCACGTGCATGCCCCGGACGGTGGACAGGGTCTCAACATCGGCGTGCAGGACGCGGTGAACCTGGGATGGAAGCTGGCCCAGGTGGTTAAGCGGACATCCCCGGAAAGGCTGCTGGACACTTACCACGCCGAGCGCCACCCGGTCGCTGCCCGCGTGCTGCGCAACACGATGGCGTCAGTCGCGCTGCGCCGTCCTGACCAACGCGCGCAAGCCGCCCGCGAGACCATTGCCGAGCTCCTCACGATGGACGAGCCTCGCAAACGATTCGCCGGGATGCTGTCTGGTCTAGACATTCATTACGACCTCGGCGAGGGGCACCCCCTGCTCGGGCGCCGCATGCCCGATCTCGACGTGGTCACCGCCGACGGCCCGCTTCGCGTCTTCACCCTGCTGCACAAGGCGCGGCCGGTGCTCCTCAACTTCGGTGAGCCCGGCGGCTCGGACATCACTCCCTGGGCAGATCGGGTGCGGTTAATCGACGCGGCATACGCTGGTAGCTGGGAGCTTCCGGTTCTCGGAGCGGTCCCCGCGCCCAGCGCCGTATTGATTCGGCCTGACGGCTATGTGGCGTGGGTGGGAGACCTAACGCAACGGGGGCTCGCCGACGCGCTAACCACCTGGTTCGGATCGCCTACGGCGGCGTAGCGGCGGCGACTTTACGGGGAAATGACCTGACCCGTCTCCGTACCCTCGACGCTGCGGATATAAGCTTGGGCCACTGTAGCAGCTGGCAAGCCGCCTTGGAGCGGCATTCCAAGTGCCTGCAGGGTCTCGGTAATCCAGGGCGGGCTGACCACGTTGACCCGAATACCCCGGGGAGCCTCGAGCGCCGCCGCTCGGGCAAAGCCCTCGAGGCCCGCATTCACGAGACTAACCGCGCCGCCGCCGCGAGCTGGCTGTTGGGCCAGAATGCCGCTCGTAATAGTGATCGAGCCGCTGTCGGCGACAGAGCCGAGTCCATGCCTGATCAGGTTGACCTGGCCCATGAGTTTGTTGTCGAGGCTGAAGCGGAAATCAGCGTCCGACAGCTCGTCGAGGGGCTTGAAGCGAGCCTGACCGGCAGCGCTGATCACCGCGCCGACCTTGCCGACCTTCGCGTACAAGGCTTGGATGGATGCCACGTCGGCTATGTCGACGTGTAGGGGCGCCTGCTGGCGGCTTGCGAGAAGGACCTCGTGTCGACGACCGAGGGCAGTTGCGATCGCCTTGCCGATGGTGCCCGTGGCACCAATGAGGAGGATGCGCATGGGAGGAATCTAAGATGGTTCAAGGGGGTTACCGCCAGGCCTGGGTCGCGATCCTCGAGGGGGCATACCAAGCGGCGTGTAGCCATTACTGCGCTTTCGAGTTGGCCTGGGTCTGGATCAGCCCCTAGAGGTTTCGAAAAAGGAGGATCAGTCCGGCCACCATCACGGCGACAAGCAACAGGAGCCCAATTACGAAGAGCGCGAGAAAGACTGTGCCGGCTTTGTTCGCCATTCTCGAGTTGCGCTGCCTACGGACCGCGGGAGCTAGCAGCCCTCAGCTCATCGCTTTCTTCACGAGCGCGGCGATCTTTGCCTCTTCGGCGGCAGTCAATTGCTTCAGCGCGAAGGCGACCGGCCACAGGGTGCCTTCGTCGAGGTTCGCCTTGTCGCTGAAGCCGAACGTCGCGTACCTCGTCTTGAACTTCTGCGCGCTTTGGAAGAAGCAGACGACGTTGCCGTCCTTGGCATACGCGGGCATGCCGTACCAGGTCTTCGGCGAGAGGGCTGGCGCGCTGGCTTTGATGAGCGCATGGAGCCGCTTGGCTATGGCCCGATCCGGTTCCCGCATCGCGACGATCTTCGCGAGCACGTCGCTTTCCCCGTCCGCCTGCCCCGCGCGTGGGCCGCGGTGCGTCTCCGCCTTCAGCTCTTGGACGCGCTCCTTCATCGCAGCTCGTTCCTCGTCCGTGAACCCCTTGGACTTCTTGTCGGGCGCGGTGGTGCTCTTGGCGGACTTCCGCGTGTCGCTCTTCGGGCTCATAGAAGCGTCCTCATGCTGGCTTGGGTTGGAAATCCCGCCGCAGTTCGAACTCGGACCCGCACTATTCTAACATGCGCCGCCGAACGGCTCGCGCGTAAGCTGCGGGCGGCGAGCCCGCCGGCGCAACGCGCTTGTTAGGCCGCCCCACTTACGAACCCAGGACTGCATGCACAGCGCGCATGACGCCATAGGCGAGCGGAGCCCCGAGGCCGATCTTAGGAAGCAAGCCCAGCCACGGCTGCTTGTGGACGAAGTGCGAATGGGCGGCCCCCGTACAGGTGGTCGCGACGGCAAGCGCCGCGTTGCCGGCGACGGCTGTGGCGACCCAGCGCCCGAGCAGCATGTTGGTAGCGAGGCCGCTGAGGCTGCCCAGGATGACCGCGAGCATGAAGACGCCGAGCTCCTGGAAGAGCGGATGAGCCGGGTGCGGCGTAATGGAATCCATGATTTGCCGATACGATCGGATGAGGGTCGGAGAGTAGCGCCGCCAGCTTCAACATGTTAGGCGCCAACTTCATACTCACTCTGGACGAGACCACCCTGATACTGGCGCGTCGCAATGTGCCGCAGCGGAATGTCGCGTGGCAACGAACCAAACAGCGGGATCCCGCTGCCAATAAGCACCGGCACGCGAGTGATAATCAATCGCTGAATCAGCCCGGCCCGCAAGAACCGCTGAATGGTGACACCCCCGTCGACGTACACGTGGCCAATGCCGCGCGCCTCGAGCTGGGCGACGATCGCGGCGGGTTCACCCGCCATGCGCTGAACCACCGCTCCAGCCGGGGCCGGCGGCAGCGGCCGCGAACTCAGGACGAACACGGGCTTCGTACCATAGGCCCAGCCGCCAAAGCCCAGCACCGTCTCAAACGTGTACCGTCCGATCACCAGCGCATCCACACTGGCAATGAATTCTTCGTAGCCGTGGGGTGCGCCGCCTCCCGCCTCAAGGAAATCGAGCGCACCGTTCTGACGTGCGATGAAGCCATCGAGGCTAGTGCCGACGAATACGGACGCCTTCACGCGGTAGTCCCTTGTTGCCGCCTAACGGCGGCTTCGGACAAATCGCTCCCACGCCACCGCTAAGACAGCACCGTACGCGAGGAACGCCGGCGCGAAGAGCGCAAACACGAGCGGCCGCGGCGGCCGAAACCCAGGAGTCGCGATGACGTAGCAGACCACGCCAAACAACATACCGCGCAGCCAAAGCCGCTGGGTCAGGAAGCGCTCAATCGCGGCAAGGAGGACAGCGCCGATGGCGCCCGCGATCGCCCCCGCGAACACGACGTTGAGAGAGCCCCGGAGCGTGAAGCCCCCTGACCGGGCAGTGGCCAGGGCGAACGCGTGCATCGCCAGGCGCCCACCGACGCCGAGGCAGAGGGCACCGGTGGCCGCCCCGAGAACCAGTGCGGTCACGAATCGCTTAACGTGAGTGATCGAGCGGGCCGCCGAAGATCCTCAGTCATCCGAATTACGATAACCGCCCTTTTTGATCCAACTCGGCACGGGCGACGGCGTGGACTTGGGCGGCGGCTTGGGAGCGACGCGCTGGGCCGGAGGCGACGCCGCAGTCGCGGTAGGGAATTTGAAGCTCGCCAGATTGGTGAGCACGCTATCGAGCGTGCCGACCTTCATCGGATGCTGCTGCAGCATGACCGCCATGGCAGCTGCGAGTTGGTCGATGTGCGCCGATCCGATACGACGTAACTGTTGCCAAATCGGCGATCGACCCACCCGCTGAAAATCGTCGCGCACGAAGATCAGATTGTCGCCGGTATGAAACCGTTCCCAGAGGGTGGCATCCTGCTCCAGCGCCGCCAGCGAGAGATAGATGACGAGAGCTGAAAACCGATCGATCTCCTGCCCGTAGTCTTGCTCGCTCCGTTCGGGATGCTGGTAGGCACGGTGGCCGATTTCCGTGGCGTGGCGGCCCTTCAAGGCCGGTACCCACATGCCGTCGTAGTCGACCAACTGGATCGATCCGTCGCTCACCAGGATATTGCCATGCTGCAAATCGCCGTGCGCGACCCGAGCAGCTTCGAGGTCGCGAACCAGTGTCACCCATTTTTCCCGCAATGTCGCGAGCGAGCCGGGATAGCGTAGCTGCTTCTCAATATGACTGTGCAGCAGATCGCCCTTCGCCCATTGCATCTTGACGATCGGGAACCAGCTCGAGCGGATTTTGATGCCTTCCTTGAGAAACTGAAAATCAACCTCGTAGCGATGGCTGACGTTGCGAAGATGACGGGAGATCGCCTCGTACCGTTCGGCATGGTCGCTGATGGGGCGCAGAAAGCAGCGAATCGCCCAGGTCTTCTTGAATGAGAGGAACCCGCCCGGTTTCGTGCCTTTATAGACCACGGCGTTGCCGCCGGTGGCCGGCTTGGGCATCCCGAACTTATCGAGCTCGAGGGCGACCGCGCGTAATCCCGGGTCGGCAAACGCCTTCTGCGGGTGCTGCACCGCCTCGTGGTATTCGGTCAGGTCCGGCCAGGCTCCCCCCCCCATCGCTATCGCTCCT
>Ga0075424_100002649_pt1 | contig 16434 bp, 9 predicted proteins | sample SoiMethybrSBSTD3_FD_75301 | JGI IMG/M metagenome (GOLD analysis project Ga0075424, IMG submission 75301) | Bulk soil microbial communities from a Populus tree surrounding site in Tennessee, USA - Soil MetaG P. TD hybrid SBSTD3 | ecosystem: Environmental > Terrestrial > Soil > Tree plantation...
GGTGTCAGACGGCACCCCGTAACGTCTCACTTCGTAAACGCATTGCAGGAAGGGAAATTCCGTCAGGACTTCGGTTAGACAATCGGGGTGCAGGTTAAGCACCTGAATCCCTTGCCGATGGGTTCGAGCCAAGGGCTCGGCCTGAGGCTGTTGCATCGCGTCAAGCACCGGATCCAACAGGTTCAGCGATATCACGACCAGCACCTTGGTCAAAGGATCCACACTCTGGAGCTTCCACGCAATGCCCGCTGCGTGCCGGGAGAGATCGAAGGAAAGAGGCTGAGGGTAGATGCGGTAAGTCTCTACAAATTTCAGGTAACCAATACGCCGCAAAGCGTAGGCATCGGGATAGTCGTCATCCAGATGCGGCCGCTCGCCCACGTCGGGATCCACAAAGAAAACTTCCGCTCCGATTTCCTGGGCGCTGCGAATCGCCTCGATAAATGGATCGGTGATCTCAATCGGAATGTAAACAGAGTGCTCCTGCTTCGGCTCCTCATAGAGAAGAACGGAAAATTCAGGGAGACGTTGCACAGCTCGCAGGTAGGCAGACTCCAGCGTAGCGGGCAATTCCACTGCAACAACCTGCGGACGCTCTGACAAGATCCTTTGGCGAACTTCTTCGGCGAATTCCAGTCTGCCCGGCATGACCGGAAAGTAGTGGTACGGACCACGACGCAGACCGCCAGGATCGTCAGCGCCGTACATACCGCAACGCCTCTTCACCCAGGGTTTGGAGGATCGCTGTCTTCAAAGCTCGACCCAACTCCATCCTGTTCTTCGAGTTCATCAGCTTGATGCCAAACCGGGCAATATTGATACCGTCTCGCACAGTGTAACGCTCGTCCGCCTCGTGCGCCGCCTGCAAGAACTCGGTGACATAGTCCAGGATCTGGTCCTCGGCAAAGGGCAAGTTCTCCTTCAGGATTTGACGCTCTTCGTCCCGTTCGGGAAAGTCAATCAAGATTTGGGGTTGGAGACGTGAGTGAATGTATTCGGGCAGCTCAAAAGTGGAGGCATCATCGTTCATGGTGGCCACGAGGCGGAAATCAGTGTGGGCTTTGATCTTGATTCCTGCAACAATGGATTCGACGTAGCGCCGGCTATCCAACAGTGGCGCCAGACTTGCCCAGCTCTTTTCGCTCATGCGGTTGCCTTCATCTAGGATCGCAATCCCTCCGCGCACCATAGCGGTGACTAGCGGAGAAGCCACATAGCGAAGCTTTCCTCCGGATTCAATAACTGGTGTCACCAGTAGATCTTCCGGTCGGGTGTCCAGTGTCGCTTGCAAAATATAGACCTCACGACCCATGTCCTTGGCTACGGCGTAAGCCAGCGTCGTCTTTCCCACACCGGGCTTTCCCAGGAGACGAGGACTCATCGGCACATCTTTGGAGTCTACGACCATCCATGCCGCCATGAGCTGCCTGATGAGCTCTTCTTGACCTACCCAACGGATGGGTAATTCATCCGGGTGGGCGAGGTAAAGCGTTATGTCATCGATCACGATGGTTCGCATTGAGTTGGCGCTATCTTGTTTCATAGGCTATAACATGCTTCAAAAGGTAACGGGTTGTCAAATGGTGCTGGACAGGCTATGGCAAATCATCCAGCTGCCGATAACGTAATAGGTTACACGATCGTAACGCCTTCATTCCTACTCCGCTTAGTTCGTGCCGAGTCCCTGGAAAAGGTGCTGAACAAAGACAGGTCACGCAGATATAATAAAGACTGATTCTTGAGGATCGACCTATGAATAAAGGTTTGTCTGTCTCTCTCCTATTTCTTCTCTTGTCAACGTCTCTTCCCTGCCCGGCCCAAGGTTTGGCGGATGCTGCCCGTCAAGAGCGGCGTCGCCGTGAGAACCAGAAGACGTCCGTCAAGGTCTTTACAAACGACGATCTCAATCGATACGAACAACGGGAAACAACCTCAGCGCAATCGGAAGCCGAAGAACCCGGTGAGCCGGCGGCCACAGCTACTCGGCCTGAAGGCTCTACTTCCAGCGAAGCCGACGAGCGTGCCTGGAGCAGGCGATTTATCGAGGCAAAGGCCAAGGTTCAACAAGCCAAGAATCAGGATTCTGCCTTGCAGGCCAAGCTTAACGACCTGAATTTGAAGCTCATGCGGGCCGATGCTCAGGCCGGTGGGACTGAAGTATTCGACCGCGAGCACCTCTACCTGCCGCTCATCGCACAGACTAAGGAGAATATCGAGAAGAACAAGAACGACTTGGCCACGGCAGAGGCAGAATTGGAGGCGCTGAGAGACGATCTGCGGAAAAGTGGCAAGCCAATTTCCTGGTCAGAGTCGCAGCTGGCCCTGCAGCCGGAGAGCAAAGCAGGAAAGGCCGAGCCGACAAAAGTCAAAGACCAGAAATACTGGATGCAACAGTTGGGCTTGATTGATAAACGATACGACGAACTCATCGCGCCCTTGCAGGAAGAACGGTTTCAGCTCGTCAATCGCCGACCCGCAGCCGAAGGTGAATCGACCGCTCCAGTCAGCACTTTGGGAATGGGACTTCCGCCACGCGTCATTGACATTGACGTTCAGATCAAAGAGCTTAATCAGAAGCGAGCTCAAGAAAAGGCGGTGCTCATTGACAAGGCGATTCACGAAGGAGCCTTACCGGGTTGGTTCCGCTAGCCAGCTCTTGATTCAAAACCCGCATCGCTTTCCAGTCAAGCACCTGCGGTAAAACACCAATTGAGAATTCAATCCCGTACCTGATTTCCCCTCTGAGTAATCCGTTTCATCAGCTGGCTAGCGACTTGCCGGCGAGAGGGCACTTAACAGGCATTCATGGCTGTAGGTGGCCATCAGACCGATGGGATCGGCGGTGGAGCCAACTTTCAACTCACGGGAATGCCCATCGCTACCAGTCGTTAGGAATTTTATGAAGCGGCTTCCTTTGTAATACGCTCTTAACCTATCCTAGGCCGTCAAATGACCACAGCCTCTGTTTCGTCCAGCGCTCTTGCGGTCCCGCGATCGAAGATCCGCGAACTTGCGGATCTCGCCTTTTCCCTGGATGGGGTATTGAAACTTCATTTTGGTGAATCGAATTTGCCGACCCCGCAGTACATCAAAGACGCAGCCGCAAGAGCACTAGCAGAGGGTTACACTTTTTATACCGAGAATGCCGGCCTTCCGAGCCTGCGGGAAGCGATCGCTGACAAATATCAGGAACTTCACGGAGTCAAGCTCGATCCATCGAACGAAATTGTGGTGACAGCATCAGGCGTTCAAGCCCTGAATGTCTGCATTCGCTGCACCCTCAATCCGGGTGATGAGGCTCTTGTGCTCACTCCCGCTTGGCCTAATGGTTCCGCCATTGTTCGACTATTCTCGGGTCATAAAGAGGTCCCCCTGTGCTGGTCAGACGGTCGCTATGCCATTGACTTTGAGCGCCTCGAAGCTAACGTGACGGCCCGAGCGCGGCTCGTGGTGTACACCTCTCCTTCCAACCCGCTCGGCTGGGTGGCTACGGAAGAGGACCAGCGTGCTCTACTCGAGTTCTGCCGCAAGCACGAACTCTGGCTCTTGGCAGACGAAGTCTACGAAAGAATTTACTACGCCGGGGATGTAGCGCCTTCCATTCTGCGGCTCTGCAAACGCGAGGACGCGGTTCTAGTGGTTCAGTCCTTTTCTAAAAGCTACTGCATGACGGGATGGCGTGTGGGCTGGCTTGTTGCCCGCAAGGACCTGGCTGCTAAGGCGACGGAACTGAACGAGTTCATCATCTCGCATGCTCCTGCGGTGGCTCAAAAAGCCGGCGAGACGTCTTTGCGTGACGGAGAGACAGAGATTCGAGACATGAAGACAAGACTGCAACAGAACCTGTCCTTTTGTGCGGAGCGCCTGTCTTCGATGAAACGGGTGACCGTGCCAAAGCCTGAAGGCGCCTTTTACCTTTTCCCCAGGATCGAGGGATTAGCCGATTCCCTGGAATTCTGCCGATCTCTGCTTCTTCAGACACGAGTCGCCCTGGCACCCGGGGTCGCTTTCGGCGCCGGAGGCGAGGGATCTGTCAGAATCTGCTATGCCGCCGATCAGGGCATTCTTGAACCTGCCATGGAACGGTTGGAGAAGTATCTCAAGGACTGGCAGCCCCAACACGACTGAACGCTTCTCCAACATGCTAATCGGTCGTAGCAAATACACGGCTCTCTGAACCTTGTCTGCAATTCTGCCTCTCGGTATAATCCCGCCTGGATAAGGCACAAATCGCTACCAGAGGTGTCCGTGCAACGGCGGTCGCGATGGTGACGAGTATATCGCTGGACCGAACCGTGAGCCAGACTGGATCATTATGGGTCTGGCATTGATCCCGGCGCGGCGAAACAATTAAGGGAGCCATTGAAGGTCGAATGCACCGGCTGGTTGCGAGATGTAAGCGACTCGTGTTTGCAGGCTACTCTCCAACTGATTGACGAGTGGCGAGTGGCGAGTGGAATGGTCAGTGATCGGTGTTTGAGCGGAAGAAGCGAGTAGAACTGAGAAGGACTGATTCTCCTTTGAAGTTGGAAGTAGGCCGGTAGCAATCCTCACGGCTCGCTGGTCACTCGCCACCGATCACTCGTCACTGCTTTTATGTCCCGCTGGCAAACAAATCGAGAGAATTTGTCAATCAGTTCTGCAGCTGGTGGTACTTTGTCCAACACTGTCTCTCTGGATGGCGTGTCTGCCCTATGGTCGGCGCAATCGGACAGGAACTTGCCACTGGCAGGTTTCAAGAAAAAGATATCATCTCCTGTTGCCGCGCGCGAAATGGCACCCCTTTCCAGCCATTGATGAAACGAGAAAAGGGGATGCAGTACGCAAAGGTCTGCGGCAAAGCTTGTATTCAAAATGCGGAGCGATATCTCCACCGGTTGGGAACCTCTCCCTGCCACACTGTTTCGTGAATTCGTGCGAGCTGGCAATCGTTCCCATTATGAGCACGGGTCTAGGGACCAAGAACGTCTCATTTGCATTGGTCTTTGCATGAATTGAGGAGTCAAACAAGTGAGCCGGCGTTCGAAGTTCTGGTCTGGACCAGGAAAGTAGCGGAACGAACTAACCATGAGTCGACACGAGTTTTCAAGAAGGAACTTTTTGAAGCACGCCTCTCTCGCCACCACGGCGCTGGGAACTTCTTCTCGTGCCTGCGCGCGCGAGCCATCGGACAGAGCAGGATGTGGTTCGGTCTGGAAAGAACCACCCAAGCAGGAAGGTAACAACCTCAATTTGATTCTTCTCGTAAGCGACACGTTCCGCCGCGACAACCTCGAATGCTACGGCAGCCAATGGATCCAGTGCCCAAACCTAAACCAGTTCGCGCGCGACTCGGTTATCTTTGAGGACGCCTACCCGGAGGGCATGCCGACGATTCCAATCCGCCGCACGTTATGGACGGGTCGGCGCATCCTTCCCTTCCATTACTACCGCCAGCCCGAACCCGTTCAACTACCAGGCTGGCATTCGCTCTACAACGAAGACGTCACCTTAAGTGAGGTACTTCTCGCCGCAGGATACATCCCCGCCCTCATCAGCGATATCCCTCATCTGCAGCGGCCAGGCAGAAATTTTCATCGAGGTTATCGGGTCTACGAGTGGGTTCGTGGTCAGGAAATCGACTACTACGGAACTTCTCCTCATTGGAATCTTGATGTGAGCGATATTGTTCCGAAGGACTACCTATCTCAATTCAGAGACCTGCACGGATTCCTGAGTCAATACAAGGCCAATCGTCAACGTTGGCAGAAGCAAGGCGAATCACTGGTCGAACTGGTGGCCCAGGCTGCCATCCGCTGGCTAAAGGAGAATCATAGCCAGAAGCCGTTCTTTCTGCATGTGGAAGCCTTCGACCCCCATGAGCCTTGGGATCCCCCAGCCCGATTTCTCGAGAAGTACCTGCCGAATGCCTCGGGCTACAGCTGGATCGAGCCGCCTTACGCAGACGTCAAGCTACCGGAAGAAGCCAGGCGACGTATGCGAGCAAACTATGCGGCAGAGGCGAGCTGCGTGGACTTGTGGCTTGGCAAGGTTCTGGAAACGATCGGCGAGCTCAAGTTGTTCGACAACTCCGTGGTGGTTTTTCTCTCCGACCATGGGGCCCTCCTCGGCGAGCAGGACCAGTTTCTCAAAGGGCCGGAGAAGTTACGTGGCCAGGTAACGCATATCCCCTTGCTGATCCGGATGCCCGGCAAACAATACGCCGGCAGACGAGTTTCAGGTTTCGTTCAGATTCCCGACCTCATGCCCACCCTCCTTTCGCTTCTGGGATTGAATGCCCCATCGCGAGTAACGGGGAGCAATTTCTGGCCTTTGGTCACGGGTGGGATCCACAGTCTGCACAAGTCCGCTATCCAGGCCTATGGATGGATCGCTGCCATCCGAAGCGGAGAATGGAACTATAGCCAGATCTGGAAGCCTGAACCCTATGACGGGCAGTACCGCCCGCAACTTTACAACCTAACCAAGGACCCGGAGGAGTTGACCAACGTCGCAGAGAAATACCCGGATATCGTCCGGCAACTCTCACACGAACTCATGGAATACCTGGATTCCGGGAGAGAAATCACACGTGGCAGCTTTCATGAAAGAGAAAGCCTCCATACCGGTGGTGTTTACGTGAGGGGCGTTCGCTGAAGAGGTCATGGTGCACTCTGGTGGTGAACTGGACAGCGGGATTGAAGCAGAAATGACTCTCGCCGCAGTGTACGATTCGGACCCTACGAGATTCTCGCCCATTGTGTGGGCGTGGGATACGCCATACTATTGCGGTTTTTCTGATTTGCGATTGTGGAGATTGGACGTTTGAATGTGGGAGCCGGCCTCCGGACGACGATTCTCAAGACGAACTACGACTCCGAGTCACTACGCGGAGACCGCTTCCTATGATCGAGGCCGACCTCAAAATACGCTTCTGTAAACTTCGAATAGCAGTATTAACTAGCCAAGGCTTCATCCTTCTCCATTCAGCATGTTTCGACAGATTTGAGAAAAGCTCGGAGCTGTTTGCGATCACCCAAGGCAGTGTTAGAGTGGCTTCGATGGGAACTAAGCGCGATCAATCGGGCGCGTTCCAGAACCGGAGCAGCGCCGAGCTATTTGAGCGACGCGCGTCTCCGGACAACACAAGTAAGAGAGGATGGTTATGCAAAACTTACGAGAAGTCCTGGCGCAGGCAGAAGGCAAGGGGGTGGCTGTTGGCCATTTCAACATTTCTGATCTCATCACTTTGAAGGCAGTGTTCGCTTCGGCTCAAGAACTGAAGGTTCCGGTTCTGGTGGGTGTGTCCGAGGGCGAGCGCGAATTCCTCGGGGTCCGCCAGATAGCCGCTTGGGTGAAGAGTCTGCGCGAGGAATACGACTTCCCTATTTTTATCAACGCCGATCACACCCATTCCCTCAAGAAAGCCCTGGAAGCGGCAAAGGCCGGCTTTGATGCGGTCGTGTTCGATGCATCCGCATTGCCTTTCGAGCAAAATGTGCACGAAACCAAGGAGGCTGTTGAGGCGCTCAAAGCCATTAATCCTTCTATCCTCGTCGAAGGAGAGATCGGCGATATCGGAACCGGATCAGAAATTCACGAGCAGACTCCAGATTTGTCAAAAGACCTCACAACTCCTGAGCAAGCGAAACAGTTCGTTGAGTCCACACAGATCGATGTGCTGGCTCCGGCTGTGGGCAACATGCATGGCATGCTCAGTAGCATGGTGGATGGAGAAGCCCGAAAGCGTTTGGACCTCGAGAGAATCGGGCAAATCAAGGCAGCGACGCGGGTATTTTTGACTCTACACGGCGGCTCCGGGACAGAAGATGAGGACTTGCGGAAGGCGATTGCGGCCGGAATCAATATTGTTCACATCAATACCGAGATACGGCTTGCCTGGAGGCGTGGCCTGGAAGCCGGGCTGGCTCGAGACCTCGACGAAGTCGTCCCCTACAAGATCCTGCCGTCGGCGGTCGAATCAGTGAAGCAGGTGGCCAGTTCGCGCTTGAAGCTGTTCAACGCTGAGCGAACACTTGCCAGGGAGAGTAGCGCAGGTTGACCAGGCTCAAAGGTAACTCGAGCACTTTAGATCAGTTCCTTCAAGGGAGCACCTGCGGTGTCGTCGAATCCGTTAGCGATATACACGGGTCGGGCGATGGGCGACATGTAAGTCTTCGTCCAGTCAATCCCCATCGCTTTGTAGACTGTGGCATAGAGATCTCCAATGGAAACCGGTCGATCCGCCACGTAGGCACCATCCTTGTCGCTGGCGCCTACAATGCAGCCGGCCCGAATGCCGCCTCCGCCCACCACCAATGACCAACAGTCAGGCCAATGATCCCGCCCCGCCTTGGGGTTGATAACCGGGGTTCGTCCAAACTCACCGGTGACCAACACCACTGTACTCTCCAACAAGCCGCGCTGCTTCAGGTCCTCCATCAGGGCCGACAGGCTTTGGTCGAGGAGAGGTGCCAGAGTTCCGCGAAGCCGGTCTTCGTTGTCGTTGTGTGTGTCCCACTGTCCGTGCTTATATCCGGAGGCCGTAACAAACCGGCAACCGGCCTCCACCAGGCGTCGAGCCAATAGCACGCTTTGGCCAACGCGACTACGGCCGTATTGATCCTTGGTTTTTTCCGATTCCTGCGACAGGTCGAACGCCTGTTTCACTCTGGGATCCAACAGCATCTTCAAAGCCTGCTCTTCAAATGCATCCATCTTCAAAAACTCGGCGAGCTGTTCTTTGCGGCGGAAGCGCTCATCGACGATTTCCAGCATGGTCTTTCGATCAGCGATGGCCTCGGCAGTGATTGATTTGGGCAGACTCAGGTCCGGCAGATGAAAATCGGCCTTGCTCGGGTCCGGCAGGACCATCCCGTCATACTCCGAGCCAATAAAGGCGGCTTGATACGCCTCCTGATAATTGAAGAAATCCCCTTCCGTGGGCATAGGGACCACTGCAAAGGGCGGCATGTTGTTGCGCAGACCCAGCTCCTTGGAGACGATCGAACCGAAGCTTGGGAACTTCAAAGCCGGATTGGGACGGTGGCCCGTCAGAGTTTGAATCGTTCCCTGAGGATGATTTCTTTCATCCGTCTTCATGGAGCGGATGATCGACAACTTGTCCATGTGCTTGGCGACGTTCGGAAAAATCTCGGAAATCTGAATTCCGGAAGCATTGGTTGTAATAGGTCTGAAACCGCTATTTCCCTTCACGTCCCAACTATCGACATGGCTTATGCCGCCTTCGAGCCAGATCAAGATCACGGACTGAGCTCTGGCCCGCGGAGCGGTCGCAGCCAGAGCCGTGGCGCTGCTGAACCGTAGAAGATCGGTCAGGCTGATGCCTAGAAAGCTTAATGTTCCGACCCGCAAAAAGTCACGACGCGTTTGAGAAGCACCTTCACAATGTTCACAATCTGACCTTTTCATCTGTTCTCCCGACAATCCCCTCTTGGAAATAAGGCTTTAGCCTTCAGGGGTGGGTCGTTCGGACTCGCGGCAACCCTCCCCTGCACCCCTCCAGAGAGGGGAATTCTATCGATCTGCCGCCAAAGTCGCCCACGCCCAGCGCTCAATGGTTATACGCGAACTCGCGCGAATTGAGGATGGCCCAAATCAGCCCTGCCAGAGTTTCTTGGCGGCGCGTTGGGCGCTCCGAGAGGAACTTAAGCAGCTTCGACTTTTCCTCTGTCGTTGGCAGACGCGTCAGAGCAGCTAAATAAAATTCATCAACGATCTGCTCGTCTGAAGCATCACTCTTGAGCAGCTCGCTCAATCTTCCGCCTGCGTTGGAGATTTTAGCGTTGTATGCAGAGCCGGTCATCATGTGCAAAGCTTCCAGCAGGTTTGGTTGGGGAGGTCCCGCCGGCAAGGCTTTTCGCATGGAGCGCCCGAAATCATCCATGAATTGCGAGGGACAAATGTCCGCTATGGTATGCATGGCGCGCGTTCCGAGGGGTGCATCGCCGCCGCCGGCCTGACGATGAAGCTCAAACTTCTCCGGGACGCCGGTCACGCTTGTGATCGCGTCCAGCAATACGGCCGCCTCCAAGGGCCGGGACAGTGCGTGCGAGTAGGCGATCTGGTCTGCCTGATTCGTCACATTCGGTGTGGCAGACAACTGGTAGGTTCGCGATTGCGCAATGGTTCGCATGAGGTGCTTCAGATCGTAGCCGCTGTCCTTAAAATCCTTGGCCAGCGCCTTTAGCAAATCCGGATGTGATGGGGGGTTCGTGCTGCGGAAGTCATCGACCGGTTCAACTAGGCCACGGCCGAAGAAAAAACTCCACAGCCGGTTAACCGCGGCCTCGGCAAAATATGGATGAGAGGTTACCCACTTCGCTAGCGCCATCCGCGGGTCCATCCACTGACTTGGCGGCAGCTTCGTCCCATCCAGAAATGAAGGCGCGACTTTTTCTTTTGTTCGCGGATTACTGACAGTCATGTCTCTCGGCTGGTCCACGTGACCGCCGCCCAACACATCGATGATCAAGGCGGACTCTCTCAGCTCCGAATAGCCCGAAAAGAAGGCTGCTAACCCCCAATACTGGTTCTGGCTCCAGGCTTCGAAGGGATGGCTGTGACACTGGGCACACTCGATGCGGCGTCCCATATAGAGCCGGATGAGCTCAGGCATGATTACATCCGGAGTTGTCAACTCCTCTATATAATAGAAGTTCCTCGCCGGCGCGCTGTAACCCTGTGCAGCGATGCGCTCCCGGGCCATCTGGTCGTAAGGCTTATTGGCTGCGATGCTGTCGCTGATCCAACTCTGGTAAGCCTCCGCGCCTCTGATGCTATTCGAAGTCACAAATGTGACGCGCAGAAGGTCGCTGAAGCGGAAGCTCCAGTAGTCAACGTACTCGGGGGAATTCAGCAGGATGTCGATTAGACGGTCCCGTTTGTGGGAATCTCTGTCCGCTACGAACTCACGCACACGGTGGGGTGGAGGCAGCGTGCCCGCCAAGTCCAGACATACTCGTCGCAGAAACTCCTCATCGCTCGACAACTCCGAGGGCAGCATCTGAAATCTCCGCAGCTTGCCAAACACGTTCTGATCGATGTAATTGCGCGTTTCAATCGCCGGGTACTTCGCAATCGGCTTCTCGATCACTCCCACATCTGCGCTCAGAGTGTGTCCCGCGGTCCGAATCAGGACGTTGGTTTCACCCTTTCTTTTTGCCTGAACAACTCCCGTCTGGCTGACCTCCGCCACATCAAGGTTATTGCTGATATAACGCACCTGCTCCGTAATGTCTTCGAGCCATCCGTTAGAAAGATAGGCCGTCACGATCAACTGCTGCCGTCCCGTCCCCTGCAACACCAGCTCCTTGGGCGAGACTTCCACGCGCTCGACAGTCATCCCTTGCTTCTCAGCCTCGTCTCCGTAAGGTGCTCCCGAGCGCACCCAGTCTAAGATCGTGTCGTAGTCTGCCGAACCAACCGGAAACCGTAAACCGCCCCCGTGCGGTACACTGAAAGTGGGCTTCAACAAGAGCAGGCTCTTTTCCGGTTCCTTCAGGTCGATCCGCGAATACTTAGGATTCTCGTCGGTCGTCAGCACTCGGAACGTTCCCCCATCGACGATCCATTTGTAGTCGTCGCGTGGAAAAATGCCATAGACTGAGAGTCTGAATCCACCTCGTCCTTTTACGCCTCCATGACATGTCGTGTCGCTGCAGCCTTGCCGGGTGAATATGGCCTCGATGTCACGAGCAAAGGTGAACGGGCGCGGTTTCTCAGCTTCCTTGATGCGAATGCTAGACTTAGCTGAACGGCCGCCGGCCTCGGCCGTCAACATGACTTCCCCTGAGCCTCGCACGAGAAACCTTCCGGAAGCGTCAACTTCCCCTTTCTTGGGATCCGAAAGAGAAAAATGGGCGATGGGAGTCAAATCCCGTTCCAAGCCGTCAGCGTATTTGCTTAGCACAACAAAATGCTGAGAGGCCTTTGCTCCCCGTAGCGTCACTTGCTCCGGCACTATCCGTAAAGAAACCGGTGCTGGCACACTGCTTTTTTCCGCCGCGGATCCTGAAGCAGAGGCCAGCGCAAGAACAAGAAGAACCGCAAGGCATTCAGTACTGGCTAATCTCATTTTCATGATGTTCTGGCTCTCGTCACTTTCCGGACGGTGCCTTCTCCCCTTCCCTCGGCGCTACACCTTCAACGACCATCAGCGGAATCTCACGAACCAGCAGACTCGGTCCCAACTTCCCGTTGGCTATCGGTTGGCATCGAAGCTGCACGACCTTGGGTTCACTCGTCAATTGAGCGTCAGAATTCGCGAGCAAGACTATCGTGGCTTTCTGCTCCTTCGGCGCGATAATGTCGGGGTTCTGCGTCACTTCCAGTGGCGCACGGCCGTCGCTAAACTGCACGGCAGGAAATGCCTGTACTCCCTCCGGCAGTCCAGTAAAGGAGAAGGACAGGTCACCGCTAAACCCCTCCTCGTAGGAAGCCAGAAGGATTAGCTTCTTCGGCTCTCGCCGTGCCAAATTGATACGATTGATGCTGGTTGGCTTGGGCGTTCCCGGCCCGACCTCGTAGGGGCGGTCCTTGGGCAATACCAAAATCTCGCCCACATGGGGAATGGCTGGCCGCACCAGAATCCTGTACTGATAGCTGGAGCTCCCATAGCGTGAAGTGATGTCGCGAACCTGAAGGGTATATTCTCCCCCGCGCTCAAAGCTGTAAAAGACTTTGGGCTGCACATTCCTGAGGTAGACCTGAGGATCGGCGTTGTTATTGAACATCGACAGGCGTCGCTCAACATTTGAAAAGAACTCGCGATCCTGGCTGTCAGCGATTCCAATTCTTGGATTAAAGTAAGGAGGTTTGGCGTCCAAAGCCTCGATTTCGAAAGCCAGTTTCTGACCAGAGTCGATTTTGAGTTTGAAAGTGTCGGCAGCTCCGGGACGCTCGATTGTTCCTTCGATAACCGCTGGAACAGAGAAACTCCCGACCGTGCCAGCCGGTGTGTTGGCTTCGCGCTTTGCGACCACTAACGGCGGGCTGGCGGAACCGACCCGCTTGGACTCTCGATCGGCCGCAGATGGAATACCACCCGCAGGAGGGGAAGCCGGCTTGGAAGGTACTGCTTCCGACGCTTTGACCGAGCGAGCCTCCAAGTGCGAGATCCAATCGTTCCTTAGGTTCCTGCTGAAACTTCTCTCCGTCCATTCGGAAAACGTAGCTTCGGTTCGAGGTAATCGTCCAGAGGACGCTTCGTTGAAAACAGCCTGTACCTGATACGTGCAATCCGAACATCCCTGGCCGAACAGCCCGGAAATTTGCAAATAGTATTGGGCGTCTTCGGAGAATCGGTAGGTTCCCTCGGAATTCTCATGCATCAAGTCCGAGGAGCCTTGTCCTTCGAAAAGCAGGCGCGTGGGGCGATGCGGATCGAACCAGCTCCCACCAGCGCGGTAGAGAGCCAACTCCGGAGCAAACTTCCCTGTGACAGCCGCAGCGTCGAATTTTTGTACCTCCACCGTTTCGAAGCGAAGTTCCTGTCCCTTCTTTGCGGAAAAGGAATAAGTATCCACCTCTCCAGGTTGTCCGATTCTCCCACTGATAAGGCCCGGTACGACGAACGGGTCAGATCGTTCAACAGTCTGATGAGACCCTGGAGCTTCCACCGTTACAGGGGCGTCCACAACAGAGAAGCCTATCGGGTTCGAGACACCATGATCAGAAACCAGTCTTAGAAGATGCACTCCGGAACGTGTCGTTGCTCCGATCTTGAGTTCCATTGCTGCGTGATAAAAGGGACCCACTATCTTCAGCTTCTCCAGTGGATCGACTCTGGGCTTTACCGGATCTTTGATCTCGTCAACACTTAGAATCCGGCCTTCGAAGCCACCACCATCAATCCACACAGCATGAGTGCCGTCGAGCCGGACACCTCGAGCTTCCGCCTTCACGCTACTCCCTTGCTGGCCCATAGTTGGAAATACCGAAAACATCAAGGGTCCGCTGTCATCTGGCTCGACTTGTGCAAAGCTTTGGCAAGGCAAGAGCACGCTGATAGACGTCAGAACAAAAAACATGAGGGGACAAGAGCGAGTGGCCCAAAGTCCATCGCCCGAGCGATGCGACCTTTTCTTTCGGAAGCCCTCCCGCATTGACTCCCAAATTTCAGACATTCTGGTCGTCACATACATCATACATAAGGGTTAGTTAGCGATTCTACTCACGTCAGATCTCATTGCTGCAGTCCGAATACACTTCTCGGCTAAGCACCGCAAGCCCTTCACTCAACCCAGCCGGGCGAGTGATCTGCACGGACTGCTAATAACACTGTTTGCTGAAGTTGATTGACAGATTTAGAAGCAATCGCCTCATTTGCGGTCTAAAACAGATCGCCACCCCTCTATACCTGCGGGCTGTCCGACGCTTTAAGACGTAGTATACGGCGGAAGCCGCAGGACTTCAACTTCAATGGAGTGATGTGTCAATACAGCGATCGGTCGCGACATCCATGGTCCCTAATCCGAGGTTATGCACCTGACGATACTTATTGAGTGAGAATCAAGCCAATCCTGGGTTTTGCCATTTCAGCTATTTGTGGGTCTGCAATGGCAAGGAGGACGCCATGAAGCGTGATTTATCGCTGTCGGTGCGCACACTCCTGCTCTCCTTTTTTTGCATGTGTGCTGTCCTGGCGGGAGGGGTTTTGGCTCTCAACGTGGCTCTCAAGACTAGAATCAAGCAAGGGCTGACGGAAAATCTGCAGCACAACCAGCAACAACTTGACCAGATGGAAGCTGAGTGTAACCGGCGCAACACGGCTCTGATTGTGATTCTTAGTGAAGATGCCAGCCTCAAGGCCAGTATCGCGCTCCTGCGCGAAACACCCGGTCGCGACATGCACTCCCAAGTGTACAGAACCATAGCAGAACGGCTCCATGCAATGTCGCAGAGTCTTGACTACGACCTCCTCATGGTTATCGACGCGGCGGGAAGGCTAGCAGCCGTAACTGGTGTCGTGCTCAATGAAGCTGACATAAATGTCTCCCTGTTTGATCCAGGCGGCCCCTTTCTGGTGCGTCTTGGTAAAACCTTGTACGAAGCCACAACAGTTCCGATTGACGTGGGAGGGGAGAACCTTGGCAGGCTTGTGGTTGGCAGGAAATTTAGCCTCACCCCCCCGGGTCTCGGATACGTTGTGCTGACCGATCGAAATGGGATTGTAGCGAGCACTCTACCAGAGGCGCTCAAAGCCTCGGTGGAAGGCCAAATTGTTAGATTCAGTGGCCAGCAAGCTGATGGTATGGAAATTCGTTTGGACAATCAGAGCTATCTGATTCTCGGAATGGATCGTGCCGGCCTGAGCCCCAATTACCGTCTGCTATGCCTGACTCCGATTGATGTGGTTCTGCAAGAATTTACACGAGGGTTGCGGCAAGCGTTCGTCTTGACAGGACTCGGAGGAGTCCTAGTGGCTCTAGTGCTTTCGTTCCTGGCTTCCCGCTCGATTGCAAGCCCACTAGCCACTTTGGCCTCGCACCTGGAGAGCAGTGGCAAAACCGGCGCCCTGTGGGCTGAGTTCCAACTCGACTCATCCACGCGCGAGGTCAATCTGCTTGCGAATGCCTTGAATCGAGCAGCAGACACGCGGAGACAAGTGGAAAGCGAGTTGCACACGGCCAAGGTAGCAGCCGAAGCCGCCAGCCGGGCCAAGAGTGAGTTTCTGGCCAATGTGAGCCATGAGATCCGCACCCCCATGAACGGCATCCTGGGTATGACGGATCTCGTATTGGACACGGAGCTGACGCCTGAACAGCGAGAGGATCTGGCTATGGTCAAATCGTCGGCAGAAGCTTTGATGGTCGTCATTAACGACGTTCTGGATTTCTCTAAGATTGAAGCAGGTAAACTGGACCTCGAGCTCGCTGAGTTCGATCTGTACCGTACCCTTCGCACAACAATTCAGACCTTGGAACTACGGGCCGAGCAGAAGGGATTGACGCTCACCCTCGAGGTGGGTCCGGAAGTCCCGCAGGTCATCTTGGGTGATCCGATGCGTCTGCGGCAGATCCTCATTAACCTCGTGGGTAATGCCATCAAGTTTACAGAGGATGGCCGGGTTACAGTCCGCGTTAGCACAGAACGACAAGATCAGGACGTGGTCTTCCTGCACTTTGCTGTTGAGGATACCGGCATTGGCGTCCCACAGGATAAACAGAAGGTGATCTTTGAAGCCTTCTCGCAAGCTGATGGCTCAGCTACGCGAAAATACGGTGGAACGGGTCTGGGCTTGACTATCTCATCCCAACTGGTAGATATGATGAAAGGTCGCATTTGGGTAGAGAGTGAGGAAGGGCGAGGCAGTTGTTTTCATTTCATTGCTTGCTTTGGCGTCACCCCACTTTCGGCTGCGCTTAGCGAGGAGACTCGTTGGGGAAGTCTGAGCACACCAGACAGAGGCAGCGAGACCCTATGATCATGCCG
>Ga0075424_100002652_pt1 | contig 16430 bp, 13 predicted proteins | sample SoiMethybrSBSTD3_FD_75301 | JGI IMG/M metagenome (GOLD analysis project Ga0075424, IMG submission 75301) | Bulk soil microbial communities from a Populus tree surrounding site in Tennessee, USA - Soil MetaG P. TD hybrid SBSTD3 | ecosystem: Environmental > Terrestrial > Soil > Tree plantation...
AAGATACGGACGAGAAACAAGGGATTAGAGCAGGTTCCTAAGGTCCCGAGACTGCCGCTAAACTGCGCATTTCCGTGCGCGTCTAGTTTTACGGCAGCAGTGTCGTGGGGTGACTCTCCATCAGCCCCGGGGTTGCACACCAGAGTGCCCGTCACCTGTGTGATGGGTCCAGGCGTACCACTGAACTTGGCTCCGTTGATAACCAGCTGTTGAATGTTGAAAGACGCAGCTCCCGTGGCCAGATTGACGCGCGCACTACCGCTACGCACGGTCCAGGCAAAGGTGCCACTGTGGATGTTTGCACTGACAGGGTTATCGACGTTCTGTGCAGTGATTACGCCGGCAAAGCTCTGCCAGCGTACCGTGTTTGATGTCTGGGCGAACGCTGAAGAAGCGCCCAGCAACAGACATAGGCTCGCAAGTACTTTTTTCATGTGGTTCCAGTCCTTTCTTGAGTTGAATTTGAAATTCTCGCCGGGCCAGGAGGTTTGGTCGCCGACATTGCGAGATTAAAAAAAGCCTGAAGCGAGAAGGTGGAAGTCTTAGTCCCGTTTTGGTCTAGTTTTGGTGACGCTCGGTAACAGCATCGAACAGTGTCAAACCACACTGAATATTTCGAGCGGGCGGACTTCTAGAGATGCGCTAGGCAGGTATCTGGAGATTGTGCGAAGAAGCCCGGTTCACCCAGCAATAAACGCAACATGTCTATTTCAGTGTCGCTCATTTGAAGTATCGTGTTAGTTCTTCGCGCAATAAGAGCCGTGCTCTAGAAAGCCGAGTCTTCACGGCCGTAGCGGTGAGGTTCAGAATTCCTGAGGTTTCGGTGATGGAATGCCCCTCGATGTCTCGCAGGAAGAAGACCACTCGCAATTTCGGTTGCAATCTCTGGAGACAGCTCTCAAGAATCTGCCGAAGTTCGGTCGCACCGTAGAGTGACTCCGGATTTCCGGCCCAGTGCGTCAAATCAATTTGATCGTGATTGCTTGCCTCAGCACCAAATCTGATCTGGGCGTCTAAAGATTGCTCTCTATTTGATCGTTGCTTTCGCAATTTCATAAACGATTCATTCATCGCGATACGAATAAGCCAGGTTGAAAACTTCGCGTTTCCCTGGAACCGATGCAAATTCAGATAAGCCTTCAAGAATGCGGTTTGCACAACCTCTTCCGCATCTTCGTGGTTGTGAATCATGCCTTGTGCAACGCGATAGAGTTTGGCATCGTATTTCTTCACAAGTTCTTCGAAAGCGGACGCATCGCCATTCCTGCTGGCGTTAACCAATGGCAGGTCTGCATCGAAAACAGCGACGGTGTGTTTTCCCAAATTTTCAGCAATGGTCAAACTCATAAGCACCTCGCGAGTCTCTAGGCGGCTCGATGCAAGATCAGTTCGAATACCTTGGTCTCATTTGCGCTCCTGACCGAGTAAAGAGCGCCGTAAGCATCTGCAACAATCTGTTCAACCAGCGCCTTGTGTGCTGGGCGGGATTGCGGATTCCGCCAAACGATTTGCAATGCCATAAGACCTCTGCTCACAATTCGGTTTCGCCGCTGGCACGATCTTTATTTGCCCTCTTTGCTTGTGCAATTGAGTTCTCAGCACTATCCTCCGCTTCCACGAGGATGGCCTGAAAACGCTCGCCCAGAAATCTGAGCAACTCGGTTGACGACCGAAATTTCAGTTCCTTGCCCGAATCAACTTCCTCTATGGTGCCTTCGAGATCGCCATCGGATGGCTTCGTTTCTCGTCCCAATCGAATTACGAATGCGCCTCGCATAAGCAGAGGCTACGAATAGACGGAAAATAAAATGTGACGTGTTGGTGGCTTTTTAGTCTTATTTCAGTGACGGGACCGGGTCGCCATTATTCTGAATCTCTTTTGCGAAACATGTGAAAACGACGTTTAGTGCCGTAGAATACGCTCGTACTCCCGGCGTGCTTTCTTCGCGTAGCTCCAAGATGTGCAGCATGAAGCTGTTCCGACCATTCCGGCTTGATCCTGGGAATCAGTGTCTGTGGCGCGGCGAGCACCGGGTTCCGCTTACACCGAAGGCCTTCGATGTATTGCGTTACCTGGTTGAACATTCGGGACGCCTGGTGACACAGGATGAACTTTTGGAAGCATTGTGGCCGGAGACATACGTAAATCCGGAACTCATCAAGAAATACATTCTCGGAATTCGCAAGGTCCTGGGCGACCAGCATGACAATCCTGTTTACATTGAAACCCTTCCCAAGCGCGGCTATCAATTTATTGCGCCCGTCACTGACCATGTTGCCGAAGAGCCGCACGAGCTGTCATCTGAGGCCGTATCGAAGATGGTCGGGCGGGCAGGTCCTTTGGGTGAGCTTCAGGGTGCGTTCAAGAAAGCTTTGCGAGGTCAGCGGCAGATCGTTTTTGTTGCGGGTGAGCCGGGTATCGGCAAGACCACGCTGGTGGATTCTTTCCATCAGCTGGCCTCTCATCAGGGAAACGCAAGAACAGCACGTGGGCAGTGCGTTGAAGGCTTTGGCGGGAAGGAACCTTACTATCCGATGCTTGATGCGCTCGGACAATTAACTCGCGCTGCAAAAACCGAAGCGATGGTGCAGACTTTAGCCAAGCGAGCCCCTACCTGGCTTATTCAATTTCCCTCGTTGGTAAGACCGGAGCAGCGGGAAACTTTGCAACGCGAGATCTTGGGAGCGACGCGCGAGCGCATGGTACGAGAGATTTGTGAGGCACTGGAATCGCTAAGCTCCGAAGCGCCAATACTACTCGTGTTTGAAGATCTCCACTGGGTTGACCCATCAACCCTGGACCTCATATCCGCGCTGGCGCGCCGTCGTGAACAAGCCAGATTAATGCTGGTCTGCACATATCGGCCAGTCGATGTGATTCTCTCCAACAGCAGCTTAAAGGGCCTTAAGCAGGATTTGCAGGTTCATAACCTGTGCGCTGAAATCGCACTTGAGCGCTTGCCAGAGCCTGCAATTGCTGAGTACCTCGCCACGGAATTTCCGAACGCGAGTTTGTCGCCCGGGATGGCGGACTTAATCTACCGCCATTCCGGAGGAAATCCTTTGTTTATGGTGGTGATCGTCCAGGACATGATCAAGAAGGGCTCGATCGTCCATGACGAAGGAGAGTGGAGATTAACCACGCCTCTCGAAACCATCGACCCAGGTGTGCCTCAGTCCTTGCAACAAATGTTGGAAGTGCAATTTGAAAAGTTGACGGCGTCCGAGCAGCTGGCTCTTGAAGCGGGCAGCGTGGTGGGAGAGCATTTCTCAGCCTGGGTGATCGCAACCACACTGGAGGAGCGGCCTGATGAGGTTGAGGATTTGTGCGACCAATTAGCGGCTCGTCAGCAAGTCATTAAGGCAATCGGAATTCAAGAACTCCCCAATGCTCTCGTAGCCGCTCACTACGAGTTCCGACATTCGCTGTATCGTCAAGCGATTTACAGGCGTCTTGCACCCGGAAAGCGGGCCAGGCTTCATCGCGCAGTAGCTGAGCGACTGAAGACAGTCAGCGGCCCCAGCCAACGACAATTGGCTTCCGAGATTGCATTTCACTTCGAGAGCGCGGGTGAATATGAACAAGCTGCTCGATTTCTGATATTGGCGGCCGAGAACGCGGCTGCACGGTTCGCATATCGCGATTGCATTCAGGTGCTGCAACACGCGTTGGAGTTCGTCCCCAGGATCCAAGCACAGCTTCGAGCTGAGCTGGAATCCCAGATTCTCGAGTTCATTGGCGACGCACATTATGCTCTGGGCGCGATGGCAGAGTCCGCTGCCGCCTACGAGTCTGCTGCATCCCGCGCTGGCCAGGCAGGGCTGAAAGCCGCTCAAGTGAGCGCTCTGACTTGTCTGGTACGGCCATTTGGGTTGATCGATCCCGACCGCGGAATTGCGGCGATAAGCCGGGCGGTGGAAGTCGCCCAGGGGATGCATGAAGCCTTGCTCCTGGCCCGTACGCAAATGCTCGCCGCGGGTAGTCGCCTGTTATATGACCGGTGGCGCGAGGAAGATGCAGCGCTGTGTGTATCCGCGTATCAGCAATTACAGGATCTGGGCGACAAAGATATTCCACCATTTCACCGGATGATTTACGCGCACGTCCAGGCTCTTCAGGGGAATTACCCGGAAGCTTTTGAGGTGTTCGAGAGTGGCATTCCGAAGTTTGATCAAACCACGAGTCTGATGGAGCACTTTTTCGCGCTCAGCGGAAAAACCATCGCTCTCCTTCGCGTGGGCAGGCTCGGAGAGGCTCTGCAAATGGTGCGCGAGGGAAGAGCGATGGCCGAGAAGAACGGCAACGATCCCTGGCTTTTCAATTTTCGTGAAGCATGGCTTCGTATGCTGGCCCTGGACTTCGAGGGAAGCGTGCGAGTGTGCGATGTCATATTGCGAATGAAAACGCCTTATCCAGTCGCTCAGCCACAGAGTATTGCCAGGATCGCCCGGGGATACTCAGCAATCGCCGAAGGATTCACGGACCTCGACAAGGGCCGACACAAGCATGCAATCGAATTATTCAACCAGGTGCGTGATCCTCAAACCACCCCCAAGTTCTTTTTACATTGGAACTGGCGAATGACTGCCCAGCTCGGGGTGAGCGAAGCCTGGCTGCAATCAGGAGATATCGAAAATGCGAGCTTCGAAGCCGACGGCTTTTTGCACGCCGCGCTCGAAACCGGCGATCCTCACCTGCGGGCGCTCGCCTGGGAAATGCAAACGCAAATCGCGATTTTCAAGGAAGACTGGAGCCGTGCGGAGGCCTGTATCCATGAGTCGCTTGAGCTATTGCGCCGTTTTGAGGTGCCGGTGGCGGCGTGGCAAGTCCATGCCACGGCTTGGCGCTTGTATCGCTCCAGGCAAGAGTACGCCGAAGCGGAATCACACCGTGAACGTGCGCGTGAATACATTTTCAAGATTGCGGACTCATTCCCCAAAGGCGAACCTCTTCGGGGGTCGTTTCTTTCAGCGGCGCCCGTCGCGCGAATTCTCAATCCATCGGTCGAGAAAGGTCGAGCAGCAGATGGCTGATGTCATTCTCGTAGTCGGCGCAACTGGCATGCAGGGTGGCGGGGTCGCGCGTCATCTATTGAAACGAGGCAAGTTCAAGGTACGTTGCCTTACTCGCCGTCCAAGTTCAGAAGCGGCGAGACTTCTTGAGCAACAGGGTGCCGAGGTAGTGCAAGCTGATTTGGACGACTCGGCGAGCTTGGTGAGAGCTGTGCAAGGCTGCTGCAGCGTTTTCGGCGTAACAAATTTTTGGGAGGCTTATTTTCGCGAATACGATCAAGGTGTGAACGTCATTGATGCTGCTGCCAAAGCGGGGGTCACGCATCTTGTACTCAGCACGTTACCGAGCGCCAAAAGCATCAGCCACGGTGCTATTGAACTGCCCCATTTCGAAACCAAGGCCTGCATGGAGGAGCATGCGCGACTGCGGGACGCGCCATTTACGTTCCTTCACGTTGCGTTTTATTACGAGAATTTCCTGAATTATTTTCCTCCGCTACGTCAGCTAGATGGCAGCTACAGCTTCGGCTTCCCGCTCGGCGACGCTGGGCTGGGTGCTGTAGCCGCAGAGGACATCGGCGGGGTGGTGGCCACGATTCTTGAAAGCCGGGCGGAGTTCGTCACCAAAACCGTGGAGATCATCGGTGATGAAATGCCAGCTCAAGGATATGCCGAAATAATGTCGCGTGCCCTGAAACGGAAAATCACCTACAGCCACGTTCCTAGGGAGACGTACGCCTCATTGGGGTTTGCCGGGGCTCGGGAGTTGGCAGACATGTTTGAGTTCCTGCGCGTTTACACTCCGAGCAGGCGTGCCCACATCACCCGATGCCGGCAGCTGTTTGCGGACATGCAGACGTTTGAAACCTGGCTAGGGAAGAACGTACACAAATTCAATAGGCTTTTCGAAGCATAGCCCCTTTCATTGCTGCGACATCTGCTGAGACCAACGCACCTAGAGTCGATGCACCTAGCCATCCAATTCTGCGATGGCCTCCAAAAATTAGACCGAAACGTCACCGAAACTTCCACGGCGGGTCATCGATGCTCCCCTATCCTGCGATCAATGCTGCCAGGCTCAGTCTGGCGGCACGAAACCTCATAAAAAGGAAATTCTGTCTATGACGTCGCGGAAGTTTGGTGCATTTTCTCAATGGTCCCTCTTCGCCGCTATTCTGTTAGTTCACACGTTTCCAGCCCATACACAAGAACTCTCGAATGCCAGTCTTGCCTCTACTACCGCTCCTGTAATCTTCAATTTTGTCTCAACGCCTGACGTCGGTAGCATCGGCTCGCTCTCCGCCAATAAGGAAACCAATATCTGGGCGACGTCCGTTACCAATTCGGTCTCCCTGCACTTTAATGGGACCAGTTGGGTGAGAGTGCCCATGGCCAAAGCAAGCCGAGTGAATAAGGTCGCCGTTCTGTCGAGCACTAATGTCTGGGCCGTGGGGCAACAGACCAATGACAAATTTTCTCAGATCCAGCATTTCAACGGCACTGTCTGGAGCGTCGTTTCCAGCCCGCACTTTACAAATGGGGAATCACTAAACTCGCTGAAAGCTATCTCGGCCAGCAACATTTTTGCGGTTGGCAACTTCCTAGACAGTCTCAAAAATCGAACTCCACTGATCGAACATTTCGACGGCACAAAGTGGAGCGTTGTGTCCGTGCCTCATATCACCGGGGGTGAACTGACCGATATTGCTGTCGTCTCGCCTTCCGACATGTGGGCGGTGGGCGCAGTGTCCGGAGCAACCACGCAGGCTGCGCTTACGATGCATTTCAACGGCCTGAAATGGAGTCGTGTCCCTGCTCCATCCGCTGCTCTACTCGCCGTCACGGCGCTTGCCGGTAATAATGTATGGGCAGCCGGGGCGCAACTGGGACGAAGCACCGTCATCGAACACTGGAATGGTGCTGCATGGAAAATAGTGACCAGCCCCAACACCGGCTCAGGCTCTCTACTGAATAGCATTAGTGCCATTTCGCCCAACGATATTTGGGCCGCCGGATGCAGCAACTGCGGCGACGTCGGCGGCAGCGCGCCTGCTCTCATCGAACATTGGGACGGAACAGGGTGGAGCATCAATCCAGCGCCGGTTCAATTCGCTGGCGTTGCAGCAAACACCGTGCTCACGTTTCCTCTTAGCAAACACATCTTCGTGGGTGGCTTCACATTCGCTTCCTTCGGGCCGTCGTCAGTCATTCTGAAAGGAGCGGAATAAAAGGGGTGGCTATGATTCGCGATGAAGGCGGACAGCTGACCGGCTACGTTTTCATCGATCTCAAAACGAATGACTACGGCAGCTTCGTCAACAAAGCGAACCAGTTGCTAGCTCGTGAAATGAAGCTGCCCACCGGCTTCAGCTTTCAGTGGTCTGGAGAATATGAATTTCAACTCCGCGCAAGAGAGCGCCTCAAGCTCATCCTTCCAGTAGTGTTCTTGGCCATCTTCATGCTGCTGTACCTGGTATTTCGCTCCGTCACGGAAGCGCTCGTGCTTATCTTCCCGACTTTCTATGCCACAAGCGGCGGCTTGCTACTGCAATGGCTGCTTGGTTACAACTTCAGCGTGGCGGTTTGGGTCGGCTATATCGCACTCTTTGGGATTGCGGTCGAGACCGGAGTCGTCATGGTTGTCTACCTGCACGAGGCGCTGGACCGCCGTATCCGCAGTGGTGTCCCACTGACGGAAGACGAAATCGAACAAGCTGCAATTGAAGGCGCCGTACAACGCCTTCGCCCGAAACTCATGACGGTAACAGCAGTTCTTGCCAGCCTCGTACCAATCCTCTGGGAAACTGGCATCGGCTCGGACGTTACGAAGCCAATCGCTGCGCCCGTCGTAGGCGGCATGATTACCTCAACCATTCACGTTCTGATCCTCGTGCCGGTATTTTTTGTCATGATGAAAAACGTGCTTTACGCGCAGGCACGTTGCGACCGAGTGAAGAAGTTAACGAAGCGGACACTCTCGCGCTCCGTCAGTGAAGATGTCGGTCCGATTTCTACTTTGGTGAGGTTGTAAGAATCAGTGTCTATGAAGTCGGCTCTCCGCGACCAACGAGGAACCGGCTAGTGAACTATGGCTTGAATGAGAAATTGGGACACGTTTTGGGACACGTTGTGCGGCGAAGGTGCTCCAAATACGACTTTTTGCTCCGCGTAAGTCATTGAAAAGGCGTGAACTCCAAGTGTTATCATCCGGCTGTTAACCGGAGGGTTGTAGGTTCGAGTCCTACCTGAGGAGCCATTCTTTTCAAGCGCTTCCAGGCTTCATCATCTAAATCCCCAATCAAAAATATTCGACGCAGATACGCGCCGTGATCTGATCGTGAACGATGCCGTACAGAATAGCGGCAACGACGCAGGTCAGGATGATCTTGATCGATTGCATTCCTACCGAGATTCTATGGTGTTGTTTTGCCAGATTACGCTGTGGACATCGTGAGAACGAGGGACTCACGGGGTCTTGCAATCGATGACTGTTGATAGCAGGCAATATCGCAACTTTATGCTTTTCATTCGCCTTTTTCGAGGTCAATGAGTGATATGGAGATTTATCGTCGATTGATAGGCACATGGCGAGTCTGGGCCGAGTGAACATCCACATAAATCCCGAGTCAAGCCAAAGGCGGGCTTGAGGGGGCCCCCTGCTCGAAAGCTTACTTCGATGTACAGGATCTTTTCTTCCACCGAATAGTGACAGCGATATCGCCGGAGGAGCATGAAGAGGTATCCCCATAAATGACTATTGCGACGTTTTCATAGTCCCTTTCGGTGACAACGAGGCTACCCTGGACAGAGGTTGAAAACCCGGATTCGGAGAGTTCCTCGGTAGCCTTGCCCCTTTGGGCCTCGGGGGCTAGTTCGTCTAAGATTCCTTCAACGGTTACGCGAGAGATTGAGGAGTCGATCACCACCCGTCCTCCCGTGAAATGCATCTTTTCAATCCCCGCTTCGCATAGATCCCCGTCACCGCTGTACTTGGCTGTCATGAGTATTCCGGGCCGAATCTCATAACCGGACACGGTTGAGTACTTTTTCAAGCTTTCGCCGCCTTGCGCACCAACCTGGGTGGCAAGCACTATCGTCAGAAGCAATCCAATCACGTTTTTTATTACCATGGCTATCCTCTACATTACGTCTTGCTGGATCTATTTTTGGGCTGGAGCATCTGTTTCGTTTCGAGGCCTGCTCAGCGTTCACTCACGTTACGGCCTGCACGCTCGCCGAGTCACCTAGTGACCCTTTCCATCGAAAGCTCCGACAACTTCGTTGCCTCCGCTGCCGTTTCGATTGCTACCGGGTGGAGCGAACCAGTTCCCGGGCGGGAGTTGCACCCGCTGAAGTCCAGCGCCTTTTCACGGCGCACGTGATATGGAGATTTATCACCAAATACCCGATTATCATGTGTCGTAGCTGAAACCGTACATCCAGATCTGAACCAACTACTGAATACGCCTCTCTCATGGCTCCTGCGCTGTTGACGAAGCCCCGCCGTCCTCGTGAACGATGTCGGCAGTACCTTCGCCGAGGTCCCTTCTTGCCCAATCGCTCCATTACTGAGAAACTTGTGAGCCAGAGTTAGGTCCATGTCCTCCCCAGTGACTGATGAGCGCGCAAGCGGAGCAAGTGAAGCCACTCAGCATGAATATCCCTGGCTCTTGAAACATTGGCATATTCTTCTCGTCTCTTCTGCGTCGGTTTTAGTCGTTGCATCAGCAGCTTTTGTTTTTTGTTTCCGATCAACTCCATCCAAGATGTCTTTCACCGCGCGAAACCAAGAATTACAACGCACCGGTGAAGTGCGAGTCACAGGAACCACTGAGGCAGTTCGCATGCGGGCCATTGTTGCGCCAATGCTCGAAAACCAGCAGCTCGGCAGCCTTACCATCACTAAACTCACTCCGAGCGGAACGAGGGTGCACAAGGGCGATCTGCTCGTGGACTTCGATCGCCAGGCGCAGATGCGCACTTTCATCGACAAGCAGGATGAATATCAGAAATTGGCGAATCAGGCTGTCCAGGAACAGGCGAAGGAAGATACCGCCCGTGCCAAGGACGAGACGGAGATCCAGAAGGCTGAGAGCGACCTTGGCAAAGCAGAGCTTGAGATGCAGAAAGTCGAACTACTCTCCCGCATTGACGCCGAAAAAGCACGACAGACGCTCGATGAGGCGAAAGCCACTCTTCAGCAACTTCGAGCTACTTTTGAGCTGAAGCGCAAGTCCGCGCATGCTGCTGTTCGCCTGTTAGAGATTCAGCGCGATCGTGCGCAACAGGTCATGGAGCACGCTCACGCCAACGCCGAATCCATGGAGATTAAAGCGCCGATTGACGGCGTTGTCGTTCTGAACACGATATGGAAACAGGGCAAGATGGGGGAGGTGCAAGAGGGTGACCAGGTCCAGGCGGGCGTGACTTTCATGCAAGTCGTCGATCCCTCCTCGATGCAGGTACGCGCATTCGTGAACCAGGAGGACTTTCTCAGCCTTCACTTCGGTGACGCCGCCCGGATTCATCTCGACGCTTATCCGGATCTGGTTTTTCCCGGCAGGCTGGTTGAAATGGCACCTATTGCGCGCAGTGGAGATTTTTCAAAGAAACTACGCTCCTTTGCGGTTGTGTTTTCGATCGGCGGCGGCGCAGATCCCAAGCTCATGCCCGACCTCTCAGCCGCTGTCGATGTAACTCTTACAATGCAATTTGCCGGAGCAGGCGCGTTCCATTAGGGGCATGTGCTCGGACGTATGATCGGCAGAACAAAAGCGGTCCTCAAGCAACGCAGACTCGCAATAGGCTTACTTGTTCTGCTTGCCTGCGGATTTCTATTTGGGGCAGTCCACTACAGCCTTCGCTCACCTGGCATTCCTACCATCGAAGTTAAGCGGACGGAGTTCCTTGACTCCGTTCAGTTTAGGGGCGAATGCACGGCGCTGAAGTCGTTGAGTATCACCGCTCCGGCCGAAGCCGGCGACTTACAAATCCTAAAGATGGCCAACGATGGCACAAAGGTGAAGCCGGGAGACATCATTGTCGAATTCGACAAGACTAAGACCGAACAGGACCTTGCCCAATACCGTTCGACGTTGAAATACAGCACCGCTGACATTGACCAGGTGCGCGCACAGTCCCGCATTGCCGAGGAGCAGGACCTGACCGCTGTCGCCAAAGCCCATTTCGACCTTGAATCAGCCAAGCTTGATGCTGGAAAGCAGGAAATCGTCTCTCGGATCGAAGGCGAAGAAGCGAAGCTCAAGGTCCGCAATGCCGAGCAGGCGCTTCATGAGGCTGATCAGAAACTGAACTCCGATCGCGCTGCCGCCAAAGCAAGCATTCAAGGCAAGATCGAAACCAGCCGCAAAGCAGCGTTTGATGTTCAACGCGCAGAGACCGCCCTGTCTAAGATGACCCTAAAAGCTCCTGCTGCAGGTATGGTGAGCCTCGTGCCGGTCTGGCATCCAGAAGGTAGATCACCCTTCAAACCTGGTGACCGTACCTGGCCTGGCGCACCTTTGGCCGAACTTCCAGACGCTGACTCGCTCCGCATCTCCGCTCACGTCGATGAAACCGAGCGCGGACGTCTCGCAACGAAGCAGCCGGTAACTGTCCACGTTGAAGCGATTCCCGACCGGCAATTCACCGGAACCATCGAAGAAATCAGCACTCTAGCCAGCGAAGACTTCTCAGCGGGATGGCCCATTCCGCGCAATTTCGACGTGCGAATCATTCTTGATCAGTCCGATCCACGCCTGAAACCCGGAATGACAGCACAGGTCACGGTTATTGTGGATCGCATTCCCAATGCCCTCGCCATCCCCGTTCAAGCATCGTTCCAGAAAGAGGGCGAGACGTTGACGTATGTCTGGAGAGGCTCCAAGTTTATTCCTCAGCCGATTCAAATTAGCCGGAGAAGCGGCGATCGAATTCTTATCGCCAAGGGTTTGCAACCGGGAGACCGCATCGCGCTGCAGGATCCGATAGCAGGGAAGAGCAACTGACTATGACACGTCCCTGGCTCGTTATCTGCATTTCTATAGCTCTCGTGCTGATCGCAGGCATGGCCATCGGCCGCGCCTCGCACACCACTTCACTGACTACAGCTGATGACGTACCAGTCGCTACCGTGTTGCGCGGCGAACTCGATCTTCGCGTCTATACGACTGGGGAACTCGAGGCCAAGAATTCAATGACCCTCAGTGCACCTCCTGTGGCCGGCGCATCGCTACAAATCACACGTCTTCTCCACACCGGCGCCTCGGTGAAGAAAGGAGATGTCGTCATTGAATTCGATCCCACCGAGCAGCGCTACATACTCGAGCAGAGCCGCTCCGAGCTGCATCAAGCCGAACAGGACATTCTCAAAGCCAAGTCTGACGCTGCTGTGCAGAAGGCTCAGGACGACGTAGCGCTGCTAAAGGCCCGCTTCGACGTCCGCCAGGCCGAACTTGAAATGCAGAAGAACGAACTGGTGAGCTCAATTGATGCCCGCAAGAACCAACTGGCCCTCGATCAGGCCAAACGCGCTCTGGACGAACTGGACCAGAACATCAAGTCACATACAACTACCGGTCAGACTGGCATCGACCTCGCACAGGAGAAATGGAAAAAAGCCAAGCTCGCCATAGATGTTGCGCAGCAGAACATCCAAAAAATGCACGTGACCGCTTCCACCGACGGTTTGGTGTCTATAGAGAAGAACATGACCGGCGACTTCTTCTTCGACGGCATGGCTATCCCTGACTTCCACGAGGGCGACAAGGTGCAACCCGGCACCGCGATTGCGCGCATCATCGTGTCTTCCGAAATGCAGCTGACGGCAAAAGTAAGCGAACTCGATCGCGCCAACATCAATGTGGGTCAACCAGCGGAAATGGAATTCGACGCGCTACCTGGGCGGACGTTCCACGGCGTCGTGAAATCAGCTGGTGGAATGGTTCAACGGGCGTTCTGGGAGACTGATTCGCTGAGCAAATTCGACGTTGCTATTCAGCTTACTGACGCTGATCCGTCGCTTCGTCCTGGCCTCACCGCAGAGATTGTGGTCCTTGGCGGCAAGAGCGCGAACGCCATATATGTCCCCCGGCTCGCCATTTTTCAGAAAGACGGCAAACAGGTCGTCTATCTTAAGAAGTCGTCTGGCTTCGAGCAGCTACAGGTAAAGGTCGTCTCGCAAAACGAGAGTCGAACCGCAATCGATGGATTGAAAGCAGGAGACCAGGTCGCACTCATCGATCCCACAGCGCCGCGCAAACCTTCGGCTTCGGGTTCAGGTTCACCTCTCGGTGGAGGAAACATCTGATGGCGGTCGTCGCTGCTCCCCCGGATCCCAAAATCATTTCTAGCTACAAGCAGTGGCTGCCGGATCTGCGTCTCGGGCTCCAGAATCTGCTCGCGAACCGCCTGCGTTCGTCTCTCACGATGCTTGGCATGATTTTCGGTGTTGCGGCAGTTGTCACGATGCTCTCTATTGGTGCCGGCGCTCGCCAGAAGGTTATGGCTCTCATCGAACAGATGGGGGTACGTAACCTTATCGTCGAAGCCAAGGAGGCTCTGGACTGGCAGGCCAACACTAAGATCCGTCGCATTTCTTCCGGGCTCACTCTTCAGGACTACCGCATCATCCGAGACGACGTCGGAGGTATGGTCGCCGCGACCCCGCGCAAGCGTTTCACTCCAACCAAGACCATTCCCAAGTCGCAGCAGGATCCCCCCGTCGTTTATGGGGTCCAGGACACCTACACCGAGATCGCGGGACTCCAATTGATCCAGGGCCGTTTCTTCAGTCACGACGAGGAGAGTCACGCACGCGCCATTTGCGTCCTGGGTGCCGGCGCCAAGTGGAACCTGTTTGGCGCTGCTGATCCGCTGGGCCAGTATGTAAAGCTGAATCAGCAGTGGTTTCAGGTGATTGGCGTTGCCAGTCCGCAGCTCAGTTCGCAAAACGAGGTCGCTGGTGTCCCAACGCAGGATCTCAACAACGTTGTTTACGTTCCGCTCAAGGCAGCCATTCTGCGACTCGAAGACAGCTACAGTAATGTCCGCGACGAAATCGACGGTATCTATCTTCACATGAGCGACAGCGCTGACGTCAGTCAAGTGGCTCAGGTAGTCCGCGCAATTCTGGACTGGAGCCATCACTCCGCCGGCGACTTCAGCGTGATCGTGCCCGCGGAACTGTTGGCTGAGCAGCGCCGCACTGAGCGTTTGTTCAACGCCGTCATGGTTGCGATTGCGTCCATATCCCTGCTCGTGGGTGGCATTGGCATCATGAACATCATGCTGGCCAGCATTCTGGAGCGCACGCGCGAAATCGGTGTGCGTCGCGCGGTCGGAGCTCGTCAATTCGACATCGTCCGCCAATTCGTGGTTGAGGCCACCATCATTTCTTTCGTTGGCGGGAGTTTCGGGATCATCTTCGGCGTCTTGATGTCGCGCATCATCGCCTGGCTCGCTGGGTGGTCCACGATTGTCACCGCATTTTCGATCATCCTCGCGTTTGTCGTCTCAATCAGTGTCGGGCTGATCTTCGGTATTTATCCTGCGATGAAGGCCGCGCGTCTGGATCCTGTCGAGGCCATTCGTTACGAGTAAGCTATCTGCGGTTTCTGAAGTTGGGGCCGTGTTGGATTTCTTTGGGGGGAAGAATGAAACTCCGTCTCAGCTGCTTTTTTTTGGTTGTGTCATCGCTTACCGTTTCCGGGCAGGCCCGCGAAAACTATCGTGGTTTGCTCACGGCTCATGTGCGCTCTCCCAAAACCGCACCGCCACAGCATTTGCACGACTATGTGGTTGATGGCAAGCTGCGGCTCAGTCTGCGAGATGCACTCGTCCTTACGCTCGAAAACAATAGCGCCATCCGCGTGCAGGAGGCCTCGATTGAAACCGCGAAGTTTTCGGTTCTACGCGCCTTCCAGCCCTTCGACCCCAAGCTTCAATCTGTCTTCACCGGTCGCCGGAGTTCTTATCCAGGCTTCAGTCAGATTCAAGGCGCGGGGACCTTTAACGATTTGAACCAGTCCGCCCAACTTACTTACACGCAGACCCTGCATACAGGCACCAATTTCCAGATACAACTGAACAGCACCAAGGATTCGAGCAATAGCGGCTTCTACTTTCTCAATCCCTATTATCAGTCGTTTCTCAATCTCAACGTCACGCAGCCGCTCGTTCGCAACCGCTGGAGCTTTGCCAATACCGCGCCTCTTATCATTGCCCGGACAAATCTGCAGCAATCGCTCGCTATTTTCCAGGCCCAGGTAAATGCCGCGTTGCTGCAGGCCATCACCCGTTATTGGGATCTGGTGCGCGCCCACAACAATCTTGAAGTTGCTCGCAAGTCTCAGGACGCCGCTGATGGGACGTATAAGCACGATAAGCGGGCTCTTGAGCTTGGTGCTCTGCCGCCCCTCGACATCTATCGCTCGGAATCAGAAGTTGCGTCGCGCCGCCTGCAGGTGATTCAAGCTGAGTACTCAGTTAAGCAGGCAGAGGAAAACCTCCGCCTTACCATCGGTGCCAATCAGGATCAATACATTCACGCCCTAGACATTGAGGCCACTGAACAACCTGAACCTCAAGGCGAACTGCTGACCGTCGATATCGCGACCACGCTGCAACAGGCGCTTGACACAAGGCCCGAGCTTCGCGTGTGGCAGCAGGCACTTGCGGGAGACGACACCAGCATCCGTCTCGCTCACAATCAGCTTTTGCCCGATTTGCAGTTGCAGGCTTTTTATCAGGGAAGCGGAGTCGGTGGGAATTTCAACACCGGACAGTTGATGACCAGTGGCGGCCTGAGTACCTCGCTCAACCAGCTCTTTAACTTTGGATTTCCCGGCTATGGTGCAAGTTTGACTCTGAACCTACCGATCAAAAACCGCGCAGCTCAAGCCGACTTGGGGACGGCGTTGGTCAGTCGCCACCGCGATCTCTACTCGGAGCAGCAAGCGAGAGAGCAAATTACGCAGGAGGTAAGCAACGCCGTGTATCAGCTCGAGCAGGCGAAGTTGTCAATCGCGGCAGCCAAGACTGCGCTCGACCTAGCTCAAAAGACGCTGACAGCGGAACAGCGCAAAGCCCAACTCGGCGCCGTCGATGTATTCTTCCAACTCGAGGCACAGTCGAGAGTCGCGACTGCCGAAGCCACAGTCCTAAGCTCTGAAGTGGACTATCAAACCGCAGTCGCGACTTTGCACAATGCAACCGGAAGTCTCGTAAAAGATTACGACGTCCAAATTTCCGAGTTGACAAACTGAGTAGCTTTGCGTGATTGAATATTGATAACAGGCGTGGCTGTTGAAAAACTCTTTTCTGCGAAATTCGCAAAAATAAAATTGCGCCAGGATGCGTTATAGGCGATCTTCTCTAATCGCGAGACATTTTCTATCACCCAAAATTTGGTCATTTGG
>Ga0075424_100002653_pt1 | contig 16427 bp, 13 predicted proteins | sample SoiMethybrSBSTD3_FD_75301 | JGI IMG/M metagenome (GOLD analysis project Ga0075424, IMG submission 75301) | Bulk soil microbial communities from a Populus tree surrounding site in Tennessee, USA - Soil MetaG P. TD hybrid SBSTD3 | ecosystem: Environmental > Terrestrial > Soil > Tree plantation...
GGATTGAAGGTGCGGTAGTTTCGGTAGAACCCCTGTTCGATCCGTTCGAAAGCGTCCCTCCATTCCGACTAACAGCACGCGATATTGAATGGAAAAATGAACGCAAGGTCCCTTCACTCCGAACCCCGGCACGCTGCGCATGCCGGGGTTCTCCGGTCGGGATGACAGATGTTTGGGTTGCCCAGAGGAAAACAGAGCTTGGATTCAGTAAGAGTAAAGACAGGGGCAACGTTTCGTTCTCTCGTTGGCCTGGTCTGCTTGAGGTAATGAACTACTTCGTTATTGCTTGGCGCCCACGCCTGCGCTAGGCTGAATTTGCTCTCGCGATTCTCCCCTCCTTCGTCTTGCTCACCTCGAAAATCCACGCGCTTACTGCATTGCGGGTGCAATATCACGTGGTTCGGATGAGGTACCCCCAATATATGGGGTTTTACTTCTTGACCCGGGGTGGATTTGGCCGTTACAGTAGCTGCAATCCGTGCCTTGTCCGGCGCACTCCGGGCAGGTGCGCGCCGGGACGGAAGGCGGAAGGCATCCAAGTAGTAACGGGGTCCGCCAGATTGTCCAGCCAGCCACTCGCGTTGAGTCGCGCCCCAGCCAGCGCTTGAAGCGAGCCGCCATGCGGTTGTGATGACGAGTCGTTTGAAGGAGTCGAAGTGCTCAAACTGAAGAAGCTGCAGATCCTAGGTTTCAAGTCGTTCTGCGACCGCACCGAGCTCAAGTTTCCGGGCGACGGCGTGGCCGCGATCATCGGGCCGAACGGATGCGGCAAGTCGAATATCGCCGACGCTATTTCCTGGGTACTGGGCGAGCAGTCGGCGAAGACGCTGCGCGGGTCGCGCATGGAGGATGTGATTTTTTCCGGCACCCGCGACCGGCAACCAACGGGCATGGCGGAAGTGTCGCTGACGTTGATTGACCCCGACCAATATGACGGACCCGATAAGAACGAACCAACTGTGATCGAGGTTCAGGACGACTTGCCTGAGGGCGAGGATTGGGACGAGGCAGAGATCCGGGCGCGGGCCGCAGAGGACACCGCGAGGGCGAGTGAAGAAGCGCAGCCCGGGAGGGTGGAGGAGGTTCCGGGAGTGCCTTCCCCACCGCCCGCTTTAAGCGCAGGAACGGGGATTGCGGAAGGGACAGCACCGGCGGAGGGAGAGTCGGCTGGGACTGCCATCGCGGTGGCGGGACCGCCGCAGGTCGTTCTCAAAATTCGGCGGCGGAAATTCAATCAGCAGCAGTTTCACACAGGAGAGATTGTCGTCACGCGCCGGCTGTTTCGGTCGGGCGACAGCGAATATCTGCTGAACGGAAAGTTGTGCCGGTTGCGGGATATCCAGGACCTGTTCATGGGGACGGGCCTGGGGCCGGAGTCGTATGCGCTCATCGAGCAGGGACGCATCGGGCAGATTCTGAGCAGCCGGCCGACGGACCGGCGCGCGATTATTGAAGAGGCCGCGGGCGTTACCAAGTTCAAGACGAAGAAGCGGCTGGCGGAAGCGCGACTGGAGGAAGCAAAACTCAATCTGAATCGCGTGAATGACATCTTTGAGGAAGTCACGCGGCAGATGAACTCGCTGAAGCGACAGGCGTCCAAGGCGGAGCGGTACGCGAAGCTGCGGGACGAGATGCGGGCAAAGTTGCGGGTCGTGCTGGCCAGCAAGTTTACGCAACTGGATCAGGAGAGCGCCGCGCTTGATGCGCAACTCCAGGCCTTGGCCGGAGAGATACAACAGCGCACCGGGTCCGTTCAAGCATTCGAATCGGAACACGCGGAGCGGACGCAGCGCGGCTACGACATCGATGGAGAACTTCGCCAGAATCGTGAGCGGCTGAACCAGATTGCGATTGAGATGGACCGTGGGCAGGCGCGTCGACGCACCAATGAAGAACGCTGCGCGGAATTGGTGGCGCGCTCGGCGGCGTCGGAGGCCGAGTTGGGGCAGGCGCGTGCGCGGCTGGGCAGCCTTGAGGAGGAACTGGAATCGAACCGGCAGGTGCTGGAGTCGGCGGCGGCGGATCTGGCGGCGGCGCAACACGAACTCACGCTGAGCCAACAGGAAGCTTCGGCGGCGGTCGCTGATCTGTCTGTGCTGGAGCGCGAGATCGAACTGGGCCGGGCGTCGATCATGGAGGCAGTGGCCGCGGCCTCGAATCTCCGCAATCAGCTGACACAGGCAGATGAACGGCTGGCGGCAGTCGATCGCGAGACGCAGCGTCTGCAGAATGAAATCTCCACGGCTTCGTCCCAAGTGGAGGCATTCGGCGGGCAGCGTGGACAGTTGGCATTGGAGTTCGAGACGGTTTCCCAGCGCGTAAGCGGGCTCACCGTCGAGATCGCGCAGATGCGGCAGTCACTCGAGGCGAAGCGTCACGAGGAGAGCGACGCCAAGCAGCGCTTGGATGGGCTGCGCGCGGAATTCGCGTCGGCGCTGGGAAAGAAAGGATCGCTTGAAGCGGTCATCGCTGAGCACGGGTATTCAACGGAGTCGGTGAGACGGCTGTTCCAATCGGGATCGCTCCAGGGTGGGCTGGCTCCGGCGGGCGTGCTGGCGGATTTTCTGGAAGTGGAGCCGCAGCACGAGCGCGTGGTGGAAGATTTCCTGCGCGATGAGCTGAATTACATCGTGGTGAAGTCGTGGGACGCGGCGGACGAAGGTTTGCGTTTGCTGCGCACCGATGTGGATGGGCGGGCCACGTTCCTGGTGCATCCCGAGGACGCGCAGGCGAAATTCTCGTTTGCCGTGGATGAGTCGGCGCACTCAGCGCCTCCAGGGCGTCCAATACTGCCTTTGAAGAGTACGATTCGCGTGCTGAACGGATTTGGCAAATCGCTGGAGGTCATTCTTCCCAAGTTGCGGGATGGTTACATCGTGCCGGATTCGGGCCTGGGGCGCGAGCTTGCCCTCGAAAACCCGGATGCATTCTTCTTGGCACCTTCCGGTGAATGCTTCCACAACGTAACGGTGACAGGCGGTAAGCAGCGCGCGGAGGGACCGCTTTCGATGAAGCGCGAACTGCGCGAAGTCCTGCGGCTGCTTGAAGAACTGGAATGCGCGTTGCGGGATGAAGCAGCGCGCGTGTTGATGCTCGGGCGGGAAATCAAGGATCTTACCTCCCTGCTCGACCGGCTTGAGGAGGAAAAACGCGAGGCCGAGAAGGCGGCGATGACGTCGGGCCACATGCTGCAACAACTTGATGCGGAAATGGGCCGGGTAGGCGAGCGGTTGGACGTCAGCCGATCGGAATTGCAGCGACTGGCAGCGGAGAACGCGGAGCAGGCGACGATCATCGACGCTCGCAGGGGCGACATCGCAGCGGCCGAAGAACGGCGCACAGAACTGGAACGCCATCTGGGAGTGAGCCAGCAACGCACCGTTGCGTTGAAGGAGCGGCGGGACGCGGCCGCACATACCACCTCGCAACATGTGGCCCGGGTAGCCGGGTTGGAAGAACGGCATCGGTCGGCTTCTGCCGTGTTGCAGAGAATCGACACGCTCGCGAGTGAGATGCGTGAGCGCGTCTATGCCCTGCGTACTCAGATCGACGCTTCGGTCGCGGAGAGGGTGCAGCGCGAGAGTGAGAATCTGACGCTCGCCAATCAACTGGTGGACTTCGAGGCAGAGAAGAATGCTGGCGAGGCGCGCGAGGGCCTGCTGCAGGTGGAGTCAGAGCAAGTACGGGCGCGGTTGCTGGAGATCGATGAGGCTCTGCGGAGTGCACGGCAGCTACTGGATCAGGCGCGGGATCGGCGCGGCGAACTTGGAGCTACCGCGGCAAAGTTGCAGTCTGATGCGCAGTACATGGCCGAGTCATGCCTCAACGATCTGGGAGTGCAGCGGCATGAGCTGCTGGCTGATACGACGATTCCGATCGTCGCGGGAGAGGCGCTGTCGATCGAGGATCAGGCCTATCGCGACATGCGCACGCGTTTGGACAACATGGGTCCAGTCAACATGATGGCGCTCGAGGAATACAAGGAGACCGCCGAGCGGCATGCGTTCCTGGAGACGCAGCGTAAGGATCTGCTGGACTCGATTCAGAACACCATTGCCACGATCCGGGAGATCGACGCGGTATCGCGGCAGAAGTTTGAGGAGGCATTCGGTCGGATCAACGAGAACTTCCAGCAGATATTCCGCAGATTGTTTGGCGGGGGCCACGCGTTCATGCGGCTCACCGACGAAGAGAACAGTGCGGAGAGCGGGATCGATGTGGTGGCTTCGCCTCCCGGCAAAAAGTTGCAGAACGTGTTGCTCTTGTCTGGCGGCGAGAAGGCGTTGACGGCATTGTCCTTGCTGGTGGGAATATTCCAATACGCGCCCAGCCCATTCTGCATTCTGGACGAAGTTGATGCGCCTTTAGATGAGGCGAATATCGGGCGGTTCACCGAACTAGTAAAAGAGATGAGCGTGCAGACACAGTTTGTGCTCATCACCCATAGCAAGAAGACGATGAGCATCGCGCCGGTATTGTATGGCGTGACGATGCAGGAACCAGGTGTATCGAAGCTGGTGTCGGTGAGGTTCGGGGGGACGGCGTAGGTATCGACACGCAGTCGATGGTGATCATCATCAGTTGCTGCGGGGGCGGACGCCCTCGCGACTGCCAGCAAGATGCCGGCGCTGATTTTAGGCGGCCGGCGGGCGCTGTATCTCTTCGAATGAGGCCTAGGTATCGAACGCAGTGATCAGGTCAAGAGCACTTGGTCGCTGAAAGGGCGTTCGACCGCTTGCGCCACTTTCCACCCTGTTTCCGCGATCAGGCAGCCAAATACTTTCAGTCCTCGCGGGCAGGTCGCGGCTCTTCCCATCCGGCGCACGCGTTGGATGGGTTCATCGGCACGCGTAACGGAGCCCACCACGGCGACCATTTCGGCAGATTCGCGCAGAACTTTCAGATTCGACTGGATCTCGTCGTCCGAGCCATATTCGAAGAGCCCACCTTCTGAAGAACAGATGCTGAGCGCGTGTTTTGTTCTGGCTTTATTCAGCACTGGCCTGAGGTTCTCGGCCCTTCGCCAGTCATAGGGGACATGCCGGAAAGCGACCTGCAATCCATGCAGAGGGCCGCCTTCCTGCGCGAGCGAGGCCAGCGCTCTCGCGCCGAAGGCTGGACCGGAATTGTCCAAGTCCAGGACGTCGATCGAGATCTGTCGTTCCCCGAACACTTCCGGTTGTCTTTTGCGCAGCAGAATCAGTGTGTTCAGGCTATCGATAGCTGGACCGCCGGCTATGTTGAGGAAATGTAGTGGACGGGTGGATTCCCCGACTAAGAAAGGGAGCAGGGCTTCCGCCATCAATTGAGCGACGTCTTGCAAGCGCCATCGGACCGCCAAAACAGGAAAAGAACTGGCGATACGACGATCGATGGGCTTGGTGTAGGCGCTCCCCAGCATCTTGGGTCCCAACTTCAGCAGATAGGTATGCATGCCGGACATGAACGTATCCTGTGCCTTACGGATGCCGTCGGCCAGAATCGAGCCGCGTAAAAAGAACCGCAACAGCACATTCCGGAGTGGCGCGGGGAGGCCTGCAAAAGAACCTCTGTCCTGCAGAAATTTCTCTGTAAGGGTGCGCTGCTCGGTGTCAGTAACGTTGAGGGCGAAAGCAGGATGGGTGACATCGACTACCGGGAGTTCGAGGCCATCGGTGGTCAGCGCGTAGTGGACTCCGGAGATTTTGTTGGTTTCAAGCAGCGGAGACTTCATGCAGGCATTGTGCCGAGGCGCCGGAGGCTGGCGCAAGGCGGCGCACTCGTGCTATGCACATCGGGTCTGGAGGTTGTGTTCGCTTACGAACAAGGGTCGGTTTATCCACCTATATCCTCAGCTTTTCCACACAATTGTATTGGCCAAAAGGCTTATCTGACGGGCGTTTTCGAGGAACCATGCAGGTGTCAACTTTTTTCGCCTGAGCGAGATGGAGGCGTCGCCTTGATGCATGACGTAAATCGTTGACAAAAAATTATGGCCAGCTAGAATACGCCACGTTTTTTACCTGTAGAATTTCTTCTCATGAGCCCCCAACTACTCGATACCGTTCTCCTACGAACCGAATTTCCAAATCTTCAGCTCCATGCCAGCGGTAAAGTCCGGGACGTCTATCGGATCGACAGTAACCGGCTGTTATTCGTGGCCACCGATCGCATCTCTGCGTTCGACTACATTCTGGCGACCGGGATCCCGCACAAGGGACGGGTACTGACCCAGATCTCCCTGTTCTGGTTTGAGTTTCTAAAGGATGTGGTTCCCAACCATTTGATTACGGCGGACGTACAAGACTATCCTGCCGAGATCCAGGGGTACGCCGAGCAGCTCGCAGGGCGTTCGATGCTGGTGATAAATGCGGAGATGTTTCCCGTCGAATGCGTGGTGCGCGGCTATATTTCCGGGTCAGCGTGGAAGGAATACAAAGCTGACGGAAAGGTTTGCGGCATCGAGTTGCCCAAGGGACTGCGCGAGTCGGACCAATTGCCCGAGCCTATCTTCACGCCGGCGACGAAGGCGACCACGGGCCACGATGAGAATGTTCCTTTCGATGAGATGGCCCGGCTGGTTGGGGGCGAACTGAGTGAACAGCTTCGCGACCTCACGCTTAAGGTTTACAAAAAGGCTGCGGATTATGCTCGGACCAAGGGCATCATTATTGCAGATACGAAATTCGAGTTTGGGCGCACGCCCAAGGGTGTGACATTGGCCGATGAGGTTCTGACGCCCGACTCGTCTCGCTTCTGGCCGGCAGACAGATACGCGCCCGGCCGCGCGCAGGACTCCTACGACAAGCAATATGTACGTGATTACCTGGAAGAGATTCGCTGGAACAAGCAACCGCCGGCGCCTGCGCTTCCGGCAGAAGTAGCCCGCAAGACCAGCGAGAAATATCTGGAGGCATATCAGAGGCTCACCGGGCGCGCGCTGGATGTGTAATCCAGCAGCGTTGGGTGGGAAAAAGCCATGAATCTGGCGGATTGGGCGATCCTGGGAGTGATCGTCTTCTCCGTTGTAATGGCGATCGCAGAAGGCTTTTTTCATCAGGCCTTCAGTCTGGCCGGATTGATAGTGGGATATCTGCTGGCCGCTTGGCAGTATCGGCGGCTGGCGGAATGGTTTTCCCCGCAGTTGAAGTCGCCGTGGCTCGGTGAAATCGTCGCATTCGTCGCGATATTTCTGGGAGTAGTGATTTTGGCCGGCATTGCCGGGCGCATTACGCGCTGGGTTATGAAGGAAGCCGGGCTGAGCTTGTTTGATCGGCTTCTGGGTGGATTGCTGGGTTTGTTGAAGGGCGCGCTGTTTGTATCGGTGATTTTGATGGGGATGACGGCCTTTACGCCGACGTCCAAGTGGCTGGAAGGATCGGGACTGGCTCCATACTTCCTTGTTGTGGGACGGGCTGCGATTTGGCTTGCGCCTTCCCAGTTACGTAGCAAGTTTTATGAAGGGCTGGGCTTGCTTCATCGGGCACGCGTGCCGGAGGCAGTGCCCTTGCCGGGAAATGAGCCGGCCGCCAAGCCCGCGCAGTAGCGGTGCTGGCTTGCGATGAAACGACTTTTCTAAAGAGAAAGAGAGAGACTGTGAAAGATCAACTGGAAGCGCTCATCCTGCAGATGTACAAGAGCAACATTCTTTATTCCGAGGCGGTGCGCGAGTTCAAGAAGCGCTTCATTCTAACCGTCCTGCAGGAGAACAAGGGGAACCAGTGTCGTGCCGCGCGCGAACTGGGCATGCACCGCAATACCCTGAGCCGGACCTTGAGCGAACTGAAGATTGACGCGAGGCAGTTGCGAGACGGGGTAAAGCGTCCGCCACGCAGTGCGCGGCCGGTCACGATGGAGAAGAAGGTGGTGCGGTAGGCAGGTTGAGAACCGGCAGCGCCGCACCGGCCAGTTGAAGTTGGTGGTGTAGTCGGGGACATGCTCTGCCAGCGTCCCGATCTCTTAGCGTTGAGTGGGGTCTCTTTCGCCGGTTCGCGGGTTGACCGATATCTTGCCTCGGCGGGCGGGAAGCCCGCCGGACAGCCGCCGGGACGGCGGCGCTACCAAAGAACTCTCGCCGCCCAAAAAGAAAGAGACAGCCGATTGGCTGCCTCTTCTTCCTTCACCGGGAAATTCAACAACTACTGTGCGGTTTTCTTGCGGACCGGAGGCTTCTTGGGACCCGCGGTGCTTTTGGCTGTCAGGATCGCGCCATCCTTCATCGTCATGACAAATGGCTTCGGCTCGTAGGAAACGGGGGTTCCTTCAAACTGGAAGTCGGCTCCTTCTTTTGGCATCAGCCTCGCCGGGATCGCGGCGGTCATCGTCAGGTCGATATCGGCGCGCTTGGCATCGATGTCGTCAGAGCTGCCGGCCAGCTTCAGGTTTGTGGGAGAAGCAACGTTGATCACCTGCGCAACCATCTGCAGAGGCTTGCCTTTCAGAACACCCCAGACTTTATCGACGTCCTCGGGCCGACCTTCCGAAAGAACCAGTTCCCACTCGGCGAAACTCATCTCCTCGACCTTTTTGGTCTTGACGATGTCAGCAGCCTGGTCGGCAGGACTCGGGGGCACATACTGGGTGACCGTGAACCCAGAGGGCGGGAAAGGAGTGGTCTTGGTCTGAGCCATGATATCGGACCAGCCCTGATCGGAGCCGTGATATTTCCGATACTGCGAAGCGCCGTACTTCTCGATCTGCTGCTGTCCCTGGGGAGTGGGCGCCAGATTGGCGGCGCGGGCGGTGAACCAGAGGCCGTTTACGTAATCAATAGGATTCTGTTTCAAGTAAGCCGAGGACAGGGGATAGATGACGGTAACATCGTTCGGCGCGGTGTCTGCGGCGGCGCGAAGGTGAGTAACGGCGTTGGCGAAATCCTTGTCATTGAGAGCCGCCATGCCAACACCCCGGTGGAAGATTCCAGCCAGTTGTTGCTTCAGGGTGTTGTAATCGGCTTCGGACATGTTGTCGGGTTTGGCGAAGCTATTGAGGGCTTGCAGACCTTTTTCGCCGTTCGCCTTGGCCTCAGGGAAATTTTGCTGCTGGGTCGCGCCGAAGGTCGACAGGGCGAGGGCGCGTACATTGTTGGGATTGACTGCCAGCAGACGCTTGGCGGCATCGCCCATCTTGGCAACGTCGCCCTTCTGCTGATAGGTACCCATCAGAATTTCGAGGGCATCTTCCTTCATCACGCTGTTGGGATACTGCGTGAGGAAAGCTTCCAAGCCACTGATCTTGGCCGTGGGATCCTGTTGCTGCACCGCGCCCACATAGGCGTTGTATTCTGCAGGGTCCTTGATCTCTTTCTTCTGTTGTGGCGCGGCCGGTTGTGCCTGCGGCTGCGCTTGCGGCGCGGCCGGCTGTGCTTGCGGTTGAGCGGCATCCTGAGCGGCCGCCGCGATCGCACATCCAAGCACAATCGTGACAAGAATCTTGTTCATTCGCTGGCTCCTTGAGTTCTCGGGAAAATCGGCGACTTCATCCTGTGCCATTGACATCAGTTTGAGACCATTCGACGACTGCGCACGCCCATGTCACAGGATCCGGAACTGCCTACGCTTTGCCTGTAACCATAAGGCAGCCAAGGCTCTATTTCCGGTGAGCGGATTATAAGTATCCGCATCGCCGGAGGCAAGCTGCTAACTTTAACAGGTCTCGCCCTCATTCCCGCCCTTATTTAGGATGCTAGGGTAGGGCTTCTAGATGGTCAGTCGGAAACCGAAAGATTGTGTGCGCGGAGGGCAACCAAATGGCAACTGGTGAAAAACCATTGGCGGGACAAGTGGCAGTAGTAACCGGCGCGGGGCGCGGGATAGGCGCAGCTATCGCCCAGACGTTGGCTGGGTTGGGTGCCGTGACTGTGCTGTGTGGGCGGTCTCCGGCGCGCTTGATTGAGACTGCCCGTGCAATTGAGAACCCTAAAAATCGCGTGGAAACCGCCGAGTGCGACGTCACTGCGCTCGCCTCCGTAGAAGCCGTGGCGAAGCGAATTGAGAGTCAGCATAAAAGGGTGGACATCCTGGTAAACAATGCGGGGATTGGTGGCTTCGGGAAACCGTTGCACGAGCTTGCGCCCGCGGATTGGGACCGTGTGCTGGATACGAATCTGCGTGGTGTGTTTTACACGATCCGCGCGTTTGCGCCAATGATGATCCGGGCGCGTAGCGGGCACATCATCAACATCTCGTCACTCGCCGGAAAGAATGCCCTTCCCAATGGCGCGGCCTACGCGGCATCCAAATGGGGGTTGAACGGGTTGAGTTATTCGGTCGCGGAAGAGCTGCGCGCGCACAACATCCGCGTAGCGGTAGTTTGTCCCGGGTCAACCCATACTGATCTTACGCCGCATGAGGGAAAGGATGCGTCACGTATGCTGCAACCCGCCGACGTTGCGCACGCCGTCGCGATGTTGGTAACGCAGTCGCCACAATCGTTTGCCAGCGAGATTCTGCTGCGGCCGACGATGAAACCCTAGGGATGGAATCGGGCATGGAAGTCGCATCTTGAGTGCGCATTGCTGATCGAGACACAACGCAAGGTCCCTTGACTTCGTTCGGCTTCGCTCCGGTATGACAGAGTTGTGGAGAATTGAGTGCACACTCAATTTGCTCCTTCGGAGCCAATCCTCTTGGATCTACTTCTTGAACAGATTATCGAAGGCTGCGCGGGCGTCGGCGGGCTTGGCGGTGGCGGGCGTGGTGGTTTCTTTTTCGGTGGTGACACGAATCGAGTAGAACGTGCAGTTGTTCTTCACATCTTTGCGCGGGATGCGTTCGGGAATGGGCTGCATGCACTCGAAACGCTTGGAGGGATCGAAGTAGGTGCATTGCTTGCAGGAATGCAATTCGAAACCGCACTTCGGGCAGTTATCGGGAATCTCAGCCAGCGTCGGTAAAACGGTACCACATTGCGAACAGCGCGAGACCGTGCGCTTGCCGGGCATCTGCAAGGGCCGGGGACCGAAGGTATCTTTGCGAGTGGGTTTATCGGATGGACCTCCCCCGGAGCGTTGCTGGGATTTTTCGCCGCTATCCTGATAGCCGTGCTGGCGGTACTTGCGGTCCGACACTGGGATTACCTTCCGGGCTGCAATTGTCTCGCTACTTGGCGCGCACGACAAGAGGGCTGCAATGTAGCCGGAAGGGGAACAACCGCGAGCGGGGAAAATGCGTCCAAGGGGAGCCCGAATTGTCTTTCCAAGGTACGGGTGCTACCATCCGAAGAATGGGATATAACGAGGAGGAAGACCATGTCGGACAGTAATAGCAACAGTTTCCTCTGGTTTTTAGCGGGTTTGGGCATCGGAGCGGCAGTGGGAGTGTTGTATGCGCCCCGCTCGGGCAATGAAACCCGGGAAGCGTTGCGGTCGAGAGCTGAAGAAGGACGCGATTATGTGCGCGACCGTGCACGCGAAGTCCGTTCCCAAGCCGAGCAATGGGTGGATCGCGGTCGCGACGTACTGAATCAACAGAAAGACCAGTTCCGTGCCGCGTACGATGCGGGCCGTCAGGCCTATCACGAGGCGACCAGCGAAGACGCGCCGGCCAAGAACCTATAGCTTTCGGGTCCTCCACTCTGCCAGGCATCCTCTAGATCAGCAGCGGAGGTCAAGTTTATGGAAAATCTGGTACCTCTGTTTATCATCGCAACCGCGGTCGCCGTGGTGATTCAGGCTTGCATCCTGGTGGCCTTGTTCGTGGTGGTCCGAAAGACCGGCGGACAGGTGGAAGCCCTCGCCTCCGAAGTGAAGACCAAAGCCTTACCCACAGTCGAGACCACCAACGCCATGTTGACGGAGTTACGGCCTCGGATCACGGAAATTGTCGCTAATGTTGAGCATTCTTCTCGCGTTGCGCGCTCGCAGATTGAGCGCGTGGATGCGACGGTGAGCGATGCCGTGGACCGCACGCGTCTGCAGATTATTCGCGCGGACGAATTGATCAATCGGACGCTGGATCGGGTTGAGGAAACCAGCGACATGGTGCATCGCACGGTGGTATCCCCGATTCGCCAGGTGCAGGGGCTATTCCAGGGTGTCACCGCCGGCCTGGAGTTTTTCCTTGGAAGGAAACGGCGGCAGGGACGCGATGGCGTTGGCGTTCCCCAGGACGAGTTGTTCATCTAAGATCACAGCTTGTTAGCACAGAAGCGGCCTGAGGGCCGCTTCGTGCATTTCTGGCCGAACGGTCAGTTGATTCTTCCCAGCATCGCGTTCAGCGACTTCAGGCTGGTCACTACTTCCTTCAAATTGAAGAGAAAAGCCCAGAAAGGGAGCATGCGATCGAGGCTGAAGGGCGAGGTCGCGCGTGCCTCCCGAAGGTGCTGGAGCCGGCGGTCAACGGCCTCCTCGGCGTGGACCAATTCGGTCAACTGGAACCAATCCGAACCGGCGCGCACGGCATGTGCAATGCCGCTCAGTGCGCGGGTGGTTTGATCGACAAGTTGCTGCAACTCCGGCACCAATGTGGAAAGCACATTGGCAGGCGAGGATAATGCGCCCTCGCGACACATGGCCAGCAAACGCTGGCGCAAGTGATCCAATTCAACTAGGAAAGCGCGATAGCCTTCATCGTTGAATCGACTGAACGAGGGTTCACTGCGCGACTCTTCCAGTGCCGTCGTAATACTAAGCCAGTGAGATTGAAGGGTGTCACGAAGCGGGTCAAAGCCTGCCTCCTCAGGAGGACTCCTGCGATGCGAACATGGTGACCGCGCGATAGAGCTGACCGCAATCCGTCCACGCGCAGCCAAGCCAAATGCCACGGTTGGATTTGTGCTCCAAGTAGCAAAACCAGAGCGGCCGTGAAGCCTGCCGCGCTGAAGCTGGGATGCACCGTTGTCAAATAGGCAAACAAGGCCGCAAGCAGGAAGAGGACGATGCCAGTTTGAGTTGGGCCGATGCCTATGAGCGCTGTAAGCACTGCCGCCGCGAGCGCGCCCGCCGTGGTTCCGGCTGTACGATAAAGTGCAGCCTTCCAGCAAATTCGCCTGCGTCACGACCAGTGCAGTGAACACGGCCCAGTAACCTTTCGGCAAGTGAAAGGTGGCGTAGATCACATACGCAATCAGTCCGGCGACACCGCTCTTCACTCCTTGCTTGAGATGACCGAGGTGGCTTCGCTCGCAGTGGCTGCAGATGGCATGACCGCAAGATTATATGCGTGAGACGCGATGCTACGGATTCAGTTACTTCGCTGACGTCTTGGATCACTTGAGAACACATGGTCCCCTTCGACTCCGCTCAGGGCAGGCTCTCGACTCCGTTCGGCTTCACCTCTTTGCTCGGGATGACAGGATGAGTGGATACTCGCGAGGCAGCCTGAGTTAGTCGCACGGAATCATACGATCCAACCACCCCCGACCACGGTATCGCCATCATAAAAAACGGCGGCTTGGCCGGGAGTGATAGCGCGCTGGGGTTGATCGAAGGTAACGAGCAACTCGTCTTCGCCAGACTTTTGGAGCGTGGCGGGTGCAGGCTCATGACGATGTCGAATCTTCACAGAGACCCGCATGGGCTCCGGGACGTCGTCGACGGCGATCAGGTTGATTCGTTTGGTACGAAGCGTCTTAGAGAAAAGGTCCTCGTTGCTCCCAACCACCACCTGGCTCGAGTCGCCCTTGATCTGAATCACGTAGAGCGGTGACCCGGTGGCTACGCCTAGCCCCTTGCGTTGTCCAACCGTAAAATTGTGAATGCCGTGGTGCTCGCCAATCACCTCGCCTGCTGCAGTGACCAGTTCGCCCGACGTGTCAGGGAGCGATTCGCCCTGTTCCGCGAGATATGCGTCGAGGAAACGCTTGTAATCGCCACCGGGGACGAAACAGATTTCCTGCGAGTCAGGCTTTTCGGCCAGGGCGAGTCCGTGCTTGCGAGCGAGCTCACGCACCTCGGGCTTGGTCATGCCGCCCAGCGGAAAAATCGTCCGGCTGAGCTGCTCCTGGGTGAGGCCAAATAGAAAGTAGGTCTGGTCCTTGGCCAAGTCTGCAGGGCGCTGGAGAAGCCACCTGCCTCGCTTTTCGTCAAATTCCACACGAGCATAGTGGCCGGTGGCCAGCGTGTCGGCGCCGATTTGGCGCGCGATGATCAGCAATTGGTCAAACTTGAGGTGGTTGTTGCAGAGGCTGCAGGGAATTGGCGTGCGGCCGGAAAGGTAGTCATGCACGAACGGTCGGACTACATCCCTCTCGAAGCGCTCTTCGTGATTGACGACGTAATACGGAATGCCGATGGTCTGCGCCACCCGACGCGCGTCGTAGACGTCATCGAGTGAGCAGCAGCGTCCCTGTACAGCCTCAGGCATACCCTCGTGACCGGCGAGCCGGCGCTGGTTCCAGAGCTGCATTGTCAGACCGACCACTGTCTGGCCGTCGGCGCGCAGCATGGCCGCGACGGTCGAAGAGTCGACTCCGCCGGACATGGCGACGGCGATGGTGTGAGTACTCAATTAATTCTTATCTCAGTCGCTTATCGCTACGAGCTTCGAGCCACGAGCTTCGAGCAACCGACCTTTGCATAGTACGAACAAAAAACCGCCCTTAAACGAGAGGCCCTCGAGGGCTCCCCCATAGAATTCGCTCGGAGCTCATCGCCCGTAGCTCGAAGCTACTTCCCGACGGGCGATAATTCCCGCAGCCTGGCCACCGTTTCGAGCACGAGCGCGATCGCAAAATCGATATCTTCATCGGTATTCTGCTTGCCCAGGCTGAAGCGGATGCTGGCCCGGGCACGATCGGCTGGCAGGCCCATGGCGGTCAGGACGTGCGAAGGTTCGATTGCACCCGAGGAGCAAGCCGCTCCCGTTGAGACCGCCAGCCCCTTCAGGTCAAGCGCAATCACCAGCGCTTCTCCCTCGATAAAGTCGACGTAGATGCTGGCAGTGTTTGGGACTCGCGGCGCCGCACCGCCGTTCACACCGGTCGACTCAAGCTGCAGCAGGGCACATTCGAGTCGATCGCGCATGGCTGCCAGTTTTGCATCGTCCCCACGCGCCAGGCCGATGCGGGCGAGTTCCGCAGCCTTCCCTAAACCCACGATGCCCGGGACATTTTCGGTCCCGGCCCGGCGCGAGCGCTCGTGGCGTCCGCCGTACAGCATGGGTGCGAGCTGAGTGCCTTTGCGAACATAGAGAGCGCCGACGCCTTGCGGCGCATGAATCTTGTGACCGGAAATCGATAGCAGGTCGCATCCGATCTGGTTCACATTCACTGGCACTTTTCCGACGGCCTGCACGGCGTCGGTGTGGAAGTACACGTCCGCCTCGGCAGCAATCGTCCCTATCTCTTCGACTGGCTGAAGGACGCCGGTCTCGTTGTTGGCCATCATCATGGATAGCAGCCTGGTATTCGGGCGCAGCGCGCGTCTTACATCATCAGGATCCACGAGCCCGCGACCGTCCACGGGGACGTAGGTCACTTCATAGCCATCCGACTCCAGATGCTTGCAGGCGTTCAAGACCGCGTGATGTTCGATGGTGGAGATGATCACGTGATCGCCTTCCCTCACCAGGCCAAAAATCGCGAGATTATCCGCCTCAGTACCCCCGCTGGTGAAAACAACTTCGGCAGCGCGACATCTCAAGAGACCCGCAACTGACTCGCGCGCTGCTTCCACCGCCGCACGCGTCTCCTGGCCGTGGCGGTGAATCGACGAAGCATTTCCGAAGCGCTCACCGAAGTAGGGCTGCATGGCCTCAAACACTTCAGGAAGCACGGGGGTGGTCGCGCTATTGTCGAGGTACACGCGGTGCATGAAATTGCAATCCTTGCTTTATTTTACGCGAAGCGGAGCGGAGGAGCTTAACCAATGACTTACGGTATCAACTGTAGGGCAACAAACGCACGGGCGTTATAACATGCGGTTTACGCCGCCACTCGTCCCCCGAGTGCCGCCCATGCTCCGTCGTTTGGAAGATCGAATACGAAATTTGTGCGCGGAGCTTGTTGCCACATCTGACTCCGAACAACAACGGGCTCTTGTCACGAAACTACGGGGCGAATTACGCCGCCATATCGAACAGTTACGCGTGCGACTTGGCGAATACCCTCTGGAACAACGCCGACACACCGGCACTCGCGTTCTGCCTCCCGAAACGCAAGGAGCGGCGGCTGCAGTCAACTCCGATTCGATTCGAATCGTCGTCATCAAAGGAGGCCTTAACCAAAATACAAAAACCTAGAGATAAGGCAGATTAGACTCCGCCATTCCCCTGGGCCACAGTTCTCTGCTGTGTTCGACAGAATAGGTGCGCCATGTTCGATAGAGCAAAAGCAGAAGCGCTCTCTACAAAAGAATTGATCTCCACGGCAAAGGATTCGATGCGTCAATCGAAACTGGTCTTGAAAGAGTTCCGCCAGAGAATGCAGCAGTTTCTTGATCGCACTGTCGAATTTGGTTCCGGTTGAATGGGAGGTGGCTTTGGGACTCGGAATCGAAGCTGGCGGCGAGT
>Ga0075424_100002654_pt1 | contig 16427 bp, 14 predicted proteins | sample SoiMethybrSBSTD3_FD_75301 | JGI IMG/M metagenome (GOLD analysis project Ga0075424, IMG submission 75301) | Bulk soil microbial communities from a Populus tree surrounding site in Tennessee, USA - Soil MetaG P. TD hybrid SBSTD3 | ecosystem: Environmental > Terrestrial > Soil > Tree plantation...
TGACCATCGCCAGTAGCCTGCCCGACCGCGCGCTCGCTTCCATCCGCCGCCACGCGATGCTCCGAGGCGGCGACGTCGTCTTGGTGGCCGTTTCTGGCGGGGCCGACTCGGTAGCGCTGCTCGACGTGCTCCGTGCCCTCACGCCCGGACTCGACCTCCGACTCCACGCCGCGCACGTGAATCACGGCCTGCGGCCCGAGTCGGACGCGGACGAGGCTTTCGTGGCCGATCTCTGCCGTCGCTGGGACATCCCCCTCCAGGTGCTGCGGGTGGAAATCGAGCGCGCGCCGGGCCCCGCGTGGGAGGGCCTGGAGGCGGCGTCCCGCCGGGCGCGCCACACCGCCCTGCGGCGCGCGGCGGCGGTGGTGGGCGCGCACCGCATCGCCACCGGCCATACCGCGGACGATCAGGCCGAAACCGTGATCATGCGCCTGCTCGAGGGAGCGGGCCCCCGCGGGCTCGGCGGCATCGCGCCCGTGCGCGGCGTCTACATGCGCCCCCTCCTCGAAGTTCCCCGCGCCGCCATCGAGGCCCATCTCCGCGCGCGGGGGATCGACTGGGTGGAGGACGGCTCCAATCGCGACCCGCGCTTCCTCCGCAATCGGGTGCGCGCGGACGTGCTGCCCTTCCTCACCGCGCGCCTCGACCCCGCCATCGCTGCGCGGCTCGCGGACGGCGCGGCCGCGGCCCGGGCGCTGGTCGCGGAGCTCGAGGACGAGGCGCGCGCGGTGCTGGCGCGCTTCGGGACGCGCGAAGCCGACGGCGTCGTGCTGCCCGTCCGCGCGCTGGGCGCGCTGCCCGGGGAGCTGGGTGCCGAGGTGCTACGCGCGGCCGCGGAGACGCTCGGGGCGGGCGGCGCGCGCCGCGCCCCCGGCGAGCGGGCGCTACGCCGCGTGCTGGACCCGGTGCGCCCGCGCGCGGCGCGGCTCGGCGCGCTCGTCTGCGAGCGCAGCGGACGCTGGGTGCGGGTGGGGCCCCCGGCCGGCCGCGTCCTCGTCACGCGCGAGTGGGCGGTGCCCGGCGCGCTGGGCCTGCCCGAGATCGCCGCCTCGCTCGACGCGCGCCGCGTGGACCGCCCCGCCGACTGGAAGCCCGCGGCCGACGTGCGCCGCGCGGCGTTCGACGCCGACCGTCTGCCCGACCGGCTTACCGTGCGCGCGCGGCGGGCCGGCGATCGCTTCCTGCCGTGGGGCGCGCCGGGTGAGCGGCGGCTCAAGACCTTCCTCATCGACGCCGGTGTGCCGCGCTGGCGGCGCGCCGGCGTGCCGCTCGTCGAGGCCGGCGGCGACATCATCTGGATCGCGGGGATCCGCCGGGGGCGCGCGGCGCCCGTCACCGACGCCACCCGACGTATCCTCGAGGTGACACTCGTCTCGCCTCTGGCGATGTCTGCGGCGCGAGAGTAAGATGGCCGGCGGAGGTCGATCCATGATCATGTCGTGCCGTCGCGCGCTCGTCGTGCTCGCTCTCGTGCCCATGGTCGCGCTGGGCGCGCCGCCCGCGAGCCGCGCCCAGACACCGTCCGCGTCCACGCCGGATTCGGTGCGGGTGCTCGAGGCGCTCGAGAGCGCCTTCGTCTCGGTGGCCGACCGCGTGATGCCCGCGGTCGTGAACGTCACCGTGAAATCCAAGCGAGGGCCCGGGGGCGCCGAGGTGCCGGGCGGGCCGGAGATGGAGGAGCGCTTCAAGGAGTTCTTCGGACAGGAGTTCTTCGACCGCTTCTTCCGCAAGCGGTCGCCGCGCGACGATGGCCGCGCCTCCGGCTCCGGGGTGATCGTCGACAAGCAGGGCTTGATCCTCACCAACGCCCACGTCGTGGAGAACGCCGCCGAGATCGAAGTCGGTCTCTCCGACGACCGCAAATTCAAGGCGACCCTGGTGGGGCGCGATCCCAAGACGGATCTCGCGGTGCTCCGGATCGAGGCGCCCTCCGGCTCGTTCCCGGTGGCGGAGCTCGGCGACTCCGACCGCCTCCGCGTGGGGCAGTGGGCGATCGCCATCGGCAATCCCTTCGGGCTCGACCGCACGGTGACCGCGGGCATCATCTCGGCGACTGGGCGCACCCGGGTCGGTGTCGCGACCTACGAGGCGTTCATCCAGACCGACGCGTCCATCAACCCCGGCAACTCGGGCGGGCCGCTCCTCAATCTCCAGGGCAAGGTGATCGGCATCAACACCGCGATCGTGGCGTCGGGGCAGGGCATCGGCTTCTCCATTCCCATCAACATGGCCCGCGAAGTGATGGGACAGCTCATCGCCAAGGGCCGGGTGATTCGCGGCTGGCTCGGTATCGTGATCCAGGACCTCACGCCCGACCTCGCCGCCGGCTTCGGGATCAATACCACGGGTGGTGTCCTCATCTCGGACGTGATGAAGGACAGCCCCGCCGACGCGGCGGGGATGCGGCCGGGCGACGTCATCGTCGAGTTCACGGGGGCGCCGATCAAGGAGGTCATCGACCTCCAGCGGCGGGTCGCCGCGGTGGAGCCGGGCAAGCCCGCCGGCCTGACCGTCATCCGTGACCGCAAGCCGACCCCGCTCACCGTGAAGATCGGGGAGCAGCCGAACGAGGAGGTGCAGGTGGCGGCCGTTCCCCGCGAGGAGCGGCTCGGGCTCACCGTGGAGCCGCTCACCCAGGACGCGGCCGAGCGCTTCGGCCTCACCGCGCGGAGCGGCGTGGTCGTGACCGGGGTGAAGCCGGGCAGCGCGGGCGCGGAGTCGGGGATCCGGGTCGGCGATGCCATCCTCGAGGTGAATCGCCGCCCCGTCACCAGCGTCGAGACCTTCATGACACTCACCGCGACCATGAAGCCAGGCGAGATCGTCCCCGTCTACCTCCAGCGCGGCGGGGGCGGCAACAACGAGTATGTCGTCCTCAAGGCGGCCGAGCCGGGCAAACCCTGATCTCCGTGTCCGCCGAGTCCGATCCCTCCCACGTCTATCGTCCGCTTCCCGTCGTGCTCGTCATCGACGACGAGCCCGGGGTGCGCGAGTCGCTGCGCGAGATCTTCAAGCGCGATTTCGAGGTGCTCGAGGCGGAGGACGGCGCCGTCGCCCTCGCGCTCGTGCGCTCCCGGCGGGTGGACGTGGCGCTGCTCGACGTGCGCCTGCCCGGCGAGCGCGGCCCGGTGGTGCTGCCGCGGCTCCTCGCCCTCGATGACTCGATCGCGGTGATCCTCATGACCGCGGTGCCGGACGTCCGCACCGCGGTGGACACGATCAAGGCGGGCGCCTACGACTACATCGTGAAGCCCTTCGACGTGGACGAGCTGCTGCTGCTCGTGAAGCAGGCCGCCCAGCAGCGCGTGCTCGAGCGCGAGGTCTGCTACCTCCGCGCCGAGCTCGACCGCGCCCACGGTTTCGACGCGCTCGTGGGACGCCATCCCGCGATGGTCCGGCTCTACGAGCAGATCGCGCAGGTGGCGCAGACCCACGCCACCGTGCTGGTGAGCGGCGAGAGCGGGACCGGCAAGGAGCTGGTCGCGCGCGCCATCCACCGTCAGAGCCCGCGCCGCGATCAGCCGTTCGTCGCGGTCAATCTCGCCGCGGTGCCCGAGGGGCTGTTCGAGTCCGAGCTGTTCGGCCACGAGAAGGGGGCGTTCACCGGCGCGCACGCGCGCAAGCTCGGCAAGTTCGAGCTGGCCCACGGCGGCACTCTCTTCCTCGACGAGGTGGGGAGCCTGCGGGTGGACCTCCAGGCCAAGCTCCTGCGGGCGCTGCAGGAGCGCGAGGTAGAGCGCCTCGGCGGCACCCGGACGATCCCGGTGGACGTACGCGTGATCGCCGCCACCAACGAAGACTTGCGCCAGCTCGTGCGGGCCCGCGCCTTCCGCGAGGACCTCTTCTACCGGATCAACGTCGCCGCCCTCACCATCCCCCCGCTCCGGGAGCGCAAGGAGGACATCCCGCTCCTCGTCGAGCACTTCATCCGCAAGTACGCGCGCGAGTTCAAGAAGGACGTGCGCGGGATCTCGCGCGGGGCGCTCCCGTCCCTGGGCGCCTACGACTGGCCGGGCAACGTGCGCGAGCTCGAGAACGTCGTCGAGCGAAGCGTGGCGCTGGCCACGCGCCCCGTGATCCGCCTGGATGACCTGCCGCTCGACCTCGCGCTCCGCGACGAGCCGACCCGCGGGGCCGGGAGCGCGCCGCTGTCGCTCAAGGAGGCGCGCGACCGCTTCGAGCAGGTCTACATCTTGCGCGCCCTCGAGCGCGAGAACTGGAACCAGAGCCGGGCCGCGCGGCGCCTCGGCGTGCACCGGAACACGCTCCTCGCGCGCCTCGCGGGGTGGGGAATACGCCGCGACGAGGATGCGGCGGGGGCGCGCGGCACCGCCGCCGCCCCGTGATCCGGCGGCGCCTCCTCACCGGGCTCCTCACCGTCGCCGCGCTCGCGGCGACAGCCGCGCGCGGCATTGCCGCCGACACGCCCCTCACCCTCGCGCTCACGCCCTCGCGCGATCCCACCGCGCTCCAGGAAGCGGGCGATGCGTTCGCCCGCGCGCTCACGCGCCTGTCCGGCGTGCCCATCCGGGCGCGGGTCGCGTCGGACTACGCGGGGGTGGTGGAGGCCCTGCGCAACCGCCACGTGGACCTCGCCTTCGTGCATCCGGTGGGATATGTCCTCGCCAACCGCGAGGCGGGCTGTCAGATCATCGTCCGCGACATCTGGCAGGGGCGCGTGGAGTACACCGCGCGTTTCTACGTAAGGAAGGACAGCGGCATCCAGCGGCTGGAGGATCTGCGGGGCAAGACGGTCGCCTTCGTGGATCCGGCGTCGAGCTCCGGCTACATCTATCCGATGGTGCTCCTCGTCAAGCAAGGGCTCGTGCGCGACCGCGACCCCAAGACCTTCTTCAAGGAAGCGCTCTTTGCGGGCGGCCACGACGCCGCGCTCAACGCGCTGATCCACGGGCGGGTGGACGCGGCGGCGTCGTTCGACAAGGCCCCCGAGCTCTATCTCAAGGACCCCGCGCAGGTGGCGCGGCTCGGCTTCGTGGGAGAGACGCCCCCGATCCCCGAGGCGGGAATCTGCGCCCGCCCCGGCCTGCCCGCGGAGACGCTCGGCCGCGTGAAGAAGGCCTTGCTCGCGATGAAGGGGCCCGAGCACGCCGCGGTGCTCAAGGACATCTACAACATCGACGGCTTCGTGGAGGCCGCGGACCGCGACTATCAGCCGGTGCGCGACGCGGTCAGCCTGATGGGGTTGACGCCGCCGAAGTGACGGCGAACGCGTAGAAGATCGCGGCCAGCCGACCCAGGTCGGCGAGCCGCGCGCCCGTACCCGGCTCGACGTGGCCGACGGCGCCGACGACCACGGTGTGAACGGTCTTCCCGGCGCGCGCCGCGGCCGCAGCGAGGCGCGCGCTCTCCGTCGCCGGCACCGCGGGATCATCGTGCCCGTGCACGAGGAAGAGGGGGGCGCGGAGCGCCTCGAGCCGCCCGAGGGGCGACAGCGCGTCGAGCAGCCGCTGGGAGGCGGGCGGAAGCGCCGCGATGAGGGCGTCCACCGCGGCGGGATCGCGAGTGGCCACGAGCCGGCGCCCCGCGTCGTCCATCAGCTCGGGATTGGCGGCGATGAAGGCGGCGATGGCCGCCTCGTCTGGCCGGTGACCCACCGGGCCGTGGCCGTCCGTGCCGGTCAAGGTGAAGCGGAGGAGGTCCCGAGCGGAGGCGTAGCCGCCCAGCAGCATCACCGCGGAGATCGCGCGCGCGAGGTCGGGTTCCGCGGCGGCGGCGATCGCCGGCCCCGCCCCCACGCTCACCGCGAGCAGGGCGATCGGGCGGCTGCCCAGATCACGGAGGGCGAGGGCGGCGGCGCGTACCGCGCCCGCATCCTCGGGCCGCAGCCGCAAGCGCATGAGACCCTCCACCGACGGCGCCGCGACGGTCCAGCCCGCGCGCGCGAGGAGCGCGGCGGCCTCGCGCACTCGCGGATCGTCCTTGCCGGCCGCGGTGAGGCCGTGCACCAGCACGAGGCCGGGACGGGTCGAGGGGAAGGCGGTCGCGTAGAGATCCACGTCGATCGCTCGCGCGCCGTCCGAGGCGACGAAGGGGCGACGGAGTGGCGCGTCGGTGACCGCGCTCAGGGGACGCCACCGGCCCTCGGAGAGAAACTCGGCGACGAAGAGGCCTGCGCGCACGGCGCGGGTCGCCGCGGGCACGACGGGCAGCGTGACGAGTGCGGCGAGAAGGAGGAAGCCGGCCCGGCGCAGCGTGCGACGGCTACTTGCTATTCCGGCACTTGATGAGGCGCCAGCCGTTGAAGAGATTGACCTTGGTGGAGATCTCCGGCTGCAGGCCGACCTGGGCAAGCAGCGGCTCCAGCGGCAGGTTCGACTTCCAGCCGAGACGGGTGCACACCGGCGCCACCATGTCCTCGAGGCGCCCCATCACGCGCCGCTCACTCCGGAAGTGGTTGAGCAGCACGATGCTGCCGCCCGGCTTCACCACTCGCCGCATCTCGCGGAGCACGCCGACCGGATCGGGCACCGCGCTGATCGTGTAGGTGGCGACGGCGGAGTCGAACTCGTTGTCCGGGAAGTCCATCACGGTGGCATCCATCGCCCGCAGCGTGACGTTGGTGAGTCCGAGCTCGAGCACGCGCTCCTTGGCCTTGCGCAGCATCTCCTCGGAGAGATCGATGCCCGTGATGCGCGTGCGTCGCGGGAAGAGCGGCAGGTTGAGTCCGGTGCCGATGCCGACCTCGAGCACGTGATGATCCGCGCGGATGTCACAGAGTCTGATGGCGGCTTCGCGACCGGGATGGAAGATCCAGTCGAAGACCAGATCGTAGGCGGGAGCGTACAGCTTGTAGGCCCGCTTGACCTGCCGCTTCTCCAGCGCTACGTCCACGTTTGGTACCCTCCTCGAGTCCGTGCCCACCGTGCGGCGTAGAGCAGCCGCCGAAGATTTATCATAGGGAGCGAGCGATTGCCAAGTGGTTTCTTGCCCTCTGGAATTATAGCAGAAACCGGATCAGCACCGTCGCCAGACCGAGGAAGGAGAAGAACCCGAACACGTCGGTGAACGTCGTGATGATGACGCTCGAGGCGATGGCGGGATCGATGCGGAAGGTCTTGAGCGCGATCGGAATAGTGACGCCCACCACCGCGGCGACGAGCATGTTGAACACGAGCGCGGCTCCGATGATGACCGCGAGGAGGATCTGGCCCTTCCAGAAGTACGCGATGGCCGCCATGACCGCGGCGTTGGCGAGCCCGGTGGTGAGACCGAGCCAGGCCTCCTTCTTGAGCACCCGCCACAGGTGCGCGGAAGTCATGTCGCCCAGCGCCAGGCCACGGACGATTACCGTCGCGGTCTGGGTGGTGCCGATGCCGCCCATCGACGCGACGATGGGCATGAAGATGGCGAGGGTGGCGAGGCTCCGGATGGATGACTCGAAGAGTCCGATGACGGAGGCGGCGAGGATCGCCGTCCCGAGGTTGATCAGCCGCCACAGGAGACGCTTGGGGAATACCGAGCCGGCGGGGTCGAACACCGTCTCGTCACCGGCGGCGCCGGCCAGGCGCTGAATGTCTTCGGTCGCCTCCTCACGGATGATGTCGATGACGTCGTCCACCCCGATCACCCCGAGGAGCCGGTGGTCGCGATCCACGATGGGCAGCGTGACCAGGTCGTACTTGGCGACCAGCTTCGCCGCCTCCTCCTGGTCGGTGTCGGGTGTCACCGTCATCACGTCTTCCCGGGCGAGGAGCCGTACCGGGGTGGCAGGATCGGCGGTGAGCAGACGCAGGAGCGGCAGCACGCCGACCAGGTGATCGTGATCGTCCACGAGGTAGAGGTCGCGGGCCGACTTGGCCGCCGGCGACTTCCGCACGTGCTCGATGGCCTGGGTCACCGTGGCGTACTCGTGGATGGCGAGCACATCCGGCGACATGATGCGGCCCGCCGTCTTCTCGCCGTACTCGAGCAGCTCCTGCACGTCCTCGGACTGCTGCTCCTTCATGAGGTCGAGGACCTTCTCCGCCTGCTCCTCGGGCAGCTCTTCGATGACCTGCGCGGCATCGGCGGGCTGCATGCGGTCGAGAATGCCGGAGATCTCCGTCTCGTCGAGCGCCCGCACGAGCTCGAGCAGCGTCTGGTCATCCAGCTCGGCAAGGACGTTGCCTGCCTGGTCGCGGTTCAGCAGCCGGAACAGCGTGCGCTGCTCGGGCACCGGCAGGTCGCGGAGGGTCGCGGCGACGTCAGCGGCGTGCGATTCCTCCAGGGTCTGGGCGAGGCGCTCGTGGCGGCCGCCCTCGAGGAGGTCGCGCACAGTCTCGCCGAGGCGCGCGGTGTCGGTCATGGGCGCGGCACCGGGGGCGGGGGCGTGGTCGACGGCGGGGACGCCGGCGGCGAGGGCGGGGCGGCGGGCGGCCGCTCGCGCTCGAGGGCGCGGATCCGCGAGTAGAGACGGAGCTGCTGCACCATTGCGATCATGGTGGCGACCACGAGCCCGGCGAACGCCGACAGCAGGATGACGAGCGCGAGCGGCATGCCCTCGACGCGCCAGCCGAGGAAGCGGATCACCACCGGATCGATGTTCTGGATGGCGAAGACGGCGGCGGCGGCGCCCACGAGGATCATGATGATGTAGATGATCACCACCGCCGGCTACCCCCTGCCGTTGACACCGAGGGCGCGCAGGAAGCGCTGGCTCACTCGCTCCGCGACGACGGGCCCGGCCCCGGCATCGGCATCGCCGAGCCGCGCCATCGGAATCACCGCCTTGGCCATGGTTCGATGCCCGCCCGCCGAGCCCAGGTCCCCGAAGGCCTCGTGGGCCACTTCACCCGCGCTCCGCACGTAGCCCACGTTCCGGATGGAGACATGCAGGTCGGCGCCGACGACGCCGGAGACCACCGACCACTCCACGCCTTCCGCCTGGAGCCCGAAGTCGGCGAACTGGGGCACGAGGTCCACCACCGCCACCCGGCCCAGGTGGGAGAAGAAGACGCCGTGGACGATGCGCCGGTCCGCGAGCCCGCGGGCGAGCACATCGAGGGCGGCCTCGGAGAGCTCGGGCCGCTCGATGCGGCGGAGGGCGTTGTGGTTGGCGAGGAGGTAGAGGTACGCGAACGCCTCGAGATCGGCCCGGGTGCCGCCGCGCTCCAGGCCGAGCGTGTCCGACTTGATCCCGTAGAGGAGCGCGGTGGCGAGGCGCTGGCTGATCTTCACGTCGGCGGCGCGGAGGTACTCGACGAGGATGGTGGAGGTGGCGCCGTAGCTCGGGCGGACGTCCTTCACTCGGGACTTGAAGGGCCGCTCCACCGGGTGATGGTCGATGACGAGATCCACCTCGCCGATGGGCTCCTCGAGGAACGTAGGCTGGACGTCCACCATGGCGACGCGGTCGAACTGCTCGAGGGCGCGCGCGTCGATCTCCTCCACGTCGATCTCGAGGATCTTGCACATCGCCAGGTTCTCCGGGCGCGTGATCGTCCCGAAGGTGCAGAGCGGCGCGGAGGTGCGCGTGCGGCCGAGCAGCACCTTGAGGGCGAGGGCGGAGGCGATGGCGTCCGGATCGGGATCGTCCTGCATGAGGATGAGCACGCGCTCGGCGTCCTCGAACCGGGCTCGGATCCGCTCCACCCGCGCCCGGGTGGTGGCGCGGTCGAGGGCGGGGCGGATCAGCGACTCGCCCAGGCTGGAGAGTGGCACCGTGGTGACGCCCGACACCGCGCGCGCATCGTCGGTGACGGCGAGGAGCGGCACGTCGGGGAAGGCTTCCCGCGCCGCCGCCACCGCGCGGCCGAGGCGCGTGCGCGGCATGCCCACCACGATGGGGCCACGGTGCGTCTTGCCGGCCTTCGCGTACACGTCGGCGTCGGTGACGTCGCCGACGATGACGGGGCGGCCGGTGCGGGCGAGGCGCGCCCGCAGCGCGGGGCGAGCCACCACGTACACGGGGGCGTCCCCCGGCAGCGTGGTGGCGCCCGCCACGTCCTCGAGGAGGCCGTCGGGGCAGAAGAGTACGTAGCGCATCATGTCATTTTCGGCCCCGGGTCAAGGGGGGCCAAGCGAAATCTACGACTGCCCCTTGCCACCGCGATACGCGGCGCGTCCGGCGCGCATCCCCGCCTGGAGCCCACGGGTGAGCAGACCCACCTCGCGCTCCACGCGCTCACGCGAGATGGTGAGCGCGTCGCTCAGGCGGTCGAGGGACGTCCCCAGCGCGTCGCGGGCGCGCGCGATGCGCTCCGAGACCGCCTCGGCGACGCGCTCGAGGCGCGCGCGGGTGGCCCCGCTGGAGCGGCCCGCCTCGGCGCGTACCTCCGCGAGCATCGTCTCGAGGTGCGCGAGGCGCTGCTCGAGCTCCTTGATCCGCCGCCCCATCGCGGGCGCGGCCGGCTTGCGCTTCGATCGTTCCGTCATTCCTGCCTCCCCTTGGCCGTGCTGCGTCTGTCCTCCCCCATCTCCGCACAGGTCTAACCCAATCGGCACGGAGCGGCAAGACCCTGGAGGGGGTGAGACCGTCGCGTGCTAGATTGCCCTCCATGGTCTCCGACCCCGGCGTGTTCGCCGACCTCGCGTTCGTCTTTCTCGCCGCGGTGATCGGCGGCTCGGCGGCGTGGGCGCTGCGGCAGCCGCTCATCCTCGGCTACGTCGTCGGCGGGCTCATCATCAGCCCCTTCACGCCGGGCCCGTCCGTCACCGACCCGCATTCCTTCGATCTCTTCGCCGAGATCGGCGTCGTGCTCCTCATGTTCTCGATCGGCGTCGAGTTCTCGGTGCGCGACCTCCTGCGCGTGAAGTGGGTGGCCCTCCTGGGCGGGCCCCTGGGCGTCCTGCTGTGCGTGGGGATGGGGGTGGTGGCGGGCAGCCTGGTGGGATGGGGCGCGTTCACCGGGCTCGTCATCGGGATGGTCATCTCGGTCTCGAGCACCATGGTGCTCGCGCGCCTCCTCCTCGATCGCGGCGAGCTCCACTCGCGACACGGCCGCATCATGATGGGCATGTCGATCGTCGAGGATCTGGTGGCGGTGGCGCTGATGGTGCTGCTACCGTCCCTGGGCGAGCTCGGCCCCGGTCGGTTCCTCGCCATCGCCCTCGCCCTCGGGAAGGCGGCGCTCATCCTGTTCCCGTTCCTCTATCTCGTCTCGCGCGTGATCCCGCCGCTCATGACCCACATCTCGCGGATGCGGAGCGCGGAGCTGTTCCTGCTCGTCGCGCTCGCCATCGCGCTGGGCACCGCGGCCCTGACCCAGGCGGTGGGGCTGTCCCTCGCGCTGGGTGCGTTCCTCGCCGGCCTCATCATCAGCGAATCGGACTACGCCCACGAGACCCTCGCCCGCATGCTCCCACTGCGAGACGCCTTCGGCGCCCTCTTCTTCGTGACGATCGGCGCCCTCATCGACCTGCGCTCGGTGCTGACCCACGTGCCCCTGCTGGTGGGACTGGTGCTGCTGGTGGTGGTGGGCAAGACGGTGATCCGCACCGTCGTCGTGTGGATGTTCCGGCAGCCGCCGTCCACCTCGCTCCTGGTGGGCATCGGACTGGCCCAGATCGGCGAGTTCTCCTTCGTGCTGGTCCAGGTGGCGCGCAACACGGGCCACGTCAGCGACGACATCTACAGCGCGATCCTGGCTGCGTCGCTCCTCAGCATCTTGCTCAATGCGCTCCTCGTGCGCGTGGGCCCGGGCTGGCTGGGGCGCCTGCGCCTCTGGCTGCGGGCGGGGTCGAGGTCGGCGCCGGCGCCCCGGACGGAGACGGCACCGCCCGCGCGCCACGTCGTCGTGTGCGGGTTCGGTCGGGTGGGCAGCGCCATCGGCGAGGCCCTCGAGAGCTTCCAGGTTCCGTACGTGGTCATCGAGACCGATGCCGACATCATTCGCGGCCTCCGCGAGCGGGGCGTGCCGTGCGTGTTCGGGGACGCCACCCGGCGCCGCATCCTCGAGCGCGCGGGGGTGGCCCACGCCGTGCTCGTGGTGGTGGCGCTGCCGGAGATCGATCGCGCCGGGCTCGTCGTCCAGCACGCCCGACGGTTCAATCGCGAGTCGCCCGTGCTGGTGCGGGCGCACGATCCGAGCGCGATCGACGCGCTCGCCCGTGCGGGCGCGACCGAGGTGATCCAGCCGGAGGTGGAGGCCGCCGCGACGCTCATCCGGCACGCGCTCCGGCGCCTCGCCCTGCCGCGGGACCGGGTCATCGCCTATCTGGAGCGCTTCCACCGCGCGATGCTGCTCGAGGTGGAGAGCGGGGGGCCGGCGAGGGACCATCTGCCGCAGATCGCCGACATCACGCTGGGACCGGGCGCGCTCGCCGATCAGTCCCTGCGCGAGGCGCGGATCCGCGAGCGGCTCGGGGTCACCGTTGTCGCGGTGACGCGGCCGGGCGGCCAGGTCGTGGTGAATCCCTCGGCGGAGACGATTCTGCGCGCGGGGGACCACGTGCGCGCGTTCGGCTTGCCCGAGCAGATCGACGCCTTCCGCGAGGAGGCGGAGGCGGGCTAAGGGAGGCTCAGATCCGGACGCCGAAGGCCGTCCACAGGGCGAGACCGAAGGCCATCAGCGTGAACGCGGCGACGGCGATGGCGGCGAGGGTGTGCCAGGGCCGCTCCGGCCGCGTCGCCTCGTGGCCGAGCGCGGCGGCGGCCAGATAGCCGCCCAGGAAGCCGCCCGCGTGGGCCGCATTGTTCACGCCCGACATGAGGAAGCCCAGCACGAACAGCACCAGCGCCCACTGCCAGTATTGGCGGAGTATGGCCACTCCGTAGGCCCCGCCTCGGCTGCGCCCGAAGTGCACCATGGCTCCCAGCAGCCCGAACACCGCCCCCGAGGCTCCCACGGTGAAGGCGATGCCGAGGGCGTTCGACAGGGCGAAGCCGGCCACTCCCGCCGCGGTGAAGATCAGGAACGTGCGCGGGCGCCCGTAGAACTCCTCCACCGCGGGCCCGAGCTGCCGGACCCAGAGGAGATTGAACAGGATGTGGAGGAGGCTCCCGTGCAGATACGTGGCGGTGAGCAGCGTCCACCAGTATCCCGCCGCCCACGGGAGTGACCCCGTCATGCCGAGAGCGACCAGCGCGCTCTGCGAGGGCGAGAGCAGGTTGAAAGGGCCGCGCGAGCGGAAGAGCCCGGCGGGGTCGAGCCCGAGCGAGGCGACGTAGGCGATCACCGCGACCGCGATGACGACCCGCGCTACGTCCACGTCGGCGCCGAGCCGCCCCAGGAGATGGCCCCAGCCCCACAGGCCGGGGCGGGGCGCCCCACAGTAGAAGCAGCGGTCGGCGTCGACGCGATTCAGGCGCCCGCAGCGGTAGCAGAGGCTCGATCCCGAGGTCCGGCGGAGCACGCGAAAATTATCGCATGCGGGCCGCGGGAGGTCACAGGTGCGTCAGGGTCTCCCGGGGATGCGGCTCTCCGCGTTCCTGGCGCAGCCGGCGCTCCAGGATCTCCCGCGCGAGCGCGCGTCCGCCGAGGCCGAAAGCGAGCGAGAGCGCGAGCACGAGCCCCCCGAAGGTGAGCCCGAAGGCCAGCAGCACCATCTCCTTGGCGATGCCGAGATGGGTGATCGCCATCGCCCACGCCACCAGCAGCACGCCCCAGCGAACGGCCCGCGCGAGCGGCCGCGCCTCACGGATGCCCGCGTTGACCGAGGCGATCAGCACGCTCTGGGCGAGGAAGTTCGCGGCCAGCCAGCCCACGAGGATCAGGACGGCCGCTCCCACCAGGTTCGGGATCCAGAGGAAGAGGAAATCGGTGATGCGCCAGGTCCCGGGGATGCGGAGCGCGTCCACGCCCATCACCGCGAACAGCGCGAAGATACCCCAGAACACGCAGCGGCCGAGCACCTCCGACGGCGGTCCCATCACCCCGGCGCGCCGTAGCGCGCTCGCGAGGCCCCAGCCCTCCGACCGCCGGTCGAGATCGCTCGCGCGGGCGAGCCGCACGAGGAGCTTGCCGGCGAGCCACGCGAGCACGAGCCCGCCGAGGACGAGCGTGGCGAGCGCGAGCAGCGACGGCAGCGCGGCGGCGAGCCGCGCGTTGAGATCGGCGAGCGCGCCCCATACGAGATCGCCCCACATGTCGGTCATGACACAGTCTCCTTCTCCTTCACGGGCCATTCCGCGACGAGGAGCGGCTTGAGATGCTCGAAGACGAGGGCCAGGCTCTCCATGCGCGCCTCCACCTCGGCCGGCCCCGCGCTCTGCATCTCTACCACGAACGATGCGGTGCGGCCCAGGTAAAGCGGGATCAGTGACCCGAGCAGATGCTCGCGGTTGATGGCGTGACGCGCGTGGGCAAGGGCGAAGCGGTAGATGATCTCGGCCCACACGGGGTCGGGCAGGTGGAAGCGAGCCGCGTCCGTCGTGACGGCGTCGGCGAGCGCGGCGAGGAGGCGCCCGGGGAGCACCCGGCCCCACAGCTCTCTGAGCTCGTGCACGCCCTGCGCGTAGATCGTGAGCAGCCGCTCGAGATTCACCGCCACCGGATCCACGCCCACCGCGTGCGGGAAGCCTACCAGGGGGACGGGCTCGGAGCCGTGTACCTCCGGCCACACCCCGGCGTACGTCTCGACGAGGTCGAAGCAGGAGCCCACCACCTGGGTCATCATCGCCGTGAGGTCGGCGCCTGGGTCCTTGGCGTCGTGGATCTTGGCCCCCAGGTAGGCCTGGCAGATGCGGAAGCGCTCGGCCACTGCGGTGGTGGTCATCCAGATGTCGATGCCGAAGCGCGCCACGTCCGTGCCCCACACCGGCTTGGCGAGGTAGACGCGGGCAAGCTCGCCGGAGAAGCCGAAGTCGCCGCCGATGGGCTGGCGGATCCGGCGGCCGTAGAGGGCGCGGGTGAGGGGATATACGATGCCGTTGGTGATGGTGCCGTCGAACTTGTGACGATGGTATAGCGGCGCCACGTAGTCGAAGTCCCCGTCCACGATGGGACGGAGCAGGAGCTCGAACCAGGCCGGGGTGATCGAGCGGAGGTCGGAGTCCACGACCGCGCAGGCCCGCGCCTGCAGGAGGTCGGCGATCTGAAAGATCGTCCGGAAGGCGCTGCCCTTGCCGGGGATGCCGTGATACGGCGTGGAGATCCGCGCCGCCGCGCCCGCCGCGTGGTCCACCAGCACGGTGCGGAGATCGGGTAGCTCCGCTTCGAGCACCGCGCGGGGCGTCCCGTCAGTGGAGCCGCCGTCGGAGTTGACGATCACCGCTTTGGCGCCGGGGAAGTGCTTGGCGAGTCCCGCGCCGGCCGCCCGTGCGACGTGGCCGATCGTCGAGGCGTTGTTGTACGACGGGATCCCGACGACCAGGTCCGCGGTGCCGATGGCCCGGACCTGGGCCTCCGTCGCCGGCGGCAGCGGCGTTGACTGCATCAGGCGATGGCGTGGAGCTCGTGGCCGAGGAGGCGAAGGACCTCGAGCTTCCACCCGAAGGGGCCGGGGGCGGGCGCGACGTGCCAGTCCCCGAGCCGGTAGGCCGGATCCACGACACCCCAGTCACGCGGGATCACCACCGGATGGTCCGCGAGCAAGAGCAGGGAGAGATCGTTCGCCCCCTCGCCCAGTGCCACCACCGGGAGCGGCCGCCAGCGCGTGCGGTAGAGCCGGATGAGCAGCTCCGCGGCCAGCCCTTTGCTGTGGCCGCCCATCAGGTGGAAGAAGCGCCCGGCGCGGCTGACGGTGAGGCCGCGGGAGCGCGCCTCCTCGATGAGGATGCCCTCCTCGATGGGCGTGAGGCTGGCCGCGAAGGGCTCGTCGTAGTCGCGCACCTTCGCGCGGGCGGCCGCCACCTGGTCGAGGCCGGTCAGCGAGGCGATCTCGTCCGCGGTCATGTCGGAGAACCCGCGGAGGTCGAGCCCGGTGGTGCGCCGGATATCCTGGAACAGGCGCACGAGCCGCTCGTAGCGGACGCCGAGCTCCACCACCGCGTAGGCGCCCTCGGTCCGGGTGAGGGCGTGCGGGAACGGAAAGTAGCCGCGGGGGATGAAGATCGCGCCCCCGTTCTCGATCACGAAGGGATCGTCGTTGTCGAGGATGCGACGGTGGTGCTCCACCTCCGCCCGCGTCTGACTGGTGCAGAAGATGAGGGGGATGCCTGCGTCCGCGAGGGCGTCCACCGCGGGACGCGCGGCCTCAGCGGAGAAGGTGCGGCGATCGAGCAGGCAGCCGTCGAGATCGGAGAAGACGATGAAAGGAGGCGTCATGCGTTGTCTCGATCGACCGCCGCGACGAGGCGGTCGAAGATGTCGGGGAGCGCGGCGAGGACCCGGTTCCAGCTCGGAATGAGCGGCTGGCCCACGGGGTCCTCGAGGTAGGCGTCGGAGGCGAGGCGGATGGCGCGGGCGAAGGCCTCCACCGCCTGTCCTTCCTCGTGGGCGTCGAACACGAGACTGTTGATCTGGGCGTCGCACTCATAGCGCGCCATGGTCTCGTGAGCCACCCCCGTGTAGGTCACGGGCAGGCTCTTGAGGAGCGCCTCCGAGATC
>Ga0075424_100002655_pt1 | contig 16424 bp, 8 predicted proteins | sample SoiMethybrSBSTD3_FD_75301 | JGI IMG/M metagenome (GOLD analysis project Ga0075424, IMG submission 75301) | Bulk soil microbial communities from a Populus tree surrounding site in Tennessee, USA - Soil MetaG P. TD hybrid SBSTD3 | ecosystem: Environmental > Terrestrial > Soil > Tree plantation...
TTCCCGCCGCTCGGCCTCGCGACCCTCGCCGCGTTCCTCGATCCAGAAGACGCCGCCGTCATCGTGGACGAGCACGTCCAGCGGTTGACGCTCGACGACTGTCCTGACCTGGTGATCATCCAGGTCTACATCACGAACGCATACCGCGCGTATCGAATCGCCGACCGATACCGCGCGCGCGGGTGTTTCGTGGCGCTCGGCGGCTTGCACGTCACGTCGCTTCCGCAGGAGGCAGCTCCGCACGCCGACGCCGTTTTCCTGGGGCCCGGTGAGCAGACGTTCCCGCAATTCCTGCGGGACTTCCGCGACGGACGGACGCGCGCGGTGTATTCGTCGACGTCGGGCCGGACGCTCGAGCGCCTGCCGCCAATCCGGCGCGACCTGATCGATCGCCGGCGGTACCTGGTTCCGAACTCCATCGTGGTCACGCGCGGGTGCCCGATGCATTGCGAGTTCTGCTACAAGGACGCGTTCTTCACCGGCGGCAAGTCGTTCTATACCCAGCGCGTCGACGATGCCCTCGCGGAGATCGAGCGTCTGCCGGGACGCCACCTGTACTTCCTCGACGATCACCTGCTCGGCGATCGACGCTTCGCGCGGGCGCTGTTCGACGGGATGCGCGGCATGGGGCGTCTGTTCCAGGGGGCGGCGACCGTCGACTCGATCCTGTCCAGCGATCTCATCGAGCACGCAGCCGAGGCCGGCTTGCGAAGCCTCTTTGTCGGCTTCGAAACCCTGTCGCCGGCCAACCTCGCGCACAGCAACAAGCGGCAGAATCTCGGCCGCGACTATCGCGCGGTCACCGACCGGCTGCATCAGCTCGGCATCATGATCAACGGCAGCTTCGTCTTCGGGATGGACGACGACGGCGACGACGTGTTCCAGCGGACCGTCGACTGGGCGCTCGAGCACGGGATCACGACCGCGACCTTTCACATCCAGACTCCGTATCCGGGAACGAAGCTGTTCGCCAGGATGGAGGAGCAGAATCGTCTTGTTACGCGCGACTGGGATCTGTACGACACGCGGCACGTCGTCTATCGCCCCGCGCGCCTGTCCTCTGAATCGCTGAAGGCCGGCTACGACAGGGCGTACGTCGACTTCTATCGCTGGTCGTCGATCGCGCGCGCATCCCTCACGCACGGCACCGTCAAACACCAGGCAAAGCACTTCTTCTATGCGGCAGGCTGGAAGAAATTCGAGGCCCTCTGGAACCTCGTCATCCGGGCGCGCCAGCTTCGGTGCATGACGCCGGTGCTCGAGTCGGTGCTGTCGAAAGTCTCGCGGCTGGCGCCGGGCGGCTTGTCCGCCGAAGCTTTAGCGAAGGCGGATTCGCGGCTGGCGGCTCGCGGCTCGTGTTGGTAGCATCGACGAGACAGCTGTTCAATCCGGAGGTGGCTATGCCGGCGATGGTAGTTGCTGGAATGCTCGTGGTGCTCATCCAGAATCCCGCTCAGACTTTCACCGCGTCGTCGAGCCCCGTCTCGGACACCTTGCGCGAATACGCCGCGCGGCATGGAAAGAATCTGGTGGCTTCCGCCGAGCTCCTGCCCGCGGAAAAGTACTCCTATCACCCGACGCCGGCGCAGATGACGTTCGGCCAGCTCGTGGCGCACATCGTCCAGACGAACGTCGCACTCTGTTCGACGATTTCGGACGCTGCGCCGCCGATGACGCCCGACGAGCTGCAGAAGATCGCGAAGGTCGAGGAGAAGACTCCGCTCGTTGCGGCCATGCGCCGTTCGTTCGAGTACTGCACCCAGGCGCTCGCGAAGGCTGACGACGCACATCTGGCGGATCAGGCGAGCATGTTCGGCAAGCCTCTGCCGATGTCGCGGGCCGCGGTATTGATCGCGCTGGCGGCGGATTGGGCCGATCATTACTCCACGGCCGCGAGCTATCTGCGCCTCAACGGCCTCTTGCCACCGACCGCACAACCGAAGCAGTAGAAGCGCGCCGGCGTACAAAAACAAAGGGCGCTCGATTGAGCGCCCCTTGGTCGTTCAGATTGGCCTCAGGCCTTGTCGCCTGTCGCCTTGTCGCTTGTCGCTACAGCGAAGCCCCTAGAACGTAAACCGCGCGGCCAGCTGGATACGCCGCGCGCTGTTCGTGGCGCCGGTCAATCGGCCGACGGTCGTCCCGTTGGTCAACACGCCCGTCAGGTAGTCGAACGATGCCGTGGTGTTAACGGCGGTCGGGGCCCACTGGTTGTTGTTGAACGCGTTGTACAGCTCGAAGCGGAGTTGCAGCCGCTTCGCGCCGCCCACGGGGACGTTCTTGAATGCTGAGAGGTCAACGTTCCAGTATCCCGGCCCAAGGTATTCATCGCCCGAAGAGTTGCCGAGCCTGTTCGGGTCGGACGGGGGTTTGATGCAATCCACGTTGAACTGCCGTTCGAACGTGCGCTGGCCACGCGGCAGGTTCGGGTTGCAGACCATGTCCGGGCGGCTCCCGGGGGTGTCGATACCGCCCGTTCCCGTCAGCGCGCCGGTCGGCGTGCTCGAATAGTTGTAGTTGAGCGCCTGGTACCTGCCGCTTGTAATCGTCGTGATGCCTGAGATCTGCCAGTTGTCAAGGATCGCCTTCGTCAGGATGTTGTTGAACTTCTGGCTGAGATTCGGCACTTCGTACGAGTAATTGATGATCAGCACGTGCGGACGTCGCGACGTCTGGTCGTTTCCGCTCTGGTTGTAGTAGCGCTGACGCTGGTCACCCGAATAGAACGGGTCGATCGTACCCAGATTCTTGTTGAAGATCTGATACGTGTAGGCTGCGCCCACCGAGAGTCCATCCGATGAACGCCGGCGATTCACCGAGAACTGCAGTGAGTGGAAGTCCCCGTAGCCAGTGAACTCGCGCTGCGTGATCGCGCCGTAGCCGCGATACGGACGGAGGTAGTCGTTCGGCAGCGGCTGCGTGGTTCCGTTCGACACGTTGGTCGGGTCGAGACTCGTCGCCTGATACGCATATCCGTAGCCGCGCCCGTTCAGCGGACGATTCACCAGCTGGTTGCGGGCGGCGTTGCCCACATAGGCAGCGTCCAAGACGAGTCGCCAGCCGATGTCGCGCTGTACGCCGGCGCTCCAGTTGTACACGATGGGCGGCGTGAAGCTGGTAATGCGTCGAACGTTCGTCGTGGTCGCGGTCAGCGGGCTCGAAAGCAGCTCCGGGATCGTCGTGTAGTTCGTCGTATAGGTCAGGAGGAGCGGCGGCAGCTCGATCAGATCGAGGATGTTGTCGTCCGCGTACCTGTCGTAGAAGACGCCGGCGCCGCCGCGCACCGCAGTCTTGCCGTCGCCGGTCGGATCCCAGGCGAACCCGAGCCGGGGCGCGACCCTGAACGGCGTGTTCTTCTGCGGCGTCTCGTCGTACACCGCCATGCCGTTGTAGAAGTTGCCTGAATCCGGCACGAGGCGGTTGAGGTACACGAGCGGGAACACCTGTCCGTTCAGCGGATTGACCGCGACGCGCGCGCCGCCCACGATCTGCGGCTGGAAGAGCTGCGGTGCGGCCCCGGCGCTGAACTGATCCGGCTCGAACTGCGCGACCTTGTCGCCATTGGTCTCTGTCGGCCTGATCGCGTAGAAGCGGACGCCCGCGTCGATGGTGAACTTTCGCGTCACGCGCCAGTTGTCCTGCGCGAAGAACTCGGTGTTCATGAACAACCCATGCGCCGATGGATGCGCGTTCGATTCCTGGTACTGCGTGACGGCGCCCAGCAGCGCGTTGGCGTACCCGATGTTCGTGTTCAGCGGGTTCGAGCCATCGGTGTTGAAGCTCAAGTTGCCGTTGAACGACGACGAACGCTGCGCCGGTCGCGTCGTGCGCTCGATGAAGAGGCCGGTCTTCATATTGTGCGACCCCTTCAGCTTCGTGAGGTTGCCCGTGATGGTGAAGGGCGCGTTGAAGCCGAAGAACCCGAAGCGCTGCTCGTACCCGAATGATGGGATGCTCCCGGACACACCGCCATTGAAACTGGCCTGCGGCAGCAGGTTGAGCGGGTTCGCGTTCGGGAAGAACTGCCGGAATCCCGGAAGTACGCGACTCGCCTGGTTCGACTCGAGGGCAGCATCGTCCAGCGGCGACGTGTACTGGTGCGACCAGTTCACGCCAATCGTGAATTCGGCAAACGTCGACTGGTTGAACGTGTGCAGCAGCGTGTTGACATAGCTGACCGTATCGATCTCGTACTTCGTAGCCATCTGCGGCCACCCGCCGGACGCGCCGAGGAAGGAGACGCCGCCTGCGCGCTTTTCGTAGCCCCACTGCAGCCGCCCGTACGCCGTGGTGTGCGGCGCGACGTTGTAGTCCACGCGGAGCACCTGGTCGTTGCGCGGCCAGTCCTGCACGGTCTGGAACGTGTAGTTGTTGCCGTTCGCGTTCTGCGGGATGGTCGGCTGCGGCAGCAGGTTGAGCAGCGCCTGCGCTGTAGCGTTGATGCGACCGGCCGGGATCTTGTTGTCAGCGAAGCACGCGGGACCGCCCGTCAATATGTTGCACGAGCCGGCCAACTGCGGGTCGCGGATGAAGAGCTTTCGCCCTGACGTGTCGACGGTCTGCGAGAAGTCGCCGATTCGCTCGAGCGCGGTCGGCATCCGGCGCTCGTTGAGGCCGCCCGGATCCGTGCGCTGCAGAATGTCCTGCGAGAAGAAGAAGAACAGCTTGTTGCGGCCCTTGTTAAAGCCCGATCCGGGAATCAGCACGGGCCCGCCGAGCGTCCAGGCTTCGTTGTCGAACGTGTAGTCGGGCGGCTTGCACTGAATCGACTGGCCTGCCGCGCACGCGACCTTGCGGTTGTACTCGTTCGCGTTGAGCGTGTCGTCGCGCTTGTAGTACGCGGCGCTGCCGTGGAAGTCCTTCGACCCGCTGCGCGTGACGACGGTAATCGTGGCGCCGGAGCTGCGGCCGTACTCCGCCTGGAAGTTCGACGTCTGTACCCGGACCTCGCCGATCGAGTCCAGCGCGGGCGCCGCGTAGTTGCCGCTGTTCGAGCCGGTATCCTTATTGGTGACGCCGTCGTACGAGAAATTGAACGATGTACGGCCATTGATTGAGATGCCGCCCCCCATCGAGCCCCACCCCGGCGCTTCGCGGTTGGCCGTATCGATGACGCCCGGCAGGAGCTTCAGCATCCCCGCGACGTCGCGCCCCTTGAGCGCGATGTCCTCGATGTTGTCGCGCGTAATCATGCCGGAGCGCGCAGCGGTCGTCGTCTGGACCTGTACCGATTCGGCCTGCACGGTCACCGTTTCAGACACGCCGCCGACCTCGAGCGAGATGGCGCGCAGCCCGAGCCGTTCGGTGGATGCGAGGGCGACGCCTTTTTGTTCGTACGTCTTGAACCCGCTCATCGTGACGCTGACGTCGTACTTGCCAGCGAGCAGGTCGGGGAAGACGAACGAGCCGTCGCCTCCGGTCACCGTCTCACGCGTGAGATTGGTGCCCGTATTCTTGATGACGACGGTCGCGCCCGGAAGGACGCCGCCGCCCGAGTCGGTGACCACGCCGGAAATCTGTCCGGTCAGGCCCTGAGCCATCGCGAAACTCGCGGCACCGCTGATGGCCATGATCAGTGCGAAGGCGAGCACGACGCTGCTGAAGCGAAATCTCACTTGCATCCTCCGTTGAAAGCTACCCCTGTCCCGCGTGTTCGCCCGATGGATCCGGGCGGCGCGCAGGTTACGCGTCAATGTAAACGCTGTCAAACATTTGCCGCAATGGTTCCGCGTTTTCGAAATGACAAACGGCTCGGTCTCCCGAACCCGTTGACGGTCAGGCACTTAGCAAGTGGGGCGCGGATGGCTCCGCGGCCGCCGTCGCCTGTGCGCGTTTTGTTGTGCGCAACAGCTGTGATGGCCGGCGCGGCCAGATCGAAGCTTTTTCGCCAATCCGAAGGCTCCGGCGCGCGCACGGAGGAGCTGGGGTGGTGGCTCGGGTGATTTCAGCGTGCAAAATGCGCCAGGGGTGAAATGATTTTTTGCTTTCCGCGCATCGCGTCGTATGCTGTTCGCGCCCTTCAGGGCAGGCCTCGACCTCTGGATGACTGCGCAGTTCCTCGCTATTGATTTGGGCGCCGAAAGCGGACGCGTGATGCTCGGCCGGCTCGATGGGGGTGTCCTCTCCCTCAGCGAGGTCTGCCGCTTCCCGAACGATCCGATCCGCCAGCACGGGACCCTGCGTTGGAATATCGAGGCGCTCTGGGGGGAGATTCGCCGCGGTCTGGATCGCGCCTCGGGCGCGCGGATCGAAAGCGTCGGGCTCGATACCTGGGGCTGCGACTACGCGCTCCTCGACGACTGCGGCAAGCTCGTCGAAACGCCGTATCACTATCGCGATGCCAGGACCAACGGCATTCCTGAAACGGTCTGGGAGCGCGTCTCGTTCGATCGCATCTATTCGATCACCGGCATCCAGCACCTCGTCTTCAACACGCTCTATCAGCTGTATGCGGCGTGTCAGTCGACCCCCGAGATCATCGACCGGGCGCGCTGGTTCGGCACGATTCCCGATCTGCTGAATTACTGGTTGACCGGCGAGCTGCGCGCCGAGTTCACGATGGCGACGACGACGCAGTTCGTCGACGCGCGCACGCGGGACTGGGCGAGGGAACTGCTGGAGGAGCTCGACATCCCGACGCGGTTCCTCCCGGAGATGATTGAGCCGGGCGCGATCCTGGGCACGGTCAAGACGGATGTGTGCGCGCCGCTTGCCGGCGTGCCTGTCGTGGTTCCCGCGACGCACGACACGGGGTCGGCCGCTGCGTCGGTGTTTGGCGGCGGCACGACCGCGTTCATCAGCTCCGGCACGTGGTCGTTGTTCGGAACGGAGCTGCAGGCGCCCATCACGACGCCGCGCGCGCGCGATCTGAATTTCTCGAACGAAGGAGGCGTCTGCGGCACGACGCGGCTCCTCAAGAACATCGGCGGCCTCTGGCTGCTGCAGGCGTGCCGGCGATCGTGGGCCGCCGCGGGTCAGGATTTCGACTACACGAAGCTGCTGAACGCGGCGAGCAGCAACGGCCACGCGTTCGCCTCGCTCTTCGATCCGGATCATCACGGGTTCTTCCAGCCGCCCGACATGCTCGAGGCCATATCCGACTATTGCCGCCAGACGTCGCAGCGTGTGCCGGATGGTCCGGCGGCATTCGCGCGCGGGATCCTCGAAAGCCTCGCGTTCAAATACCGCGTCGTCCTGGAGTCGCTCGAAGAGATCGCCGGCGTCCGGTTCGAAGAAATCCGCATCGTCGGGGGCGGCTCGCGCAACCGTCTGCTCAACCAGTTCACCGCGGATGCGACCGGCCGTACGGTCGCTGCGGGGCCCGTCGAAGCGACCGCGCTCGGCAACATCGCGATGCAGATGCTCGCGACCGGCGCCGTGGCATCACTCGACGAGGCGCGCGGCATCATCGAGCGCTCGTTCCCCGTGGAGCGCTTCGAGCCGCGGTCGACCGAGGCATGGAACAAGCATTACCGCAGGTTCCGGGAATACGTGGAGATCACCTGTGTCTGAAACAACGGCCACCGAAACGAAATATCTGAAGAATCTCTGGGACGACGCGGAAGCGGCGAAGCTCGAAAGCCGCCCGCTGGATTTGCTGCGGTATCGATCGAACCTGCTCGGCGCCGATTTGCGGATCACGAACTTCGGCGGCGGAAACACCAGCTCGAAGTTCGACTTGACCGATCCGCTGACCGGGCAGCCGCAGCGCGTAATGGCGGTGAAGGGAAGCGGCGGCGACTTACGGTCGATCGCGAACAGCGGCTTCGCGATCCTGTATCTCGACAAGCTGAACGCGCTCATCGCGCGATACCGCGGTGAAGCCCTCGAGGACGAGATGGTCGGGTTCTACCCGCTGTGCGCGTTCGGCGAAAACCGCGTGGCCGCATCGATCGACACGCCGCTGCACTCGTTCCTGCCGTTTCCGCACGTCGACCACCTCCATCCGGACTGGGCGATCGCGCTTGCGGCGAGCGCAAACGGCCAGAAAAAGCTCGAGGAGTTCAACCGCAAGTACAGCCGCAAAATCATCTGGGTGCCCTGGCAGCGGCCGGGGTTCGAGCTCGCGCTGATGCTGAAGCGCGCCGTCGAAGCCACGCCCGGATGCGACGGGCTGATTCTCGGCGGCCACGGGCTCTTCACGTGGGGCCCGACGCAGAAGGAGTGCTACCTCAATAGCATTCGTACGATCAGCGAGATGGGGGAGTTCATCGACGAACACTTCCAGCGCAAAGGAAAGGCGCTGTTCGGCGGGCCGGCGGTCACGGCGGCCGTGCCGGATCGCGAGTCGGTCGTCGCGGAGATCCTCCCGTACCTGCGGGGCGTCGTCTCATCGAACCGGCGCGTGATTGCGCACTTCGACGGATCGGACGATGCCCTCACGTTCGCGAACTCGAAATGGGCCGAGGATCTGTGCCGGATGGGGACGAGCTGTCCCGATCATTTTCTGCGGACGCGCATCTCGCCGATGTTCATTCCCTGGGATCCGGCGAGCGAGGACGTCTCGCACATCGGCAAGCGCATCGGCGAACGCGCGGAAAAATACCGGAAGGACTACGCCGAGTATTACAACGCGTGCGCGGAAAAGGACTCGCCGAAGCTCCGCGATTCGAATCCATCCGTTATCGTGATTCCCGGCCTCGGGCTGTTCGGGTTCGGCAAGGACAAGCGCGAGGCGCGCATCACGTCGGAGTTCTTCGTCAACGCGATCCACGTCATGGCTGGCGCGAACGCACTCGAAGACGAGGGACAGCCGGGGCCATTGCCGCAGGTGCGGAAGCCCGAACAGGCGAAGGACTTCAAGAGCTTCCACAATTACGTCGCGCTGCCCCGCACCGAGGCGTTCCGGATCGAGTACTGGGCGCTCGAGGAGGCGAAGCTCCAGCGGATGCCGGCGGAAAAGGAGTTCAGCCGGAAGGTCGTCGTGGTCATCGGCGGGGGCAGCGGCATCGGCCGCGAGGTCGCGCTGCAGATCGCGAAGCGCGGCGGCCACGTCGTCGTCGCGGACACGAACGCGGCCGGCGCCGAGGAGACGAAGACCGAGGCGGCAGCGTTGTCGAATGCCGAGATGGTGATGTCGGTCCCGATGGACCTCACGCAGCGGGACACGATGGCCGGCGGACTGCGCGCCGCGGTGCTCCAGTACGGCGGCTTCGACTGCGTCGTCAACACCGCCGCGTGGTTCCCGACGCCCGACCCTTCGGCGCCCGCCGAGGGTGTCTGGAGCCGCGTGATGCAGATCAACGTCACGTCGAACTTCGTGCTCGCGCAGGAGGCGGCGAAGGTGCTGAGGGCGCAGAACCTGCCCGCGACGATCGTGCTCACGAGCTCCGCGAACGCCGTGGTCCCCAAGAGCGGGAGCGAGCCGTACGACATCAGCAAGACCGCAATCAATCACCTGATACGCGAGCTGGCCATCGGCCTCGGGCCGCTCGTGCGCGTCAACGGCATCGCGCCGGCGACGGTCATTGCCGGCTCGTCGATGTTCCCGCGCGATCGCGTCATCGTGTCGTTGAAGAAGTACGACATCGCGTTCAACGAGGACGAGTCGACGGAGGATCTGAGAACGAAGCTTGCGGAGTTCTACGCGCGCCGGACGATCACGCGGCGGCCGATCCTGCCGATCGACAATGCGAACGCGATCTGCTGGCTCGCCGGCGATCAGAGCGCGAAGACGACGGGCCACGTGATCCCCGTCGACGGCGGATTACCAGAGGCGTTTCTCCGGTAATCACCGATTGCACCGGGTCTGGCCGTAAACAGCCCCACCGGGTGCTCGGCGACAAGCGCTTGCAACGGGTGACGCCTCCGCGCCCGGCGGGGCGCCCCGTTCACGGCCACCCGGCAGCTCGTTTCACAGCACAGAATGCATATCGATCGTCGAGGCGGCGTTTAGGTTCGGTCCGAAGGTCGTTCTCGGCGCTTTCGCGTATGCTCCCTTTTTCACATCACGAAACAGTGGACGCCGGGAGGATTTTCGGATCATCTGCGCGCACGTTCTGGTAGAAACGCCGCTACAGGAGTGCATGCGATGACCCGACGATTGCTTGCTGGCCTCGTGGCGCTCGGTGCTGCCGGCGTCTGGACCGTCGTTACAGACGCAGAGCCGGTAGGGCGGGGTCTTCAGACCCCGCCGAATCTTCAGACGCCGCCGAAGAAAGCCGATTGGATGACCGACGGCGGCGATCCCCAGCGGACCGCGTGGCAGCGCAACGAGACGATTCTCACGAAGACCAACGTCAAGGACATGAAGCTGCTGTGGAAGATCCAGCTGGACAACCAGCCGCGGCAGATGCACTCGCTTTTTCCGCCGCTGATCGCCGGCAACGTGTCCACGCCGTCCGGCACGAAGGAGATCGCCGTCGTCGCCGGCGTGTCCGACAACGTTTACGGCATCGACGTCGAGAGCGGAAAGCTGCTGTGGAACAGGCATTTCGACAGCACCTTCCAGGAGCCGAACACCGGCGGCCGGGGCGGCGGCACACTGTGTCCCGGCGGCCTGACGGCGACGCCGGTGCTCGATCAGCCGTCGCCCGGGAAGTACATCGCGTACGCGGTCTCGTGGGACGGCAGGCTGCGCACGCTCGATGTGGCGACGGGCCAGGAAGTCGAACCGGCGGCGCTGTTCGTGCCGCCGAACGGCAAGCCGTACGGGCTGAACCTCGTGAACGGCGTGATTTACACCTCGACCGCGCAGGGCTGCGGCGGGAATCCGAACAACTTCTACGCGTACGACCTCGCGACGAAGAAGGTCGGCAACTGGGCCCCGGGAAGCGGCGGTCTCTGGCCCCGCACCGGTCCGTCGGTTGGCAAGGACGGCACCGTGTACGCGGGCAGCGGCGACGGTGATTACGATCCGGCGAATCAGATCTACGGACAGGCGCTGATCGGCGTGAAGCAGAACGCGCAGACGAAGGCGCTCGAGCTCAAGGACTGGTACGCGCCGATCGACGCGTACTGGATGCGCAAGCGCGATCTCGACTTCAACACGTCGTCGCCGATCTTCGACTACAAGGGGAAGGAATACATCGTCTCGTCGAGCAAGGAGTGCCGCATCTGGCTGCTCGATACCTCTGCGATGGGCGGCGAGGATCACCGGACGCCCGTCGATCGCACGCCGCTCATCTGCAACGAGGAAGTGAACTTCACCATGGGCGTCTGGGGCGCGCTCGCGACGTGGCAGGACGCAAAGGGCACGCGGTGGGTGCTCACTCCGTTCTGGGGGCCGAAGCACACTCGCTTCGAGGCGCCCATCGAGCACGGACAGATCGTCTACGGCGCGGTCGCCGCCTTCAAGGTCGCGGACAATCCGAAGACCGGCAAACCGCAGCTCATTCCCGCATGGATCTCGCGCGACATGTACATGGCGGATCCACCGGTGATCGCCAACGGCGTCATCTACGCGTACGGAAGCGGTGAGAGCACGACGCAGCGATGGGCGGAGCCCGGGCACGTCGGGGGCTCGCAGGGACGCATCCTGGAGTCCACGCACGCCGTGCTGTACGCGCTCGACGGCGAAACCGGCGATGAGCTGTGGTCGAGCGGCGATCAGATCAAATCGTGGAACCACTTCAGCGGCCTGTCGATCGCGAACGGCCGCGTGTACATCGGCACCTACGACAGCGTGCTGTATTGCTTCGGCGCGGCGAGCCTGCCGGCCCGGACAACGACGTCACAGGAGGCTGCGCGATGAACAAACAGGAAATGATCTCGAAATCCGATGCGCGGGTTCTGGCCGTTGACAGCCCCACTTCACTCGACGCGCGAAAAGCGGAGCGACGGGTCACGCGCGTCGAGCTGAAGCGGGGCGGTCCCGTCAACGGCCACCCGCCAGACGGATTGCGATCGCTGTTGACCGCTCTTCCAAACGCGTCCCGGGTGACCGCGAGAGGGGCATCCCCGCTCGGCGCGCAGCCCTCTTCCGTGACAAGCGCACTTGGGCGAGCACCGAGTGGGGAGACTCGCGGGCGGGTCCCGCGTAGGCGTTTGAGAGGGGGTCGCGTTATTCGAGCGTTCGCTGTCTCCACTTGTGCCATTTTGGCCGGGTCGATTATGTATGCCCAGGGACGCGGCGGCGCCGAATGGACGACGGCCGGATACGACGCGCAGCGCACGGCATCGATCAGGACCGATCCGCGCCTTTCCGTCCAGACACTGCAGAAGCCCGGCGAGTTCGGACCGTTCAAGTTTCTCTGGAAGATCAAGCTCGAATACGACCCGAAGGCGCCGACCGCGCTCACGCAGCCGATTCTGCTCGATCGCATCATCGGCTTCCGTGGGTTCAAGTCGATCGCGTTCGTCGGCACGCAGTCGGAGACCGTGCACGCGATCGACATCGACATGGGCGCGCCGCTCTGGAAGTACCACATCAACTATTCGGCGAGTCCGCCGCCGGTTCTCAACGTCACCAATGAATGCCCCGGAGGTTTGACGGCGGCGCTGTCGCGCCCGACCAACATCGCGCCGCCTCTGCCTGGCGCAGCGGCGGGTGGAGGATTTGGACGCGGTGGCCGCTCCGGCGGCGGCGTGGGCGAGCCGGGCAAGGGCGCAATCACGCTTGCGACCGCTGGACAGCAGCGGTTCGGAGGTCCCGGTGGCGCGGCCGGACCAGGGGGACGCGGACGTGCGGGAGCGCCCCCGGGAACCGTTCCGGGATCTGCCGCGGCCGCTGCGGGCAACACGCCCGGTGGACTTCCGCCGGGAGCCCGCGGTGCGGGCGGCGGAGGAGGATTCGGCGGCGGCCCGTTCGTGCCAGGCGGTGACGGCGCGTACGTCGTCGGCAGCGATGGATTTCTTCACGCGCTCAACGTGCAGAACGGCATCGACCTGATGCCGCCGACGCTCTTCGTGCCCGCGAACTCGCGAACGACCGGCCTGCTGATCGCAACCGATCCGGAGAGCGGAACCGCCGTGGCGTATACGGCGACGACGCACGGGTGCGGCAGTCAGCCGGATGCAGTGTGGGCGATGGAGCTCGGCAGCGAGAAAAAGGACGTCGTGGCGTTTCAGACGAAGGGCGCGACGATCGCCGGCAGCGCAGGCCCGTCACTGGGTCGCGACGGCACGGTTTACGTCGCCACGGCGAACGGCTCGTCGCCGGTCGCCAACTCGATCATCGCGCTCGAGCCGCGGACGCTGAAGCAGAAGGCTATCGCTACGGTCGCGGACGCGGCGTTCGCTTCGTCGCCTGTGGTGTTCCAGCTCAAGGATAAGGACGTGCTCGCGGCGGCAGGGAAGGGGAAGCTATATTTGTTCGATCCCTCGTCGCTTTCGGGAGGCCCGATTGCGACGGCGGCGCTGCCGGGCACCGACAAACTCGAGACCGCCGCGCTTTCGAGCTGGCTCGACGCGCAGAGCGTCAGATGGATCGCGGCGCCGACGGCGCGAGGCATCGTCGCGTTCAAGGTGTTGGACGCGGACGGCAAGCCGTCGATTCAGCCGGGGTGGACGTCGAGGGACATCGCGTCGCCGCTGCCGCCGCTCTTCGTGAACGGCGTCCTGTTCACCGCATCGAGCGGCGCGAAGCTGACGCCGTCGGTGCTCTACGCGATTGATGCGTCGAACGGCAAGGATCTCTGGAACAGCGGCCGGGCGATCGCGACGTCGGTGAAGAGCGGATTGTCCGCCGGTCAGGGAAATGTTTACGTGCCGGGCGCGGACGGAACGCTGTACGCGTTCGGTTTTGCCATTGAGAAATAGCCAAGCAGCCATGCGTGCTTTCCTCGGTTCAGTTGCGGCGTTAGGTTTCGCGGCCGGACTCTCGATGTTCGGGACTGTGAGAACGCACGCCCAGGACCCGCTGCCGGATGCGCCCGGCAAGGAGCAGGTGGTTGCCGTCTGCAGCAAGTGCCACGAACCGCAGCGCGTCGCCGCGCTGCGGTTGACGCGCGAGGGCTGGGAAGAGGTCGTTGCGAAGATGCAGACGCTCGGCGCGAAGGCGTCCGAGGAGGACTTCAACAAGATCACCGATTACCTGTCGGAAAACTTCAAAGGCGAGGCCCCGAAGCCAATCAACCTGAACTCCGCGACCTCAGTCGATCTCGAGAGCGTCGCCGGCTTATTGCGGAAGGAAGCCGCCGCGTGGATCGACTATCGCGCGAAGCATGGCGGGTGCAACGCGCTCGAGGACTTGAAGAAAGTCCCCGGCGTGCCGTTCAAGAAAATCGACGAACGGCGCGATCGGCTCGTCTGTCTGGTGCTCAATCCACAGGTTCCGCGGTGAGTCCTTCCTTTTATCTTTTACCTTGACCTGGTCGCTCCCCACAGCGATCTTTAGCGCCGATGACTCGCAATCACATCGCCACGATCGTTCTCGCCGTCGGCGCGTTCGGGATTCTGGATGCCCAGAGTCGGCCGCCGGATGTGCCGTTCACAATCCGCATGATCGATTCCGGCGCGAGCGAGACAGCCGCGTTCGTCGATATCAATAACGATGGCCGACTCGACATCGTATCGAGCGAGTTCTGGTATCAGGCGCCGAACTGGGAGAAGCACAAGATCCGCGACATCAACTGGAACGGTCAGTACGTCGACAACTTCAGCGATTTGCCGATCGATGTCGACGGCGATGGGTACACCGACGTCGTCCAGTTCGGCTACTTCTCGAACAACGTCGTGTGGATGAAGAATCCAGGCCGTGCGGCCGCGGCAACCCAGCGGCTCGCCGAGGGCCCGTGGAAGGCGACGGAGATCTTCTCAGGGTTTCCCACGGAGTTCGCGCAGCTCGTCGATCTCGACAACGACGGCAAGGCGCGTGAGCTGCTCCCGGAGTTCGATCGGCCAGCCGCGCCGCTGGAGTGGTTCGATCTGCAGAACGGCACGTGGAACAAGCACCAGGTCAGCGATCACAGCTACGGTCACGGGATCGGCGCTGGCGACGTGAATGGCGACGGACGAAACGACATCCTCACGCCGCAGGGGTGGTTCGAGGCGCCGGCCGACGTGAGGAACGGCACGTGGACGTTCCATGAGACCGACTGGAATCAGCATCCGATCGCGGCGAGCGGCGCGCAGCGGGGTGCGGCGCCGCCGGCGGCTGCCGCCCTGGGAGTCCCAGCGGCCTCGACGACACCCCCGCCGCGTCCCGCTCAGTTCGGGTTCATGTATGCGCTCGACATCAACGGCGATGGGCGGCGCGACATCATCACCGGCATGGGGCACGACTACGGCGTCTGCTGGTACGAGCAGAACGCTGACGGCTCGTGGACGCAGCGCGTCATCGACAACACGTGGTCGCAGGCGCACGCGCCGGTGCTCGCGGACGTCAACGGCGACGGACAGATCGATCTCGTCGCAGGCAAGCGCTACTTCGCGCACAACGGCAGCGATCCCGGCGAGCGCGAGCCGATCGGCCTTTATTGGTATGAGTTCAGAAAGCCGTCAGCGGCTCCCGCCGCGGGCGGGCGTGGACCGTCGCTGATCTGGACCCGGCACATTGTCGAGTACGGCGGCCGGATGGGCGGCGGCATGCAGACGGACGTCAAGGACATGGACGGCGACGGCGACAACGACATCGTCAGCGGCGGCAAGGCCGGCTTGTTCCTGGCCGAGAACATGACCAGATCGCCGAAACGCATCTCGGCGAGATGAGGCGCTTCCTTCTCGTCGTCTGCCTGGGGCTGTGTTTCGTTGGCGCGACGACGCGGCGCGGTCTGAAGATCCAGCCACCCCAGACCCCGTCATCGCTGCATTGGTACAAAGGCAACACTCATACGCACACCCTCAACAGCGACGGCGACAGCACGCCGGACGATGTGGTGCGGTGGTATCGGGAGCATGGGTATCAGTTTCTGGTCCTGACGGACCACAACTACCAGACGCGCGTCGACGAATTGAACGCGCTGCATGGGGCGGAGGAGAAGTTCCTCGTCGTCAAAGGCGAAGAGGTGACGTCGACGGCGGGTGGCAAGCCGGTCCACGTCAACGGCCTCGATGCGAATCGACGCATCGGCAATCAGAGCGGCGCCGCAGATTCGAGCGTCCTCGACGTTTTACAGCGAAGCGTCGACGCGATCCGCGGCGCCTCGGGCGTGCCGCACATCAACCATCCGAACTTCGGCTGGGCGCTGACGACGGACGATCTGCGCCGTGTCCGGAACTACAAGCTGTTCGAGATCTTCAACGGACATCCCGAGGTGAACAATCTCGGCGGCGGGGGTGTGCCAGGCCTCGAGGAGATCTGGGACCGCCTGCTGTCGAACGGGACGCTCCTCTACGGCATCGCGGTGGACGATGCGCACGTGTTCAAGAAGCCGGGCGATCCCATGGTCGCGGGACCCGGGCGCGGTTGGGTGGTCGTGCACGCCGCGGCCCTCGAAACGCGCGCGCTGCTCGACGCGATGGAGCGCGGCGATTTCTACGCATCGACGGGCGTCGTGCTCGACGACCTCGTCGTCACATCGAAGAGCATGACGGTCAAGGTAAAGCCG
>Ga0075424_100002657_pt1 | contig 16421 bp, 11 predicted proteins | sample SoiMethybrSBSTD3_FD_75301 | JGI IMG/M metagenome (GOLD analysis project Ga0075424, IMG submission 75301) | Bulk soil microbial communities from a Populus tree surrounding site in Tennessee, USA - Soil MetaG P. TD hybrid SBSTD3 | ecosystem: Environmental > Terrestrial > Soil > Tree plantation...
CCTTGGAGTGGCACGGGCCCGGTGGCCCATCCGGTCTTCAAAACCGGCAGGCCGTGGTAGCCCCACGGTTGGTAGGTTCGACTCCTGCGCCGCTCCGCTAGGCGAAGAGCGCGTGGTTGAGCCGATGCGTTCCTCGGCGACCGCACCGAAGCTCTAGGTCACCCAGATCTGACTGAGCAACACGCCGAACTGAGGATTGATCTGTACGTTCCCGGCCCGATCAGACACGACGAACGTCGAAATCGGGTTCGCAACCGACACGAGCGCTGCACTATCGACGAGATCGTGCTCGATCTGGGACCACGCGCGGTTCGCCGACCCGGGGTCGCCGGTTTGTAGGGATCGCGCCTCCTGGATGCGACGGTCGACGGCCCGGTCGCAAAACCCAGTGACGTTCCAGTTCGCGCCGCATCCGTACTGCGGGTACACGAACTCCCACGCTCCTGGGTAGCCGGTTGACCAGTAGTACGGGACGACATTGGGGTGGCCCGGCGAGCCGGGTCGCGCGAACGCGCCGTCGAAGAACTCCTGCGATGGAACGACCTCCAGCCTCGCGCGCAGGCCGATCTCGTCGAGGACTGCTGCCACCTGCTCCATCAGGTCGACCGACCAGGGCTCGCTCTTGCTCGCCCAGACTCTGATGCGCTCTCCGGCGGCGCCCGCCTGCATCACGAGCCTCCGAGCGCGGTCCATATCAGGCGCGGACCACTCGGTGCCGGGGTCGCGAGTGAACGGGCAGTACGGCGAGTACCCCTGGAAGTTCGGAGGCAGGATCTGGCAGGTGACGCGCTGGCTCGCCGTCCCCCCAAGTAGATCGACCAAGCGTGCCCGGTCGATCGCGTAGCTCACCGCCTGCCGTACGCGCTCATCGTCGAAGGGCGGCCCGACCGTGTCGAGCGCGATGAACAGCGTCTGCGGGGAGGTCGCCTCGAAGACCCGATCCGGATGCTCCGCGCGGAAGACGGCGAGATCCTCGGGACGCGGCGGGGAGGGCATCACATCGAGGCCGCCCGATGCCAGCCGGTCGAGCGTGGTGCCTTCAGCGCCCGAGTCGATCGAGATCGCGTCCGGGTACCCACCGGGCTGCGCGGCCGCCGACCACGCCCGGAACCGTGGATTGCGTTCGAGCTGGATGCGCTTGCGGGTTGCGTGCGCGATCACGTACGGGCCGGTCGCCGGCACCGCGTCGAACCCCACGTCCTTGATCGGCGTGTTCGCCGGGACGGCGAACGCGTACGGGAGCGCGAGCTTGAACAGCAGATCGCCGTCCGGGACCGTGAGGTGGAGCGTCACCGATCCATCGCCGACCTCGATCCCCTTCGAGAGGTCGCAAGCCTGGCGCTGAGCCTGGCACTTGTCGGCTCCGACGATCGCCGAGTAGTACAGATGCGCATCGCCGCTCAGGGCGATCGACCGTTCGAGGGCGCGGCGGAAGTCTTCGGGTCGCACCGGATCCCCGTTCGAGTAGGTCACGCCGCGCCGGACGGCGAACCGGTACGTCAGCCCGTCCTTGGATATCTCCGGCAGTGCCGCTGCGAGATCCGGGACGACCGTGACGCCGTCCGGCCCTCCGACCTTCCTATACGCCACGAGGCCGTCGTTCGTAGTCGAGAGGATCTGCCACGCGACCCCGCCACCCGCCGCGGCCGCCGGGTCGACCGTCGATGCGGAGTCGCCCCCGGTGGACACACGCAGTGTTCCCCCACGGTGCTCAGCCTCGGACGGACCGACGCCGAGCCACAGATCACCGCCGGCGGAAGCGAGCGTCGCCGCCTGGCCCGTAACGGGGATCCTGGTCACCACACTGTCCGATGCGGGATCGATCGCGGCGAGCGAGGCGCCCGCTGGGCTCGATACCCACAGCTGACCGCCGGCGCTCGCCAGGGAGCTAGGCCCCTCGCCGACGGGAACCGCTGCCTGGACGCGGCCGGTGGACGGGTCGACGCGGGTGACGGAGGCGTCGAGCTCGCTTGCGACCCAGATCGAGCCGAACGCAAAGGTGACGGCGGAGGGCCCATGGCCTACCTCCGCGTCGACCGTGACCCGATTTCCCTCGACCTGTGCCACGCTGCCCGGCGCGACGGCGACCCAGACCCCCACCGGTGTGAACGCCACGGCGGTGGGCAGGCCGTCGAGCTCGACCGGAACGGCATCCCCGGAGGTGGGGTCGATCCTCAGAAGCGCCGCACCGACATGGTCGGCCACCCACAGCGAGCCGCCGCCGACCGCGATCCCGGCGGGTGACGACCCTGCGAGGAGCGTCTGGCTGACGGTGTTGGTCTCGACGTCGATCCGGTCGACCGTCCCATCGGCGGCGTTCGTCACCCAGACCGCACCGTCGCCGATCGCGATGCCGGACGGCGAGTGACCGACTGGGATGGTGTCGGCGACCGAGCCGTCACGCAGCCGGAGTCGCACGACCCGGTCGCGCTCGGGATCGACCACCCACGCGCTGCCGAAACCGACCGCCATCTCGCCGGGGCGGAGATCAAGCCCGAACGCCGGGTCGACCGAGCCGGCCTTCGGGTCGAGGCGCGCGAGCGTGTTCGGGCCGACTGAGACGGCCCGGCCGGCGTTGGACGTGAGCGCCTGGGTCGCGATCGTCACCAGGGCGAGTACGACGACGCCGGCGCCCGCGGCGAGAACGGCGCGCGACCGGCGCGCTCGTTTCGGCGGCTTCGCGACGAACGGCCGAAGCTGTTGTAGTGGATCGCCGTCGGTCGCGACGATGCGAACGACGGACACCGGATGGGAGAGGTTCTTGAACCGCATCTCGCCGCGGCCCTCGTACCGGACGCCTTCGACGGCCCGCGCGAGGTGGGTGACCTCTTGGGAGCCGAGGATCTCGCCTGCGCGCGCTCGCCCACACAGGCGCGCCGCCAGGTTGAGCGCGCCGCCCCGGTATCCATCGCCAACACGGACCGCCTCACCCGCATCGAGGCCGATGCCGACCGTGAGCGGCAGCTCGGGCACAGCGAGCGTTTCCTCGACGAACCTCCGCTGGAGGTCGGTCGCCGCACGTATCGCGTCCCGCGCTGAGGTGAACACGCACAACGCCTCGTCTCCCCGGAGCTCCAGAAGAGTGCCGCCTCGCGACTCGACGATCTCGCCCATGATGTCGGCGAACCTCCCCGCGAGCTTCCCGGCCGCCTCGTCGCCACGCTCCTGCGTGAAGAGCGTGTACCCGCGGACATCGGCGATCAGGAACGTGCGGATCTCAGTTCCGCCCGCCCCCGCTCCACCCCCCGTGGGTGCGTACAAGCCGGCCATCCCTGGTCATCATCCCCGTTGAACCGAGTCCGGGCAAGCATCTGCGACTCGCGGTCACCCAGACGGTCACTCACCACCCGAAATCGCCCTCCCAGAGCCACATCTCAGCGGTCTTCAAAACCGGCAGGCCGTGGCACCCCACGGTTGGTAGGTTCGACTCCTGCGCCGCTCCGCTAGGTCGAGATCTCGGCCGAGCGCTATAGGTTTAGGCGGGTTCGGCTTCGGAGGACTCTGTGTCAGGGGTTCCGGTTCGACGAACCGGACGGCGCGACAGCAGGCCTACCGTGAACTCCGCGATGACGGTCATCTGGTCGTCGCCTTTACCGCGCGCGACATCGGCGATCTGCTTCGCGAACGCTACGGCACTGGTAAGCGCAGTATGCAGTTGGCTCGAGGGGCGGGGCGTGCCGGCGAGCTGCTCGGAGAGGTCATCGCGCTGTCAAGTTGTGCCATTTGACACAAGACACCTACGGCGGTAAGGTCGGCGGGTTGTCGGGAGGTGGTTCTCGAGGAAAGGGCGGGCGCGATACGCGAACCTACTGCTCGAATCGGTAGTAGGTGACGTGAGAGGAGGCTGCACATGACCAACGTGACCAGGATCGACTGGACCGTTAAGACGGGCGACGCGTGGTGGAGCGGGACGGACACAACCGTAAAGATCGAGATCCTGCGAGACGGCGCGCTCGTCAAGCGGCTCAATCTGGAACCAGGGCGCACTCCGAGGCTTGACCGAGCAGAACTGGCCACGTACTACTGGGTGTTCCAGAGTCCCGATGACATCGGCGTCTCAGTCTCCGGCACGTCCGTCCCGTACTATGAGGTGTTTCCCCAGGGCGTGCGGGGCCATCTTCAGGTTCGGCTCTCGGCGCAGGGCGACGACGCCTGGGAGAAGGTGTGGATCGACTCGGCCGTGCACTCAGGCGCGCTCCGGGGAGTGCCGGGCACGATCGACTCGGTGGTGTGGGTCGAGGATTGGGAGTCCTTCTTCTTTGGCCGAGACGTGGTGCTTAGCACCGACCCGGCCGAGGGCTTCACGACCTGGACTCTCAACTACTAGCGGCGAGGTGAGGTTGTCTCACGACTCGGTGTTACGACCTATAGCTAGGCGTTGTCACTCTCGATTGGATAGCGCCGTCCACCAGCCGCGCATGGCGCCGCGAAGCGTTCACCCGGACATCGCAACCGGCGGAAGGCTCGTGAGCCTGGAAGGTGCGACTCTTTGCGCCTATGTGGCGTGTCACGTCGTGCTGTTCGTGTTCTCGCTGTCGCAGTCACGCCTCGTGACGATCCGGCGCCGAGTTGGGCGCACACCTCGCGCAGCCGTTCCGCCAATCGAGGACTCCGCGTGGCCGGCGGTCACCATCCAGCTGCCGATCTATAACGAGCGATACGTCGTCGAACGGCTGCTCAGGTCGGTCGCGGCGATCGACTACCCCCGAGATCGGCTGACCGTCCAGGTGCTCGACGACTCGGCCGACCACACCTCGATTCTCGTCGAGCAGCTCGTGCCCGAGCTCCGCGCGGAGGGTCTGGAGATCGACCACGTTCGACGCGCGGGGAGACAGGGGTTCAAGGCCGGCGCCCTCGCGTACGGGCTCCATCGGGCGCGTGGCGAGCTAATGGCGATCTTCGACGCCGACTTCGTGCCGGCCCCGAATGTGTTGCGGACGATGGTCCCGCATCTCCAGGATCCCGGGGTGGCCGCCGTACAGGCACGGTGGGGGTATCTCAATGAGAAGGAGTCGCGGCTCACACAGATCCAGGCCTTTATGCTCGACCTGCATTTCGGCCTGGAGCAGCCGGTGCGGGATTCGGCCGGCCTCTTCATGAACTTCAATGGCACAGCGGGGATCTGGAGAGCCGCCGCTATCGCCGATGCGGGCGGCTGGAGCGCCCGCACGCTCACGGAGGACATCGACCTTTCATATCGAGCGCAACGGCGCGGCTGGCGTCTGGTATACCTCGAGGATTGCGTGTGTCCCGGGGAGATACCCGCGCAGATGAGCGCGCTGCGCAGCCAGCAGTACCGGTGGATGAAGGGTGGGGCGCAGAACGCGCGCATACACCTGTCCGGACTCCTACGAAGTAACGAGCCCTGGCATGTGCGCCGGCACGCGTGCCAGCATCTGTTGGCCGGCAGCGCATACCTCGTGATCATGCTCGTCATCCTCCTATCGGTGCCCATGGCGCTCCTCATGGGAACCTCGATCGCCTTCGACTATGCCGACTACGGGCTCGCGTTCGCAATCAGCACGCTCGTCTTGGTTCGCGTCTTCCGTGCTGCCCGGCGACCCAAGGGCGCCGCGGAGAACCTGAGGTTCGTCGTCGACATGGGAGCGTTCATGCTGTTCACGATGGGTCTCTCGATCCACAACGGGGTCGCGGTGCTCTCAGGCTGGGGCAGGCGGGGCGGCGAGTTCGTACGGACGCCGAAGGCCGGCACTGGAGACTGGTCGTCCACGGCCTACGCCCGCCGGAGCGTCGACCGCCGGGTCTTGGTCGAGGCGCTGGCCATCCCGTACCTCGCCGCTGGTCTCGTGGTTGGATGGCGTCGCCGTCGATTCGCCTTCATCCCGGTGCAGGCGCTCGCGCTGGCAGGCCTCGGCTGGGTGACGGGCGCCTCACTTTGGCACCGCATGCGAGCCGACGGTCGATACGGTGACGGTGCTGTACGCAAGATGGTGTGGGCCTCGACGCCTTCGTCGAGACGGGTGCACCAGTGATCACAGCGCCCGATGCGCCGATGCTCGACCAGAAACTGTTCGTCAGCCGACTGGACGACCCCTTACCGGACCTCTACGAGCGCTGGTGGGATGGTATTGAGTGGATCTGGGTCGATCACGGCGACCCCGCAGGAGAGCGGGTGCTCACAGCGCCGGGCGCGGCGATGCACGACGAGCGATCCTTTGTGGCGACCAACGTCGGGAGCCTTTGGGAGCGGCAGTGGCGTGCGGCCGAGGGGATCTGGGCGTGGCAGGGTCATGGGCGCCCTGAGAACCAGCGGATCGTGCAGGCTCCGGGCGCCGCGATGCTCGACGAGAAGCTGTTCGTCGTCTCCGAGACCGGGAACCTGTGGGAGCGCCACTGGCGCACGGCCGACGAGATCTGGGCGTGGCAGGACCATGGTCGTCCGGGAAACCAGCGGATCGTGCAGGCTCCGGGCGCTGCGATGCTCAACGAGAAGCTGTTCGTCGTCACCGAGACCGGGAACCTGTGGGAGCGCCACTGGCGCACGGCCGACGAGATCTGGGCCTGGCAGGATCATGGGCGCCCTGAGAACCAGCGGATCGTGCAGGCTCCGGGCGCGGCGATGCACAATGAGCGGCTGTTCGTCGTCTCCGAGACCGGGAACCTATGGGAGCGGCGCTGGGACGCGCCCACCGCGATCTGGGTGTGGGAGGATCATGGTCGTCCGGGGAACGAGCGGATCGTGCAGGCTCCGGGTGCCGCGATGCTCGACGAGAAACTGTTCGTCGTCACGGAGACGGGGCACCTCTGGGAGCGCCACTGGCGTGCCGGCGAGGGAATCTGGGCATGGCAGGACCACGAGGCACCGCCGCACACCCGCGTGTCCACCTCGGCGGGCGCCGCCATCATGGATGCGAAGCTCTTCGTCGGCACTGCCGATGCCCATCTATTCGAGCGGTTCTGGACGGGCGAAGGTTGGACGTGGGTAGACCACGGAACCGCCTTCCACGACCAGTCAGCACACGTGATCGGAGCCCCCGGCCGCGAACCTGCGATTACGGTCGCCGTAATGGGTGATGGGTTCGCAGAGTCCGATATGGCCGCCTATCGGTCTCTCGTCTCCGACCACGTGGTCGCCGCGTTTGGCCTGGACCAGCTCGGAGGGCATCGCCCGCAGTTGAAGCTGGTGCGAATCGACGTTGCTTCACCGGTCGAGGGAGTCACCGAACGACGATATGACGAACACGGCACCGATGACACATCCGCTGACGACACCTTGATCTCCGAGGACTTCAAGTTCTCGCGCCTCGGTTACGTGGGGACGGGGATCTGGTCACATTGCTGGATCGAAGTGAGCGACCGCACGTCGCCGCGAGTAGCGAGTATCCGTCGCAGGTTCGCGCCCGAGGCGAGGAATGTGATCGTCGTGGTCAACTCCTCGACATTTGGAGGGTGTAGCCGAGGAGATGTCGCGGCCTTCACGACGGGCGCGGCGCCTGCGGTCATCGCACATGAGATGGGCCATGCGTTGTTCGCTTTGGGCGACGAGTACCACATGGGTTCGGCGGCCTTCACCGGCACCACGGCGTCGCCCAACCTCACCGCTCTCCCCGTGCCGTGGGAGACGCTCAAATGGCACGACCTCGTCGCCCCCGGTGCCCCGTTGCCTACGCTCGAGACCGCCCTGCCTGCAGGATGGAATCGGCAGACCAGCGTTGGAGCGTTCGAGGGAGGCGGCGCCGACTTTGCGACAGGAATCTTCCGTCCCGCACTGGATTGCCGCATGAACACCAACGACCCACCGTGGTGTCCGGTCTGTGCTCGAGCCATCGGTAACGTGTTCTCATCGTTGTGACGACGCCACTCGACAACGAGTCCGGAGATGCTGAGGGCCGCGGATCTCGCGCTCCTATCGATCGTGCTCCGCGCCACCTGCGTGTGGGGGTGCTCATTCGGCGGGCATCAGTTCACGTGGCGTCGATCTGGCTCGTCGACGCGCCTGCGACGCAAGACATAGTGGTCGGTCACCCAATCCTCACCCGCGTCGATGTGGCGTCACGCTTGGCGGGAATCGCGCTCCTCGCGGATCCACGAGTTGCTCGCGCAACCATGAAGCCCGGCGCGGGACACCACTTTGGCTTGCTTACCGAGGGCGTTTGCTACGTCTCCGTGCCCTTCGCCAAGGCTGCCGACCTCCTGTCGATTCGCATCAGGCTCACGGATCTCGGCGGAATCGCGGCGCCGTCCGCTGATGTCGGTGCGCTGGCAGGACTCATCGCCGAACCCACGGATGCCATGCGTCCGGTGTATGAGCTCACGACGAAGGATCTCCGCGCATCCAAGGATTGGGCGGCCGTAGCTGGGTCGGTTGGCCTTACGGGCGATGTCGAGGAGTCCGCAGGAACGGACTTCCCTGAGTGACCTCTGTGCGCGCCCCAACAGCGCCCTTGAATCCACTGGCCCCCTCCTGTTCGCGGACGAGGTGACGGCGGGCAGATCCGAGCTGCCTAGCCCAGGCCGAACTAGCCTCGCGTTGACTCGTCCCGGGGCGGTCGGTTGAAACGGGTCGGGTCGGCTTGGTCGAACCGTTCGAGCGCCTCCCGATCGACGACGGCCGAGGCGAATGCGGTGAAATACCACGCCCGGCGAACGACGGCCACCTCGACGACGAAATCGTTGAAGTCGAGGTCGCCACCGGCGTCGTCCCACTGGACGGTCGCCAGTGTGCCGTTGTCGTAGTTGTCATAGGTATGTCCGACCGCCGCGTCCCACGCCCAGCCCGGAGCGTTGGGATTGCTGTGCTCCCCGAAGAAGAAGTACGCACGGCCGCCTCGTTGGGGTGGGTACCTCATCCAGTCGGACGGATAGGGCAGGTAGTCGCCGCCCAGCACGAAATCGGGCGCAGCGCCGATCACGTCGTTTGCGTTGGCATACGCGTCGCGCATGTAGACGAGGCAGCGTTGATGGAATGCAGCCTTGCCGCACTTGACGCGGAAGTACGTCTGGTGGTCGAAGGAGACCACCTTCCCGCCGATGAGCTCCCAAGGCGAAGGTTCTTCGTAAATCGGGAAGTTGTCCGTCTGCAGTCCATGTTTCTGATCGACAAAGCACCCGAGGTCTGGTGTGCTGGGCATGTTGAACGGAAACAGCGGGACGAATGGGACATTTGCCGCGACCATATGACCCCCTTTTGCCCTGGTACCTGCGAACGTATCACATGTGGCAAGCGTCGTTCCGACACTACCTCGGTCGATGATCAGGCCGTGGTACCCCACGGTTGGTAGGTTCGACCCCTGCGCCGCTCCGCTAGCGCCTGACCTGTCTCAGAGCAGGGTCTGCTCGAACGGGAACGTCGACAGCAGCTCGATCCCGTCGTCGCGGATCAGCGCCTGCTGCTCGAGCTTCACGCCTTCCTCGCCGCCGTCCTCGCCGATGTAGCCCTCGACACAGATCGTCATCCCCGGCTCGAGCACCCCGTCATAGCCGGCCTCGTCGAAGTCCACCAGGTGGTACAGGTAGGGATACTCGCCGGTCATTCCGCAGCCGTGCGCCGAGCAGAAACAGCGGTTGGCCAGGAACCGCTCCGGGACCGGCCAGGCCCGCTCGGCGTACTCGCGAAACGCGAGGCTCGGCCGTAGCACCTCGAGGTTCGCGCGCACCTGCTCGTGGGCGTACCGGTAGAGCTCGCGCTGCCGAGCCGTCGGCTCGCCAGGGCCGGCGTGGAAGGTGCGCGAGAAGTCGCAGTAGTAGCCGTGGGAGCCGACCACGTCGGTGTCGAGCGCAACCAGGTCGCCCCCCTGCACGCGCCGCTCACCCGTCTCCTGGAACCACGGGTTCGTGCGTGGCCCGGACGACAGGAGGCGCGTCTCGACGTACTCCCCGCCCAACGCGATCACGCTCTCATGCAGGATCGACCACAGCCGGTTCTCGGTCAGGCCCGGGGCGAGCGCGGCGCGCATGCGCGCGACCCCTGCCTCGGTGGCCGCGATCGAGGCGCGAATACAGGCGAGCTCCTCGGCCGACTTGACCGCCCGTGCCCGCTCAACAGGGGCCTGAGCGTCGGAGAGGCGCAGGCCATTCGCCGCGAGCGCAAGCGCGGCCCGTGCGTTCACCCGCTCGATTCCGATGCGGGCCCGGCCGCCGCAACGCTCGCGCACCAGATCGCCCACGTGGCGGGCCCAGCCCGCTTCGGCCGCCTCCACGCCGGGCCCCGCGGCCGCGTAGCTGGCGGTGATCGCCGGGCGCACCTCGTCGATGGTCTCCAAGCCCTCGGCCAGGTGCATGCTGCCGGTGAACTCGTGCAGGATGACGGGCCCGTCGAGCGGCAGAAAGAGATACCGAGCCGGGTTTCGCAGGTGGACACCTGCATGTTCCGGGCCCCGGTGGCGTACCGGATGTTGACCGGGTCGACCAGGATGCAGGCGTCGAGAGCGTGCGCCTCCATCTGCTCGCGGACGCGCGACCAGTCTCTCACCGGCGTCAAGGCGCGCGAGTACGCGGCTGCCCACGTGTCAGTGGAACACCGTGCCGCATGGGTGACGATTCCTGCGTCGTCAGGGACTGACGACGGCGGCGAGCTCGTCCATCGCCTCCGAGACGAGCCGGCCGAAATCGCGCTTCTCGTCCTCGTCGATCCAGCGCTCGAACGCGGCCCGGAAGACGGCCACGCCGGCGTCGGCGGCCAGGCGGGCGGAAAGCGCCTCGACGCCCCGCCCGCGCAACGCTTCAGCCATGTCCGCGGCGAGCATCGCGTACTTGACCTGCTCCCCCTGCTGCAGGCTCGGGTTGGCGGCGATGACGGCCTGCCGGCGGCGGGTCATGGCGCGGCGCTCGTCGAGCACGGCTGCGGCTGCGCCGAGCGCGGCCGTGACCGCCTCCATCGGGGTCATCGCCGCGGGTGCGTCGGCGAGCGTGCTCACGAGCACGCGATGCACCTCGCCCGAGAACACGACCTCGCGCTTGTCGGCGAAGTGGCGGTAGAACGTCCGCTCCGTGAGCCCGGCCCGCTCGGCGATCTGCGCCACCGTGGTCCGGTCGAAGCCGTGCTCTCCGTAGAGCTCGAAGGCCGCCTGCCGGAGGCGGCCGCGTGCGTCGGGTTGCCAGCGAGCCATGGTCTCGATCCTCGTGACGACAGTGACTGTCATCGACATGCTACACTACGACAGTGACTGACATCAACTCGGAGCGCCGGCGGCACCTGGTGCTGGTGATCTGCTCCACCGGCCTCTTGATGGTCGGGCTCGACGCGACGATTGTGAACATCGCGCTGCCCGCCATCCACCGCTCCCTGGGCTCCTCGCTGTCCGGACTGCAGTGGACGGTCGACGCGTACACCCTCGTTCTCGCGAGCCTGCTCATGCTGGCCGGTTCCACCGCTGACCGCGTCGGGCGAAAGCGCGTGTTCCAGGTCGGCCTGGTCGTGTTCTCTCTCGGATCGCTCCTGTGTGCGGTGGCGCCCACGCAGGGTGTGCTGATCGCCGCCCGCGTGCTTCAGGCGATCGGCGGCTCGATGCTGAGCCCGGTGGCGATGTCGATCATCAGAAACGTCTTCGTCGATCCGGCCGAGCGAGCCCGCGCGATCGGCGTCTACGCGGCCATGTTCGGGCTCAGCATCGCGCTCGGACCGGTCCTCGGGGGCACGCTGGTCGGCGCCGTCGGCTGGCGGGCCGTCTTCCTGGTGAACGTGCCGGTCGGCGCGCTCGCCTTCCTCGCCACTCGCCGGTTCGTGCCCGAGTCGCGCGCCGAGCGGCCGCGCCGGGTCGATCCCGTCGGTCAGATCCTCGTGATCCTCGGCCTGGCGTCGCTCACGTACGGAACCATCGAGGGGCCCGACCACGGCTGGGCCTCACCCGAGATCGTGGGGGCACTCGCCGTGGCGGCGGTGGCCCTTGGGGCCCTCATCCCGTACGAGCTGCGCCGGCGCGAGCCGCTGCTCGAGGTGCGCTGGTTCCGCAGCGCGCCGTTCTCCGGCGCCAGCGCGATCGCCGTGTGCGCGTTCGCAGCGCTCGGGGCGTTCCTGTTCCTGAACACGCTCTACCTGCAGGACGTGCGCGGGCTCTCGCCCTTGCGGGCCGGCCTGTGCATGCTGCCGATGGCCGCGATGGTACTGGTCTTCGCACCGCTCTCGGGCCGCCTCGTCGGCTCCCGCGGCGCGCGGCCGCCGCTGCTCGCCGCCGGCGTCGGGTTGACCGCCTCGGCGGCGATGCTGACCCAGCTCCGGTCCGACAGCTCGATCGCATATGTGCTCATCGCCTACACGGTGTTCGGGGTCGGGTTCGGCCTCGTGAACCCGCCCATCACCAACACCGCCGTCTCCGGTGTGCCCGCCTCGCAAGCCGGGGTCGCCGCCGCCGTGGCGTCGACCAGCCGCCAGGTCGGGCTGACGCTGGGGGTGGCGCTGGCAGGTGCGATCGCCGGCGGGAGCGCCGCCCTCGGCGGCGGGATCGGTTTCACTGCCGCGGCCGGGCCGGCGTGGTGGATGATCCTCGCTGACGTCGCCGCCGTGCTCGTGCTGGCGGTCGTGTCCACGACACGCTGGGCCGAGGCGACCGCACGCCGCACGGCCGAGGCGCACGCGTGAGTCAGAGCCTGTGCCAGACTTGAGGCGGTGAGCCCAGGAACCTCATCCGCAGGCGGCGATTCGCTGTGGCCACGACTCGCCGAGTTGCCGCTCGTGATCGAGGCATGCGAGTACGACCGGCTGCACGCCCTCCTCGCCTTCGACTTCGACCGCGTCACAACGCAGGTGCGGCTCGTCGGCGCCGGGGCCGAAGGGCTGGGCGAGGACGCGGCGGTGTTCAAAGAGGATGGCACCACGCTGCACGAGTTCCGGCCGGCGCTGCCGCTGGAGGGCGAGTGGACGTTGGCCGAATTCTGCGCGCACCTGGCCACGCTCGACCTGTGGCCGGAGCCGCCCGAGTGGGACGTGGCGCTGCGCCTCCGAAACTGGGCCTTCGAGGCCGCGGCGCTCGACCTCGCGCTGCGCCAGGCGGGCCGATCGCTGCACGACCTGCTCGGGCTCGAGCCGCAGCCGGTGCGCTTCGTCAATTCGCTCGGCCTCGGCGAGGTGCCGTCGATCGAGCCGCTGCGACGGCGGATCGCCCGTTCCCCCGGCGTGCGCTTCAAGCTCGACGCGGAGGCCACCTGGCCGGCGGCGCTCGTCGACGAGGTCGCGGCAACGGGCGCGGTCGACACGATCGACTTCAAGGGTCAGTACAACCTGGAGGTCAAGGATCCCGAGGCGCTGGCCGCGCTGTACGACCACGTGCTGGCGGCGTTCCCGGACGCCTACCTCGAGGACCCCCACGACGTGCCCGGGATCGCGCCGCGGCTCGCCGATCACCTCGCGCGCGTGTCCTACGACGCGCCGATCCACACTGCCGAGGACATCGGCGCGACACCGCTGGCCGGGCGGGTGGTGAACGTGAAGCCGGGGCGGATCGGAAGCCTGCCTCTGCTGTTCGACGTGTACGCGCGCTGTGCGCGGGAGCGGCGGCCGATGTACGGCGGCGGCTTCGGAGAGCTGGGCGTGGGCCGCGGGCAGATCGAGCTGCTCGCGGCGGTGTTTCACGCCGACGCGCCGAACGACGTCGCGCCGAGTGCCTACAACGAGGACGAGCCGCAGGGCAGCCTGCCCGGTAGCCCGCTGCCGCCCCGTCCCGAAGCCACCGGCTTCCGCTGGGCGGAGTAGCTCACTCTTCGGCAGTCAGGTCGAGCCCAGCCGGCCGTCGCGGCAGCACGAGATGCGCGCTCGCCGGGTCGGGCGTCGGCGCGACCGACAGCCGAAGCGGCGGGAAGAGGTCGGTCGGGCCGGTCTGCTCGCCGCTGATGGCCCTGAGGCGAAGACTTCGCTGCGGCGTTCCCGGGGCATCGATGTCGATCATTCCGAGCCCACGGTGGTTCATGACGATCCGCGTGCGGTCGAGCGTCGCATCGTGCGGCGCCGGCAGAGACCACGAGTGCGGCGCGAGGCCCGAGCAGATGAACTCGACCACCGAGAGCCCGTCAGCCCCGGGCCGGTCTGCGGGGTCGGGATGACGGTGGATCCTCAGGCCGTGGGCGTCGCCGCTCAGGATGACGACGCGCGTGCCGCGTAGCTGCAAGCCCATGAATGCCGTCATCAGCCGGCGGTACTCATCGGGCCAGCCGAAGACGAAGCAGTCGAGGTTCCTGCGCGACGCGAACGCGTCCGCGCTGTAGACGACAACCAGCCCCGCGTTCGTGTTGGAGAGCAGCGACTCGAGCCAGGCCCGCTGCACCTGGCCGAGCTTCGTCTTCTGCGGCGTATCGGGGTCGGTGACGGGATCCGCATAGCGGCGGCCGTCGAGCGTCACGCACTGCACGTCGCCGAAGCGGAACTCGTTGTACCCGAGATCCGAGGGATCGGCATGGAACTGGTTCCACAGCGGGACGGCCCAATTCGGTATCTGAGCGGGAGACGCGTTGTTCTGCTGACCGTAGTCGTGGTCGTCGATGGTGAAGCCGACCGGGATGCGCCGGCGCAGACGCTCGAAGAACGGATCGGCAAGCGTGCGCGTGAAGCGCTCGGCATAGAAGTCGCGCGCCTCGAGGTAGCACGAGACACGTCCGTTTCCGGCGTAGCCGAGGTCGCCCTGATAGACCAGGATGGCCGGCTCCGTCGGCGCTGCATCCAACACGCGGTGTAAGCCATCGTATGAGTGCTGCCGCCACAGGTGCGCGCACGACGCGGCAGCCATCACCAGCCGATCTCCCGGTCGGTGCGGGACGTACCGGTGGACATGCGAGAGCGCCGTCACGCCGCTCGCGTCGACACCAGGCGCGCGCGCCAGTAGAGCGGCTGATTCGCCGGCACGTTGATGTCCGCGCGAGCCGTGTACGGCGGACCGGGGGTGTGCACCGCACTCCGCTGAACCGTCCGGAAGCCCACGGTGTCGGACCACTCGAACTGGATCGTCGCCGGGATGTCGGCGCCTGCGCGCAGTGAGAGGTCGACGCTGTTCGCGTTGGCGATCGGCGTGCCCGTGACCGCGAACGCCGTCTGCGGCGCCGTATGCCGGAAGCTTCCGCGGCTCGACAACAGATACCGCGCGACGTCCAACGATCCCGCCGACTCATCCAGCGGCGGAAGCACGAGCACGCCGGGCGCGCCCGAGGCCCGGCCCGACAGCGGTTCGGACAGCTGCACCCTCGCCCGCCGGCCGTGCTCCCAGACCCCGGCGGTCACGCGGCCCTCCGCGACCGCCACCCTCAGGACGTGGGGCCCGACGCCCAGCCGCGGCACCGGCGCGCGCGCGAGGATCCGGCGCCTCGTCCGGATGTACGAGGCCAGCACCAGATGGTCGTGCTCAACCGTGACGCCCAGGTACCGACTGGCATCCTGTCGCCGGAAGAGCAGCCCCGGGCGCAGCTGCGGATTCGTCACTCGAAACTGCAGCTCCTGATGGGCGTCGGGGCACTCGTGATCGAGCAGGAACGCGGGAATGGGCTGGTTTGGGGCGGTCGTGTGGAGTCCCGCCGGAAGCATCAACCGGCCCCGGCCGCCGTGGACGTCGAACGTCCGGTCGAAGTGAGGGCTGAACCAGTGTGCCCCCCAACCCGACTGGTTCGGCAGACGCCCGAAGCGATGGTCGTAGACCGATCCGGCCGCCGCCTCGCCGAGACGCCGCGACAGGAGCAGCGCCCCGGTCGCAGCCAGAAGACTGCGCCGGCTGACTCTGCCCAGAGGGAAGCCCGGCCCACCCGAATCGAACATCGCGATGGGGCTAGCCTACCCCTGCGTCGCGACGATCGCCGGCCACACCCCGGCGAGGGTGCCGCGGAGCGTGCAGCGCGCGATCGGCTCTCCGGCCTCATCGCTGTCGTTCGCCCCCGAGATCCGCGCCACGAGGCGATAGCCGTCGCAGAAGTCGGCGGCACGCTGCGAGTAGCCGACCACGAGCGCACTCCGCCCCGAAACCGGCGGGCGCCAGTAGCGCAGCGTGACGTCCGCCGAGGCGACCGGCGGGAGGTGGTGGCCGAGCACCTCGAGCGCACCCGCCTCGCCGTAGTTCCGGGCCACGATGACGCTCGCTCCCGCTGAGTCTCGCTCCACCAGTCGCGCATATGCGGGCCAGCCCACCTCGGACTGATAGTCGCTGCGCGCCTTCACGACTCCGTGCTCAACGGCCGTGTGCAGCGGGAGCACCGGGAGTGCCAGCGGGAGGATCAGAAGCCCCACTCCGGCGAACGCAACCGACGCCTTGAGGAGCCGGCGCGGGCGGCGGGCGATCCATCGATCGAGGGCCGGCGCTCCGGCGGCGAACGCGAACACGATCACGGGCAGCGCGTAGTACGACTTGCCGCCGAGCACGAGGTAGGCGACGACCGCGCCGACGACGGTCCAGCCAAGTGGCCGCAGGGCGCGATCGCGGATGAGCGACGTGCCCCCGGCCCACGCGACAGGGGCCGCGACCCCGGCGAGCAGGATCACGTTCACGATGAAC
>Ga0075424_100002659_pt1 | contig 16413 bp, 4 predicted proteins | sample SoiMethybrSBSTD3_FD_75301 | JGI IMG/M metagenome (GOLD analysis project Ga0075424, IMG submission 75301) | Bulk soil microbial communities from a Populus tree surrounding site in Tennessee, USA - Soil MetaG P. TD hybrid SBSTD3 | ecosystem: Environmental > Terrestrial > Soil > Tree plantation...
GCCATCATCACCGAACAGGGAAACCTGGTGGGCCTGCTCTTCAGCGCGTCATTCCCGAATCAGAACAACTCGATCGCGTGTCATATCCATCCCGTGCTCGACCGGCTGCAGGTCACGGCGATCACGAGAGCGAACCCCGTGCACGACAATCCGGCGGCGGTCGGAATGTCGGCCGATGCGGCACTGATTCTCGACGACGGCCGGCCGCGCGTCGACGCTCTGAAGGAACGGTTGCTGGCCACGGTAGAGGGGCGCCGCCTCGCGGAGGTTATCGAGCGCCACTACAACGAGGTCGTCCAGCTGGTGAACCAGCGCAGCCGGGTCACGCTGACCTGGCGTCGCAATCAGGGACCTGCATTTCTGAACCGTGTGTTGAACAACGCGCGCCATCCCGCCGAGCCGATCCCGCGCGCGATCGATGGCATCCGCCGCGACCAGCTCCTCGCCAGCATGGGGGACGCCCTTGCGGCGCACGGCAGCGCAGGCCTGGCGGCTGACATTCGTCGCTATCGGGAAGAAACGCTCGCGTGGGCGGCCACCCCCGCCTGCGATACGCTCGACACGCTCGTGGATTCGGTGCCCGAACGGCGGTTCATCTGATGCCCGCCACATACGCGCCGCTCGCCGCAGGGGGCGCGGTATGACCACGACCGCGAACACCGTTCAACTCGTGCTGCAGCAGATCGCCGATGCGGTCGCGCCGCTCGAGCACGAGCTGGAGCCCGGCCGCGCGCTCACCTTGTTCCTCGAACTCGGTATCCCGCTTACCGCCGCGCAGGAGACCGCGATCGCGGCACCGCTGAGCACGGTCGTCGCGAAAGTCCGCGACATGATGCAGCTGTCGGGCGAGCTGACGGTCGCGATCGACGCCGACAACACCGGCGCCATCATCGCCAAGAGCGCGGGGCTCATCCAGAACATCGCCGGCGTCGTGCAGGGCCTGACCACTCTGAAGACGGCGATCAACGGTCTCGGTCTTGCCGTGCCGGCGGCGACGATCAACGCCATTCCGGAACGGCTGTTCAACGTCGTCCTGGTACGGGCGCTCGAAGCCGTTCGCGGGCTCAACGAGCTGCTGGTTCTCCTCGGCATTCTCGAGCAACAGCACTTCAATGCCGGATCGGCTGACCCCCACAACCCTCCGTACACGATTTCCACGTTTCACTTCGATCGGATCGGGACGTGGTTCAGCGAGCCCGCCACGGTGCTGCGCGATCTGTATCAGTGGGACCAGCCCGGCTTCACCGGGATGACGCTCCTGCAGCGTTTGAGTGACGTGCTCGCCGGGGCCGGAGGCCCGGCGTTCTTCGATCCAGCCGCGGTGCCGCCGTCGCTCGATCTTCTCGTCCTGACCGTTGCGCCCAAAACCGACGTGAACCCGAAGGGACTGATCGTCGCCCTCCGGTCCGATATCAATACCGGCACGTTCAGCTTCGGACAGGATGACTGGAAGATCGAGACGGCGCTCGGCTTCACGCTGCCGTTCCAGAGCAGTCTCGTCATTCAGCCGAGCGGCCTCACCTTCAATCCGCCGGCGCCCGGCGGCACGTTTGCCGGCGATCTGACGATGAAGCTCAGCGCGGATCGTTCGGCGGCGAGCGAGGGGTACGTCCTCATCGGCCAGCCTGGCGGCAGCCGCCTCGAGGCACGCACGTTCGAGCTCGATCTCGGCGCCCGCTTTTCGTGGGACGGGGCGAAAGCCAACGGCGCGTTCAGCATCGGGGCCGCATTGTCGGGCGGCAAACTGGCGGTCTCTTTCGCCGAGGCGGACGGCTTCATCGGCAAGCTGCTCTCCGGCGTGCACCTCGAGTCGGATTTCGACCTTGCGGCTGGCTATTCCACCGATCATGGGTTGTACTTCACGGGCGCGAGCACGCTCGAAATCCAGCTGCCGCTGCACATCAATCTCGGCGCCGTCGACATCAGCGCGCTCACGATCGGCGTCGGCATCCAGGGGCAGACGTTCCCCACCTTCATCGCGGCGGATATCAGAGCGGATCTCGGGCCGCTGCAGGCGGTCGTCGAGCAGATCGGCGTCAAGGTCGATTTCGAGCTGAAGAACGATCGCAGCGGAAACGCCGGACCGGTGGACGTGGCCGTCGGGTTCAAGCCGCCGAAGGGAGCGGGGCTCAGCATCGACGCGGCAATCGTCAAAGGAGGCGGGTACCTCTTTTTCGATCCCAATCGCGGCGAGTACGGGGGTGTCGCGGAGCTCTCGATTGCCGAGATCGTGACCGTCAAGGCGATTGGGCTGATCACGACCAAGATGCCGGACGGCACGCCCGGGTTCTCGCTGCTGATCATCATCAGCGCCGAGTTCACGCCGATTCAGCTCGGCTTCGGCTTCACGCTGGTCGGCGTCGGCGGTCTGCTCGGCCTCAATCGCACTGTGATGTTCGACGCGCTGCGCGACGGGGTGCGCACGGGCGCGGTGAACAACATCATGTTCCCCACCGACATCGTCGCGAACGCTCCGCGCATCATCAGCGATCTGCGCGCGATCTTTCCGCCGAAGGAGCAGACGTTTCTCATCGGGCCGATGGCGAAGTTCGGGTGGGGCACGCCGTCGCTCATCACCCTGTCGCTCGGGATCATCATCGAGATCCCCCCGGGGAACATCGCCATTCTCGGCGTGCTGCGCGTCGCGCTGCCGAGCGCTGACGCCGCGCTGATCCAGCTGCAGGTCGCGTTCGTCGGCATCCTCGACTTCGACCGGAAGATGCTCTCCTTCGACGCGAGCCTCTACGACTCGCGCGTGCTCTTCCTGACGCTCGAAGGGGACATGGCGCTGCGGCTGACGTGGGGCGACAACCCCGCGTTCCTGCTCTCAGCCGGCGGGTTCCATCCGTCCTTCCAGCCGCCGCCGCTCGATCTGCCGACGCTCAGGCGGATGAGCATCACCGTGCTCGACACCTCGTGGGCACGGCTGCGAACGGAGAGCTACTTCGCGGTCACGTCGAATACGGTTCAATTCGGCTCGGCGATCGACGTGTTCTTCGGCGTCGACGGCTGCAACATCCAGGGCCATCTCGGCATGGATGTCCTCTTCCAGTTTTCGCCGTTCTACTTCATCGCCGCGATCAGCGGCTCGCTCAGCATCGAGGTGATCGGGATCGATCTCCTCAGCATCCATCTGAAGTTCAGCCTCGAAGGACCGACGCCCTGGCGGGCGCGCGGCAGCGGAAGCGTTTCGCTGCTGTTCTTCGACGTCGACGTCGACTTCGACGTCACCTGGGGAGACAGTCAGGACACGTCGCTGCCGCCGATCGACGTCGTGCCGCTGCTCGTCGCGGAGATCGAGAAGCGCGACAACTGGAAGGCGCTTCCGCCGCCCGCGTCGAACCTGCTCGTGTCGCTGCGCCAGCTCGATCCGGCGCTGCTGGTGCTGCACCCGTTCGGCGCGCTCACGGTCACCCAGCGCGCCCTGCCGCTCGCCTTGACGCTGGACAAAGTCGGCAGCCAGAAGCCGCAGGACGCGGTGCGGCTCGACATCACCGCCGCCGCCAGCGGCGCGGCGGCCTATCCGATCACCGGCGTCAACGAGCTCTTCGCCGCCGCGCAGTTCCAGACGATGACGGACGCGGAGAAGCTGTCGAGGCCGTCATACCAGCCCCTGAAGGGGGGCGTGACGATCGGCGCGGCGGGCGGGCCGAAGACGAGCAAGATGACGCGGCGTCACATCGACTATCAGGTGACGATCATCGACAAGGAGCCCGTACGCCCGCTTTTGCGCTTCAAAGCGATCGCCGGACTCTTCCACGCATTTCTCGGCGGCGCGTCGGTTTCCCGTTCGTCGCTGTCGTTCCACACGAAGAGTCAGGTGACCCCGTACCCCGACAAGATCGCCGTTGCCAGCGAGGGGTTCACGGTGGCCCACACGCATGACAACACCGCGTTCGGTACGGCAGCGAAGTTCACGAGCGAAGCGATGGCGGTGGATTACCTGCGTCAGACGGTCGCCGCCGATCCGTCGCTCGCCGGCACACTGCACGTGCTCCCGAATCACGAGGTGAACCACGCGTGAGCGAGACGCCCACCTACTCGTTCCTGCCATGGCTGCGCACCGGCGTGGCCAACAACGTCACCAGCGCGGACGGCGATCCGTCGGTCAAGGTACGGGTGACCCTGCCGGTCGATCTGACCGTGGGCGCGACGCGGCCGGACGGCGGTGCCGCGGACCAGATCGTCCATCGCGACGTGGCGCTGTTCGGCCCCGGCGACATTGTCGGCATCGAATCACGCGCGATCGTCAAGGTCGAGCCGCGCCATTGGATCACGAACTTCGAACCGAACTACCTGCCCTACGTGGAGTTGTACGACGAGGACTTCGTCTGGCGCTACACGCCCGCCGCTCCGGAAATGCCGCGTCATCGGCTGCGCCCGTGGGTGGCGCTGGTGGTCCTCAAGGAAGCGGAATTCGACGATGGCAGGAACGAGCAGGGGCGGCCGCTTCCCTATTTCGATCTCAAAGCAGGCGTGCAGGCCGCGAATGTGTTCCCTCACGCTGCGGAGCTGTGGGCATGGACGCACGTGCACGTGAACACGGACCTCTCGAATAACGGTGACGCATCGCTGCCGGGCGTGATCCAGCGGTTCGAGCAGACCGTCACGGAGCATCCGGATCGCGCCTACTCACGGATCATGTGTCCGCGCCGTCTCGAACCGGACGTCACCTACCACGCGTTTGTCATCCCCTCTTTCGAGAGCGGACGGCTCGCGGGCCTCGGCCAGCCGGTGCCCGACGCGACGATGGCGACCGCCTCGGCATGGGACAACAACCAGACGCAGTTTCCCTACTATTACCGCTGGCAGTTCAAGACCGGCGCCTTCGGCGATTTCGAGTACCTCGTCAAGCTCCTGAAGCCGTGGCCGGCCGACAAACGCGTCGGCGTTCGCGACATGGACGTGCTACACCCCGGATCGAACCTGCCGCGCATCGACACGCCGGCGGAGCTCGGCGGCGTGCTGAAACTCGGCGGCGCGCTGCGCGTGCCCCTCGCGACGATGAAGCCCGAAGACCAGAACGAGGTGAAGAAGTTCGATCAATGGGACGTGCCATTCCCGCATACGTTCGAGCAGGCGATCGCACGGCGGATCAACCTGTACGACGACTATTCGCGCCAGAGCGCCGACGGTGTGAACCCCGACGGAGATCCCGACCCGGTCGTCACCTCGCCGCTCTACGGCCGCTGGCACGCGCTGACGCCGCGGCTTCTCTATGCGCCCGACGGCTCGGATCTGCCGAACAACCAGAACTGGATTCACCGGTTGAACCTGGATCCGCGGTTCCGCGTCTCGGCCGGATTCGGCACCGGCGTCGTTCAGCATAACGACGAGCAGTACATGAATGCCGCTTGGCAGCAGATCGGCGACGTACTCGCCGCGAACAACCGCATCCGGGCCGCGCAAGTTGCGCAGGCGGCGTCTTTCTCCTGGCACGGCCGGCACGTCGTCGCCCTGGACAGCGCGCGCGCGTTCATCCTCACGGCACCTGTGCATCCGCGCGTGATGGGCAGCCCCGTCACCGTCGCGACGCGGGTACGCGAGAGCGTCCTGCCCCCGGTGATCACGTCGGCACCGTTCCGCAAGATTGCGCGGCCGGGCACTCCGCTCGTCAAGCGGCTCTCGCTGACGCCCGCGGCGACGGCCCGGATCGCGACGGGCATCGCCGGTGGCGAGTTGTGGCCCGCGCCGCCAAAGCTTCCTCCGTCGGCGGCGACGAGTACGACAGATGCGGCGGGCGCCGTGTCCTCGCAGGTGCCGCCCGCCGTCAAACACTGGCTCACGAAGTATCCGTGGCTCCGGTTCCTTCCGCTGCTGCTGTTGCTGGTGATCATCGTGATCGCGCTGCTCGTCCCGTTCGCCCTCGCCGCCGTCGTGGTCGCGATCGCTGCCGCCGCGCTCATCGCGGCGTATCGGCGTCTCTCAGCGTGGAGTGGCGGCGTTGCGGCCGGGAACGCCGTCCACGAGGAGCAGCAGACGCCCGAGGCCGTCAACGCGCTCCCGACCGTTCCTAATTTCGTGATCTCGAGCCCGGGATCTTCGTTCGTGCCGCAGCACGGCGGCACCGACAGCGCCGAAGCGATCCGCTTCAAGAATGCGCTGCGGGACGCCTATCGGTATACCTCGATCAAGTTTCCGCAGCCGGCGAAGAAACCGATCGACATCGAAGCGCTTTCCCGGACGGTCGTCTCGGCGATCAACCCGGCGATCACGATCCCGAAGCGCGTGGCGGGCTCGGTGCTCCTCCCGAAGTGGCTGATCGACAACCTGATCGAACAGTTCGCTCCCGTCATGGCGTATCCGATCTTCGATCTCCCGATGTACAAGCCGCTGGCCGACATCTCGGCGGAACTGTTCCTGCCGAACATCAATCTGATTCCGCAGAACAGCATGACGCTGCTCGAGCCCAACCAGCGGTTCATCGAGTCCTACATGGTCGGCCTGAACCACGAGATGGCGCGCGAGCTGCTCTGGCGCGAATTTCCGACCGACCAGCGCGGCAGCTGCTTCCGGCAGTTCTGGGACGTCAGCCTCATGCTGCCGCCGAAGCCGACGCAGGCGGATCGAGAGCCGCTGCGCGACATCCCCGAGATCCACACCTGGTCGCTGAAGTTCGAGCTGGGGACGCACAACTATCGTGCGACGCACGGGCAGAAGAGCCAACTCGTCCTCGTAATCCGCGGCGAGCTCCTGAAGCGGTATCCGACGGCGGTGATCTACGCGCAGAAATCGAAATGGCATCGCAACCCGGACAACTCGATCGACGTCAACGCCGAACGCGAGCTCGTCGAGCTGACGCCGGCCGAGGAAGACTCGCTTCCGCCCGCGAAGATTCGGAAGCCGCTCTTCGAGGCCAAAGTCGATCCCGACATCTACTTCATCGGATTCGATCTCGAGGCGGCAGAGGCCCGCGGCGGCCACACGGCCGCTGACGATCCGGGCTGGTTCTTCGTCATCAAGGAGCGCCCGGGCGAGCCGCGCTTCGGCCTCGACGAAGTGGAGGACGGCAGCACACCGCGGCTGATCAACTGGAACAACCTCGCGTGGAAGCACGCGAACGTCAATGCCGGGGAATTGCTGCGGCTGACCGGCACGATCGGCTTCGACACCTACAGCGCGCCGATCGATCAGGAGAACAAGCCGAACCCCGAGGACGCGCAAGCGAAGTGGACGCCGAACACCAACGCGTCCGAGCTCGCCTACATGTTGTATCGCGTGCCGGTCCTGGTAGCCGTGCACGCATCGCGGATGCTGCCATGAGTGCCTTCGACGAAATCCGCGGCGATGTGACCGCGGCGCGCGAGCGGCGCCGCAAGCTCGACGACCAGGTCACAGAGGCGCGGGAGCAGTTGCACGCGCTGCAGCGGCGCATCGAGGACGCGCAGCGGCATCCGAGCGGCGAGTGGGATCAGTTGCTGCGTCGGCTCCAGCAGCAGGCCGAGGCGGCCGCAGATCGCGTCGGGGAGCTGCGCAAGGCATCCGCTCGCCAGAAGGCCGACGCGATCGGGCATCTCGGGCGTTTGGTCGATCTCGCCGAGCCGTGGGAGCTCATCGCCGAGTGGAGCGATGCGGTTCCGATTGCGCTGTTCCCGCTGCGCTTGGAGACACGGTTTCATCGTCCGGCGGATCGGCGTGGCGGACGCGCTGCGCAGCCGACCCAGCTGTGGATCCGCATCTACCCCGATGAAGCGCAGGTCGATTCGTTCGAGGCGATGCTCACGGACAGCGATCTCGAGAATGCGCGCTCGTACTGGATCGCGATTTGGCGTGCCGCAGGCATCGAGGCGCAGGAGCGCGGCGCCTGGCGCGGATTCGTGGGAGCAACGGGTTCGGGACGGGCCGCCTACGTCATCGAACAGTACAAGCCGCTGAATCCTGGCGCCCGGCCCGCCAAGATTGACCCGCAGGACACCATGCTCGTCATCGTGCCGGCAGTCGCCTTGACGCCGGGCGAACAGGCGAGCGCGATCGCGTATCACATCGAGACATGGAAGGCGAAAGGAGATCGGGCCAGGCAGGACGCGGCTCTGGCTGCGCTCCGCGCCGCGGTCGGTAACGCCCGCGCTACCGAGATCCTCGAGAAATACTCGCCCGATCCCGCCGGTCAGGATCCGCCGGCACCCTATACGCGCGCGCAGGTCCGCGTGACTGTCGCCATTCTCGAGTTGCCTCCGCCGCCGCCGACGAAGACCAACGCGTGGACGCAGGCGCCGAGGACCTTCGCGTTGCCCGATCGATTCGTCGCGCTGCTCTGGAGCGGCGGCATCATGCACGCGCCGGTCGTCGGCAGCGCAGTTCCCGACGGCCTCACTGTCGGCCCCGATCCTTCGCTCGATCCGGCGGACCAGATTCAGAAGGATGGCGACGACCTCGCGATCAACGAGGACCTGCGCTGGATGGTTGATTTCGATCGAGCGGTCGAGGCCGGCATGGGACTCAAAATCGATCTCACGACGGACGAAGCGCGCCGGGGCTTCGACCGGTTGATCGTGCTGGGCCTCCGCTCGTCGTCGGACGAACAGGAATCGGCGACGCTCCTGAACACGCTGATTGCGCATCGGCACGCAAGCCGAGGGGGTTTCGGGCTCGTCCCGCAGGGCAGCGCGACGAACAACACCGAGGGGGACGGCGCGGCCTTCAGCTGGATAGATGATGCGGACACCAGCTTCGACGTCGTGTTCAAGGGAAAGGACGCGTACGCCGAAACGACCGATCTCTTCGAGCGCCGCGACGGCGAGTGGCTCGCCGAAGCGCTGAGCCTCGAGGGCACGCTGCTCAAGCGCATTCCACATGGCGGTGGCCGCGATCAGGGGGAAGCGCGGGCGATGAACGTCGCGTTATGGTCGGCTACGCTCGGGTACGCGCTCGAGGAAATGCTGGCGCCGGTCTTCACACCGGCGGACATCGCGCGGACGAAGGAGTTCTTCTGCACGTTCGTGTCCGGCCGCGGACCGCTGCCCGCGGTGCGCTTTGGCCGCCAGCCGTACGGCGTGCTGCCGGCCATGGCGTTCTCGCGCTATCGCGCGGTTTCCGGACGCATCGGGCCGGGCGAGGGCCCCCACGGCGCGTTCGACGATTATCTGCAGCGCCTGCATGCGCTGCTTGCCCGCCTCGATCAGGAGTGGCGCAGGATGGCGGCAGACGCGGCGCACGTCGGCGCCGGCGGTGGTCACCAGACGCTGCTCGACGTCGTCGGCCTGCATTCGGGATCTGTCGAATACCACCAGCGGTACGCCGAGAGCTTCGAGCACCTTTACAATAAGCTCACGCTGCAGTTCGGGACGTTTTTTGGCGGGCTGCTCGCGCAGTGGTTGAAGGGCCGCAGCCAGCAGGTCCTGTCCGCGATCGGCGCGGACCCGAACGCCCATCCCCCGATTCTCGACAAGTTCTTCTACGGCGAGAGCCCGTTGCTGAGCGGACCGGTCGTCGACGATCAGCCGCTCTCGGAGACGAAGCCGATTCGCGGCTACACGCCCGATCAGCGCAACTACATCCGCTGGATGATCACGTCATCGCTCGACATCATCCGGCGCGAGGACTTCGGCGGTAACGCTGCGCCGACGGCGCTCCTGTATTTGCTGCTGCGGCACGCGATGATGCTCGGCCACTGGGATGCGGGGATTCGGTTCCTCGAAACACAAGGACTCGTCGATGCCGTCGCGGCTCGCAAGGAACCGGCATTCGTACATGTCGAATCGGCCAAGGGAGCAGGCACCAGCAAGTTCCAGCATCTTTACAGCCCGCAGCCGCAGGTCACGGGCGATCCGGCCATCACCCTGGGCGAATATCTGCTGCTGCCGTCAGTGCTGGGGACTGCGGCAGAAACAGCCGGTCTGAGGCAGGTCACCGGGGCGCTGAGCTTTCTGGCCGACACGCCCACCGCGCGACTCGAACGCTTGTTCGCCGATCACATCGACACGTGCAGCTACCGGCTCGACGCGTGGAAGACCGGAATCGCCGCGCATCGGCTCGGCGAGATGCGGCGAGCGCGCGCACAGGCACCGGCACCAGGCGTCTACCTGGGCTCGTTCGGTTGGCTGGAGGAAGTCCGTCCGCGTGAGGATCGGATCGAGCCGGTCCGGCTCGACGCCGAGACCCAGGCGGTGTTCCAGCGGGCCAGTGACGCACCGCTGGGGCACGACACCGGCAACGCCGGGTATATCCACGCGCCGTCTCTCAATCACGCGGCGACGGCCGCGATCCTCAAGAACGCGTACCGCGTGCACGCGTCCGCCGCCAATCCGGATGCGATGGCGGTGAACCTCACGTCCAATCGCGTCCGCGAAGCGATGGCGGTGCTGGAGGGCATCCGCAACGGACAGGCGCTCGCGGCGCTGCTCGGGTATCGCTTCGAACGAGGGCTGCACGACGCGCATGCGCTCGCGGAAGTGGACAAGTTCATCTACCCGCTGCGGCAGGTATTTCCGCTGGTCGCGAACCGGCTGAAAAGCACGAAGCCCGACGACCCCACCGACATCACGCTCCTCGAAGCGCGGAACGTGCTCGACGGCTTGAGCCTGTCCGCGCGCGTCCGGACAGCGGGGCACGCGACGTATCCCTTCGGCTTTCCGCTCGGTACCGATCCGGGGCAACTGCCGCCAGCGACCGCAGCCGAGCGCGACGCAATCACCGCGCAGGCAAAGGCGCTCGCGGGCTTGTACGATTCGATTGCGGACTTGATCCTGGCCGAGAGCACCTACCAGGTCGTGCTGGGCAACTTCGATCGGGCCGCGGCCAACACGGAAGCGTTCGGCAAGGGCAGCTACCCGCCTGAAACGCAAGTCGTCGAGACGCCGCGGAGTGGGTTGACGCTCACGCATCGCGTTGCGCTGCACCTCGATGCCGCCGCGAATCCCGCCGTGTCGCCGAATGCCGTGCCGATGACGCCGAGAGCGAAAGCGGAAGCGGCATTGAACAAGTGGCTCGCGCAGCACCTTCCCGACCCGGGCGATGTTGCCGTACGCGTCACGTACAGTTCGCCCGTGGTCGCGTTGAAATCCGTGACCATCACGCAGGCCGACCTCCGCCTCCAGCCGATCGACATGCTGATGCTCGGCGACCTCGGGTCCGAACAGGCCCAGAGCGAGCTCGACGATCGCGTCGTGCAGGCGATCCGCTACGGCCCGGACGCGCATCCCGACCTGGCGATCGCCATCGAATACACGCAGCCGATCGCGGGGAAGGTGAGTGTGTTCGAGCTTGCCGCGCTGATTCGATCGCTGCGGACCCTTCTGTTGAAGAGCCGCGCGCTCGGTCCGGCGGACCTGGCGATGCCTCTCGAAACGGAGCGCGACGAGGCCGTCTGGGACGACGCGGAGATGTCGGCGCGCGTGAATGCCGCCATCGCCACGCTGACGGCGAGGCGCAACGCGCTCGTTGTTCTGGCCGCGGCGGCCTCGGACCTCGACGACTACGCGCGTGACGTCTCGAACGAGTTTCTCGTCGTCGCGTTGCACGGCCTGCCGCAGACGGGCACCGGCCAGATCCACGCCGATGCTCGTGCGATCTATGAGGCTGTTACGGGCAAGGTGAACGATTTCGTGGCGCGGTGGCAGCAGAAGGACGCTGACTTCACCACGCTGATCGGAACGCTGCCGGCGCAGCCGACCGAAGAAGCGCGCATGGCGCTGCTGCGGAAAGCAGAGGGAATCATCGCCGCGAGTTCGACCGCGCAGCCGCCCGCACCCTCGGTGCTCTACAAGGCGAACATCATCGATCCGCTGAAGCTGCAGTTCGACGGGCGGCGCGCGCAGTTGCAGGCGTTGTTGACGTTCGCGGGCAAGGTGGCGACATTCGTGGCGTCGGCAGCCGGGTTGTCACCAGCGCTGGCGCAACACGATGCGGTGCCGCTCGACGTCGCGCCTCAGGCTGCTGCGCTCGTGACGCTTCGGGACACGCTGGTGTCGCGCGTCAACGCGCTGGCAGCAGATCTGACCGATCGCATCACGAAAGCGCAGGATGATCTCACCGCCGCGGTTGCGAACGACAACGGATCCGAGCGGCTCGAGCAGGTGAGGACTGCCGCCGGGCGCGTGCTCGGCGAAGCGCCACTCGTGCCCAGGTTCCGCCTCTCCGACGCCCGTGGCCTCGAGTTCGATGCGGCGCGCGTGGGATCGCCGGGTCTGCTCACCGACCTCCTCGCGAACGGCCGACAGTACCCTCTCGACGACTGGCTGTATGGGATGGCGCGCGTCCGCGACAAGCTCGCGGCGTGGGAGAACACCACGGTACTCGTGGAAGCATTCGGTGCGCCAGCGCCGGACCTGACTCCCGTGCAACTGCCGTCCGCGCCAGACGATCGCTGGTTCGCGCTGGAGTTCGATCCCGCAAAACGTCCCGCGACGAGCCGTCTGCTCTATACCGCACACTTTGCGACCGCCTTCAACCGCGCCGCCGATCAATGCGGGCTCCTCCTGGACGAGTGGACGGAAGTCGTTCCCGCGGCTGACGTGATGTCCGGCGTCACGTTCCACTTCGACCGTCCGAGCTCGCAACCGCCGCAGACGATTCTTGTCGCCGTGCCCTCGGCCTTCACGGGCCACTGGCAGTGGGAGGATCTCGTCGCGTTGCTGGTCGAGACGCTCGACGGCGCCAAGGCACGCGCGGTCGAGCCCGCGCAGGTCGATAAGTCTCCGTACGCCCAGTTCCTGCCCGCCACGCTGATGGCGGTCACGCTGTACCAGATCACCATCGCCACCAACCTTTCGATGAACAACCGCATTTACGAGCGGATTGGGAGCTGACCGATGGATGCGGAGTACGCGATCACGGACCTTCGCGGCGCCCTCGCCGAACGTCTGTATCCGACCATTACGCTGTGGAACCGGCTCGAAGGGCGTCCGCGCCGTGCGGAGTTCGACCGCGCGCTGCGCGCCGAGGTGCGCGATGCGCTGTGGATGCTCAGCAAGCAGTGGCAGATCGGAGAGTTCATCGCCGACGACGCGGGCTCGCCGGTGCTGGCGAAGTTGCGCATGCGGCGCGCGCCGGTGACCAAATACAAGGCCGGCGAGGGGCCCGTGCAGCCGTTCGAACCGGACGTTCCGCTCGAGGCCAAAGCGGAGCAGCGGCGCATCCAGTGGACGTGGAACGAGCAGAAGATGCGGTTCGATCTGCGGGCGCAGCTGGGCCGCCGCTGGAACCGCATGCTCGCGGATGCGGGGCTCGGCGTGTATCGGCAGAAGTACCGGTCGAAGTATCCCTTCACGCTGCCGGCGCAGGACGAAGCGGCCGAGTACGTATACGCCCACCCCCAGGCGTGGCAGCAATACGCCGCCCTCGCCGGCCGCGCGGTGGACGGCGGCGATCTCTACGTGCACATCAGCGGCGGCGGACTGGCGTCCGACGGGATCGCGCTCAACACACCGGCCGATGGCGGGACGCTCGATGGTGTGGGCACCGCACTGGTCGTGTGGTTCGACGCTATGTACTACCAGCCGAACGCTGATGCCGCGTGGAAGCCGCCATACCTCGAATACCAGTTCGCCTGCTCAGTGCCAGGGCCGTCCGGCGAGCAGGTGCTCACCGCCGACGAGTATCCGGGCGGTGATACCGAATGGTACGCGTTCGATCGCAAGGGCGATCCGCTTGGAGGCGCGCAGGACCCAGGAGAAGTCGTCAACGTCAGCACGTTCATCCCGACGCCGATCGCATTTCAGGGAATGCCCGACCCCCGGTGGTGGTCTCTCGAGGATCGCAAGACCGATTTCGGTGCGGTGAAGCCCTCGACGACGGATCTCGCGCAGCTGCTGCTCATGGAGTTCGCGCTCGTCTATGCCGACGACTGGTTCGTCGTGCCGTTCCGCCTTCCCGCAGCCACCTTGGCGCAGGTCGACGGCATGGCCGTTACGAACACGTTCGGGGAGCGCTTCTGGATTACGCCGGGGGGCACCGGGCCCGAGCAGGACTGGCACCGCTGGTCGATGTTCCAGTTGAGCGGCGGGAGCGACAACAGGTCGCCAGGGGTGAGCGGCCTCTTCATTCCGCCCAGCGCAGCGACACTCCTTGATGGGGAGCCGTTCGAAGAGGCGGAGATGGTACGCGACGAGGTCGCGAACATGGTGTGGGCAGTGGAGCGGATGGTGCCGTCATTGACCGGCCGCGGCCGCTTCGGCAAGGAGGAAGCGCACGAGACCCACTCCTACCACACCCGCCTCGTCGCCGCAGGAGCGCCGGCTCCGCCCGAGTATGCCGCCCCCATCGCCTACCTCGCCATGACGGAGGTGCCCGAACACTTCATCCCGTTCGTCCCCGTGCATGTGCCCGGCTCGAATCGCGAAATCCAGCTGCAGCGCAGCCGGCTCCTGCGGATCATCGAAGGGGATCCGCTGCCGCCGTCGAAGGTGCCTCCGCGCACGACGCTCGTGCGCCAGGGGCTCGACGACAAGCCACAGCCGCACACCTACTTCGTGCACGAAGAGGAGGTGCCGCGCGATGGCATCCGGGTCACGCAGCGGTTCCGCCGCACGCGTTGGACGAACGGGCAGGTCTATGTCTGGATCGGCGCACGAAAGCAGACGGGGCGCGGAGAGCGCTCGAGCGGGCTTGCGTTCGACACGATCGTCCCGGCGAAGAGCAATCCGTAGCGTGCACCCCGCGCTAGCACGGATGATCGAGTACGCGGCTGTTGCATCAAGATGCGAAAGTTTGGCTTGCCAACTGTAGCTCTCGTGCAGACAGTGACAGCCCACCTCCGCGCTTTGCGCTACGGTGCGCAACTTTCGCCCGCGATCGAGAGCGAAAGTTGGAGGCGCCGGGATTTGCACCCGGGTCCGAAAATACATCCCCGCAGGAATCTACGATGCGTATCCGCCTCTGTAGTGTCGCGTCCGGCGTGAAGAGGCGGAAAAACCGCCGGACGCCAACCTCGAAGACGTTTCGTCGCTGACGTCCGAGGCCACCGTCAGCAACCAGCCTGCTTAAATGACATCCAGTTCCGGCCCGCAGGCTGACCGGAGTGGACGCTCACAGGGGTTTAGGCTGCGAGAGCGAGCTGCGTGTCCGCAGTTATGTTGGTTTCCATCTGATTTACGAGGGTGATGGTCCTCGGCACGCATCCTGCGAAACCGTATCTCCGTCGAATCTAGGTCGCCCCCATAGGACGTGACCGAACTCTCATTGTACGGCCCCCTGGCGACTGCCGTCAAATCGCTGTCGGGCTTGAAGTTGCGCGTTTTTCTCCCCTTGACTTGACTGATCGCCGTCCCGATAATGCCTGAGAATGGCCGAGGATCAGCTTCGCTCGATCGTTGACGGAATCCGCACGCGCCTGCAGTCCGAGCTCGACACCCAGCTGGCGGCGCTGTCCGAGTCGCATGAGCACGCCCTGGCTGAGCTTGGCAAGAACGCCGAAGCGGAGGCCGAGCGACGGTGGGCAGGCAAACTGGAGTCGGCGCGCGCCGAGTGGGTGACGCAGCTCCAATCCGAACTGGCGGCGGCGCGATCCGAAGTCGAGCGCAGAATGGTCGCCGAATCGATGCGCGCGCGCCTCGAAGCCGAGCAGGCCGCCGCGGAAGCGGCAACGCAGGCTCGCCGCGAGCTCGAACAGGCCGTTGCCGGCGAGCGCAAACGCGCCGAAGAAGAAGCCGCGCGGCTGCAGGCCGAAGTGAGCCGGCTGTCGACCGATTCGTCGCGTCTCGCCGCCGAGCTCGAGGAGGCCCGCACCCGCGCGGATCGCGAGCTCGATGAAGCCGTCAGACGGGCGGACCGGCAGCTCGCCGAGGCGCGCGCCGCGTTCGAGGCTGAGCGCGCGGAGACGGCCGACGCGCTTGAAAAAGCTCGCGTGAGCGCCAGCGCGTCAACGGTGCCGTCTAACGGAAATGCCGGACTCCTCGACGGCATCCGTGCGATCGACAACTCGACGTCTTTGTCGGCGGCGCTCGCGGCGGTGACTCGCGCGGCCGCGTCCCAGGCGCCGCGCGCTGCGATGTTCCTCGTCCACGGATCGGAGCTGCGCGAGTGGCTCGTCGATGGTGTTCCCGGCGTCGATGCAGGCCCGATTCGCGCCGAAGGACGGGAGGCTGGTTTCCTGTCCGAGGTCCTGCGGTCGGGTGACGCCGTCGCGATCGGCCAACACGGCGGCACACCACCGGCCTTCGCGCGCCTCCCTGCGGGACGCGCGGCGATCGCGGTGCCGTTTACGCTGGGCGGCCAACCCGTCGCCGTTCTATACGCAGACGAAGGCAGCAACGGCGCGGAGTCGGATGCATGGGCCGAGACGGTCCAGATTCTGGGCCGCCACGCGTCGGCGTTTCTCGCATACCTGACGGCAATGAAAACGGCCCAGGCCATGCATCTCGTCGCCGCCGAGGGGACGGGGCCGGCAGCTGCGACCGACGACGAGGCGCAGGGGGCGCGACGCTACGCGCGGCTGCTCGTATCGGAGATCAAGTTGTACAACGAAGGAGCCGTGCG
>Ga0075424_100002663_pt1 | contig 16407 bp, 15 predicted proteins | sample SoiMethybrSBSTD3_FD_75301 | JGI IMG/M metagenome (GOLD analysis project Ga0075424, IMG submission 75301) | Bulk soil microbial communities from a Populus tree surrounding site in Tennessee, USA - Soil MetaG P. TD hybrid SBSTD3 | ecosystem: Environmental > Terrestrial > Soil > Tree plantation...
TTCGCGCCGTCCCGGACTGCGGCAGCATCCTCGCTGCCGGATGATGCGAGCAGATGACGTCGTTAGCTCCTGACGTATCCTCATCCACTCACGACAAACGCGCGGCCAAGGGCCGCGCGGCACAAACTAGCGGCGGATTCCCAGCCGCTCGATCAACGACTTGTAGCGACCCTCATCGGCACGGGCGAGATAATCGAGCAACTGACGGCGCTGCGATACGAGCTTGAGCAGTCCACGCCGGGAATGATTGTCCTTGACGTGGCTCTTGAAGTGCTCGGTCAGATTGTTGATGCGTTCCGAAAGAACGGCCACTTGCACTTCCGGCGAGCCGGTGTCGCCGGACTTGGTCGCATAGGTCTTGATGACTTCCGCCTTGCGTGCGGGTGTAATCGACATCGGGCATTCCTTTCTCTTACGAGCCTCTTACCAGGCTACTGTCACGACCCATGATCGATATCTTCGATGGATCGTGCGGGTGCGGCCGGGCCGGGATGTCGTCCAGCGCGGTCACGGCATACGACATATGCGCGGGCACATGGCCCGCGTACCGGCGAGATATAGGAAGGCGTCCGCCGGGTCAAGGTAGAAGGCCTTAAGTCTCACCAAAACCAGCGGTTTCCGGTCTGTCGTGCGCTGGCGTGGTCAGCGCGGCTGGGCATTCAGGTTGAAGATGCGGCGCGGCCGCAGCTCGCCTTCGGCGGCCTCAGCCAGCGCGATCAGGTCGCCTTGCGTGAAGATTGCCACCGATCCCTCGACGATCGGAGCATCGCGCCCGCGCAGTAGCACGGCCTGCCCACGCGCCAGACGTGCCGCATCGGCACGGCTGACGCTGATCGTCGGCAGGCCCTGCACGCCGGCAGCAACCGGCTGCAGCAGATTTGCGAGCGCCGCGGCCTCGGCGGCCTCGAGCCGCTCAAGGCTCACGCCATCCTGCTCGCGGAACGAGCCGACACCGGTGCGCCGCAGCGCCGAGACGTGGCCGAAGCAGCCCAGGACACGCCCCATGTCGCGGGCGAGCGCTCGCACATAGGTGCCCTTGCCGCATTCGGCGCTGAGCACGGCATGGTCCGGGTCAGGAATGTCGACCAGGCTCAGGCGGTGGATCTCGACCGGACGAGCCTCGAGCTCGACGACCTCGCCATCGCGGGCGAGGTCGTAGGCGCGCTCACCATCGATCTTGATGGCAGAGAAGCGCGGCGGCACCTGCGCGATGGTGCCGGAGAAGCGCGGGAGCAGCGCGCGGATGTCGTCGGCGGAAGGCCGTGCCGCGCTCGTGGCGGCCACGCGGCCTTCGGCGTCGTCGGTGTCGCGCTCCTCGCCCCAGCGCACGGTGAATTGGTAGATCTTGCGTCCGTCCATCACGAACGGCACCGTCTTGGTCGCTTCCCCAAGCGCGATCGGGAGCAGGCCGGAGGCCAGCGGGTCGAGCGTGCCGGCGTGGCCGGCGCGCTTGGCGCTGAAGAGCCGTTTCGCCACGCTCACCGCATGGGTTGACGTCATGCCGACCGGCTTGTCGAGGATAAGCCAGCCGTTCACATCGCGCTTCTCGCGCTTGCGCTGGGGCGGCTGCTCGCCCTTGGACTGCGGAGTCAAATTGATGTGCTCATTCATTCCTGTTCGTTCCCGTCGTCGGGCTTGCTGAGGTCGCGCTGGACTGCGGGCGTGCGCAGGAGCTTTTCGATCCGCTCCGCTTCCTCGAATCGCTCATCGATACGGAAGCGGATTTCAGGGGCAAATTTCAGGTTGACGCGATGCGCGATTTCGCCGCGCAGGAAGCGCTTGTTGCGCTCGAGCGCGTCCAGCACCTCGCCCTGGTCGCGTCCGCCGAGCGGCATCACGTAAATGGTCGCCAGCCGCAAGTCGGCGGTCATGCGCACTTCCGGCACGGTGACCATGTGGCCTTCGAGAACCGGATCGTGCACCTCGCCGCGTGCGAGCATGTCGGCAAGCGCATGACGCACGAGCTCGCCCACGCGCAGTTGGCGCTGCGAGGCGTTGCCCGGATTGTCGCGGTGCTGATGGCGTGCCATGTCGTGCTTCCTGGTCGTCTAGAGGGCGTCAACGCCCGTCTTCGACGAGCGATGGACGAGCGTAATCGCCCAGATGACCCGCGCATCCATCCTCTTGCGAAGATCATGAATTGCCGGGCTCATACCCGGCAATGATGAGCCGCGCAAATTCGCGGCCCGAGAGCGGCGTCTACAGCGAGCGCTGGATTGTCTCGATCCGGTAGCACTCGATGACGTCGCCGACCTTCATGTCCTGGTAATTCTCGAAGGCCATGCCGCATTCCTGGCCAGCGGTCACCTCGCGCGCGTCGTCCTTGAAGCGCTTGAGCTGGCTGAGTTTGCCTTCGTGCACCACCACGCTGTCGCGGATGAGCCGCACATTGGCACCGCGTTCCACGGTCCCGTCGGTTACGCGGCAGCCGGCGATGTTACCGACTTTGGACACCTTGAAGATTTCCAGGATCGTCGCGTTGCCAAGCATGGTCTCGCGCCGCATCGGGGTGAGCAGGCCGGACATCGCCTGCTTCACGTCATCCACCAGGTTGTAGATGATGTTGTAGTAGCGGATCTCGATGCCGGCACGCTCGGCGCTCTCACGCGCTTCCTTATTGGCACGCACGTTGAAGCCGATGATTGCGGCGTTCGAGGTCTCGGCGAGCCGCACGTCGGACTCGGTGATGCCGCCGACGCCTGCCAAGATGACCCGGGCCCCGACCTCCGACGTGCCGAGCTTCTCGAGCGATCCGATGATCGCCTCGACCGAGCCCTGCACATCGCCTTTGATCACCAGCGGGAACTCCTTGCGGCCGGCAGTCTTGGCTTGCGCCATCATCTGCTCGAGCGAGCCACGCACACCCGAGGAGCGCGCTGCCGACTTCTCGCGCTTCTGGCGTGCCCGGTAGTCCGTGACTTCACGAGCGCGCGACTCGTTCTCGACGACCGCGAGGCGGTCGCCGGCTTCCGGCGTGCCGTTGAAGCCGAGCACCTCGACCGGTGTCGACGGCCCGGCCGCGACCACCGGGATGCCGGTGTCGGAGACGAGCGCGCGCACGCGGCCCCATTCGGCGCCTGCGACCACGATGTCGCCGGGCTTGAGCGTTCCGCGTTGCACCAGCACGGTGGCAACCGGACCGCGGCCGCGGTCGAGCTTGGCCTCGACAACGGTGCCTTCGGCGGGTCGCTGCGGGTTGGCCTTGAGCTCCAGAATTTCAGCCTGCAGCCCGATGGTCTCGAGCAGGCGCTCGAGATTGAGCTTCTTGGTCGCCGACACTTCGACGTCGAGCACCTCGCCGCCGAGCGACTCGACCTGGATCTCATGCTGCAGCAACTCGGTGCGCACGCGATCCGGCTTGGCGTCGGGCTTGTCGATCTTGTTGATGGCGACGATCATCGGCACTTTCGCGGCCTTGGCGTGCTGGATCGCCTCGATTGTCTGCGGCATCACGCCGTCGTCCGCTGCCACCACCAGCACCACGATGTCGGTCACCTTGGCGCCGCGCGCGCGCATCGCCGTGAAGGCGGCGTGGCCAGGCGTGTCGATGAAGGTGATCTTGCCGTGCGAGGGCGAGGTGACCTGATAGGCGCCGATATGCTGGGTGATGCCGCCGGCCTCTCCCGCTGCAACTTGAGTCGAGCGGATGGCGTCGAGCAGCGAGGTCTTGCCGTGGTCGACGTGACCCATGATGGTCACGACCGGCGGACGCGGCACCAGCGTTGAAGGATCGTCGGCTTTGTCGAACAGTCCTTCTTCCACATCGGATTCCGCCACGCGCTTGACGGTATGGCCGAGCTCCTCTGCGATGATCTGTGCGGTATCGGCGTCGATCACGTCGGTAATCTTGAGCATCTGACCCTGCTTCATCATCATCCCAATCACGGTGCGTGCCGGTTCCGCCATGCGGTTGGCAAGCTCCTGGATGGTGATGAATTCCGGGATCGTGACCTCGCGGGAGCGCTTGTCCTTCGGCTCGTTCGCGAATTGATCCTTCATGCGCCGTTTGGTGCGGCGGACGAACGAGGCCTTGGAGTGCTCGCGCACTTCGTCGGCTTGAAGGGCGGTCACGAGGGTGAGCCGTGGACGGCGTTTCTCGCCACCGGTGCTGCGCGGAGCCTTGGCAGGAGCGGCGGGACGCGCCGGGCTGCCCGGGCGGCGTGGACGCGGTGCCTCTTCCTCTTCGGGCTCGGTGATCTGCGTGCGCGCGAGCGCTCCGACAGTCAGCTTCGGCTTGGCTTCTTCCTCGCCGCCCCCCAACCGCTTCTTGGCCTCGTGCTCGGCCTTGCGTTTGACTTCGTCGTCGTGCCGACGGCGCTCGTCCTCTTCGCGCTTGCGCGCCTCGGCCGCTTCGCGCTCGGTGCGCTCGATCGCTTCGCGCATCTCACGGATGTGAGCCTGCTCCTCGGCGATCCTGCGCTCTTCCGCATCCTTGAGGCGGGCGTCGGCGAGTGCGTGCACCCGCGCCTGCTGTTCCTCGGCTGTCAGCGTCTTGAGCACCAACCCGGACGGTTTGGCCGGGGCGGCGGTGGTCGAGTGGCCCCGGCCCGTGGGCGCACCTGACCGCTTGCCCTGGACAGGGGCCGGTGCTGCCGGTGCGGGCGGCGGAGGCTCGACCTTGGCCTTGCCGGCGGGCGCGCGGGTCTTAACCTTTTCGACCAGCACCTGCTTGGTACGGCCATGGCTGAAGTTCTGGCGCACGACGCTCTGCTCGACGCCGCGCGCTTTCAGCGACAGCGTCTTGTTCGAGCCGACGCTCAACTTCTTTTCGCCGCCAGTCTTTTCCGTTTCAGCCATTCCGCTGCCAGGTTCCCGGGTTTCAGGACGTTTCAGAACGATGAGTGGTGCCGGTCCGGAAGCGCTCGAGGCGCGCTACGCGCGCCAGAAATGCCTCGGTTTCGGGACCCGCAACCAGGACTGCATGTACCACATTTGCCCGTCCGAATGCCAAATCCAATTGCGAAATGGCAAATGTGTTGACGATCACGATGTTTTCAGCGTCCGGCCGCTGTCGCAGGCTGGCTTGGAGCTTGCGTACACCATCCTGGCCGGCATCGGAGGCCTGGATCAGGGCGGCAACCCGTTCCCGGCCGAGCGCGGCCTCGACCTTGGCGAAGCCGAAGATGGCCCGCCCGGCCTTGTGAGCCATGGCCAGCGCATCAAGGGCCGCACGCTCGAGCAGCCGCTCGGTCGAGTCGACCAGGTCGCCGGCCACGCGGACCTCGCGCTTGAAGCTGCGGGCGAATGCCTTGCGGGCCAGCGCGCTGCTGAGGGCCGGCCGGGTCGCAGTGACCCAGATACCGCGCCCCGGCAGGCGCCGCTTGAGATCGGGCACGACCGAGCCATCCGGCGCCAGCACGAACCGGATCATGTCGGCGACCGGCGTTACCTCGCCGGTGGCCGCACAAAGCCGCTCGCTGCCGGGCGCAATCCGGCGCGGACCCAGGTCGAGCCCGTCGCCGAGTCCGTTGTCGAGCCCATCATCGTGCGGTCGCGTCTGCATGCCGGGATGCGTCCATTTCCTTATGCTTCGGCTTGCGCTTCGCTCGCCTCAGCGGCGGCTTCCGGGGCCGGCGGTGGCGCGAGATCCTCTTCCTTGATCCAGCCGGCCTTGACGCGCGCCTGCATGATCAGGGCCTCGGCCTCCTCCTTGGTGAGATCGAAGTCGGCAAGGATGCCGGCGTGCTTCACGGTCTCGCCGTCCTTGCGCTCGCTCCAACCGATCAGGTCGTCGGTGACGCATCCTGCCAGGTCCTCGACGGTCTTGATGCCGTCCTCGCCAAGCGCCACGAGCATCTTGGTGGTGGCGCCGGGAACCTCCTTGAGGTCGTCGTCGACGCCAAGTTCCTTGCGCTTGGTGTCGAGCTCGGCCTCCTCCTTGTCCAGGAATTCGCGCGCGCGCGACTGCAGCTCCTGCGCGGTTTCCTCGTCGAAGCCTTCGATGCCGGCGAGTTCCTTCTCGTCCACCAGGAGCAACTCCTCGACCGACTTGAATCCTTCGGACGCCAGCAGCTGACCAACCACCTCGTCAACGTTGAGCGTCTCGATGAACAGCTTGGTGCGCTTCTCGAACTCCGCCTGCCGGTGCTCCGACTCCTCCTGCTCGGTGACGATGTCGATGTCCCAGCCGGTCAGTTGCGACGCCAGCCGCACGTTCTGGCCGCGCCGGCCGATCGCCAGCGAGAGCTGCTGGTCCGGAACGACCACCTCCATGCGATGGCGATCCTCGTCGAGCACGACCTTGGCGACCTCGGCGGGCGCGAGTGCGTTCACCACGAAGTTGGCCGGGTCCGCGGTCCATGGAATGATGTCGATCTTCTCGCCCTGCAACTCGTTGACGACCGCCTGCACGCGCGAGCCGCGCATGCCGACGCAGGCGCCGACCGGGTCGACCGACGAGTCGCGCGAGATCACTGCGATCTTGGCACGCGATCCGGGATCGCGGGCCACCGAGCGGACCTCCACGATGCCGTCGTAGATCTCCGGCACTTCCTGCGCGAACAGTTTGGCCATGAATTGTGGATGTGTGCGGGAGAGGAAAATCTGTGGCCCGCGCGGCTCGCGCCGCACATCGTAGATGAAGGCGCGGATGCGGTCGCCGTTGCGGAAGGTCTCCCGCGGCAACAGCTCATCACGGCGCACGATCGCCTCGCCACGGCCGAGATCGACAATGACGTTACCGTATTCCACCCGCTTCACGATGCCGTTGACGATGTCGCCGATGCGATCCTTGTATTCCTGATATTGCCGGTCGCGCTCGGCCTCGCGCACCTTCTGCACGATCACCTGCTTGGCGGATTGCGCCGCGATGCGACCATATTCGAGCGGCGGCAGCGCTTCCGAGATGTAGTCGCCGACCTGCGCGGCCGGATTGCGCTTCTTGGCGTCGTCGACCGCAATCTGGGTCGAGTCGTTCTCCACTTGGTCGACGACCAGCATCAGGCGCGAGAGCCGCATCTCACCGGTCTTCGGATTGATCTCGGCGCGCACCTCAGTCTCGCTGCCGTAGCGCGAGCGCGCGGCCTTCTGGATGGCGTCTTCCATGGCGGCGATCACGATGCCGCGGTCGATTGCCTTCTCGCGAGCGACCGCATCGGCGATCTGCAAAAGTTCGAGCCGGTTGGCGCTAACGGCCATCGGTCAGTCTCCTTCGTGCTGGGCCGCGCGGCCATTGCCGTCGGGCCGGAATTCTTTCGCGCGCGATTGGTCGGCGCGGTTGCGGCGGGTGTCGTGCCAGGGAGCGCGCGCGCCCTTGTGCGTGCCCTTGGGCTTGCGCCCGCCCGTCTGCTCGTCGTCGCCGGTCTCGCCCAACTCGCTTTTGCCGCGCTTGAGCGACTCGCTGATCAGCGCATCGGTGAGTGTCACTTTTGCCTCAGCCATGTCGCCGATCGGCAACAGGACCTCGGATTCCTCGCCGGGCGCGACCTGGTCGCGGCGGAGCCGTGCGCTGTCGCCCTCGGTGCCAACGAGCGAGCCGCGGAAACGGCGGCGGCCCGCGGCCGCGATCGCCATCTCGACCTTGATGGTGCTGCCGATATTACGCTCAAAGTCGGAGCGGCGCACCAGCGGCCGATCGAGGCCGGGCGACGAGATTTCCAGCCGATACGCCCGGTCGATCGGGTCGGCGACGTCGAGCACTGGCGACAGCGCGCGCGATAGCGTCTCGCAGTCCTCGATGGTCATGGTTCCATCCGGCCGCTCCGCCATCACTTGCACGGTGCAGCCTGAGAGCCCGGAAATCTTCACCCTGACCAGGCGCAAGCCAAGGCCCTCGATCACCGGCTCGGCGATTGCGGCAACGCGCGCCGCCACGCCCTGCTCAACGATCAGGCGGGGTTCCGACTCTGCCCGGATATCGCTCGTCTGCATCATCCTCTGCTACGCAGCCGGTCTTTAATCTCAAGTCATGGTCCCCGGGAGCCGGCCAGGAATACGTGTGGGCCGGCGCGCCTAACAAAAAAGAGCGGGTCCCGGGGGAACCCACTCTCAAAAGCCGTTCGGACTACATCCGACCGTTATGAGATGTCCACCATAAGCGGACCTGGCAAATATAGCGATTTCGCCCTTTGGCGCAAGGGCCGCCAGCCCAAGAATCCAATAAGAATCCAACAAGAATCCCACAAGAATCCACCAGGAATCCCCCTGATTCTGACTAACCCTTCGTTCACAATCCCCGCCTAATGTGCGAGCCGACGCAGTTTGGTTTACCGAGTGTGAGTACGGGTTGCTTGCGGATGGCTGTTCCGGCCTCGATTATTCCGGAATTGGAAGACGCTATCCAGCATGGCTCGCCGGAGCGGCGGGCGCTCATGCTTCAGCAAATTACCGCGCTGTTCATCGACGGCGCCGGGGGTTTCAGCGAGGACCTCGTTGGCGTTTTCGATGATGTGCTGAGCCGCTTGATCGAGGAGATCGAGATCAAGGTGCGCGCTGAGCTTGCGAACCGGCTGGCGCCAGTCGGCAACGCGCCGGTGAAGGTCGTGCGCAGGTTAGCGACGGACAACGAGATATCGGTTGCCGGTCCGGTCTTGCGCCAGTCATCGCGGCTCAACGACGCCGATCTCATCGGCATCGCACAGACCAAGAGCCAAGCGCATCTTCTGGCCATCGCGAGTCGGACTGGCATTGCGGTGCCTGTCACCGACGTGCTGGTGAAGCGCGGCGATCGTGAGGTGGCGCGCAACCTCGCGCGCAATCGGACCGCCCAGCTCTCGGACGTGAGCTTCGCAGCATTGGTCGGCCAGGCGCATGCCGATGTCGTGTTAGCCGAGGGCGTGGGCCTGCGACCCGACATTCCGGCGCGGCTGTTCCGTGAGCTGTTGCTCAAAGCGACCGACGTCGTGCAGCAGCGGCTGCTTGCGTTTGCTGATGCGGCGACGCAAGCCGAGATCAGGCGAGTGCTCGCCAAGGTGGCGAACGAGGTGGGAAGCAAGTCCCGCCCGCGCGACTACACGGCCGCCCAGCGCGTGGTCGTGGAATTGCGTCAGCAAGGCAGGCTCAACGAGCAGCAGGTCGTGGAATTTGCCAAGACCAGCCGCTACGAGGAGGTGGTCGCCTCGCTCGAGCTGCTATGCAAAGTTCCGATCGATGTCGTCGATCGACTCATGAGTGGCGACCGGCCGGATCCGATTCTGATTCTGTGCAAGGCCGCCGGCTGGGGTTGGTCGACGGCGCGCGCCGTCATTCTGTCGCGTCCGCACATCAAGTCTTCGAGCACTGGACTCGATAATGCGTTCACGAACTTCGAGCGGCTGTCGCCCGCCACCGCGCAACGGGTGATGCGGTTCTGGCAGGCTCGCACGACAGCAGCGCCCGAGATCCGATAAACTTGAAACGACACGCCTGTACTTACCGCAAGGCCGATGTCGATCGGAACAAGGTGCCAAACCATTTGCTCGTCAACGAACCATCGTTGTCGACCCAGGGGATCGGTGGCAGTTCCGGCAGGTGAGATGCATACGGCATCACTTTCGAGAGCGTCACTCTGCCCGGAAACCGTGCGAGGAAAACCTTGTTCATTCCGCCGTCCAATCCGCTGTAGATTGGGGCGGCCGGTACGTTGTCTTCGACCAACTGCGCGTATTCGAGCTCGTCGGCGCGTTGCTTCTCCAGCGCCAGCCGCGCGATTTTCGAGTTCACCACAAAGGTGGGGCATTTGTCAGTGGGACTGAACACAAGAGGCTTCGGCGAATTCGGGGGAGATTGCGCATCGAATACATAAAGGCGATTGCACACATCCACCTTGGGTTCGAGCTGCGTCGTCTCGAAATGATCGTTGCCGATCTTGAGCATCTTCCAGAAGTCCAAGCTCGGATTATTTCGATGCCGCGCCAGATTCGCCGGCGTCATGCGGAACGGATAGGCCTGGACCTGGAACGACTGCCGGCCGCCGAGCAATGAGTCGCGCGCCAGCGAATAGATCTCGCTTATCTGCTCGTCGGTCATGGCATAGCAACCGCTCGACCAGCAGTCGCCGTGGATCATGAGAAAACTGCCGCCGCGGTTATTCGCTTTGTCGAAGATGTTGGGGTAGCCGACGTTGATCGCAAGATAGTAGTTGGAGTTGGGATTCATCAACTTCGGCGTAACTGTATAGAACCCCTCCGGTGCCTGCCGGTCGCCCTCGTGCAACTTCGGCCCAAGATCGCCCGACCACCGACAGATCGGATAGGTCTTGAGTAGCTGGAAGCGGCCGGTGGTGTCCTGCTTCCAGACTTCGAGCTCCGCTTCTTCCTTGAAAAGGCGCACAAGGATCGGTGAATGTTTTGGCATGTTCTTTTGTTGGAGCAGTGAGAGGAGCTCGGGCGGCAGCTCCTTTGTTGCCTTGGCCGGCAACCGATTGCTGTCTTCGCCAAGGCATGTGACGGGCGTCAACGCCGCGGCAAAAGCCGCCGTCAGCACAAGCGCACGGAGTGTCGTGGCGCGGATCATTGCTATGTCCCGACGAACCCTTTCTATCCGAATGCGTGTCGTCGGTGGCTTTCGTAGGGCAATCCAGAGCAGGGTCCCCAAATGACGCCGGGATACGCTGACAAACGGGGTGCGGCGGCACGATGCCCCGATTGCAAAGATTTCGCGCGGCAGGGAGCTGGATCAGTTCTCTTCGAGATAAGTGATGATGCTGGCACGATCCTCGGCCGAGGCGAGCCCGCCATAGGGCTTCATAGTGTTGCCCGGCACGACCCGATCGGGATTGGCGATGAAGCGGTCGAGCGTCGATCTGTCCCAGACCAAATCCCCGCTCTTCATAGCGCTGGAGTAGCCGTAATCTGGCAGCGCGCCCATCTTTCGGCCGATGATCCGGTTGAGGTGCGGGCCCAGGCGGTTATCACCCTGTTTCAACGTGTGGCAGGTCCGACAGGCGTTGTTGAATAGAAGCTGCCCCTTGTCGGCGATTGTTTGCTCCTGGCCGACAGCTACTGCCCCCGGCGCTGCCATAGCGGCGCCCAATAGTAGGGATGCAACTGGTTTCCTCATCATAACGGAACGTCTTTTGACGGTATCGCATCGACAAAACGACGCGGACTTCAGGGCCTGGTTTCGCCATTGTTCAAGGCATTGCGATAATACCTCAGTCGCACGACCAAAGCACGCCTGTGCCGACATTGCGGCAAAGTGCAAGGAGCAAGGAAATCTGCGTTGATCGGGCCATTGTAGGCGAACCCCGCAGGACTGACGGCTGATCTATCTAGGACTTGTAGCTGATTTATCGGGCGCCTCCGCTCGACCAGAATGCAAGCACGCACTGGCAGGATCAGATCCGAAGGCCAGGCCAAACAGCCCGACAGCCCAACAGGAGTTTATGACCATGCTTACCACCAGGACAAATCGCGCTCCGCGCTTCGCTCATACTCGCTTCGGCCCTGCTTTCTCCAACCCTTGCATCTCGGGTCGAACGCAGAAGCGACCGAGAGAGTTGAAAAGCCTTGCGCTCGCTCTGGCTTTGGCTGCAGCTCCGCTATTCACTGCCCAGGCTGACACTTTGAGTGCGGGACAGGCCAAAACCACAGCTTTGGCGGATTGTTATGCCAACGTCTATTACACCGAGGTAGAAGGGACCTATGAGGTCGTTATCACGGTCGCGCCGAGCCCAGACCATGGCGGTCGCCCTGTGCGGTTCGTAGGCAGACTTGCCAATGGCCAGAGCCAAGAGATTTCAATTGGCGGCTTCGGTGAGAACACGCGTCTGACAATCTTGAAGGTGAGCCGTACAAGCGATCAGGTTTCTTTCGAGGTCAACGGCCGGAACGTATCTTGGCACGACAGGATCTCCAAGAATTAGAGCCTTCGATCTCGATACAGAGCAACTTGCGGCAGTAAGCGACAGGACTCCCCGCTTGACGATTGAGCGGCTCTGGTACGCTCGAATGTCGGTTGGTCAAATGCTTACATTCAGCAAAATTAATCCGCTCTGCCCCGGTAAGCGGACCTCGAATCGATCTGCGAACTAGTGACGCCGGAAGACGAGGTAGCAGGGCGTGCGGCCCTCGCGCTTGGCTTTTGCTTCGTAGCGCGTGCTGGTGAAGCCAGGCCACGGCAGCCGCCAGTCGTCAGCGCGCTCGGCGGTCCATTCGAAGTCGCTGGAGCGGATGAGATGCTGCAGCGTCCAGGCTGCGTAATCGGGCCAGTCGGTCGCGAAACGGAAGGTGCCGTGAGGCTTGAGCACGCGCGCGATGGCGGCGACGGTCGCATCTTGCACAAAGCGACGCTTCCAGTGCCGGCGCTTCGGCCAGGGATCGGCGTAGAGAAGATCAAGCCGCGCGATCGTGCCCGGCGGCACCCAATCGAGCACATGGATCGCATCGCCGAAGTGCAGCCGGATATTGCCAAGACCTTTCGCTGCGATCGCGGACAGCGCTTTCGCCATGCCGTTCACGAACGGCTCGACGCCGATGAAGCCTGTTTGCGGATTGCGCTCGGCCTCCGCGATCAGGTGCTCGCCGCCGCCGAAGCCGATCTCGAGGCGCACCTCGCTCACGGCTCCTTCGAACAGACTGGTGAGCGCAGGCGCAGGCGTGCTGAGATCAAGTGCCAGACGTGGCAGCAGCGTATCGATCAGCGCCGCCTGCTGGGGCTTTAGCCGGTGGCCTTTGCGCCGTCCGAAAAAGGCGCGCTTGTCAGGCTCACCGCATTGCGCGCTTGAGCGCATCGGCGAGATCAGTCCTCTCCCAGGAGAAGCCGCCCTCGTTGTCCGGCGCACGGCCGAAATGGCCGTAGGCCGCGGTGCGGCGGTAGATCGGCCGGTTGAGCTTGAGATTGCGGCGGATGCTGGTCGGCCGCAGCGGGAAAATCTCCAGCAGCACGTCGTGCAGCTTGTCCTCGTCGACCGTACCGGTGCCGTGCGTCTCGACCAGGAGCGACATCGGATCGGCGACGCCGATCGCATAGGCGATCTGGATGGTGCAGCGCTCGGCGAGGCCAGCAGCGACGACGTTCTTGGCGAGGTAGCGCGCCGCATAGGCGGCGGAGCGGTCGACCTTGGTCGGATCCTTGCCCGAAAAGGCGCCGCCGCCGTGCGGGGCATAGCCGCCATATGTGTCGACGATGATCTTGCGACCGGTCAGGCCGCAGTCGCCGTCGGGGCCGCCAACCACGAAATTGCCGGTCGGATTGACCAGGAAGTCAGACGCCGCCTTCGGCATCCATCCGTCCGGCAGTGCCGACTTGACGGTGTCGGTAATCATCTCGCGCACCATCTCGGGCGTGTACTTCTGCCCGTTGCGCGCGGCCTCGTTATGCTGAGTCGACACCACCACTTTTGTGGCCCCGACCGGCTTGCCGTTGACGTATTTGACCGTGACCTGGCTCTTGGCGTCGGGCTGCAGATCGACAAGCTGTCCGCCGCGGCGCTTGTCGGAGAGCACCTTGAGGATCTTGTGCGCGAAGTAGATCGGCGCTGGCATGAACGAGCTCTTCTCATAGACCTCGCTCTCGGTGCAGGCGAAGCCGAACATCATGCCCTGATCGCCGGCGCCTTCCTCCTCGCTGTTGCCCTGCTGCTTGGCGTCGACGCCCATTGCGATGTCGGGCGACTGACCGTGCAAGAGAACCTCGACGTCGGCGCCGTGATACGAAAAGCCTTCCTGATCGTAGCCGATGTCTTTGACGACCTCGCGCGCGATCTGCACGATCATGTCGCGATTGACACTGGCCTTGCTGCCGTACTTGTGGAACAGCGGGGCTTGACCGCGCCCTTCGCCCGCGATGACGATCTTGTTGGTAGTGCACAGCGTCTCGCAGCCAAGCCGCGTGTTGACCTTGCTCTCGTCCGCAATGCCGAGCTTGACGTCGTTGGTGATGAAGGCATCAAGAATGGCGTCCGAGATCTGATCGCAGACCTTGTCGGGATGCCCTTCGGAAACGGATTCGCTGGTGAACAGATAGTTCGCGCGTGACACTTGAGGACACTCCCCCTTGCTGGAGCCGGTCGGGCTGCTGCTGGGCCGTGTTTCTTGCAGCGTACATGTGCGCGGTCAAGATGTGGGCAGAATTGATCTGCCGACCGGGTGCAGCGCGAAGCTATCATCTATAGCCGCCCACGCACACTGAGCGTGTCGGGGCCGGCGCCCGCAATGTGGGGCGCTTACTTACCTTCTTCCGCGATCTCCTCGACCAGGTCGACGATGCGACGGCGCAGCTTCGGCTCTTTGATGCGCGTGAAGGCTTTGGTCAGCGCAAGACCTTCCGAGGTCGCCAGGAAGTCGGACACATAGGCCGGCGACGGAGCTTCCTTCATACCGTCTGGCTGCGGGTTGAGTGAGGGCGCACCCTCAAAGAAGAAAGCGACCGGAACCTGCAGGATTTGTGAGATTTGCTGCAACCGGCTGGCGCCGATGCGGTTCGTGCCTTTTTCGTATTTTTGAACCTGCTGGAAGGTCAAGCCGAGCGCATCCCCAAGCTTTTCCTGGCTCATTCCCAGCATCATCCGCCGCATCCGAACCCGACTCCCCACGTGCTTATCGATGGGGTTCGGAGCCTTCTTCGCCATAAGCATCTCCTATGCGGGTGTGCTTCCCCGTAATGACCACCTTTATTGCCCGAAGGCAACCTGTATTTCTGGTTGCCGCAGGCACCTGTATTTCCCCGGTAGATAGGTCATTAACGCGAAAAAAGTGTGTAATACAATACTGTTTTTAATCGTATAACCTACGCTTTTTATGGTTAACAGCCCCCCTTAAGTACTGACGTTTCTTGCGCGCTGACGCCATGCAATGACGAATGCGATTGCAACCATGAGCGTGGCGGGCATGTCGCCAAAGCGTGCGTAAGGAGTCGCGCTCATAGCCTTTGGCAATGGAGCGTCGAGCACGCCCTCACTGCCGAGCGGCAACGACCGCACGATGCGGCCGAGCGGATCGACGACCGCAGATATTCCCGTATTGGCGGCGCGCACCAACGGTAGGCCTTCTTCGATCGCGCGCAGGCGCGCTTGCTGGAAATGCTGATAGGGGCCTGAGCTGATTCCGAACCAGCCGTCATTGGTGAGATTGAGCATCCAGCCGGCGCGTTCGCCTGCAGGCACCGCGGCGCCTGGAAAGATGATCTCGTAGCAGATCAGCGGAGCGATGCTCGGAGCGCCCGGTACGGTGAGGATGCGCCGGCGGTCGCCAGGAATAAATCCTCCTGCCACCTTGGTGAGCTGCATGAAGCCAAGCCGCTCCATGGTGTCTTGGAACGGCAGGTACTCGCCGAACGGGACCAGATGCACCTTGTCGTAGACCGACAGCACCGAGCCATCATGGTCGATGACGTAGATCGAGTTGTAGGCGCGATGGACTGCCGCGCTTGGAGGCGCGCCCTCTGGCGCTCTGATGCCACCGGTGATCAGTACCGTGCCCTCGGGCAGCAGCGTCGCGATCTGGGCGAGCGCGTCGGGCTCGCGGGTCAGGAAGAACGGGAAGGCCGATTCCGGCCAGATCAAGTGGGTCACATCCGCGACGCCGCTTGCCTGCGGCCCACTCGCGCGGTCGGACAGACCGATGTATTGGCTCATCACCGCCTGCTTCCGCGAATATCTGAACTTGTCGTCCTGCTGCAGATTGGGTTGCATGATGCGCAGCCGGACGTTGTCGACATAGCCGGTCGGCGGTTGCCATAGGCGCACAGCGCCGAAGGCGGCCATGGTAATCAGCACGAGTGTGCTTAGTGCCGGCGCGATCCAGCGTCGCCGGATGTCGGCCGGATTGTCGGCGAGCACAGCCGGTGACGCGTAGACCGCCGTCGCGATCGCGGTCAGCCCCCACAGCCCAATCAATGCGCCGGTTTGTGCCAATGCCAGGGGCGTGGCGAGCGCGTAACCGAAAGCATTCCAGGGGAAGCCTGTCAGCAGGTGCCCGCGCAGCCATTCCGCGACCGTGAGCCCGACCGCGAGCGCCAACACGCGGGCCGGGCCCTTGCTCCACAACAGCCGCGCCAAAGCGACGCCGAAAGCCGTGAACAGCGCGAGACCCGCTGGCAGCACGGTGACAGCGATCGGCAGCAGCCACCCGAAGGTCTGGGCATCGACCAGGAAGGCGTGGCCGATCCAGTAGAGGCCGGCCAGGAAGTAGCCAAAGCCGAACCACCAGCCAACAACCGCAGCGGATCGCACGGCGCCGCGAGCGGCGCCGGCGGCGCCATCGACGAGCCAGACCAGCACCGGAAAGGTGAGGAACGGCATCGGCCACACAGACAGCGGTGGCAGCGCGAGCGCGGTCGCTGCACCGGCCACAAACGCGATCAGGTTGCGCCGCCATCCCCACGACAGGACGATCGAATGGGCGATGCGGGCCAAGGTCACGGCTAGTGCCCCGTTTCCGAAGTTCGTGATACGTCGCAGCACCCTCTGACACGAACTTCGGAAACAAAGGGGCACTAGCGACACCTATGATTCTAGTGCCGCTTTTCGATTTGAAGTTCCTAACCGTG
>Ga0075424_100002665_pt1 | contig 16403 bp, 13 predicted proteins | sample SoiMethybrSBSTD3_FD_75301 | JGI IMG/M metagenome (GOLD analysis project Ga0075424, IMG submission 75301) | Bulk soil microbial communities from a Populus tree surrounding site in Tennessee, USA - Soil MetaG P. TD hybrid SBSTD3 | ecosystem: Environmental > Terrestrial > Soil > Tree plantation...
TTTCTGGGCCGCGCGCCAGGGACGCGACGCGCTGCAGATCGATTGGGACGCGGGAAGCATGGCCGGCCATTCGTCGTCGGCGCAGCTCGAGGACTATCGCAAGAAGGTGCGCACGGACGGTGCCGTCGCGGCCAAGAAGGGCGACGTCGCGGCGGCGATGGCCAAGGCAGCGAAGACGGTGGAAGCCGAGTATGAAGTGCCGTACCTCGCGCACGCCATGATGGAGCCGCTCAACTGCACGGCCGAGATCAAGGACGGCGGGTGCGAGATCTGGACCGGCACGCAGTTCCAGACCGGCGATCAGGCCGCGGCGGCGAAGATCGCCGGCGTCAAGCCCGAGCAGGTGCAGGTCCACACCATGTTCCTCGGCGGCGGCTTCGGTCGGCGCGCCAATCCGCGCTCGGACTTCGTCTCCGAGGCGGTGCATCTCGCCAAGGCGGCGGGGCGGCCGGTCAAGGTCGTGTGGACGCGCGAGGACGATCTCCACGGCGGCTACTTCCGGCCGCTGTGGGTAAGCCGCGTGCGCGCGGGCCTGGATGCGGAAGGCAAGCCGATCGCGTGGGCGCACACCCTCGTGGGGCAGTCGATCCTCGCCGGCTCGCCGTTCGCGGCGATGATCCGCAACGGCATCGACGAGACTTCGGTCGAGGGCGCCGCCGACTCGCCGTACCTCGCCGCGATCGCCGACCACGAGATCGACCTCCACAGCCCCGAGCTGCCGATCCCCGTGCTCTGGTGGCGCTCGGTGGGGCACTCGCACACGGCGTTCGTCGTCGAGAGCTTCGTCGACGAGCTGGCGCACGCCGCCGGCAAGGATCCGGTGGCCTTCCGCCGCGAGCTGCTGCCCGCCGATTCGCGGCTGCGGCGGGTGCTCGACAGCGCCGCCGAGGGCTTCGGATGGGGAAAGCCGCTGCCCGCGGGTCACGCCGCCGGCATTGCGGTACATGAGTCGTTCGGCAGCGCCGTGGCGCACGCGGCCGAGGTTTCGATCGACGGCGAGCGCATCCGCGTGCACCGCGTCGTGTGCGCCGTCGATTGCGGTCCGGTGGTCAATCCGGACGGCGTCGAAGCGCAGATGCAGTCCGGCATCGTCTTCGGCCTCTCGGCCGCGCTCTACGGCGAGATCACCTTCCGCGACGGGCAGGTCGAGCAGTCCAACTTCCACGATTATCCGGTGCTGCGCCTGCACGAGATGCCGCGCGTCGAGGTGCGCATCGCCAAGAGCGACGAGAAGATGGGCGGCGTGGGCGAGCCGGGGACGCCGCCGATCGCGCCGGCGGTGGCCAACGCCCTGTTCGCGCTGACCGGCAAGCGGCTGCGCAGCCTGCCGTTGCGCCTGACCTGAGGGAGCCTGGGATGAAAGCTCGAACTGTTCTCCTGCTCACGTGTACGTCCGTGTTCGTCCTGGCCTTGTCCGCCTCCGGCCAGGATCACGCCCAAACCGACGCCCTCCAGGCCTTCAACACCGTGCAGAAGGTACTCCAGCATCCGCGCTGCCAGAACTGTCACATTCCGGGCGACGCGCCGCTGCAGCTCGACGACGGGCGCGTACACGCGCAGAACGTCAAGCGGGGAGTCGATGGCATGGGATCGCCGGGCCTCCACTGCGCGACCTGCCATTCGACCGACAACGCGCCGGCGAGCTACGGCGAGCACATGCCGCCGGGAGCGCCCGACTGGCGGCTGCCCTCGGCGGCGCACAAAATGGTTTTCATCGGCATGTCCGGCGGCGCGCTCTGCCGTCAATTGAAAAACAGAGAGGAGAACGGCGGCCGTGACCTGGCCGCCCTGCGCGAGCACCTGGACAGCAAGCTCGTGCTCTGGGGCTGGGAGCCGGGAGTCGGCCGCAAGCCGGTGGACATCTCGCACGCCGAGTTCGTCGCCGCCTTCGAGCGGTGGGCGAAGGCGGGCGGGCCGTGCCCGCCATGATCTCAGGAAAGTAGCCGGTCCAGGACCTCTTTGCGAAAGCCGTAGCGCGGGCCGCCCGGCGGATCGCGGATTGGTCACCCGCGGCGAGATCGAGCTTCCAATTGCAGACTTTGGAAGGATTTTTACCTCAGGCGGCGGGCAGAACGCGGAAGGCGAAGCGGCCGGCGGGAACCGGCTTGCGGCCAGGGGCGAGTCCCTCGACGGCAAGGGCGTAGTCGCCCGGCGCGAGCAGCGTCGAGGGCAGGCTCAGGCTCAGCGAGTCGCGCTCGTCGAGGCGGAGATCGCCGCCGTGCCAGACCTCGTGGCCGCGAGCGTCGAGCAGCGTTGCGCGGTAGGAGGGCTGATGCGGCGGATCGATGGTGAGGGCGAGGACGATCCAGCCCGGAGTGCGCGGCAGGCGCAGGCGGACGGACGGCTCGCCGGTGCCGCGCTCCGCATCGAGAAAGAGGATCGGAACGTTCCCCTGCGGTTGCCGGGCTTGCGCGAGCTGCTCGGCGGCGCTCGTATGAGCCTGGCGCTCAGCGGTGAGATCGCGCCGGCTCGCGTCGAGCTCCGAGCGCAGCTTCTCGATCTCCCCCGCTCGGTGCGAGCCGGCGGCCGACCGCTCCCGCTCTCGCGCCAGCTCGCGCAGCGCGAGTCCCGCGGGAAGGACGGCGACGACGAGCAGTGTCATGGCGAGCACCGCCATCTGGCGCGAGCGGGAGAGGCGGGCGAGCCAGGCGACGACGGCGAGCTGCCGCGCCGCCGCGATCCGCGCCGCGTCCTCGCTGGCCGCGCGCTTGAAGCCCCGCTGCATCGACTCCGCGAGCTCCAGCCGGTCGAGACATTCCGGACACGAGAGGAAGTGCTCCTCGAAGCGCTCCGCCTCCTCAGCCGGGAGCTTCCCCATTACGTAGCGGTCGACGATCTGTTGCTCTTCGATATCGGTGTGATCCATGACGAATCTGCCGCTCCTTCTCTCCGCTCATCCGATGCGGGCCGCCGGTCTCTGTCGCGCCTGAAAGCGCTCCAGGTGCTCTTTGAAGCGATGGCGGGCACGGAAAAGTACGCGATTGAAATGCAGATGATCCAATCCGAGATCGGCGCAGATGCTCTCCTTCTCCTCTTCGGCGACGTAGAAGCGCAGCAGGAGCTGCCGGTCGCGGTCGGTGGGCAACTCGGCGATCAGCCGCCGCACGATGGCGGCTTCCTCGTCGAGAAGGACGGAGGAGAGCTGGCCCGGCGCGGGATGGACGGCGCGCTCCAGTCCTTCGGGATCCGCGTCGGTGCGGCGGCGGGCGGTCTTGCGGCGTTCGGCGGTCATCAGGTTGCGCGCGGTGCCGCGGAGGAATCCCGCGAGCCCCGCCGGATCGTCGAGCCCCCGCCGCCGCAGCCGCTCGAGCACGATGCGGAACGTCTCCTGATGCAGGTCGTCGGCGAGATCCGGCGGAGCTCCCAGGCGCCGCAGCAGATAGAGAAGACCGCGGCTGTAGCGCTCGACGAGCGCCGTCTCGGCGGCGGAGTCCCCCGCCGCGATCCGCCGGACGAGGTCGGTGGCGATCTCGGCCTCGTCCGGCTCGTGTCCCGCATCGAAGCTCATGGCGCCCAGTGCGCCTCGGAGCTGGCGGACCGGTAAGGCCGGTCGCGCCGGAGATCTTCCGAGGAAGGTCTCCATCATAGCTCAAAGGCTGGACGGTCATCGCCGAGCTCCTTTTGACATGCCGCCACCACCACCGCGGCTCACGAGACGATGAAGCTGGCCTTGCCGCTGTAGATCTTCACGTCGTAGGTCTGCACCGGGCCGGGGTGGAGCGGCAGGCCGCCGATGCTCAACTCGACCCGGGTGAAGACGACGGGCGCGCTGACCTTCTCGGGCGTGCCGTTCTTCACCTGGACCTGCGGCAGCACGATCGTCAGCAGGCGCATTTCGAGGTCGGGTGTCGCCTCCAGCGTGACGGTCACCAGGGTGCCCAGCTCGGTTTTCTGGCGGCGGACTTCGGCGCCTCGGAAGGTCCGGCCGTCGTAGTTGACCTGCGGTTCGCCGCCGATGTCGGACGCCGTGTACGTGATGCTGCTCCTGCCGCGGCTCAGCTCGAAGAGGTTTGCGGACTCGAGGGCAGGGCTCGGGGCTTTCTTTACCGCACTGACTGAGGTTGCCATGATGGTTCTGCTCCTTTCCTGAAAATCATCCAAGAACACCGCGTTCATCGGATGTCAATGCATGGCTGTCGCGGAGGGCCGAGCTATCTCACCCCGAAGCTCACTTCGGAAGATCCCTGTCAGAGGCAAACACCCAGCCGACGAGCCCGACCAGCTCGTAGCCATAGGTCGAGATGACGTTGTCGCGCTCGACGTCTCCCAAGGCGAAGTAGTGGTTATGGGTATTCTCGGAGCCGGCGTTGTGAGTGCCTAGGCGCAAGTGGTATAGCGGCTTCATGTTGGGATGGGTCGAACGGGTGCCGATAAAGCCGATGATGCCGGCGTTCATGCCGGGTCTGCCGCGATCGTAGGGGCAGCGGAAATCAGTGCTCAGCCAGTGCGTGTGATAGTCGCGCCGCCAGTCGACGCAGCGGAACAGCTCGGTCATTCCCGGACCCGGATCGACCTTGAGGAGGAACTTGGAAGGACGGGGCGCCTCGTTGAGGCCGCTGGTCTGGCTTTCAAAAAGGTCGGTGGTGTAGAGATGCCGAGCCTGGTTTCCGAAGACCCCGCCGAACGCCTCGTGCACGGCGACGAAGTCGCCGATCGCGGAAGGGAACCGCTGCTCGTGAGCCGGCAGCGTTTTCGTCCCTCGGCAGGAAGAGTCGAGGCACCAGGAAAGATCGATCAGCCGGGCGGGATTCGGGTTGAAGACCCCCGACTCGAGCGCCACGATCTTGGTGAAGTCGCTCTTGCCGAGAAGCTTGCCATTCCGCTTCGTGCCGACGAAGAGCGTGTCGAGATCGCTACTCAATCCCTGCCAGTTCAAGAGCTGCTTGAACTCGACCGGATCACCGCTCGGGGTGAGCTTCAGGGGATTCCAGATCGGCTGGCCGTCCGGCCCCATCGTCCCGGCGGTGAAGACCATCACCTGCGTCTCGTTGGAGGTGGGCAGCCGTTTGACGTCCATGCGCAGCAGGTCGCCGACGTCTTCCGGTTTCGGCTCCTGGTGAGGAACGTCGAAGACCTGCACGGTCCGGACGCCCGAGACTGTGATCACGACCACGATCTGTACCATCTGGTTCCTGTAGGCGGTCACCTCGCGGTGTACCTCGATCGAGCTCGTGTCATCGTCGCTCAACGCGATGAGCCCGGCGCCACCCGCGTTCGCGACGAGAGGAAATTGCGGGTCCGTGGTGCTGCGCCGCGTGGTGGACGGCTGGGTTTCCCACGTATCGGTGGCGCGGTTGTCGGAAAAGGGCGGCTTGTTGAGCAACGCGCGCACGAAGGGGCCGCGAGTGTACAACCGGTCGCCGGGCTCGGTCAGCGCTGCGTCAGTGAACTTGCGCGTCCGCGGCGGCCCGAGCACCTCGGCGGCTTCGAAGACGGCCCGCGAGGAGTCGGTGGGCAGCAGCGGCGAGGGCGGCGTCAGCGTGTCGTCGGTGATGAAGAACCACGGATAATCGGTCTGCACCCCCTGGATTCCGTCTTTGATCCGCGCCTCCTGCTCGGGCTTCTTCTTGAAGGCGTCGTGGCTGCGTGCGAGCCCGTGACCGGATTCCAGGAAAGCTTTAACGTTGGGCACGCCCTCGCGATTTGAGGTTTCGACCTGCCAGATAATAGAGTTGTCGATGGCAGTCCTGTGTTGCGTGAGGAACGCGGCACGCTGGCCGGGATCGGGATCGTCCAGGTGGTCCCAGACGTTGGGACGGCCCAAAGCCAGGAGCGTAGCACCGTTGATCTCGACGCCGCTTTCATCCGGCCAGGATTGCGCCCGGCAGCGGGCTTGGAGCGGGGGGTTGACGAAAGCATCACAGTCGGGCTTTCCCTTGTCATCGCCAAGGACAGACCGCATGGGGAAAGCCGCCCGGGAGGCAACCCCGCCATCCAGCGTCGCGTATTCCAGCCAGTCCCAGTAGTTGTTGGCGAAGTTGCCGATGAGTCCCACGATGTAGCGCCCACGCAGCTCGTCGGTTGTCGGCCAGCCGCGTTCTTGCGCGCACTGCAGGAGCGTCACGCCGGGCGTACAGCGGCTCAGAAACTCGCGCGGCGTGAAGATCCGCGGCCCCAAGTGCTCCCAGAGTTGGCGGTCGAGATCCTCCATGTGATGGTCCGTCCCGAAAATCCGGCCTGTGAAAGCGAGGCTGACCTCCTTTGCCTCGAGAACCAGGAGGACCGGCTCGTGGTCGGGCAATAGATAGTCGAGGCGCTGAAGGATCTGGAGGCAATCGGTCAGATAGTGGCAGGTCGAATTTTCGTTCGCCCGGGCGGTATGGTAGACGGTGAATTCCCCGGGGTGCCCGCCTTCGAAGTGCAGATCCAGCTCGAGCGAGCGCACGTGCTCGTGCAGCAACTGGTCGATCAGCCGCTGCTGGACGCCGCTGGCGTCGTAGTCCGGATCCGTCGATGAGTGGAAAACGTCGACCCAGTACGAGTTGTGGGTCGCCTTGAAATGGATGTCGTTGTAGGGCGGATAGCGGATGGAGTCGTCGGAGATGCAAGGCAGGCTGTAGGACAGACCCAACAGAAACAACGCGGTAACGAATCGTTGACGTTTCATGCTCTCTCCTTTCGTCTGGAGAACCCCGGCGGGCTCCTGGTTCAAAAGGAGACCTGCCGCGGGCGGCGGCGTTATCTCACCGGCTGCAGGTGAGATAGCGCGCCCGCCGGCGACAGCTATTGAGCTCGTATTGCGACAACAAGTCGCTCGAGTGCTGCTCGATGCCACGGGTCCTTAGGAATCCGGGCCTGGGGGATTATTGGTCGGATTTCTTTTCCGAGGAAGACGACGGCCATCATATTTGCGCCGGCGGGCGTTACATCCAGCAGTGAAGCAGGGCTTCTCAGTTCTGGAATGATGAAGGAGGGGCGCGCTTCAGCGGGGGGAGCTGGGAACGCGAAGCGACCGGACGAGATCGCTGGCGATTGCGGCCTCGTCCGGCTTTGACAGGCCCCACCACCCGCGGCTCAGGAGACGATGAAGCTGGCCGTGCCGCTGTAGATCTTCACGTCATAGGTTTGCACCGGACCGGGGTGAAGCGGCAGGCCGGCGATGCTCATCTCGATCCGGGTGAAGACGACGGGCGCGCTGAGCTTCTCGGGCGTGCCGTTCTTCACCTGGACCTGCGGCAGCACGATGGTCAGCAGGCGCGTCTCGAGGTCGGGTTCCACCGCCAGCGTGACGGTCACCAGGGTGCCCAGCTCGGTTGGCTCGCGGCGGACTTCGTCGCCTCGGAAGGTCCGGCCGTCGTAGTTGACCTGCGGTTCGCCGGCGATGTCGGACGCCGTGTACGTGATCGTGCTCCTGCCGCGGCTCAGCTCGAAAAAGTTTGCTTCCTCCAGGTCAGGGATCGGGGCTTTGCGTACCGCTTGGGCTGATGTGGCCATCGTTCTCTCCTTAGGTCATCCAGGAACGCCATGTTCTGGATGTCATCGAATAGCTGTCGCCAGAGGCTTGGCTATCTCACCGAGGGGTGGCTGGCCATTACGGCTTCGAGATACGACTTTTCCAAGGTGCCGTTTGAAGTCAGCACCCGTCCGAGCGGCGATTCGTCGTCGACGGCGATGAGCGAGGCTGCGCCGACCTCCGTTTCGTTCTCGGAAAGCGGCTGGAAGTAGATCGAAACGATCGCGTAGCCGTCGCCCGTGACTCGCGGCAGGTCCTCGGCGACGACGAGCCCGCGAATCTGCTCCGCCGTGAGCCGTTCGCGGTGCGAATTGATCAACCCGCGCTCGCGGTTCACGACTGCCGGTTGCTCCTTGAAAGATGCCAGTGCCGCGCCGATGGCGTCCTCGTAGCTTGCCGCCAAAACACGGCGGTACTTCACGCCTTCCGGAATGACGCGCGGCGGACGCGGCGGAAGCTCGAAACCCGGGGTCGACGGCTGATCCGGCGGCTTTACAGGCGGCTTTACGTCCCAATAGGCGGCCGTGACCGGACCGATGCCGTGGAGGTCTCCTGGTCCTCCCGGCGAGCGGTACAGGCGGGCGGAGATGCCCCCGGCCGGCTTGCCGCCGAGAAGGAGCGTGACGTCGGCGACGACGTCGCGCGGCAGCTTGGGATCCTTCGGAGCCGCGAATTTCACCTGCGCCAGACGGATCTGGTTCGGCTCCAGGAGAAAGCCCTGTTCCGGGTCGCCGCCTCCCCGCAGCGACACGCTGGCGCCGAATCCTTCCGGCAGTTTCGAGATCTGAATTTGCGCGAGCCTCGTCCTCGGGTCCAGCCTTTTGTCCGGCCCCACGATCATGAAATCGAGCGGACCGCTCGCCGGCGAGGCGGCGTTCGCCACGTCTACGAAGTTATTTTGGGCGGCGTTGTTGCTCAGGTTGATGTCGCCGGCGAATTCGACCGTCACCTTGACGCAGAAGTGCTGGAACTCGCCGACCGGCGCCGGCCACCTGCCGCCGTTCGTATCGCCGAGGTTCGTCAGGTCCCAGCCGATCTTGGCGATTTGAGTGTCGCCAGCGCGGCCGGCCACAGGAAAGTTGAGGTGCACGGCGCCGGTCTCTTTGAGCAGCGAATCGTTGACGCCGGCAAACCACGGCGCGTAGCGAAAACGGACGACGACGTGGCTCGCCTTCGCATTGCCGAGGTTGCGGACGCGCGCCCGCAGGCGGTTGACGAGGCCCTTGCGCGCGTTGACGACGTTGCCGCTGGCGTTGACGACGAACACGTCGGGCGTCTGCCAGGCCGGGCCGATGCCCGTCACCGCGCCCCACGGCTGGATGAAGAGATCGGCGCCGGAGAGGTTGGCGGTCGTGTGGTAGTAGGCGTCGAGGTCGGGACGGCCCGGCGGGCTGCAGGGCTTCGATTCGGGGGGCGACGGAGTGGGCGGATTGCAGAGATTGCGCGAGTCGCCCCAGGTGAAGTGCAACCCCGCCGTGTCGCTGGTCGACCAGTTATACTCGCCCCAATATGGGTCATTAGGCTCGAGCACCGTCGGGAAGCCCGGGATCGGAACGAACGTCGCTGTGCCGAGCGGCGCATTCGCCCAGGTCAGCCCGCCGTCGGTAGAGAGAGCGCGAAACACGCGTGTCTTGGTGTTCACCGGATCGCCGTCGTCACAGGTTGTGTCGCCGCGGCGGTCGTAAAAAGTGACATAGATGTGGCCGTTCACCGGCGAGACGGTGATCGACGGCATCCAACTATCGTTCTTCGTCGGGTCTTGACCGAGGGCTGCGGCGAGCCCCGAAGTGATCGAGCGCGGCGCGGTCCAGGACGCGCCGCCGTTGGTCGAGCGTGTGAAGTAGATGTCGGCCTTATCACCTTTTTCACGCACGTCGGGATCGGCAGCAAAAACGACATAGACGTTGCCGCGCGTCGGGCTGCCGGCTCCGGTCGAATCGACGGCGATCTGCGCGAGGGGTACGATCTTTATGTCCCCATATGGAGACTCTAGGCTGCGCGGCAGCGCGAATTTCGCGATCGTCTGCACTGGCGGTGGATCGGATGGATCCGGATTGGCAAACGTGCAGCCGCCATCCTCCGACTTCACGATCTGAAGAATGGTTTCCCCCGCAGTCCAGATGACGTAGACATCGCCGTTCGGCGCCACGGCCGGCATGGAGCCGGTCGCGCTGATGTCGGAGGGCGAAACGAACTGCCAATCGGAGAAATTGAGCGCCCCCGGCGACTTCGTATGGGCCACGACGATGCGGTTCCTAGGGAGCCCGATTTCCGTCGCCGAGATATAGATCCGATCATTGAAGTTGCCGCCCGTGCGGTCGATCGCCATCAGCTCCTTGTCGAGATCGTGGAGGCTTCCGACCGGCTTGCGGATCACCGGAGGGTTGAATCCAAAAGGCGCCGTATTGCCCGTGCTGCGCGCGACCGCGATATTCTGCCTCCCGGTGTCGGCCAGTGCGACCGCGGCGAGGTAGAAGAACCCCTGTCCGTCAGCGATGACCGCGGGATCAGTGAGACATTGGCTGGAAGGAACCGTGAAATAGCCACCGCCGGTGAAGCTCGCCCCCCAATCCGTCGAGTACCGCCAGTGGACCTGACTCGTAAACATGGTGCCATCTTTGGCGAATTGGCGCGCGTCGTTCCAGGCCGCGAGGATGCCGTTGGCAGTGACGGCGTGATTGGTTTCGCTCTGCGCGGTGTTGTTGTCCTCTTTGCCGAAGCCGTTGGGCTCATTCATCGGCACATCTTGCGCCAGCGCGCTAGCGCCCAACGCCCCGAAGAGCGCGAAGCCGGCGAGAGGGCGAATTCTCATGTTTGCCTCCACGCGCCAAGGGGCGGCGCTGTTGTCGGCGGCTGACGCCTACACCCAATTACGGACCTGACTCGGCAATCCAGCAGAAGCCACCTCCACCAGTAATGCCTTGTTTGGTGCAGGTCAGCTTGAAGTGGTTCCCACCGAGATCCTCGCCCACGATCTGGATTTGCACAAAGGGGGAGCACAAGGTCTGCCCATACACCGTGTCTGTCGGTATCTGCGGAATGCAGACCATGGTCTTCCAGCAATTTCCGGCATGTGGTGGTGGCGGTGAGGGAGTGTGCGTGCACTGCACGTCGTTGATCTTGAGGTCTGAGATCACGAGGAGAAAGTCCAAGGTGTCGTCGATTCCTAAGTCGGCAACGGCCGATCCTTTAGAAGTGATCCTCCAAGGGTTCTTGCTGGGCCACTGCGTGTAGTCCAGGGATGCCATTTCGAGCTCCTTTCTGCGGGCCGACCGGCCCGCTGGTTTCCTTCTCTCTACTGTCGCGAGGCGACGAGACATCTCAGCGGTGAGGGGTGCTCAGCGCCAGTCGCCCTGCAGGACGAATCCGGCCCAGGAGTAGGGATCGCGGTACCGCGGTTCGCGGCGCAGCGACCGCTGGGCCTTGCGTAAGGCCGCCGCCGGCGGCAGATGGTCCCGCCACAGCGCCCGGTAAAAGCGGCTCATCAGCTCCGCCGTGGTGCGGTCTTGCACCTTCCACAGGCTCGCCACCACCCGTGGCACGCCGGCGTAGAGAAAGCCCCGCGTCAGCCCCATGATCCCCTCGCCGCGGACCTCCTTGCCGAGGGCCGTCCGGCAGCCGGAGAGCACCACGAGGTCGGCGCCGAGGTCGAGATCGTAGATGTCGGACAAGCCGAGGAAGCCCTCCCGCTGCCGGCGGGCGGCGTCGACGAGAGAGAGCACCAGGCCCGACAGCTCCGGGTTGCGGGAATCGGCGACCGCATGGGTGGCGAAGTGGATAAAGCGGTAGTCGCGAAGCCGTCCGGAAAGCACGGCCTCGCGGTTTGCCTCCAAGCCGATCGCGATCCACACCGGACCGGGGGCCAGGGTCGCGATCTCTTTCGCCTCGCGCTGTGTGGCCGGCAGGCGCTCGAGGTCCGAGAGAGGAGCGCCCTCCGGTGCGCCCCGTTCGGTTTTCGAGCGCCCTGCCGACGGCCGGCGGGCGCCTGCCGGACGGGCTACACGCGGATCGTCCGGCTTGAACACCGGATCCGCGATCACCGCCGCCAACTGCGAAGCCGGGGCGCGCCCGTCCAGCCGTTGCCGCTGCTGGGCCAGAGTCGTGGCCGACGGCAGGTACTCGATCTCGAGCTGCTCGACGAGAGGCTTGCCGGAACCTGGAACGGGCAGCGCGCCGAAAGGGAGTACCTGGAGCGCCGCGTCGGGCACCACGACGAGGCGACGGCAATGCGCCACGTCGGACCACACCGGGCCGAGCAGGATTTGGCTCAGCTTTTCCGCCGCCTTCGTGCGCCGGCGCGTCCCGGCTTCGAGCGTGCTCAGCTCCTCGTAAAGCTGGCGCGCCGGCGCCTCGATGTCCCGTTGGGCAGGAAGGACGAAACTGCGGAAGGAACCGGCTCCGACCTCCCACAGATAGCTGCGATCCTCGCCAAGCGAGTACTCCAGGAGGAGGGTGTCGGCATCGAGCAGCTTGGCGATTTCCTCCACGCCGAGCTTGGGTGGATTGGAGACGGCGGCGTAGAGTGGATCGAGCCGGCGAAAATCAGCCTCCACACCGTCGAGCTCGGCCCGTAGCGCTTCGGTCTCGCGGCCCAAGGCTTCGGCCTTCGCACCGGTCTGCTGCAGTTGTTGATAGGCCATGGAGCTCAGACGGCGGCGCAGGGCCTGCCGCCGCTGGAGCAGCTCAGCGGGCACTGCACCCCCAGGGCGGCCAATCCTCCCGGACTGCAAGATGTCAAGCAGGCTGCGGGCTCGCGCCTGCTCGCTGACTTCGAAGGCCGCCCGGTCGTGACCTCCCTTCGGCTCGGCGGCATACCGGTCCATGAGCAGATCGATCACGAGCGCGTAGGCGCGCCGCTGCGTCGCCATGAAGGCCGCCCGCAAGTCGGGACTGACGAAGCCGGTGCGTAATTCTTCCACCGCGGCCACGGCTTCGTCGGCGTGGGCGCGCGCTTCGACGAGCTGGCCGAGGGACCGCTCCGTCGCAGCCAGCGTCCGGAGCGCCTCGGCCTCGCCGGCGCGGTCGTGCAGCGTCCGATGCAGGGCCAGGGCTGTCTGCAATACCGGCAGGGCCTCCTGCGGTTGACCCGCCAAGTGGAGCGCACGCCCTCGCAGGTCGAGGAACTGCACCTCGTTTCTGCGGTTCCCGGTGGTGTGGAAATAGTCCAGCGCCGGAGCCAGTTCGCGCAGCGCGGCGGCGGCATCCCGCCTCTCGAGCTGGACCTCACCAAGGCGAAGCCGGCTGACGGCCTCCAGTTGGCGATCTCCCAGGGATCCGGCCCGATCCAGCGCTTGCCGGTGATAAGCGAGCGCTTTCTCCGCATCGCCGAGCGCTCGCCAGACCGAGCCGAGGCTGTTCAGGGTATTGACCTCGCCGCGCCGGTCTCCGGTCTCCCGGCGCAGCTTCAGGGATGCCTCCAGAAAAGAGCGCGCGCGCTGCGGTTCTCCCAGGCTGTTGTAGGCAGAGCCGATGTTCCTGAGCAGCGCGCCCTCCTGCAGGCGGTCGCCGAGCCTCGGCAGGATCTCCCGCACCTGGCCATAGACGCGCAGCGCTTCCTGCCACTCGCCGAGGGTGAGGTGGACCACCGCGATGTTGTTGAGGGTCTGGGCTTCGAAGCGCGGGTCCGCGATCGTTCGGCACAGGGGCAGAGCCTGCTCGTAGTGCTTCAGCGCGGCGTCGGGCTCTCCCTGCAGGTCATAGACGCCGCCGATGGAATTAAGCAGCCGCGCTTCTTGACTCTTGTCGCCAAGCTCGCGAAAGAGCGCACGGGTCTCTTCGTAGCAGGAGAGCGCCGCCGGCAAAGCTCCATTGATGTGGTCGACGGAGCAGAGATTGCTGCGGGTCAGTCCTTCGTCGAAGCGCTCTCCAAGGCGCTGCCACAGGGCAAGCGCGCTCTGCAGGGCTTCGCGGGCCGCTTTGGTTTCCCCCGTGTACAAACGGGTCAGCCCGAGCTCGTTCAGGGTGGCGGCCTCGCGATGCGGATCGGCGAGCTCCCGCCAGAGCGCCAGCGCTCGGGAGTAGTCCTCAGCCGCCGGCCGCAGCTCGCGCTCCTCAGCCTCCACCATGGCGATGGCGTCCAGGGAATCGGCTTGCCAACGACGCTCGCCGAGCGCACGCCATGCCGCCAGCGCCTCGCGGTAGGTGGCCATGGCGCGGTGCCGCGCCTCGGGAGTCTGCTCGGCAGCCTCTTGGCCCGCGCGGCTCATCAGCGACAGGGCCGCGCGGCGGCTCTCCGCAGAGGCTTGCAATTCCTCCACTTGGATCGTGTAGCGCCCGGATCCCACGGACGGCTCGCGCGGGCGGACCTCGATCCGACGCTCGCCCGCGCTCTCCAACAGCAGGACCTCGGGCCCCCAATGAAGTAGGCCAGAGTCGGTCAGAAACCGGGCCGCCGACTCCTGCCTCTCGACCACCAGATTGATGCCTTTCTGCTCGACCGTGATGAGGAGCGGAGTATCCGCCACCTGGACGCGATAGACGTGCTTCTCTCCACCCGCGATCGTCCGTTCGCGGGCCTGGCCGGGAAGCAGGGTTTCGCCGTCCTCCTGCACCCCGCCAAGGACAGCGGGCGCTGCCAGAGACAGAACCACGAGCAGGAGGATGACCGAAAGGCGGCGCCTCACGGTGGACCTCCCTGCCGAAGCGGGAGCCAGTTTGGGAGCATTCTCTAACAATTATAAGCCATCCCTTACTTCTTAAGCGAGCGAATGATAGGAATGAACGGATATGGCTTCGAGCCAATAAAAAGCTCCCCGGCGGTGGCGCACCGCCGGGGAGTGGGGAGACGCCTGCAAGGGCGTCCGGGTTGGGATGCAAGTCAACTTGAGCTGCCACTGGGCCGCGCTGCTCCTGAGCCGGTCAGGGCAGCGGTTCCACAATGACTTTCTCTACCGAGAACCTCGGCTCGCCGTTCTTCAGCTTCGCCACCTGGTTCGTCTCGGCACGAGCCGAAGTGCCCGTCGCCTCGGCGTGGATGGAGATGGCCCGTAGCTCCTGCCCCGGCTCCGGCGCCACAACGAGCTGAATCAGGTCGGGCAGAGGGGCGCCGGGCGCGGTATTGATGAGCGTCACCTTGAGCATCGAGCTGCCCAGCACCGGAGCACCGTTCAGCACGCAGTCGCCCCCCGCGTCTTCCCAGCGGACGCCGAAGACCACCGGGTCAAGCGCGATGTCGCTCTTCGCCACAAAGGTCATCGCATCCAGGGTGAAGAGCTCTACCGTCACTTCGGCCCGACCGTCGGGGAGAAGCTTCTCCTTGATGCGGCCGCTGAACGTGGTGCCTGCCACGCCGTTGCAGGTCTCATCCGCCAGGCCCGCGTAATCGATCGACAGATTGAGCTCGGAATCCGGGTCCGTCCACGAGAAGAAGTTCGGCACCGGCGGCAAGAACAGGAAGCCGAAATCGAACGTTCCCTGGGTCTCGATCCATAGCTGTCGCCAACGGGTCTGCTATCTCACCTGGATTCGCAGCGGCTCAAGGTAAAGCCGCGAACATCGGTCCGCGCCGGTGCTTTCGACTGGCTCGCACGGGTGCTGTAGACGAGTCCTTGGCCGACCACCGGCGATCGGCAGCTCGTCAGTTACGGAGAGATGTCAGGCCGCGGGCTCAACCGTGAACTGCTCCCAAGCCGAGGTGGCATCCAACTTCGATGCCACAACCTCTAGAGAGACGGTGGACGCGTGCTCCCGGGTGATAAACGACTTGAGCCGCTCAGAGGACCACATGTAGACATCAGGAACGACGTGAGGGTCGTGCCACTCGCGTTCGAAGCATACAAAAACGAGAAAGTGGTGCTGTCGTGCGCTGAATGGTTCGACAGACCACTGCGTTGTGCCGACGAGAGTCTTCACATCAATTGTGAACGCTTCGCCCGATTTCCGCACGGCTGCGATGTCTACGTTGTCAGGTTGCGCGTACGTGAGATTTGCTTCGGCGCCGAGTCTATGGAGAACTGACAGCACGTAGAATTTCGCCGCCAGCTCAAGATGCTTCGTTCGTCCAAACCAAGCTGGACGCGGTGAGCGGCTCGGTGGCACCCTGATGGGAGATTCCCACGCCTGGGGATTCTCAGCATCGGCGATCAGTTGGCGCTCGATTTTCTCTTCAGAGATTTTCTTGCTGGAGCTCATACGTCCCATCCAGTGACAACTCGTATCAAGCCCTTGCGTTTTTCGTAGACGATCAGCTTCAGCGTCCGCCCGCCATCTGTTTGGCCGATGAGTTGGTAGCCGCCCTTATGGCGCTTGTTGCGTCGCACCTCAAAACCATTCCAGATTACTTCAACCGCTTCGTCGATCGTGACGCCATGTCCGGCGAGCTCGTCTTCAGCGAACTCGTACTCGAACCGCGTAGGGTCGAATCCCTGCCAGTAGACCACACCTGCTATTCTAGCTTATCGTGTCTCCGGCCTCCCATTTAGTCATAGTAGGCCACCCCAGAACCTGCGTCAATCTTCAGCGCCGGAGGACGTTCCTTGCTGCCCCTCTGGCTGTGGCCGCTTTGCTCGCCAGCGGCTGCCGGAATCCTGCCCCTGTCACTTCGCCTCCGGCGCCGAGCGGCTCTGGAACCGCCGCGACAGCGCTTCGCCGCACTCAGCCTGAAGATGCGGGCTTTCGCTCAGGAGCCCTGGAGGAAGTAGACCGCCTCCTAGAGAGCTTCCGCGAGCGCCGCGCCTTTCCGGGCGGCGTTCTTGCGGTTGGCCATCACGGGGCCCTGGTTCACCTACACCCATTCAGCCGTCTCACCTATGACGCGGACGCGCCGGCAGTGACCGCGGACACGCTTTACGACCTCGCCAGCCTCACCAAGGTTGTGGCCACCACGACGATGGCAATGATCCTCGTGGACGAAGGGCGGCTTGATCTCGATGCGCCGGTGCAGAAGTTCCTGCCGGGATTTCAAGGACCAGGAAAAGAGGCGGTCACGGTGCGCCATCTGCTCACGCACTCG
>Ga0075424_100002669_pt1 | contig 16400 bp, 16 predicted proteins | sample SoiMethybrSBSTD3_FD_75301 | JGI IMG/M metagenome (GOLD analysis project Ga0075424, IMG submission 75301) | Bulk soil microbial communities from a Populus tree surrounding site in Tennessee, USA - Soil MetaG P. TD hybrid SBSTD3 | ecosystem: Environmental > Terrestrial > Soil > Tree plantation...
CCCCGGATGAGCGCGTCGTCGCCGATCTTGCCCGTGACCTCTGCCAACGTGAGGGCATAAAGGCGATGATTACGGGGGCCGTTTCTGCCTTAGGAAGCCACTATGTGATTACGTTTGACGCCATCAATTGTCACAATGGGGACTCCCTAGCAAAGCAACAAGTAGAAGCGGCGAACAAGGAAGAAGTACTAAAGAGGCTGGGGGAGGCGGCGAAGAGGGTTCGCAGCGATCTCGGCGAAACCCTCAGTTCCATCCAAACATTCGACGCCCCCGTGGAAGCGGCGACTACTTCCTCGCTTGAAGCATTGAAAGCGTTTGCCCTTGGCGAAGCAGCAAAGGCCCGAGGAGCAGAACTCGATTCGATTGCATTCTATGAGCGAGCTATTGCGCTCGATCCGAATTTTGCCTTGGCCTATGGACGGCTTGGTGCCATTTACTACAATCTTTCCGAAGAAGAACGCTCGCAGCAGTATCTAACCGAAGCCTTTGCGCGACGCGACCGAGTCAGCGAGCGGGAAAAGTTATACATTGCCGGGCTGTACTATTCGATTGTCCCTCAGCAAGTCGAAGAAGAGGTGAAGACGCTCCAGCTCTGGAGCCAGACCTATACACGCGACTGGTATCCACACAGTAACTTGGCGAGCGATTTCAATGACCTCGGCAAGTTCGAACAGGCGGTGGCTGAAGGCCAAGAAGCCTTACGTCTGAACTCAAAGCACTTTCTTCCGTACCAGAATCTAGCTTGGGCGTACATGGGGCTGAACCGCTTTGAAGAAGCGAAAACTATTTTCGAAAAAGGACTGGCCCAAGGATTTGATAGCGGTAGTGCACACAGCGGCCTGTACACAATCGGGTTCATTCGGGGCGACCTAGCCGCAATGCAGCGGCAGGCCGAATGGGGAAAGGGCAGGGCGGCTGAACATTTTTCGTTTCTAGACCAAGCATTAGCGGCCGCAAGCGAAGGTCAACTCGGAAAGGCACAGGGTCTCCTACATGCCGGAGTTGATAGTGCATTGCGTGGGCATTTTCAGGAGGGTGCTGCGCTTCTTACTGCAGTAGAAGGTTCGATAGCAGCCGATTGCGGGCTTAATGACCTTGCATTGGAACGGGCAAAGGCTGCCTTCCGATTAGCGCATGGAACAACAGTAAAGGGACTTCTGGCGGAGACGGTTGCGGACGCGGGCGATGCTAATCACTCCGAACAAATAGCGAACGACCTCACCAAGAAGTACCCATTGGCTACGTGGGTTAATAAATTATGGGTGCCCGTTAGTCGAGCGGCAGTTGAGATGCACAGCAATCATCCCGAACGAGTTCTGGAGTTGCTCCGCGTAACCGAGCCGCACGAATTAGGCGGTATGGCCCATGTCCGCCCACCATATCGGCGCGGTCTCGCCTACCTAGAACTTCGAAAAGGAGCGGAGGCTGCCGCAGAGTTTCAGAAGATCGTAGACCATCAGGGTGTGGCTCCTTTGGACATAACTCACTCGCTCGCACATTTGGGGCTTGCCCGTGCATACGCGCTCACTGGAGAGTCGGCTAAAAGTCGCAACGCGTATCAGGATTTTCTCGCGCTCTGGAAAGGCGCCGACCCCGACATCCCCATCCTGAAGCAAGCTAAGGCGGAATACGCGAAGCTGCAGTAGAAGACGCAAAACGCATTCCGAAAGCTAGCAGTTGTCGCCGCGAATACTGGCCCATTTTCGCGATTGCGCTGCGTTGGCGATCGCGATATAGATCGATCGTTCAATGAGCGCAATGCCCAGCGCTCCTCCACAAACAAATTCCATGGCCCGCACCTGCACAATCTGCACGCATCATCGGCGCGACACCATGGACAAGGCTTTGCTGCGCGGCGAGCAACTCAAGACCGTCGCACGACGATATGACGTGTCCGACGACGCGCTTGGCCTGTCATTCGCCAGAACTCTACACGTGTCCCAGCACAAGCGAATCGCACCAATAACAGTTCGGTTGATCCCGCGATTGCTCTCCGGAGAATTGAAGAAGAAGGCCGGTCAGACAGCGACCAACACTACACCGCGAGTCACCGCCATCGCGTGCGCAAATTGTGGCAAATCAGAAGCGGCCAAATGAGTGGCAACCCCGCCAAGGCGGAGTACGCGAAACTGCAGTAAGTACGCAAAACACATCACGAAAGCTAGCAGTTGTCACGGCGAATACTGCGCCCAATTTCGCGGTCGCGCTGCATTGGCGATCGCGCTATAGATCGATCGTTCAATGAGCGCAACGCCCAGCGCTCCTCACAAACAAAATTCCATGGCCCGCACCTGCACAATATGCACGCACCATCGGCGCGACACGATGGACAAGGCCTTGCTGCGCGGCGAGCAACTCAAGACCGTCGCACGACGATATTCCGTGTCCGACGACGCGCTTGGCCGCCATCGCAAGCACATGCAATTGGTTATTGCCAAGGCTGCATCGCAAGCCGAGCAGAAGGACTTGGCTTATGGCTCTGCCTTGTTGGCGGAGATCGGGCGCATCCGAGTAGACGCGGAGCGCCTACAGATTGAGTCTGAACGACGCCGGGATGTGAGGTCGGCGCTTAGAGCCATTCATGAACGCTTAGCAGTGGTCGAGCTTGAGGCCAAGCTCAGCGGGGGGCGCGTCAGAGCGCAGGAACTACCAGAGCATTTCCTGGCGCTTCGTGCCAATACCTAACTAGTGTTCAATTGTGACCAGACAATTACCGCCAACCTTGTGGTAACAACATGACTGTGGCTAAGCGACAGTGCCTGCAATGCGCCGGTGAGTTGGTGATGGCGTTCCATCCCAGCGAAAATGGCCGGCTCCGCCTCGGAGCGGGAAGCCTGGTGAGACAAAACCCGAAGTGGAGATGCAGCACCTGTGGACAGACCTTTACTGCGGAGCAACTTCGGGCAGACAAACGAGCGAACTCGAAAGTGGTCGAGCAAACATAACAGCAAGGCCTTCTCACCCCCGATTCTTACTTCTGAGCAATATTGAACAGAATTGGCTATAGCTTTCGCTTATACAAAGAAGCATGGCTGCGATCAGTACTTTGCTGTGTATACACCGCGATCCAGCCCAATTGAACCTACTAAAGGAGATGGGATACGGGCTGATAACCACAACCACTGGAAGCGATGGTTTGCGGCTCTTGATGTCGCAATCAGTGGATGCAATCGTTCTCGAGTACCACTTGGGCCTTTTGGATGGCGCCGTTGTGGCCGATGAAATCAAGCAGGTCAGACCGCAGCTTCCCATCGTCATGCTTGTTGACTCCGTGGAATTGTCCCAGCATGCTTTAAAATCAGTGGACGTACTTATAGCCAAGTCAGACGGGCCGCACTCCTTGTTGGCGACCATCCAGGCCATACTCCAAACAAGACAATCGCAGGAATGCGGCCAGGCCCGGGCAGCATTGTCCACGCCGTCAGCCGGAGTGAACATGCCTAACTCTTCAAAACGCCAGATTCTTGTGGTCGATGATGACCCATACGTCCGCGAGACACTTGCCCTGCTGCTGATCTCGGCCGGATACGACGTCTCTACTGCAGGGGATGGCTTTGGCGCGCTTTTGCAGTTGAGAAAGATGCTGCCCGACGTAATAGTTTCCGATCTTGATATGCCTAATATGTCAGGTTTTGAGCTGCTCTCTGTGGTTCGCCGCCGTTTTCCGCGGATTTTGACCCTAGCGATGAGCGGCGGCCACCCAGACGATGAGGTGCCCCCTGACGTGATTGCGGACGGCTTTTACGCCAAAGTTGGGCAGCCCACGAACCTCTTTAGAAGTCTCAAACAGCTCATTAATTCTGCTCCGGCCCCAGGCAGCGCCCACCAGCGGGAGCTCGCTCCAGCTTGGGTCCCGCGCAATGGAAATGACTCGCATGGAATGCCCTATGTAATGCTGACATGTACGGAGTGCCTGCGCGTATTTCCACTAACAGTGGTCGAAGAAAATACTGGACATGTTCTTGAAGTACCATGCCTCTTCTGTCCGACCACGAGCAAGTACATTATTCAACCGTCCACTCGGGGTGCGCACCCGCTTGCCGCGTAGATGCCGTTTCTACCTCTAAGCTGGCTTGAACGACTTGCCGCACTCCAGGCAACAAGCTTCGTAGCGCGACGTGATGAGCCCGCAAGACGGGCACACCCGCAATGAGGCAAAGTCTCCGTCGTGTGGCTCCATTCCAAACAACTTTCTCAACGAAGCGGCCAGCAAGGCACGCACACTACGAAGACGGGCAAGAAACGAATTAAGGGCAGGGTCCATGATGCAATTCCACGTTTCCCTATCGCCGCCCTACCCGGAAGCGGCAAATGATCCTGAAAGAGGTGTAGAGCGATAACGCGTGAACATCTGCAGACCACCACTTCACGAACGTGACAAAGTTCACGATTACACGTTGATTCTGGCAATTCTGTGCAACATTGCTCACTTTTCTGAAAGGAACCGAGACGCCATGAGTCGTAATTCCGAGCGGGTGACAGCTCTCGTCAAAGAGCTGTTAGCTCTAAACAGGGCGGAAAGTGCTCGCACATTGGAGTCCCGTACCCCGATACAGCTAGAAGGTCGGAAGTCCAAACGAAAACGAATCAGGCAAGAGCTCGTACGAGTTCTTGGTCTTCATGATCGAACAAAGGCCTGATGCCGACAAAGGCGTGACCTGCTCCACTCAGGAAGGGCTTAGAGGTGGCACAGGTCGGCTTTCCGAAATTAAGGGGCGTAATTAGGTTACAAAATTGGAAATGGTGATACCCTATGCCGGCATCGTTCAACTTGCATTTTCGCGCTTTCTTCTGAAGATCAACAAAACTCGGTCTTCCATTGCCGGACACGTCGAAAAGGCATTTCGCCTAGCTATGAACGACATTAACAAGCCAACTGATGTCGAAAAGAGAACAGGACTAGCTCACGAACAACGAGGTGGATAACTCGATTCCAGACGACACGCAGTCCCCGCGGGACACAGAGGATTTGCTTGCCACCCTTCGCACGTGGGGTCTCGATGTTGATGCCGATCCCCGGGAGCCTCGATCGACTCTGGAAGAAAAGAGGACCGAAGCGGAGGATGTCGACCTCGACCTGAACCCAACGTTTGCTGAGGCGGTCAGCGATCCAGTGCGACTCTACCTGCGGCACATGTCTGCTTCCCCTCTTCTTACCCGTGAAGGGGAAGTGGACATTGCCAAACGAATCGAGCGCGGACAGCTACGCACCCTGAAGAGCCTCTCCCGCTCACCCCTTGTGATCCGCCAAGTTCTAGCCATGGGCGAGGACTTGAAGCGTGGCCTCCGCTCGATTAAGGAAATTGTCGTCTTCGGCGAGGAAGAGATTACCGAGGAGATGCTGGAGAAACGTACCCAGGACATCACCCGACGCATCGATGAACTGCGGAACCATTACAAAACAGCCTGCCGGCTGGCAGCACGGCAATCGGCTCTCCCGCCAAAAAAGAACGCACGCGAATACCGACGCTGCCGGTGTCAGCTGGCCCGCGAGATGGTTCGGATTTCGCTCATCATCCGCAACCTCGGTCTTAACAACTCGGCGCGCAAGGCCTTCGCGGAGCGGGTAAATAAAACCGCGGACATCATGCACTCACTTGACCGCCAGCTGAGTAATCTGGAAAAGAAGATTGCCAGCACGCGTAACGAGGAACTCAAGACAAATTATCGAACCACACAGCGCCAGCGTCGCGCCGACATGAAAAGGCTGGAGGGCGATGCCGGGGTGACGTTCGTGGAACTGCATCGTACGCGGGGCAGAATTATCCAAGGCGAAATGCGGGCGGAGCAGGCGAAACACGAGCTTATTGAAGCCAACCTGCGTCTTGTCGTTTCCATCGCCAAAAAGTATAACAACCGCGGGCTTCAGTTCCTCGATCTGATTCAAGAGGGCAACGTCGGCCTGATGAAGGCAGTGGATAAATTCGAGTACCGCCGCGGCTATAAGTTTTCCACCTATGCCACGTGGTGGATTCGCCAGGCCATCAGCCGAGCCATTGCCGATCAGGCGCGCACCATTCGCCTCCCAGTCCACATGAACGAAGTCGTCAACAAGCTGATTCGTACGTCACGGCAACTGGTCCAAACCCTGGGCCGCGAACCCACATCGGCAGAGATTGCCAAACAGATGGACATCCCCGAGGTCATGGTACGCAAGGTGCGCAAGATGATGCGGACGCCGATCTCTCTGGAGACCCCGATTGGCGAGGAGGGAGATTCTCGTCTTGGCGACCTCATTGAAGACCGCGCCGGAGTCTCGCCCGCCGAGGCGGTCGTCAACGTGAACCTCAAGGAACGAACCGATTACGTGCTCCGCACTCTCAGTCCTCGGGAAGAGAAGATTATCAAGATGCGTTTTGGTCTGGAGGACGGCTCGGAGCACACGCTGGAGGAGGTTGGCCGATCATTCGACGTGACCCGAGAGCGCATTCGCCAGATCGAAGCCAAGGCCCTGCGCAAGCTACGACACCCGTCGCGTTCCCGCAAGCTAAGGTTACTTCTCGACGTGCACCAATGACGCCGGGTCTTGTGCATCAAATCCGGCTCGTGGGTGGTTCAGGTCTCCCGGTCATCACTCAAGTCTCTCCAGGAGACCGGGGGCGCTAGACCGAACTGGCTGCACGCAGGTCCGGTAACTCAAATTCTCTTCCACAATCAAAGCAGACCCGATACGTGCGGTGCTTGATCGTGAACACACGACTCATGTGACGGTGGCGGCATCCGAAGGTAAATTGGAATATCCAAAGCAGCGGGTTCATCGGTCCTGATCTCGCCTTCGTTCAAGACTTCCATTGGCGTCTAGCCAAGTTAGGAGAGAACGAACGCTGCCCCTAGCCAGGGCAATCGAGCAATCAGCAGCTCCGTAGTAGAGGTTGATGGTGTCACCATCCATATCCATGGTGTAGCCGCAAGGAAACACCACATCCTTGACATCGCCGCTACGTTCATACTCGGTCTCTGGTCCAAAGATCCACGAGTCGCCGCGCAGCAGGCACTTTTCCGGATTTTGCAGGTCAAAGAGGGCCAAGCCCAATCGATATAGGCAGCCCGAAGGAGTGTGGCGTACCCCGTGGTACAGCACCAGCCACCCCCGGGAAGTCTCGATTGGCGGTGGTGACAAACCAATCTTGTTTGCATCCCACCAGGCGCCACGGCGTGCTTCCAGCACGAGCCGATGTCTGCCCCAATGGCGCAGGTCAGGGGAGTACGAAATCCACATGTGTGACCCGAGTGGTGTCATCGGGCGGTGGATGAGCGCCCAGTAGCCCTCAATTCTCCGAGGCAAAAGTGCGGAGTCTTTGTCATCGGGTGGCATGATGACGCCATAGCGCTCGAAGCTGCGAAAATCCTTGGTCAGAGCTAGAGACACTCCGGGGCCACCGCGCGAGTAGGACGTGTAAGTGACGACATACTGTTGCAGTTCGGGCACGAAAGTGATACGAGGATCCTCGATGCCCCAGAGCTCCTCTGGATAGTCCTTCGGACTCGGCATCAGTGTCGGTTCGCTATCAATTTGCCAGCCATCCACGCCGTTTCGAGAGCGGGCAGCGCAAAGATGGGATAGGCCACGTCGGTCTTCCACCCGGCAGAGCAGCAGTGTTGAGCCGTCTGCAAGCAGTGTCGCACCTGCATTAAAGACACTATTAGTGGAGTATGGCCAATCCTTGCCCGTTAGGATCGGGTTCGCAGGATGGCGAAGGAGCAGAGGCTCGTAACGTACCGTTGAGGCAACGCTCATGGACATTTCACCAAAAAGGAGGGAACAACTTCAAAGTACATGTGCAGTGACCTCATGGCGATTGCTGAACAGGTCATGGTTTGATGGTGCACAATCGACTTCTCCCAGCAAGCGCATTTCGACCTGCGCCATCAGGAGTGCCAGGGTCGACTCCGCTCCCTGGTTTTCATTCACGCGTTCAGGGTGCAGACCGTCTCGACAACCACCGGTGGTGGGGTCGTACAGGGCAATTTGCAAATCATTCTCTCCCAAGAACCAGTTGAAGGCGGACCAGGCCTCCTTGCGCCAACGATCATCTCCGGTTGCACGAAAGGCTTCGAGACACGCGGAAACGGCGCCCCCCGCTTCAACAGGTTGTTGATCGAAACGTGCCCTCTCGCTGCCCTTGCGATAAAAACCTTGTGAACCGATGGGCACGAAATGATTCTTCCTAGCACAACGCTGTACTTCGGTGAGCCAATCCAGTGCTCCAAGACCGAGTGACACCATCTTGCTATCCAAGCTGCGACGGCCGGCAATCAACACAGCTTGCGGTAACCTGGCGTTTGAGTAAGCCAGAACATCTTCAAACCAGGTCCACTCCGGCGACTGGTTTGCGCGGTAGATGTCGACAAGCCGGCTTGCCAGGATCGAGCTCATTTTGCCAGCATCCCTGTCGCCAGGAAAACAATTGAGGTACTCCTGAATCCCCAGCAATGCAAAAGCCCAGGCGCGCGGGCTGGTAAAAGCAACCACGGCCGAAATGGCGTTCTCGAAAAGACGGCCCGCGGCACCTCTGAGCGCTTGATCTTTAGAGCGTCCCAGAACAGTGCCGAGTGCCCACAGCGCACGCCCATGGCAATCCTCGGCCCCCTCCGCATCGCTCCACGTGCGCGCATAACTCAGGAGATTTCTGAACCTCCCGTTTGCCGGATTCAGTGCGTGTCCCAAGAAGGCCAAATACCGCGAGGCAAGATTGTTGGTTGCTAGCGGCTCCGCTTGTCCAAGTTGCTCGAGCAGGATGGTTAGAACGAGAGCACGGGCGTTATCGTCGGTGGTGTACCCCTCGGCGTAATTGGGAACTGCAAAGGTCGCATGCTGGAGCATGCCAGTGTCATCAGTCAACCGATGCAAATGATCGAGGTTTAGCGCTGGCAGCTTGTTAAAGCATTTGGCGAGAGTTTCGTCCGCGAACATTACGCGTGGCTCCCGCATACGGTTACTGCGAGCCTGTTCAAAACTCGCCATGTAACCCTGGGCCACTCTCTTCCATATCATCTCCCGCGCGTATAGGTAAGCGCGTTTACGCATGGAGTGGCGTACCGCAGGAGTGTCCAGAAGTTCAATTGTCTTTCGGGCGATGGCGTCCGGACTCTGGAAAGGAACCAAAGCGCCGCGGCGGTCGTCCAACAACTCGATCGCATGCCAGTACGGAGTCGAGATAATCGCCTTGCCTGCACCTAACGCATAGGCAAGCGTCCCGGAAACAACCTGTGCCTCATGGCGGTAAGGAGTGACATAAATGTCCGCCGCTCCAATGAATTCAAGCATTTCTTCGGGACTAACGAAGCGGTTGTGGAAGATCACCTTAGACTCCACCCCGACTTTCTTTGCCAAAGCCTGCAAGTCCGCGCGATAGTGATCGCCTTCCCGACGGAGAATGTGAGGATGGGTAGCTCCTGCGACCATGTAGACAACATTCTTGTGCTTCGACAAGATGTGCGGAAGTGCCTGAATAACATTTTCAATTCCCTTATTCGGCGAGAGCAAGCCGAAGGTGAGGAGTACCGCTTTTCCTTCCACATTAAAGCGCTCTTTGTAGAAATTGGGATCCAAGAATGGCAAGTCGGGAACGCCATGAGGAACCATGTCGATCTTGCTGCCAGGAACTTTGAATACTTCTTGCAGGAACTGGGAAGACAGCTCGCTCATGACGATGAGACGGTCCGATAGCGATGCGATCTCCTCCATTACCCGACGTTGGTCACGAGTCGGTTCGCGAAGAACGGTATGCAGGGTAGTTATGGCTGGCATCTTGAGGCGCCGAAGGAGAGCCAAGATGTGACTGCCCGCCGGACCGCCGAAAATTCCATACTCGTGCTGCAGGCATACCAAATCGAAATTAGTGAAATTCAGAAAGTCAGCGGCTTGCTCGTAAGATGACAGATCGTCCTGGGCAAGCGTAAGCCTTACCCGTGCCGGATAGGCATACCCGGATTCCGTGTCGTTGACCGCCACAGCGAATAACCGTGCTGCACCCCACTCAGTGGAAATCGCCTCGCACAGGTCGGTGGTAAAAGTGGCAATGCCGCACTGCCGCGGAAGATAGTTGCCAACCACGGCGATACGGCTCGGGAGTCCCGCACCCGATTGCAGCAGAACGGGCGCCGACGGCAGATGACGGGATGCCATGGGGCGCTTTCTAACGTCGAGTATTCCAGTCGAACCCAGTGTTTCTATTACTGACATGTGCCTACTTGCTCGGAATTAGTGTGAAGAAGGTCGATTTCAGAATGAGCATCCGCTCATCAGAATTGAAGGAGGAGCGGGCGGTGAAGCTACACGCTACTCATTTTGCCGCAGACTTACTCGCGGATAGCAGTCCCCGATTTCTAGTATCGGCTTGTTGGGAGAGGAGGACTGATCAAAATTGACCAGATTGCAGGTGGACAGTGGTCTCTACCTTCCTCTAGCTGTACCCGCAGAAGAGTCGCTTCGCCCTGGTTTTCGGGGAAGACAGTACTGGCTCAATTCTCGGCAACCCCGCCGCCTTGCCGCTAAATGCCCGCGCGCTGGATTGCATTGACAATCGCAGCGGATGAGACTAGGGTCGAAAGTAGAGCGAATGTCACCTGTCTCTCGTTCAGGTTCCCTGAGCTAAGTCAGCCTATCTGAAGTTTTCTCTCTTAGATCACCCATCAACTCGGGGAGGTTGACCATGTTTGCTCGTAACGTCGCTATTCATTTGAAGCCCAATACACTCGGCGAGTTCACCCGGATTTTCGACAACGAAGTGCTTGCCATTCTGCGGAAGCAGACTGGTTTCCAGGATGAAATCACCTTTTCCACCACACCGACCGGCATGGATGTGATCGCCATCAGCCTGTGGGATACCAAAGAGCACGCAGAAGCATACAACTCGGCGGGATATCCCGAGGTGCTCAAGAGCCTACGTAAGGTGCTGGATGGGGATCCCAGAGTGCGGGTCTCAAACGTAATCAACTCGACTCTTCACACGACTACGCGCGTCGGAGCGTGAGTCGTTCGTCGATTCGTTCGGGGCGGCTACACGGGCCGCCTCACTTTCCACCTCAGATCAGAATCCGGGGAGAATTCTATGACGGCAATTGTTGAAGTCGGCACGATCCTGATCAACGAGGAGTCGCCGCGCATGGCCGAGGTTCTCGCTCTGGAGAGTGAACCATACTTTAAGCATTGGAGCGTAGTTAAGGCTTTTGATGGCTTTACTCTGAATGACAAGATCCACGCTGCCCGATGGAATTTCTTTTTCCTGGCCGGCGAAGTAAAGGTGATGTTCTTCGGCGCAATTGGAGCGACAAAGCTACGGGGGGCATTGAAACGAATTTTGCGGAAAGTAAGGCAGCAGAACTTTAATTCCCTCGAAGTGACCGGAATTGTTGCCAAATGGGCTAGGGGTTGATTGCTGCGAACACCAGATCAGGAAGGGTGAAATCAATGGTTACTAAAATCATAAAGTGGAGTGCTATTGCGGCCTTGATCGAAGGCGCGTTCGTGCGCTCTCTCCCGTCCTATGGACTACTAACACAGCTCGTGGTCGTGGCGGCAGCTGCGGTCGTGCTCACACAGGCTGCAACAATGCGTCGGTACATCTGGATGACTCTGTTTCTTGTGGTTGCCTGCGTTCTTAATCCGGTGTTTCCTCTTGCATTCTCCAATTACATGTTCGGGATGGTGAGTACCTTGGCAGTACTTCTGTTCTTCTTCTCGCTGGATCTACTGAAGCCCAGGCTATCAATAGCCTTAATAACGGATCACATGCCAGGAAGAGAGTCGCTATGAAGCCGGACAAAGGTCCGAGTTTGGGTCGAATCCTTGAGTCCGCGGTTATCCTGGGCTGGTCAGATTTGATGAAGGATGCTAAGTCGGGAGTGCTTCATCTGGATCACTTCGAGGATGGATTTCGATCTGAAAGTTTGACTGACAACCTCGAATTCATCATGCCGCACCAGCATGCATTCTCGTGGTCACCCGACTTCGAACGGACGGGCTTGCTCCAAATCAAATTGCCCACGGAACAAGAGATCGCAGCAGCGGCTGATTCGTTGAGGGACGCGTACTGCCACATCAACTCCTTCTCGGCAGAACTGCCACGTGCGTAAGCCGCAACGGCAGTCGAAAACGGCAGCAACCGAGAGAACAATGTGAAAACTTTATTCGTTGGAAATCTTTCCTCGAACCTGACTCCGGACGAGCTTCGGGTATGGGGGAATCCTCTGAAAGTGGAAGAGGCTCAACGGAACTTCAACACAGCCATTCGAAGCAATCGAGGAGATAGCGATAGAGGCTGATCAGTATGGATGCAGCTCAGACCAACATGACTCTCGAGCTCGACGATCTGATCTATCAGCAAATTCACATGCTTGCGCAGGACGCCAAGATTTCAGATGCGGAGCTAGCGAAGTACCGGCAACGGTCGCTGCGGATTCAAATGTTGTGCCGAAGCTTGAACCTTGAAAGTGCCCGGACGTGTACAAGCCGGTCTCTTAAGAACACGTGAGGGCCGCAGTCAGATCTCCGCTCACTGCAAGTAAGGGGTTCGCATGAGGCCGCTTTGGATCGCGATTGCCTGCGCTATTCTTGGACCAGCTTTTGTTGGCGCCCAACCGCCGGAGAGCCCGGAGAACTTTTTGGCTTGCACGCGTGGGTACATGTCCTGTGACCACGCCAAACTAAGCCGATCGCAGGCGAACGCAGTAGCATTGGCCGAGCACCGCCGCAGCCTTGCCAGATGCGCCGATGCTTCGGCGAATGCGACCATGGCAACCTGACGCGACTTGGAGCCGACAAAGTGGAGATTACCGAGAGGCGACGTAATCTGTCCAGGTGCACAGAGGGTCACGGTGTCTGTGATCACGCGAGCCTCAACCACTGCGAAGCGCATACGGTAGGGGAGATCGAGCGCCAGCGCAACATTTCTAACTGCAACCGGGGCTATAGCGACTGCGACCGTGCTGGACTGACCGCTGCCGAAGCGCGCTCGGCGGACCGTTTCGAACAGGGGCGCAATTTTTCCAAGTGTATGCGCAGCCTCCAACCCTGCGATCACGAGAAGCTGAACCCGTCGCAAGCTAAAGCAGTCAGTATAGCCGAGCGTCACCGCAACTGCACGCTGGGCTTCAGATCCTGCAAACCATCAGAGCTGACCGTACAAGAAGCCGGAGCCGTGCTCGCCGTCAGGCATGACCGCAATCTAGAAGGCTGTATGAATGGCTATGGGGAATGCGATCGCGGCAAGCTCAGTCCCGCGGAAACAACAGCATTGGCTGCGGTGGAGCACAGGTGGAACGTCAAGCGGTGTCGTGAAGGGTACGAGACATGCGATCACTCTCAGCTTACCAAGCAGGAGGCCGCACTCGTCGGCGCAGCTGAAGGCATGCGTAACTTTCGCAACTGCAGATCTGGCATGGCATCTTGCAACCACTCCAAACTCAGCGGGAAGAAACTGCGATAGGTGCTGGTATACGCCGACGCATCATTCCTGACCGAGAGCGCCAGCGCGATACAATTTGCTGGGTTACGCCACCCTGCAAATTGGGCCGGTAGCCTCACCGTATGTCATTTTTTCTGCTCTCACCCGCCGTAGGCTGCTTTACGTCTGTGATGTAAATTGAACCAATATCCGCGTCGACACGAGCTTCCACGCGTACATAATGTCCTTGGTGGCCCTCAAGGCTCTCTGGGTTGTCGACATTCCAGACTCGTTGGTCGGTCACAAACATTAACTTCTCGCCGCCTGCTCTAACCGTTCCCATCATGGATGTGAGCCGAGCGTCTGGATGTCTTTGTAGCGTCTGACTGGGAGGGGTTTGTGCAACCACGACCACGCCCACGGTAAAGCACAGGGAGAGAACAGCCAATAACAAGGCTTTCATAGAAGGAACCTCCTTTTAAGGTTCCGAACGACAAGATGCGAGGACAGTGACGCGTCGGCCCGGGAGTGACCAGGGCGGCTTTTGTCACCCAGTCACGCGAAATCGCCAGCCTTGAGCTATGAACCACCCGCGCTGGTCACGGCTCGCTGACCCGACTTCCTAGCCCCTCGCCGCCCTGCCCGCGGTGATATCCCGAGTCGTGGAGCTGGCCACTTTGAAAGTTCTCACGACAGGATCAGTCTCAAGCGAAGTAAGCAGCACTTCTTTGACCGCGAGGTATTTTCCCTGGCTATAGAGTTCCGCTTGTTCACGAGTTTTCCAGATGCTCAAAGCCAAAACACGATCTGGCTCCACATCGGACTCCAGCACAATCTCATCGACGAACCCAGGCTGCACGCGCAAGCTGGGCAGCAACTTCGTCCTGATAGTTTCGTTGAGCATTCGTGTTTGGCCCGGGCTACTGACAAAATCGACAATTCGAGCAAACATGGAGGGGGATCCCTTCTGAAAGGGAGGCGGCTGCATCGCCTCCCTTTCTCTTCAACAGTACTACGCTGCTTTGTGGGCCTTGGCTTCGAGGCTTTTCTCGCTGCCAACATTGACCTTGATCTGCTTGGGCTTGGCTTCCGCCTTCTTGGCCAGGCTAATCTTCAACACGCCTTTGTCATATTGGGCGCTCGCTTGCCCCGGATCCACGGAACTGGGCAGCGTGAACGAGCGGGTGAAGCTTCCGTATTGCCGCTCGACGCGACGGAAGTTCTCCTCTTTCTCTTCCTTCTCGATCTTGCGCTCACCATGGACGGTGAGAGTGTTGCCCTCGATGCGGACATCAATGTCTTTTTCGTCGATGCCCGGGACTTCAAGTTTCAGATTAATGGTGTGCTCGTCTTCGTAGATGTCGACCGGCGGTGCAAAGCTGGTGGTCGTCAAGGCATCTTCCGGGCTTTCGGGGCTATAGGACTCACGGAAAAGACGGTTCATGCGGTTCATACGGTCTTGCATGGTCGAAAACTCACGGAGAGGTTCCCAACGGGTCAGTACTGTCATAAAAGATCCTCCTTCAGAGGGTACGCTAAGAGGGGAAAACTTCAGATGGGCTGACTTAGTTCAGAGAACCTGAAAGAGTAAGAAGAAGTAGCTTGCTCACATGCGATGCTAGGCTTTGGCACTTACCGTTGTCAAGCTGTGGCTGGAACAGCTTGCTTCGGCGCACGCTCAATAGAATAAATTGGGGCTAGCGTGAGGGTCCGAATGTCGGCACATCGCCGACGCTAACCCATGCCTGCCCCTAAAGGCTGTCCCCTCGCGGGGGGACGGGCCACGTTAAAGCAGCTCGCACCATACTTCTTCTCTAATCGCGTGTCTGTTCAGAATTGCTCATTTTTCAAAACAATCGGAGATACCGCGCTGATTCGCTCTCCCTCCTCGACCCCTCGACCGAAGGTCAGACAGCTCTGGCTGCTGTGCACTTCGCCCCAGGAGACGCTCAACGCTACCTGAGAAGTTCTACGAACAGTTAAAGACCTTCTCTGGACGCGAACTGCCAATTTTCACAACTCGCGAAGAAGCTTTGGCGTGACTGGTCGAGGAATAGACACTGCAGTCCTATGGAATTCAACGCTTCCGAACGGGATTGAAAAATACATGAGCCAGACACCGTTTCTCGCCACTTGCGAGAGATGCCATCTTAAGTTTTTTACTCCCCTAGGGCTGAGCGACAAACCGATAGAAGCTGAACAAAACCTGCGGAACAGATTCGAAATCCACAAATGCAGATCCAACGATGTCGGCGAAGTTGCTACCCTGCAACACGCACCTTACGAGAATCTCCGATTAGCCGTTGTTGAGGAGTTTCTCTCCAGGAACTCCAGTCAGAAACCGCATTCGTGGCTTTAAGCGGCTGGAGCAAGTTCGATAATTTGCAATCCTAGCTGAGCGGCTTTTCGCCTGAGATGGATGACTTGCTGTTTGCGGTGTTGTGCCTCATTGAACGGGGCTCCTTGGTCTACATATTTCATTCCGTAGCGCAGCATGCGGTAGAGGAGCCGGGCGAGTTTGGCGGCCATGGCCTTGGTCGCCACCGGAGGCCCCAGCCGAGTCCGAAAGCGGCGGAATTGCGCCCCTAAATAGCTCTCACTCGTTAGTAAAGTACTGGCCGCCATCCGTAAGACAGTGGTGGCGCGGTTGTTGGTGGGCATGCGACCTTTCCCAATGATTTTCCCACCACTGATCCTATTGTCTGGAGACAGCTTCAGCCAGGAAACAAAATGGTTCTCGGTTTTCCATTTGCTCATGTCCCATCCTACTTCGCTGACGACGGTCATTGCCGCCATGACATCGATGCCATCGATTTGGGTCAGGTCTGTACCTGTCATGCGAAACAACTCTTCCCGCAAGTTAAATTGTGGATTGCCTTTCTTTTTCTTGCGCCGTCCCTTGCGGGTCTCTTCCGGCAGAGTGGCCCCCTGGGTCCGATCCTGTAGTTGAGCGAGGTAGTGTGCCAGCTGTTGATCGCACTCCGTTATTTGTTTCTGGCAAAACTCGTATCC
>Ga0075424_100002670_pt1 | contig 16398 bp, 15 predicted proteins | sample SoiMethybrSBSTD3_FD_75301 | JGI IMG/M metagenome (GOLD analysis project Ga0075424, IMG submission 75301) | Bulk soil microbial communities from a Populus tree surrounding site in Tennessee, USA - Soil MetaG P. TD hybrid SBSTD3 | ecosystem: Environmental > Terrestrial > Soil > Tree plantation...
GCCCCCGGCCCGTTCAAGCCCAACGCCTGGATCGAAATCCACCCGGACGGCGCCGTGACCATCTGGACCGGCCGCTCCGAGATGGGCCAGGGCGTCCGCACCGCGCTGCCCATGATCGTGGCCGAAGAGCTCGAAGCCGACTGGACCCGCGTGCGCGTGGCACAGGCCGACGCCAACCCAGCATACGGCGACCAGTTCACCGTCGGCAGCCGCAGCGTGCGCTCCGGGTGGGATCCCTTACGCACAGCCGGCGCCGCCGCGCGCGAAATGCTGATCGATGCCGCGGCGCTCACCTGGAGCGTGCCGCGCGACGCCTGCCGCGCCACTAACGGCACCGTCCACCACCTCCCCACCGGCCGCCAGCTCGGCTACGGCGACCTGGCAGCGGTCGCCAGCACGCTCGCCGTACCAAAAGAGCCACCGCTCAAACGGCCATCCGACTTCCGGCTCATCGGCACTCGGGTGCCCCGCGTCGACACCGCCGAAAAGGTCAGCGGTGCCGCGATCTTCGGGCTCGACGTGCGGCTCCCCGGCATGGTGTACGCCGCCGTGGCGCGCTGCCCCGTATTCGGCGGGCACGTCAAACGCTTCGACCCCGCCTCGGCACTCGCCGTACCGGGGGTGCAACAGGTGCTCGAGATCTCGAGCGGCGTCGCCGTCGTTGCCGATCAAACCTGGGCCGCGTTCCAGGGGAAGCACGCCCTCGAGCCGCACATCGAATGGGACGAGGGCAAGGTGGCCCAGTGGAGCAGTGACGGAATCTGGAGCGCCTTCTCGGCCGCGGCCAAACGCTCGGGCGAAGTCGTGCGGTCCGTCGGCGACGTAGACGCCGCGCTCTCGGGCGCTGTCCGAACGGTCGAGGCGGTCTACCAGGCGCCTTACCTCGCCCACGCCTGCATGGAGCCGATGAATTGCACGGCACAGATGCGCGACGGGGGGAGTCGCTGCGAGATCTGGGCCCCCACCCAGTCGCCGCAGCACATTCAGCGTGCGGCGGCCCAAGTAACAGGCCTGCCGCTCGAGGCGATCACGGTGCATGTGACCTACATGGGTGGCGGCTTCGGGCGCCGCGGCAGACCGGTGGACTACTCCAACGAAGCGGTGGAGCTGGCGCGCAAAGTCGCCGCGCCGGTCCAGGTCGTATGGACCCGTGAAGACGACATCCAGAACGCGCTGTACCGCCCCGCCACGTACAACGTGCTGCGCGGCGGGCTCGACGGGCAGGGCAAGGCCCTTGCGTGGAGCCATCGGCTGGTGGGCCCCGAGGGCGCGGCGTTCCTGGTCACGCGCGGCGCGGACGAGCTGATCTACCCCTTCCCGCATTTCCGTCTCGAGCGGGTGATCGAGGACCCCGGCGTGCCCATCGGCCCGTGGCGCGGCGTGGGACCATCGCAGAACGTCTGGGTGGTGGAGAGCTTCGTGGACGAGCTGGCGCACGCGGCGGGCCAGGACCCGTACGCGTACCGTCGCGAGCTGGTGGCGGGCCAGCCCCGGCTCGTCCGGGTGCTCGATCTCGCGGCCGAGCGCGCCGGATGGGGCTCTACGCGACCTGCCGGCCGGGCGCGCGGCATCGCACTGTGGCAGTTCGGCGAGAACGCTCCGGAGACGTTCATCGCCCAGGTCGCCGAGCTGTCGGTGACGAGTGGTGAGGTCCGGGTGCATCGGGTAGTGTGCGCCGTGGACTGCGGCATCGTGATCAATCCGGAGGGCGTGGCGGCGCAGATCCGCAGTGCGATCGTGTACGGCCTGACCGCGACGTTGTTCGGTGAGATCACGCTCGACCGCGGCCGGGTGGTACAGCGCAACTTCAACGATTACCGCATGCTCTCGCTCGCGGAGACTCCCGAGATCGACGTCCACCTGGTGCCGGGCGACGCGCCGCCGGGCGGCGTGGGGGAGTCCGGGCTGCTGCCGATTGCGCCAGCGGTGTGCAACGCAGTCTTCGCTGCGACGGGGAAACGGATCCGGCGGCTGCCGATCGGGCGCTTGGCGTAGAGACCCAGCCATGCGCCGTCCCCTCGCGTTGTGCCTCCTCTGCCTCGGCGGCCTCCTCACGCCCGCCACCGGCCAGGATATGAACGGCATGGATCGCCAGCGCGCCCACCTCATGCTCCGCGCCGTCGAGCACGACCTGCGGGACCACTACTACGACACCACCTTTCACGGCCTCGACTTGAAGACCCTGTTCGATTCGACGGACGCCAGGATCGCCGCGGCGCACTCCATCGACGAGGCCTTCCTCAACATCGCCGTCACGCTCAGCGCGCTGCGCGACTCGCATACCCACTTCTTCCCGCCGCACCGCAGCGCCGTGGTGCAGTACGGCTGAACCTGGGCATCGTGGGCGACTCCTGCTACATCTTCAAAGTGCGCCCCGAGAGCGACGCCGCCGCGCAACGCGTCAAGCCCGGCGACCTGGTGCTCGGCGTCGATCGGTTCGCCGTCAACCGCGCCGACCGCTTTGACCTCGAGTACCTCTATTATGCCCTCGCACCCCGCGCCACCGTGCGCTTGACCCTCCAGAGCCCGGGCGACACGGTGCGGTCCGTCGTCGTGCAATCGCAGGTCACACCCCACCCCCCCATCATGGACTTGACCCACGGCGACGACATCTGGCAGCTCATTCGGGAAGAGCAGAACTGGGCGCGTGCCAATCGCAGCGTCCTCTGGGAATTCGGCTCAGATGTCCTGGTCTGGAAGCTGCCCAACTTCTTGACGGATGATCGCGAAATCGACCGCTGGGTCAAGCGAGCGCAAAGCTTCAAGGCGCTCGTGCTCGACCTGCGCGGCAACCCCGGCGGCCTCGAGTCCACCCTGCTCCGCCTCGCCGGTAACCTGGTCGGCGCCGACACCTTCGGCGTGCGGCGCATGCGCGACAAAACCGAGCCGCTCCGCACCCGACCCGGCCCCCGGTTCACGGGCACCGTGGTCGCCGTCGTCGACGCCCAGTCCGCGTCGGCGGCCGAAATACTCGCCTACCTGCTCCAGCTGCGGAACCGTGGATCGGTGGTGGGAGACCGTACGGCCGGCGCCGTGATGGAATCGAAGGGGTACGAGCACCAAGTCGGGGTCGAGGTCGTCGTGTTGTACTACACGGCGATGACGGTCGCGGACCTGGTGTTCACCGACGGCACCCGCCTCGAGGGCCGGGGCGTCATCCCGGATGAAGTCGTGCTGCCGAGCGGCGCCGATCTCGCCCACCGCCGCGATCCCGCCCTCGCACGCGCCATCACCCTCGCGGGCCACGCCATTACGGCCGAGGCCGCGGGGGACTTGTTTCCGCGGGAAGAGTGAAGGGGGGAACCCCTAGGCGCCTCGGCGTCTCGGCGTCTAGCAGTTAAGTGGAGCTGAGGGGGCTCGAACCCCTGACCTCCTGGGTGCGATCCAGGCGCTCTCCCAGCTGAGCTACAGCCCCGTCGGGACGCTGAACTTAGACGCCGCCCCCCTCCGCGAGCAACCCCTCGACAAGTGGCGTGTCCACCATCACAGCCGCCTACCTCTACCGACCTCTACCGTCCTCTACCGTCTTCTACAACCCATATTATCCCCATGCGCCCCGTCTCGCTCACCTACACCGGCACCGTCGGCGTCACCATCCAGGAGGTCTTCGACCTCATCGCCGACGCGAGCCGCATGCCTGAGTGGCTGCCCAACTGCGTCTCCGTCATCCCGGGACCCAGCAATAAAGGCAAAGGGGACCGCCACCGGCTGCACTTCGAGCGCCAGGGCCGCAAAGCCGACGCCGTCATCGAAGTCATCGAGTACGAACCCCCCACCACCTACGCCTGGGTCGAGATCATCTACCGCCGCGGCTCGAAAACCTTCTTCAAGCTCGACTTCCAGGGCGGCACAACGAAGATCACCATGAAATGCGTGTGGGTGCCGGCAAGCTGGAGGGCGTGGCTGCTGGGGCAGTTCTACAGGCGCCGCAGTGCACACAAGATGTTTGACGGGCTGCTACAGAATCTAAGAAAAGCACTCACGAGATAAACTAGACGTGTAGACGGAGAGGTAGACGCGTAGGCGCCCAGGCGCGTAGTGGATATGAGGAGCAAGCTGTTAGGAAGTCCTCAACCCTCTCACCTCAAATCCACTTCGCGCCTACGCGCCTCGGCGCCTAACTCTCCGTCTCGGCACCTAGTCCGCAAAGGGAACCTCAACTGTCATCCCATCCTTTGCGACCGTCGTCTCCCGAAAAACTTCCCGCGCTTCTTTGACTAGCTCATCGGCACTAATCGAGTACCGAGCAGACACGTGACTCAGCACGAGCCTGCGGGCTTTCGCGGCCAGCGCTACCTGAGCGGCCTCCCGCGCCGTCGAATGCCCCGTCTCCTTTGCCCTCTCCTTCTCCTCCTCCCCAAACGTCGCCTCGTGAATCAGGAGATCGGCCCCCTGCGCCGCATCGACCACCGCCGCGCAGGGCCGCGTGTCGCCGGTAAACACGATCACGCGCCCGGGACGCTTCGGCCCGACAATGCCATCCGCAGTCACTGACCGCCCGTCCGGCAGTCCCACCGTCTCACCTCTCTGCAGCTTCCCCCACAAGTGTCCTTCCGGAACGCCGGCCGCGCGGGCCTTGTCCGGGTCGAAGCGGCCCGGGCGCTCATGCTCGCGCAGCGCGTAGCCGACTGATCCCCCACCGTGCTCGGTCCCAAAGACGCAGATGTCGTACGCATCACGTTGCGCAACTTCGCCAGGCTTCAGCTCGCGGATTTCGATCTCGAACGGGACTCTCTCGACGCCCAGCTGAATTGCCTGTCCAAGTAGCTTCTTCGCACCTTTCGGACCATACAAGACCATCGGCTCCGTTCGAACCTGTAGCCCCAGCGTGCGGATCAGCCCGATCACGCCGAGAAAATGATCGGCGTGAAAGTGGGTGAAAAAGATCTCCGACAAAGCAAAGCTCACCCCATAGCGCATCATCTGGCGCTGGGTGCCTTCACCACACTCGAAAAGGAGAGTCTCGCCCTCGCGGACGAGAGCGAGAGCTGACACGTTGCGTTCCACGGTCGGCCGAGCCGCCGATGTGCCGAGAAAGGTCACTGAAAGCATGGGGAGAATATAGACGGTGAGTAAGACGCGCAGTCGCCAAGGCGCGTAGTGGCGATGAGGCTTGAGTTCGCGAGGATTACCCTCGCGGCTCGACCCTCATATCCACTACGCGCCTGTGCGCCTCGGCGTCTTACTCGCCGTCTCGACCCTCAAAAGACTTTGACGGTTAAGTACCGTCCAGGCCGTTCTTTCAGATCCGTTAGGAGTTCCGTGAGGGACTTGAGAGTAGCGTTCAGGTTCTTATAGAGGAGAGTGTCCGTCGCGATCTTGCCCAGCGTCCCTTCTCCCTTATCCATCTTGTCGAGCAATCCCTTGAGCGATCCGGTCGCGTCGGCCAGCCGGGTCGTCAGCTGCGTGAGATTGGTGCTCAGTGTGTCGAGCCGCTTGCCGGTCTGTGCGGGGTTGGCGGCGCCGAGCAGGGTGTCCAGGTGCGTCATCACCCGCTCGAGCGACTTGAGCGTCGCCTGCGTCTGCTGGATCGCCGGCCCGTTGGTCGCCTTGGTGAGCGCGTCCATGCCGCGCTGCGTCGCCACCAGCGTGTTGTGAATGTCGGTCGCGAGCTGGCCCGGGTTCAGCCCCTTGTTCACGTTCGCGATCAGCTCCTGCGCGCTCTTCGCCGCTCCCTGCGCCACGTCGGCGAACTGCTCCTCCGTGACGCCCTGAATGGCGGCGTCCGGCGGCAGCAGGCTGTCGGACAGGCCGGGATCGTAGTCCACGAACTTGGCGCCCAGGAAATCGGCCGACGCGACGATGGCACGCGCGTCCTTGTGGGGACGCACTTCGGGGTCGAGGCTCAGCGTCACCGTCACGTGCCCCACGCGCTCGAGCCGCACCTTCCCTACCCGTCCCTTTTTCACTCCCGACACGCGCACCGGGTCGCCTTCCTTCAGACCGCTGATGTTCTTGAACACGACATCCACCGGGATCGCCTTCGAGACGATCGAGCGGCCCGTGAGCCAGAACATGAAGCCCGTGAACACGACGAAGCCCACCAGCACCAGGGCCCCGACGGTGACCTCCCGTTTATACGTTACGTCCACGCGCCTCCTGACCTTCCTGAGATTCGGCTTGGATCAGTGTCATCTCGAGATCGCGCTCCAGGAATTGCAGCACCGCGGGATCCTTGGACACGAGGATCTGGTCCGGCGTGCCGACGACGCGGATCTTCGCCTGCCACAACAGCGCCACCCGGTCGGCCACGCGGAACGATCCCCGCACGTCGTGCGACACCACCACGCTCGTCACCCCCAGCTCGTCCCGCAGCCGCTCGATCAGCCCATCGATCACGTCGGCGTTGACGGGATCGAGCCCCGAGGTCGGCTCGTCGTACAACAGATACTTGGGCTGGCCCGCGATCGCCCGCGCGATCCCCACGCGCTTCTTCATCCCGCCCGACAGCTCGGCCGGCAGCTTGGTCGCCACCTCAGCAGGGAGGTTCACGAGCCGCAAACATTCCAGTATCCGGTTCTCGCAGAACTTCTCGTCGTTATAGCACGTCTCGTCGGTAATGCCGAGCCGGATGTTCTCGGCCACGCTCATCGAGTCGAACAGCGCGCCGTATTGGAACACGTAGCCGATCTTGGAGCGCAGCTGCGCCAGCTCCTTGCGGCCCAGTAGCGGCACGTGCAGCCCGTCCACGATCACGTCGCCCGAGTCGGGCCGCAGCAGGCCGTTGATCATCTTGAGGGTGACGCTCTTTCCCACCCCGGAGGGCCCGAGCAGCGCGAGCGTCTCGCCGTCGTTCACCTCGAGCGACACGCCATCCAGCACCACGTTCTCGAGGAATCGCTTGTGGACGTCGAGCAGCTCGATCATTTCGCCACCAAGAGCAGCTTGGTGGTGAGCGCGTCGAGCATGAGGATCGCGACCGACGCGGCCACCACGGCGGTCGTGGTCGCGCGCCCCACCCCTTCGGCGCCTTGCTGCGTGTTGAAGCCGAGGTAGCACGGGATGGTCGTGAGTGCGCCCGCGAAGCAGACACTCTTGATGGCAGAGTACCAGAGGTCGAGCGGTCGGAAGAAGTAGCGCGCCCCGTACTCGAAGTCGCCGTACGTGAGGCCGAGCGAGCCCTTGGCGACGAGATAGCCCACGGTGATACCGGTGGCGTTCGCGAACATCGTGAGCGCTGGGATCACGAGCAGCCCGGCGATCACGCGCGGTAGCAGCAGGTGCGACACGGGCGAACGGCCCAGGCTCTCGAGCGCATCGATCTGCTCGGTGACACGCATGGTGCCGAGCTCGGCGGCGTAGCGGGCACCGATGCGGCCCGCGAGAATGAGCGCCGTCAGCACGGGGCCGAGCTCGAGGATCATCGATTCAGAGATCACCGCGCCGGCGTAGTAGAGTGGCAGGGTGCCAGTGAACTGGTAGCCGGTCTGGAGGCTCGTCACGGCGCCCGCGAACCCGGCGACCAGCAGCACGATAAAGAGCGACCCGTAGCCCACGGCGGTCGCCTGGTCGAGCGTGCGGGGGACCCAGATGCGCCACTCCGCGAGCCCGCGGAACATATCGGCGATGAGGAAGGAGAAGCGGCCGGCGTGATCGGCCGTGCGGAGACTCCAGCGGGCGACCAGCCGCAGGGGGTCCAGCGTGAGCGCCGCACCGTTGCTCATGGGCTGTATCTTGGGTACCCATGGCCCGTACGTCTACCCCCCGCGTGCGCAAGCCCGCGCGCGCACAGGCATTTACGCGCAAGCTGCTCGCCTGGTGGGCCCGCGCCGCACGCGACCTGCCATGGCGCAAGACGCGCGATCCGTACCGCGTGCTCGTGTCGGAATTCATGCTGCAGCAGACACAAGTGAGCCGCGTGGCGGAATACTATCCGCGGTTTCTCGAGCGGTTTCCGGATCTCGGTACTCTAGCCCGTGCGCCCGCGCGCGCGGTGCGCGAAGCGTGGGATGGCTTGGGCTATTATGCGCGCGCGCGCAATCTCCACTCGTTGGCCAAGAGCGTTGCCGGGAGGGGCGTTGCCGGAGACGGCGTTCCCACGTTGCCGGATGATCCGGCAGAGCTCATGAAGCTCCCGGGGATCGGACCGTATACGGCTGGTGCGGTCGCATCCTTCGCGTACGAGAAGCCGGTCCCGGCCGTAGACACGAACGTCGCGAGGGTCATCACTCGCGTCTTTCTCGGAAACAGCCGGCAACGCCTTTCCGGCAACCGGCAACGCATCATCTGGTCTCTCGCTGCATCCCTCGTTCCCAAAAACGGCAAACGAGCATGGCGGTTCAATCAGGCGGTGATGGAACTGGGAGCGCTGATATGTCTGGCGAGAAAGCCGAAATGTCCCGAGTGCCCTGTGCGGGTGACGTGCAAGACGGGCAGACGGCTAGGGGGCTAGGCAGACGTCGAGGCGGCTAGACGTCTAGCGGCTGTTAGGACCGAGGGAGCAGTTAGGCTTACCTACCGACTCGCCCCTAGTACCCGCTAGCCGTCTCGACGTCTAGCCGTCTGCCTGACATCTAGCCGTCTAGACGTCTGCCTGATGCCTAGCCGTCTGCCTTCGGTTTCCCGTATCATAAGGCGTGGCTGAGCTCCGAGACCGCCTCCAATCTGCTCTAGGTGACTCCTACCGCGTCGAGCGCGAGCTCGGCGGCGGCGGCATGAGCCGTGTATTCCTCGCCCAGGAAGTGCGGCTCGGCCGGCAGGTAGTGGTAAAAGTCCTGCCACCGGAGCTGGCGGCCGGGGTGAGCGCCGAGCGGTTCGAGCGCGAGATCCGCCTCGCCGCCGCGCTGCAGCATCCCCACATCGTCCCGCTGCTCACCGCCGGATCGCAGGGTGACCTGCTGTATTACGTCATGCCGCACATCGCGGGCGAGTCGCTGCGCGCTCGCATCGCCCACGAGCGCGAGCTGCCCGTGGGCGACACGGTGCGGATCCTGCGCGATGTGAGCGACGCCCTCGCCTACGCGCACGGCCACGGCATCGTGCACCGCGACGTGAAGCCCGACAACGTGCTGCTCTCGGGGAAGCACGCGCTGGTGACCGACTTCGGGGTCGCCAAGGCGGTCTCGAGCTCGAGCGGCGCCGCCACGCTCACCTCCCTCGGCATGGCACTCGGCACGCCGGCCTATATGGCGCCCGAGCAGGCCGCCGGCGATCCCAACGTGGACCACCGCGCCGACCTGTACGCCGTCGGCGCGCTCGGTTACGAGCTGCTCGCGGGACGGCCGCCGTTCAGCGGAATGTCGCCCCAGGGCATGCTTGCCGCCCAGGTGACGGCCACGCCGGACCCGGTGACCCAGCACCGCGCCACCGTGCCGCCCGCGCTCGCGGCGCTGATCATGCGATGCCTTGCGAAGCATCCAGCGGACCGGCCGCAGAGCGCAGAGGAGCTCGTCGGCCAGCTCGAGGCGATGGCGACGCCCACGGGCGGCATCACGCCCCAACAGGCCGAGATCTCCTCGGGCACCGCGGCCGCGATCCGCCGGGCCCACCCCGTCCGCGTCGCCACCCTGTTCGGCTTCGCCGCGCTCGGCGTGCTCACCCTCGCCTATCTGCTGGTGCACGCACTGGGGCTTCCCGACTGGGCATTCGCCGGCGCGGTGGGGCTCGCCGCCGCGGGCCTGCCCATCATGCTGTGGACGGGAGTGATCGAGCGGCGCCGGGCGCTCGCGGGCAGCACCGGTCGGGCGGCGGTGCCCGGGGGGGTGCAGCGCTGGTTCACGTGGCGCCGGGCGCTGCTCGGCGGCGCCGCCGGGTTCGCGCTGCTCGGCCTCTGCACCGGCGTCTACATGGCGATGCGGCTGCTCGGCATCGGACCGGTCGGCACCTTGGTCGCGAGCGGCGTGCTCGCCCAGCGGGATCGCCTGGTCCTGGCGGATTTCGAGAACCGCACAACGGATTCGACCCTAGGACCGTCGCTCACAGAGGCCTTACGGGTGGACCTGGCCCAGTCCGGCGCGATCCGGCTACTCGATGCCGCGGCCGTCGGCCAGGCGCTGGGACGAATGGGCCGTCAGCCGGGATCGCCGCTCGATCTGGCCTTGGCGCGCGAGCTGGCCCAGCGCGAGGGCGCGAAGGCGGTAGTGCACGGGCAGATCGATCCGCTGGGCCGCGGCTACGTCGTCTCGGCCGAGCTGGTCTCCGCCGCCGATGGCGCCGCGCTCGTCGCGGTACGCGAGAATGCTCAGGACGATGGCGCGATCATCGGAGCGGTGGATCGCCTGTCGCACCGTCTGCGCGAGCGGATCGGCGAGTCGCTCCGCACGATCCGCAACAGCGACCCGCTCGAGCAGGTGACCACGCGCTCGCTCGAGGCGTTGCGCAAGTACTCGCAGGGCGTGCGGGCGAGCGACGCGGTCGATATGGCCCGCGCCGCGGCGCTCCTCGAAGAAGCGATCGCGTTGGACACGACGTTCGCCATGGCGTACCGCAAGCTCGCCGTTGTGCTCAGCAACTCGGGTGGGGCGCAGTCGCGCATCGCCGCGGCCGCCACGCAGGCATTTCGCCACCGCGACCGGCTCACCCCGTTCGAGCGCGACCTGGCCGACGCCTACTACTACACGCGGGTCGAGTACGACCCGGCCAAGACCGAAGCGGCGTACCGCGCGGCGCTCGAGCAGCAGCCGGAGAACGGCGTCGCCCTGAACAATCTGGCGCTGTTGTTCAATGGGCGGAGACGCTTCGCGGAGGCGGAATCGCTCACGGCCATCGGGCTGACCGTCACGCCCACGCAGTGGGCGCTGTACGTCAACGCGATGCAGGCACAGATCGGCCTGGGCAAGTTCGCCGACGCGGCGCGGACAGCGGCGCTGCTGGAGCGACGCGCGCCGGGTAACCCGATGGTTGGCTTCACGCGCGCCTCCCTCGCGTGGGCGCGGCGAGAGTACGACAGCGCGGAGGCGGCGACGCAGGCCCTGGCACAGACCGCGCGCGACCCCACCTGGCAGGCGAACACCGCGGCTGCGCTGGCCGCGATCAACCTGGTGCGCGGCAAGCTGGCCGTCGCCGAGACGCAGTTCCGCCGGGCCATGGCGGTGGACGAGCAGCGCGGCGTCCCGGGGACGTACGTCCAAGACGCGATCGGGATCGCGATCATGGACGTGCACTACCATAAAGCGCCCGACGCCGGCCGGCGCGAGGTGGACGAGGCGCTGCGGCGCCATCCCTTGGCTTCCATTCCGGCGGAGGATCGACCCTATCTCGCTCTCGCATTCCTCTATGCGGACGCGGGTCGGCCTGATCGGGCGCGCCAACTCATGGCCGAGTACGAAGGGGCGGTTCCCGAGGGTGCACGGCGCGGCCAGCCGTCCCGCTATGGCGTGGCGGCCCATATTGCCTTCGCCGAGGGCCGGATCCAGGACGCGATTCGAGACTACCGCCGGTGGTACGACGAGGACGGCTGCGCGGTGTGCGGGCTGTTCCTGCTGGGCCGCGCCTACGAGAAAGCGGGCGAGCGGGACTCGGCGATCGCCGTGTACGAGCGGGCCGTTAACACACCCGGGTACTTCCGCGCGTTCGAAGAGCAAGCCACCCTGGGACCGACATACCGGCGCCTCGGCGAGCTGTACGAGGAGCGGGGCGACACGGCGCGCGCGCGCGAATACTACGGCCGGTTCGTGGACCTATGGAAAGACGCGGATGCGGAGTTACAACCGGGCGTACGGGAGGTGAGACAGCGGATGGTGAGACTTGGACGGGAAACGGGAAAGGGGAAAGGGGAAACGTAAATCAGGAGGACTCACCTTTCCCGTTTCCCGTTTCCCCTTTCCCGCTTTTCGCTACCACTTTCCGAGTGTCACCGCGAACATCGCAATGAGGCCGAACCCTCCCGCGATGGTGGCAGCGAAGATTTGGCGCTTGCGCAGCACCTGAAACGCCTCGGGCAGCCCGCCCCGCGGGTCCACCTCGAGCCGCGCCAGCTTGGCGGCCGTGGGCACGCTGATCGTCACAGCGCCGAGCGCGCCGAGGATGCCCGCGATCATCATCACGCCCATCCAGCCCGGCACGTCGCCCTGCTTCATGTAGGGCATGGAGAGGACGAGCCCCGAGAGCAGCACGGCCATGGCCCCCGGGCCGACGAGGATGCGCTGAATGGCCCCGATGAGTTTGTACGCGCTCAGCCGCTCGGCGGGCGCGAAAGTCTTAGCCGAAACGCCGGCGACCATGGTGGCAATTCCGCCACCGAGCCAAAGCGTAAACCCTAATACATGCACCAGCAGCCAAAACCCACGCATGCGGGAGTCCTTTCCTAGATGCGAAGTTGCGTAGTAAGGCGCGTAGGCGCACAGGCGCGTAGTGGATTGTAGGGTTGAGGTGCGAGGAAGTCCTGCACCCTGACCCCTCAAACCCGCTACGCGCCTCAGCGCCTATGCGCCTTACTCTCCGCCTCAGCCTCTAACAAACTCCGGCACCGGCTGCCGGCCCGCGAATCCCGTCTCAATATCATGCCAGAACTCGATCCGCTCTTCCCCTTGCTTCCAGCACCAGAATATCTCTTTCCCATCCAACTTTCCGTAGAAGTCGACGAGCCCCGGTTCGAACCCCTTGAACACGCACCCGATCTGCTCGAGCTCGAGCAGGAAATCGTTGATCTGGCGCGCGATGTCGTCGATGCGGCCGCGCAGCGCGAGCTGGTCGGTCGATTCGCCCCATTCGGGTCGAGCCTGCCCCGCTACGAGTTCGTACTGCGCCACGAGATCGCGCCAGGCGGGGTGAAGAGCGATCAAGTCGGCGACGACGCGCTTGACGAGAGGGAGAGTGCGGTTGGCTTCGGCGAGAGTGAAATACTTTCGGGGCACAGGATAAATCTACTAGGTGCTAAGTGAACAGTAAGGCGCGTAGGCGCAGAGGCGCGTAGTGGGTTTCAGCGATCAGGGATTAGTTAGTGCCGGAACGCGCGAATTGGGTACCACATCGTCGTTGCCCTATGCTATCGTGCCGCCCATGGCTCCCTTTCGAACACTGAAAGTTTGGCAGCACGCACAGCGACTGGCGATCGAATGCGCCCGTGCTGCAAAGCGCTTCCCCGAGGCTGACCAGAAGGTCTTGGCCGAGCAGCTGCTGCGCGCGTCGAGCAGCGTCCCCCTCAACATCGCCGAAGGGAGTGCGAGGAAGGGTTCAAAGGAGTTTCGTCGTTTTCTGGATGTGGCCAGAGGATCGCTCGCCGAAGTCGAAAGCGCTCTCGAGCTTGCGAAGGATCTGGAGTACCTCGATGCTTTAGACTACGCCCGCTTGGATGCGATAGCGACCGAGACTGCCAAGACTCTTTGGGGTCTATTGCGCAAAGTCGGAGACACAGCGATGCGCCACCCTACTCCCTAACCCCTCATCACCGCTACGCGCCTGCGCGCCTACGCGTCTTACTCCCCGTCTCCGCACCTACTCCCGGACTATGACGATGCCCTGAATGAACTCCGGATGCGGAATAAACCCCACCACTCTTTTGTTTCCGTCCACCACCACTATCGTCGAGCGTATATGCGTGTCCTTGTCGTCCAGCCTCTCGATCCTGTACCCCTCCAACTCCGTATCCAGCGTCACCACTTCCGTATCCTGCCGCGCGTGTGTCTGCACTTTACACGTCTTCGGGTCGTGTCCAGCGGCTACACATCCCGTCACGATGTCGCGGTCTGAGATCGTACCCAGATAGCGCCGGTCCTTGGGATTGTCCACCACCGGAACGACGGAGATGTCCTTGGCGCGCATCAACAGGGCCACCTCGGCGCTGGTGGCGCCGGCGGCGGCGACGAACGGCTCGGGGATCATGATTTCGCGAGCGAGCATGGCGCGTAATGTAACGCTATGTTGGTGCCGGAGGACCGCCCATGCCGATCTCTGAACGTGAACTGAAGGACCTGGTCGCCTCCGGGGTCATCGACGCCGGCACCGCCGAGCGCATCGCCGCGCACTTCGAGGGCGCGGGCGCAGAGCCGACCCGCCTCGACCTCACGCACACGGCCTATTACCTCGGCGCCCTCGTCGTGATGTCCGCGCTGGGCTGGTTCATGAACGAGGCGTGGGCGCGCTACGGCGGCTGGGTGCTCACGCTCATCGCCGTCGCGTACGCGGTCGCGTTCGCCGCGGCCGGGGAGTCGCTGTGGCGTAAGCCCGGTCTCAGGCAGCCCGGCGGGCTGCTGTTCACCCTCGCGGTTTGGATGACGCCGCTCGCGGTGTTCGGGATCCAATACGCGCTGGGATGGTGGCCGCGGGAAGCGCGGGCGAGCTATCAGGAGTATTACCCGCAGATCAGCGGCAGCTGGGTCGTCATGGAGGCGGCCACGATCGTCGCGGCCAGCGTGGCCCTGAAGCTGCGGCCGTTCCCGTTCCTCACGTTCCCCCTTGCCTTCGCGTTGTGGTTTCTGTCGCTCGATGTGGCGGCCCTGCTCATCGGGTCGCACGGCCTCGTCGCCTGGGAGCAGAAGCAGTTGATCACGCTGCTGTTCGGCGCCACGGTGCTGGGCGTGACCTATCTGCTCGACCATCGCACCGACCAGGATTACGCCTTCTGGCTGTACCTGTTCGGTCTCGTCGCGTTCTGGGGCGCGCTGACCTATGACGGGGTAGGGAGCGTCTCGTACTGCCTCATCAACCTCGGACTCATGCTCGTGGCCGTGCTGCTGCAGCGGAAGACCTTCATGGTGTTCGGGGCGATCGGCGTGTACTCCTACCTCGGTCACCTGGCGTTCGACGTCTTCAGGAACTCCTTGCTTTTCCCGGCGGCGCTGACCGCGCTGGGCATCGCGATCATCGCGGCGGGTGTGTGGTACCGCAGTCGCGAAGCGGCGGTGGAGGAGACCCTCCTGCGCATCCTGCCGGGGGCCGTGCGGCGAACCCTGCCACGCTACCGGGCGGCCTGAGCGAGCGCGGCGCGGGTCTTCTCGTACCCCGCGTCGAGGTAGCGCCGGGCGCCGTCCACCGCGAATGTCGCCTCCCGTTCGGCCACCGCGCGCACGACCACCAACCGGGCCGCGTCTTTCGGCCACGCCGCGATGGCGCGCTCCGTCTGCGCCGCCATCATGACGCGGATCGCCTCGCCGTGCGCCCGCACGAGCGGCGGGATGCCCGCCTGTTTCGTGGCCGGCGGCTCATCGAACCCGGGGCCCACATCCACCGCCACCACGAGATCGGCCGGGATCAGGCGGGCGGCGTCGAGACCCAGCACCGCCCGCAACCCACCTTCGCCCAATCGGCGCCCGCCGATCGTCTGCGGCGGAAAGTAGAGTGGCAGCGCGCAGGAGGCGTACAGGACATCGACCAGCGGTCCGTCCTGGCCGAGGGCGCCGAACAGCACCAGTTCTCCGGAATCGAGGTCCGTCGTCGTGACCGTGAAGGGGATCTGCAGCTCGGCGAAGCGCGTGGCGGGAACGAGCCGCGCAATCGTGCGCTTCAACGGCTCGGGCTTCAAGGTGCTGCGGGCGAACACGCCCTTCGCGAGCGCCCAGGCGTCGAGGGCGGCGAAGTCGTTCCTGTGGAGTGACAGCGCGATCCCGACGAGCCGGTCGTAGCTCGACCCCGCGGCGAACGCGGCGCCCATTACCGCGCCCATCGAGGTACCGACGATGTGCACCACCTGTAGGGGCGCAGCATGCTGCGCCCCTACTTCGAGCAGCGCCTTCCAGGCGCCGGCGTGGGCGAGCGACTTCGCTCCTCCACCACCAAAAACCGCGACGACTCTACTCACCGGCGCCCGTATTGAATCTCCGGTCCATCACCCTCGTCGCGCGCCGCTTCGACGCCCGGTCATACCGCCGCTTCTCGTCCGCCGTCTCAGGCACGATCGGCGGCACCTGTGTCGGCACGCCCTGCTCATCGAGCGCCACGTATGTGATGTAGCAGGAATTGGTGTGCCGCCGCACGCCCGTGAGCACGTTCTCGGCGATGATCTTGACGCCTACTTCCATGGACGTACGGCCGGCGAAGTTGACGCGGGCGTACGCGGTCAAGAGCTCGCCCACGTGGATCGGCTCCTTGAAGTCCACCTTGTCGACCGACACGGTGACGCACGGCTTCGACGCGTGGCGGATCGCGGCCACGGCGGCCACCCGGTCCACGAGCGACAGGATTACGCCCCCGAACACGTTGCCCAGGATGTTCGCGTGCTGCGGCATCATCAGCTCGGACATGATCGTTTCGGAATCGCGCGGATGCTTGGGCTGCATCAGTAGTCCACCGGTCGCAGGTAGAATTCGCCGATCGCCGTCTGGGACATCATCGCCACCGTGGGGAGGCGGCGCTTCCAATGCGTCGAGTCGAGTCGCCCGGCGACCTTCGCCACTTCCTCCGGTGTGAAGCCGCGGGCCACCACCTCCGCCGGCTTCATGCCGCGGATCAGGTAGTAGAGAATGCGGTCGACCTTGTCGTAGCTGATGCCGAAGTCCCCTTCGGTCGTCTGCCCGGGGACCA
>Ga0075424_100002672_pt1 | contig 16395 bp, 12 predicted proteins | sample SoiMethybrSBSTD3_FD_75301 | JGI IMG/M metagenome (GOLD analysis project Ga0075424, IMG submission 75301) | Bulk soil microbial communities from a Populus tree surrounding site in Tennessee, USA - Soil MetaG P. TD hybrid SBSTD3 | ecosystem: Environmental > Terrestrial > Soil > Tree plantation...
CTACGCGACACGGTCCGCCTCAAGGCGGACGCTACGGGACACGGTCCGCCTCAAGGCGGACGCTACGGGACACGGTCCGCCTCAAGGCGGACGCTACGGGACATGGTCCGCCTCAAGGCGGACGCTACGGGACATGGTCCGCCTCAAGGCGGACGCTACGCGACACGGTCCGCCTCAAGGCGGACGCTACGGGACACGGTCCGCCTAAAGGCGGACGCTACGCGACATGGTCCGCCTGAAGGCGGACGCTACGGCGCAAGCCCGCATCCCGGATCCCGCATCCCGAAATCAGCGAAGGATCGTTGCCGGGTCCAGTCGAAGGATTCTCATCGCGGGAATCAGACTCGCGATCGACGCGACGGCCAGCAGGATCGCCGCGACACCAGCGAATGTCGCGGGATCCGTCGTCGAGACGCCCCACACGTAATGCGTGAGGAGGCGCACGAACACGACCGATGCGGCGAGGCCGATGAGGGTGCCGACGAGTGTGAGGATGATGCCCGGGAGGGCGAGCGATCGCATCGCCTGCATGAGCGTCGCGCCGAGCGCGACGCGGATTCCCATTTCCCGGCTGCGCTCGAGAACGGTCGTCGCAATCAGTCCGTGGATTCCGACCGCGGCGAGCAACACCGCCGCCAGAGCGAGACCGGTGAGCAGGACCATCAGAAACCGCTGCCGCGCGAGCGACGCGTCACGCACCTGCGACATGTTGCGAACGCGCGCAAACGGCAGCAGGCGGTCGGTCGCGTCGACGGCGCGCCGCAGCACCGCGACGGCGTCGACGGCTCCCTCTGCGCGGACGATGAACGTCGGCGAGAACCAGCCGTGGACGAGCCGCAGGAAACCATCGTTCGCCTGCTCCAGTGGAATGTAGGCGAGCGGCATCGCCGCGATTGGTACACTCTCACCCCACCCGGGACGCACTTGCACGTTGCCGACGACGCCGACGATTTCACGCTCGCCACCCGCAAACGCGATGCGCCGGCCTGTCGCGCCCGACGGACCGCCAAGATACTGCCGTGCGAAGGTCTCGTTGACAATCGCGACGGGCGGCGAGTCCAGGCGATCGCGGCGATCGAACGTCCGTCCGGCGCGAACCGGAATCCGCAGCGTCTCGAAGAAATCACCGCCGACGTAGGTCGCGCTGGTCATGTGGCCGCGCGAAGCAGCGGCCTCGGGCCCGTCGAGGTGGCGAAATCCCAGGTTCAGCAGCCGCTCGTACGGGAGCCCGAGCGAGATGGCCGTGCCGGTGACGCCCGGCGTTTGCGAAAGGCGAGTCAGCGTGTCGTCCGCGAGCCGTCTGACCCGATCGCCGGTCCGATAGCGTGCGTCCTGCAGCGAGACGCTCGCCGTGACGACGCCGGATGCATCGAACCCCGGATCGAGATGGCGAAGATGCACGAAGGTGCGGACCAGCAGTCCCGCGCCGACGAGCAACACGACGCCCAGCGCGACCTGCGTCACGATCAGGAAGCGCCGCGTCCACGACTGTCCGCCGGTGGCTATCGAGCGCGTTCCGCCGTCGACGAGCGCGGCATGGACGTCGACGCGGGTCGCATGCATCGCGGGCGCGATTCCGAAGAGAAGGCTTGCGCCCAGCGCAAGGAGGCCCGCGACCGCGACGGCGCGCCCGTCAAGGGCGATGGGCTGCCAGATGTCCAACGCGTCCGCCGCGAGCGCCTTCAATTCCTGAAGCGTCGCGGCGCCGAGCATCACGCCCACGATCCATCCGATTCCCGCAAGAACGACGCTCTCGACGACCAATTGCCGCACCATTGCCCCGCGGCCGCTTCCGAGAGCGATGCGTGTGGCGATCTCGCGCGCGCGCGCCGATGCGCGCGCCAGCAGCAGGCCCGCCAGGTTGACGCACCCGATCAGCAGGGCGATTCCGACCGCGGCCCAGAGCATCAGCAGCGGCCCGCGAAGATCGGCCGTCATTCCGCGCTGAAGTGGGTCGAGCCCGAACGTCAGGGAGGCGCCAGCGGGCAACTGACGCGTCCGAGCAATGTCAGCCCCGATCTGCCGAATCTCGGCATCGGCGCCCGCCCATTCCACGCCAGGCCGTACGCGCACGAGAATCAGATAATTCTCCCCTTCGCCTTCCCCCGTCGTCGACGGACGGATCGGCGTCCAGACGTCCGCTTCCGCGCCGCTCCGGAAACCAGGCGGCATCACACCAGTGATTGTGGCGGCCTCGCCTCGCAGCATCAGCGTGCGTCCGACGACGGATGGATCGGCATTGAACATCGTGCGCCACAGCGCATGACTCAGCATCACGGCGGGCGGTCCCCCGGCGCGGTCCTCGTCGCTCGTGAACTCGCGGCCGACCAGCGGCGCAACGCCGAGCACCTTGAAGAAGCCTGCGCCGACTCGCTGCTGCTGAACGTAGGACGCCCTGCCTGCTCCGGTAATATTCACGCCGGAGGGCCAGGTCGAGTACACGGCGGCGTCGACGGTCGACGCGCGATCGCGGATCGCGATCCACGTCGCGCCGGTCTGTCCGCGATCTGTGTTCACCGCTCCCTCGGCACGCCACGTCGTCGCGACGAGGCCGAGCTTCGAGGGCTCCGGATAGGGAAGCGGCTTCAGCAGGACGGCATCGACCACGCTGAAGACCGCGGTGTTGATCGCGATCGCGAGCGCGAGGGTCAGCCCGGCGGTGATGGTGAACGCCGGCGAACGGCGAAGCAGCCGGAGCGCGAACCGAACGTCGCGAGAAAGGTCTTCGAGGCGGATCAAAGCACGCATATCACGTGGTTAGACGGCGAACCGTGCACTCGCGTTGGGCGCCTGCAGGCCGGGCCCAACCGTGCAGGCCGAGGCTTCAGCGCGCATTTGTAGGCCGGGGGCTGTAGTCCCCCGCGGGATCAAGCCCGGCCGTCGCGGATTCTGGCGATCTTCTCGTCGCGCTCCCGCTCGAAACGTTCGAGATCGCGCCGGAGCTCCAGCTCGCGCTCCTCGATCACCGCGGGATCGAACACGCTGTTGACGGTCGATCGGTGCATGATCTTGCGCTCCGCGACCTGGGCTTCATGAACCTTCCGCACCTCGGCGATCGCGTTCCGCTGTTCGTCGGTCAGCGTCTTCTGCTCTGTGCCTGCAGCCGCGTCCTTCTGACGCAGCCGCTCCATCACGATGTCGAGCGCGCTCTTCGGGGAATCAGGAGGGGTGGTCATTAGAAGCAGTCTATCCCCAATCCCCAATCGTCAATCCCCAATCGTGAATCCGCCAATCGTGAATCCCTGATCGTGGAATCCGAGAATCGTGAGTCTGTGATCTTCTCCAAAAAAATGACAACTCCGTTACTCCGTTCCTCCGTGGTTAGCGCCAGCGTCTTTCCCCCTTCCCTCCGAAACACTTCGTTATCTCTCTTTGGGGAAGGCGCCGCTCATCATCGCGGCGTTGTACGCGAACCACGCGAGCGATATCGCGTTCTGCTTGAGATCCTGCTCGCGCACGCGCTCGTAGGTATCGACGTTCGTGTGATGCGCGCGTACGTCGTAGGTCAGATAGTCCTGAATCGGCGTGAAGCCGGGCACGCCGGCGGTCTTGAAGCTCAGATGATCGGTGTTCGTGATCCCGGCGGCCACGTTCCTGCGCGCGTCGAGATCGCGCAGCGGTAACAGCCACGCGTCGAAGAGGGCCTTGGCGGCCGGGCTCTCCTCCGTGTACCAGCCGTAGACAGGTCCCATGCCCGGGTCGATATTGAAGTAGACCGACACCCGCTCGCGAGCGGTTCCCGTGAGGTGCTGGGCCACGTACGCTTTCGAGCCGAGCAGCCCCTCTTCTTCGCCGCTCCAGAGCGCCGCGCGAATCGTGCGCCGGGGTTGCAGGCCGCTGGCCTTCAGAATGCGCATCGCTTCCATGACGGCCGCCGCGCCATCCGCGTTGTCGCTAGCCCCCGTGCCGGTGTGCCACGAGTCCAGATGTCCTCCGAGCAGCACGATCTCGTCCTTGAGGACCGGATCGCCCCCCGGCAGGTCCGCGACGACGTTGTAGCTGTTTGTGTCCGCCGTGAGATAGCGCGCCATGATTCCCACGCGGAGCTTCACGGGTACGCCTTTTTCGATCATGCGCGCAATCATGTTGTAGTGCTCGGCAGCCAGCACCATCGACGGCATCGCGTTGTCACCGCGATCGGTCCCGAGCACGAAGACGGTGCCGTGCTCGCCGGCGCTTGGCCTGAGCAGAACGCCCGCTCCAGCGTCGTGAAGCGCCTGGTTGATCGTCCGACCGTCCGCCACCCCGCTGCTTCGTGGCATTGGAGGCGCGCCGATCCGCACCGGCGCGTCGCTCGCTGACGGCTGCGGGCGATCGGCGCGGACGAACTCCGTCTGCACCGGCTGCGTCAGCACGACCGCACCTTTCAGCGCGTCGCGCATCGCCGAGATTTCCGCGGCCGTCTTGCCCGCGACCCAGATCGGCTTCGCCTCGATGATCTCCGGCGTCGACGCCGACCACGCTTCGGCGTAGCCGATGAGCGGCACATAGCGGGGCTCGATGATTTCGATCAGCTGGCGATCGAGCACCCACCCGCGGCCGAATCGCCACGGTTCCAGTCGGGCGCCGGACAACCCCCACGACGCGAGCGTCTCGCGTGCCCAGTCCGCGGCGGCCTTGTGCGCGGGTGATCCAGTCAGACGCGGCCCGATGATCGTTACGAACTGATCGAACGCGCGCATGACCTGCGAATGCTCGAGCCCCTCGCGGCGGATCTGCTCCAGCGCGGACGCATCGGCGACGGGTGGCGCCTGCGCGGCCAGCGCAATAAGCGTGAGCACGGGCAACAGCAACTTCACGCCTTCATCCTCCGGACACGGATTATAGGACCGGCTCCCAATCAATCGGTATACTTCGTGGACCTGATGCGCCGGTCTTTCAGTCCTGTTCTGCTTGCTGCGACGGCAATCTACTTCCTCCTGACGGCAGCGCTGACCTGGCCACTGATTCTTCATCCTGGCAGCCTCGTGCCGAACGATCTCGGCGATCCGCTGCTGAATACGTGGATTCTCTGGTGGGACGCGCACGTGATGCCGCTCACACGCACCTGGTGGAACGGCGTGCAGTTTTATCCGGTCGATGGCACGCTCGCGTTCTCGGAGCACTTGCTGGGCCTCGCGGTGTTCACGACGCCGATCATGCTGCTGACGGGCAGCCCGCTGCTTGCCTACAACGCGGTGTTCTTTCTGTCGTTCTTATTGTCGGCGGTATCGGCGTACTATCTCGCCTTCACGATCTCGCACCGCCACGACTGCGCGTTCCTTGCGGGGCTCGCGTTCGCGTTTGCGCCGTATCGCATGGCGCAGTTCGCCCACGTCCAGGTTCTGTCCGCCTACTGGATGCCGATCGCCCTGGCGGCGCTGCACCGGTATTTCGACGATCAACGGACGCGATGGCTGGTGCTCTTTGGCGTCTCCTGGGTGATGCAGGCGCTGGCCTGCGGCTATTACCTCTTTTATCTCTCGGTCCTCATCGGGCTGTGGCTCGTGTGGTTCGTCCGCGGACGCGGCACCGGGCGCGCGCTGCTGCGCCTCGCAACTGCCTGGGCGCTGTCGGCCGCGGTCCTCGCGCCCGTCATGTACGGCTACTGGAAATATCAGCGCGCGTATGGCTTCAGGCGCGAGATCGACGAGATCGTCTCGTTCAGCGCGGATGTCGCCAGCGTGCTGCAGGCGCCCGGCAGCTTGTACGCGTGGGGCTGGCTCCGGGTCGTCAAACATCCGGAGTCCGACATCTTTCCCGGCGTGACGGTCATCCTGCTCGTTGCGGCCGGATTGATCGCGGGGTGGCGGACGGCGGCGCACGAACGAATCGGGCGGCTGCGGATTGCGCGCGTCTTCGTCGGCATCTCGATATTCTTCCTCGCGGTCGCGGTCTCGCCGGTCTATTTCGGGCCCTGGAAGCTCGAGGTGGGCGGCCTGCGGCTCGTCTCCGTGGCGACCCCGCACAAGCCGCTGTCACTTGCCGTGCTCTTTCTGATCGCGTCGGGCGCGCTGCATCCGTCCGTTCGCACGGCATGGCGGCGCCGCTCCGCGCTCACCTTCTACGCGCTCGGCGCAGTCGCGATGTGGGTGTTCGCGCTCGGGCCGGCGCCGACGCTGCTCGACCAGCAAGTGATCTACAAGGCGCCGTACGCGTGGCTGATGTTGCTGCCGGGGGTCGACGGCATTCGCGTTCCCGCGCGATTCTGGATGCTGGCCGTCCTCTGCCTGTCGATCGCGGCCGCCCTGGCAATCCGGCAGCTGACGGCGAAATGGCCGCGCGCGACCCGGGCGCTGCCGGCGGTGGCGTGCGTCGCCGTCCTGATCGATGGATGGCCGAGGCCGATCGTGATGGAGAAGCCGCCCGATTGGCGGCCGATCCACACACGCGCGATTGCGCGGCTCGAGCTGCCTGCCAATCCGCAGCACGATGCCACCGTGGTCTATCGCAACATCGAGCATCGGCGTCCCGTGTTCAACGGGTACAGCGGGTACTTCGCGCCGCACTACTGGGCCCTCCAGTACATGCTGCTGCACCACGATCCCGATGTGCTGACGCGGTTGTCGTCGTTCGGCCCGATCGAAGTCGTCATCGACCACGATCTCGATCCGGGCGACGGGTGGCGCCGCTTCGTCGGCGGTTATCCGCGCGCAGAGCTCGTCTATCGCGACGATCGCTATTCGGCGTTCCGCATCGAGCGCGGCCCGCATGCTCCGCCGCTGCCCAGACTCGGCGACGACGTGCTGCCGATTGCGTCGTTCTCGGCGAAGTTCAACGAGGCGCTCGCGCGAAACATGACCGACGGCGATCTCGTCACCCGCTGGCACGCCGGCCGCGAGCAGCGTCCGGGCGACGCGGTGACCGCCGACCTCGGAGCGGAGGCGGCCGTGGACGGCGTCGAGATGCTGCTCGGCGGGTACGTCCAGGATTTCCCCAGGCAGCTCACGATCGACACGTCGGTCGATAATGTCCGATGGTCGCAGGCGTGGAACGGCAACGTCGCCGTCCTCGCGATGTCGGCCGCGCTCGAGGATCCGCGCCGGTACACGATACCGTTCGAGTTTCTCGCACGCCCCGCACGCTACGTCCGCTTCACGCAGACGGGTGGCGAGGACGTCTTCTACTGGTCGGTCGCCGAGCTCCGTATTCACGGGAGGAAATAATGCACGGTCGCGCCTTCGGCCTGGTCGCGCTCATGTGCAGCGTTCCGTTCGTCGGCGGCTGCCTGACGTCCAATCTGATCATCACGGTTCGACCCGATGGCTCGGGGCGCGTGGAGCAGACGACGCTGGTGAGGTCGGCGTCGTTCGCGGAGTTCGAAAAGTTGGCCGTTCCCCAGACGGCGGCGCGAACGACGCCGGAGCAATTGTGGGGGGCGATCGAGAAGCGATCGCGAAGCACGTTCATTGGTGATCATCCGCTCACGCCTGTGAGGAGCGGCGACAAGATCGGCGTCAGCACGTCGTACGAGGTCCCGGACGTCACATCGTTGTGGGACGTCGATCTGTTCCCCAGTCTGCCTGGGCTGGGAGCGTTCTGGAGAGTCGCCTCTCCCGACGGCAGCTCGTCGACGAATCTTCGGATGACGCTCGAGCCGATCGCCGACGGCCTCGAGCGATTGACCGTTCGATTGCCCCGGTTTCGTCTGGACCCCGCGACAGAGCCGCCCTCAGCGTGGGCTTCGGGATCGCCAGCCGATCTGGCGGCGCTCAGGCGCATCATGACCGCTGCGCGCGTGACGATCACCATTGCGACGGAAGCGCCGCTGGTCCGGACCAACAGCCCGTTCCGGGACGGCAATCGCGTCACGCTCCTCGACGCCAATCTCGCCGAAGCGCTGTTCAGCAAGGAAGTGCAGCGCATGGCGGCGACGCCCGGCACGTTCGATGAGCTGCTGTCATGGTTCGCCGTGGTGCCTGGGATGACGCTGAGTGCGTCTCCCGACATCACGCTGGACTTTCAGAATCCGTCGACTGTAGGACGCTCCACCGGCGCGGCTCGACAACCCGCGCAGCCGGCAACCGACACCGAAGTGTTCGTCGCGATGCTGACCGGTTCCGGCGCCACGCTGGCGATTGGACCTCCGGTCAATATCTCCAACAATCCGGGCTACGACAATCAGCCGGCGTTCAGCCCTGACGGCGCCCAGGTCTTCTTCGCCTCAACCAGAGGCACCGCTACACCGGCGCGTGATGCCGCTCCGCCTCCGCAGTCGTCGCTTCCAAAGACCGACATCTACAGGTATGAGATCTCGACGCGGCGTCTATTCCGGGTGACGCAGACTCCCGAGAGCGAATTCTCGCCGACGGTAATGCCCGACCGCGTGCACCTGTCGATGGTCCGCGTCGAAGCGGACGGCACGCAGCACCTGTGCAGCGTCGAACCCGCGAGTGATCCCAAACGTGAGACGTCGGTCATCCTGCCGAGCGTGACGCCGGTGGGGTACCACGCGTGGATCGATGAGGGACGTGTCGCGCTGTACGTCCTCGGCGCCTCAGGAGAGCCATCGACGCTGCAAATCGCCTCGATTGAGGACGGCCGTACGCAAACCGTTGCGACCAACGTCGGACGCTCGCTGCAGAGAATGCCGTCAGGCTCGATCAGTTTCGTGCAGCGCGTGGCCGCCGCATCAGGCGGAGCCGCAACCGCTGTGCTGAAACAGCTCGATGTCCGAACGCTCGAGACGCAGGCACTCGTCACGCCCGCCGCAGGCGTGAGCGATCCGTTCGTCACATGGCTGCCGGATGGGACGGCGCTGATGGCCGCCGGATCCACGATCTATAGGTGGCGCGCCGGCGATGGCGATTGGAGCGTGATGTCGCACCTCGACAGCTTCGGCCTCCGTGATGTCACACGCCTGGCCGTCAGCCCGAAAGGCGATCGCATCGCGATCGTCGCGCAGAGATAAGGTGGTCGACGGAACGTCGGTTGCACTGTCGGTCGCGAAATTGTCGCCGACACAAGGTGACCCGTACGAGCGCCGCAGCGGCGCCAGCGAGAACTTACACGGTGAAGTCCGGCGATACAGTCAGTAAGGTCGCGAAAGAACATCGAGGGCACTAAGCTCATCCACGTTGCACGTCGATGGAACGGGCCCGCCGGGGCGTCTGACCAACTTTCGAGGGGCACAGCTATACTAAGGCTGGAGACCCGAAGTTGCCCCTGCGGGATACCGGTCCGAGCGTACTCCTTGTCGAGGATGACCAGGACGGCCGCCGAATGTTTACTGAGTGGCTCACTGGCGCGGGGTTTCGTGTGTCACAAGCGCACAACGGCCTGCAGGCGCTCGAACGCGCACTCGATTTGCGACCCGACGTGGTCGTCACTGACTTGAACATCCCCGGCATCGACGGCTTCGAGTTGACCCGCCGCCTCAAACAGGATCCGCGCACGCGCGATGTCCCCGTACTCGCGGTGACGGGCTACGCGGCGTTTGCCGCCGATCCCGACCGCGCGCGCCGCGCGGGTTGCGATGTCGTCCTGCCGAAGCCTTGTTCACCCGACGAACTGGAGGGTGCGATCCGCAGCCTGATTCGCGAGCGCTCGCGCCCGATGTGACCGCGCTTTCCGTTACCGCCTCCCATCGCTTGGAGTAGAGTTGCATCGCATGAATGCGCCCGTCCCGGCGCCGTTGATCCTCATCGTCGAGGACTTCGACGATGCGCGGGAAATGTATCGCGATTACCTGGAATTTGCGGGGTTCCGCGTCGAGACGGCGCGCGATGGCCGCGAGGCGATTCAGAAGACGCGCCAGATGAGTCCCGATCTCGTGCTGATGGACTTATCGCTGCCCGGCATCGACGGCTGGGAAGCGACCCAGCTGCTGAAATCCGACCCCGCGACGAATAAGATCCCGATCGTCGCGCTGAGCGCGCATGCGCTCGCGACGGAAGGCGAGCGCGCCCGCCGCGCCGGCTGTGACGGATTCATCGCGAAACCGTGCCTGCCTCCCGATCTCATCGCTGAAATCGCCAAATACCTGAAAGGGCAGACCACGGCAACCAAACGCGGCCGGACAAGGCGGCGCTGATTGCCGACTGTACTGCTGGTAGAGGACCACGAAGATACGCGGAACATGTACGCCGAGTTCCTCGGCATGTCCTTCGACGTGGTGAGCGCGCCCGATGGCGAGAGGGGAATGGCGCTGCTGCGCGAGCGCCGCGTCGACCTCGTGATCACTGATCTGTCGCTTCCCGGCATGAACGGGTTCGAGCTGGTGGCCACCATTCGCGGCGACTCCGCGCTTCGCGACATTCCCATCGTGTGCCTGAGCGGGTACGGCGGCCTTGCGCACGAGCAACGGGCACGCGCGGCGGGATGCGATCGGATTCTTCAGAAGCCCTTCATGCCGGATGCGCTGGCTGACCTGGCCGCCGAGCTGATTCGGGAAGCGGCCGATCGGAGCACGAAGCCGTGAAGCCTACCGTGTTCATCGTCGAAGACGATCTCGATACCCGCGAGATGCTCGCGCGGTTTCTCGAGCTGGAGGGCTTTGCCGTCGAGAGCGCGGAAAACGGCCGGCTCGCGCTCGATCGCCTGGGCCAAGGCGCGGCCGCGTGCGTGATCCTGCTCGACCTCATGATGCCGGTCATGGACGGGTGGCAGTTCCGTCAGGCGCAGGTGCAGGACGAGGACCTTGCGAAGATTCCGGTGATAGTGGTTTCGGCGGCGGGACGGGAGCGGATCGAACGGATCCACGCCGACGCGTATCTCTCCAAACCCGTCGATCTCGAAGAGCTCCTCGGCTGCGTGACGCAGTTCTGCCGCGCAGACTAGTTGGGCCGCCTGGCCGCCATCGCCTGCGCGCTCTGCCGCATTCGCTCGAGGCGCTCCGTCAGCTTGGTCGTGAGGCGCCCGTCGATGCCATAGACGTCTTTTCTGAACTGCAGGATGCCATCCGGCCTCACGCGCGCCGTCCAGTACCCCAGATATACCGGAATCGGTTCCTTCAGCTTGACGGTCTGCTCGTGACCCGCGTGCATCGCCTCGCTGATTCGTTCGGGCGTCCATTCGGGCTGATCCCGCAGGACATACTGTGCGAGTTGTTCCGGCTGCTCGATCCTCACACAACCATGGCTGAACGATCGGCTCGCCCGCGCGAACAGCGAATCGGCGGGCGTGTCGTGCAAGTACACGTCGAACTGGTTCGGGAACATGAACTTCACGAGCCCGAGCGCGTTCGAGGTGCCCGGGCGCTGGCGGAAGCGATAGCCGGCAGGGTTTGACGGATCCATCGAGGATGGATCGACGGGGTTCCCTTTCGCGTCCACGATCTCCATGTTCATCCGGCTGAGGAACGAGGGATCTCGCATCGCCGACGGTATCGTCTCTTTCTTGGCGATATCCGCCGGCACATTCCAGTACGGCGAAAAGATGACGTGCGTCATTTCGTCGTTGAAGATCGGCGTCTGGGTATCGGGCTTCCCGACGACAACACGCATCGAGAGCGGCACCTGGCCGTGATCGCGGACGTCGAGCCGCATCTCCGGGATGTTCACGAGGATGTACCGCTCGCCGAGATCGCGCGGGAGCCACCGCCATCGCTCCATATTCCACTCGATCTGGCGGACGCGCGCTTCAACCGGCACATTCATTTCTGCGATCGTCGGTGCGCCGACGACTCCATCGTCCTGGAGGCCATGACGCCGCTGGAACCGCTTCACCGCTTCCTCGAGCTCCGGACCGTAGACGGCGGGCTGATCCTGGGTCGGCATCGTTCCCGTGTAGTCGCCCGTCACGGCGAGCCGCGCGGCGATTGCTGGCACGAGAGGGCTGGTCCGGCCTGGTGCCAGCTTCGCTGTTGCGGCTTGTTGCACCTGAGGCCATCCACCCTTCGCGGCAATCTCGCGGTTATCGGCGAGCGACTTCTTCAGGCCCGTATACTCCGGGTGATTCGGCACGAGATCCTGGAGCGATTGCTCGACACGGTTCTCCGCCAACGCACTCTCGAGATGGGCGAGCGCATCGAACGACTCGTGTTTGATCTGCCACTTCGGATCCGAGTGCGAGAGATCCGAGATGCCGTCCGCGAGGTCCGACGCGTACTTCATGTACAGCCACGTGAGCCACACGTCCATCGCGACGGCTTCATCCGGTTTGAAGCCTTTCTGCGTCAGGAATCCTTTGGAGGCTTCTTTGCGGCGCGCGTCCAATGCGCTCGCGCTGTAGAGCTCCGGATCCAGACCTTCGTCGCTGGCCTTGTGAATGCCGCGGATGAGCGCATCCATTTGCCCGCGCGGCGCGCCGTTCTCTATCCACGCCGGGTCGAAGCCTCGCTTTTCGTAGAATGCCCGCGTCAGCTTCCATAGACGTGTGCCATCGGCATCGCGCGTGACATAGTCAGGCGAGTTGCCGGTCTGCACGATCTGCTGGATGTCGGTCTGAAGCTCGCTGACATGTCCGGCCGTGCCGACGGCATCCTTATCGTGGTCGCTGCTGGCGGTCACGCGGTCGCACGCCGCAACGAGCGTCAGGCACAACGCGAGCAGCATCATTTGTCGCAGCATTGTCTTCATCCCGCTGGTAAACACAGCAAGGGCAATGCCCGGCGATTCAGGCGGCGATTTCCTTGCAGGCCTGCTGTTTAGCCTGCCAGCTGAAGCGTAGCGGGAAGGAATGTGTCGTTGGCTACACACCGGCGCACTGTAAAAAGGGTTACTGAGGACGCCGACGAGATCGCGCACGGCGACCTGAATATGGCCGCGGCCGCGCTGCTCTACGACATGGCGGCGCTTCAGAGCGCGTCGCGGAGTCAGTTCGGCTACAAGCGCGCGGCCAAGGCGGTAGTCGGCTTGCCGGTTTCAGTCGCCGACCTCGTCGCCGCCGGGACGCTGAAGGATGTCCCGTTCATAGGTCCCTCGAGTGCGAGGATCATCGCGGAAGTCGTCGAACAGGGATGTTCACCGACGGTCGAGGCGGCGATTGCGCAGTCGGCGAAACGATCGGACGTGACGTCGCGGCGCGCGTATCGCGGCGCGTACCTGAGCCACTTCGCCCTGCAGCGGGCGCTCGGTGCGCCGCTCGGCCGCGGCGTCGTCGGCCGCGCCGATTATCGCGGCGATTTCCAGATGCACTCCACCTGGAGCGACGGCGGCGAGAGCATCGCGACGATGGCGCAGGCGTGCATGGATCTCGGCCATTCGTGCCTCGGGATCACCGATCACTCGTATGGGCTGCCGATTGCGGGTGGAGTGACGATGGAAGACATCGCACGGCAGCAGAAGGAAATCGACAAGCTGAACTCGAAGCTCGCGGGGAGATTCCGAATCTTCAAAGGGATCGAAGCCAACATCCTCGCGGACGGCGAGCTGGACCTGCAGCCCGACGAGCGGCAGGCGTTCGAGTTCGTCGTGGCGTCGCCGCACTCCGTGCTGCGGCGCACGCACGATCAGACGCCGCGGATGCTTGCGGCGGTGGAGGCGCGCGGTGTCGCGATTCTCGGGCACCCGCGCGGCCGCGTCTTCAACAGCCGCCCCGGAGTGTCGGCCGATTGGCTGCGTATTTTCGAGGCGGCGGCAGAGCGCCGCGTCGCCATCGAGCTGGATGGCAACTGGCACCGGCAGGATATCGACTACGAGCTCGCGCGCCACGCGCTCGACGCCGGCTGTCTGTTTGCGCTCGACAGCGATGCGCATTCAATCGGAGAGCTTCGCTTCAGCGAGTATGCGATCGCGCATGCGCGGCTCGCGGGGATCCCGAAAGAGCGCGTGATTAACTGCTGGACGAACGAGGAGCTGAGCGAGTGGATGAGGGAGCGAAGGAGAATTGCTGATTGAGGATTGCTGATTGCTGATTGATTGATGATTGATGAGTGATGAGCGAAGACAATCAACAATCAGCACTCAACAATCAATCAGCAATCAGCAATCAGCAATTCGCCCGAGCGGACCTATAGAAGCGCGAGGGGAGCAGATGTCCCACCTTCGGCTCGATGAAGGCGGACGCCTCGACCAGCTTCTCGAGACTGACGCCGGTCCGGATTCCCAGACCGTCGAGCATGTACACGAGGTCCTCGGTCGCCAGATTACCTGTGGCGCCGGGCGCGTAGGGACATCCGCCGAGGCCCCCGGCCGACGCGTCGAACGTGGCGACGCCCGCGTCCAGCGCGGTCAGGACGTTGGCCAGTGCGGTGCCGCTCGTATCGTGGAAGTGCAGCGCGACCTTCGACAACGGTACGTGCGCCGACACCGCATCGAGCACCCGCGGCACCTGCCCCGGATGCGCGACGCCAATCGTGTCGCTGATCGCCACTTCGTACGCTCCCATTTGGATCAATGCGTCGGCGACCGCGGCGACGCGTTCGGGCGCGATGTCGCCTTCGAACGGACACCCGAAGGCGGTGGAGACGTAGCCGCGCACTTGCATGTGCAGCTCGCGTGCGCGCGCGCAAACGGCCGTGTAGTCCTCGAGCGAAGCGTCGATGCTGCGGTTGATGTTCTTCCAGCTGAACGTCTCGGACGCCGCCGCGAAGATGCCAATCTCGGTGACGCCTGCGGCGTGGGCCCGATCGAGTCCCGCGAGGTTCGGAACGAGCGCCGCGTAGCGCGTTCCCGGCCGGCGCGCGATCCCGGCGAAGACCGCGGACGCGTCCGCCATCGACGGTACCCACCTGGGGCTGACGAACGCCGAGACCTCGATCACGGGCAGTCCGGCGGCCGACAGGCGGTCGACGAATGCGACCTTGTCGTCGGTCGACACCGCCGTGCTCTCGTTCTGCAAGCCGTCGCGCGGGCCGACCTCGACGATCGTGACGCTGTCGGGATGTCGCATCACTCGAAATCGACGAGCGGAATGCCCGGCTGAACGAGCTCGCCCGGCTTGCAGTGAATCGCTTTCACGACGCCGTCGGATTCGGCGCGGATCGGCAGCTCCATTTTCATCGCTTCGAGAATGATCAAGGTATCCCCGCGGCGCACCGGCTGTCCCGCCGACGCGTCGATGCGAACCACCGTCGCGGGCATCGGCGCCATCAATGAGCCGTGCCCCGCGACGCCGCGGCGCCGCGCTCCGGCGCGCGCGCCTTCGATCTCGTAGACCTCGCCGTCCAGGTAGACCCATCGTACGTCGCGTGCCGCTGCCACCCACGCGACGCGGCCAGTGTCCGGCCCGACCCGCACGACGCCGGGCGCGATTGGCTGAGCGATCGCACTTCTCTCGGCGCGGCCCCATCCCTTGATCGTCGCCCATGGATCGCTCGCCGACCTGCGCGTCGACGCCAATCGCTCGGGAGTCAGGTCGGCCGCCGCCGCGGCAATGGCTTCGGGCGGAGTCTCATGACGCGCGAGCAGCGCGTCGGCATGCTCGTCGATGAAGCCGGTGTGCAGTTTTCCAGCCGCGAAATCCGGGTGCTCGAGAACCCGAATCATGAACGGTAGATTGGTGCGGATGCCGAGGATCGGAAATGCGCGCAGCGCGGAGACCGCGCGGGCGATGGCCGCCGGCCTCGATTCCGCGGCGCACGTCAGCTTTGCAAGCAGCGGGTCGTAATTGACGGAGACGTTCGTGCCTTCGAGCACTCCCGAATCGATCCGTACGCCGGGACCGTCCGGTTCGCGATAGAGGAGGAGCGTGCCGGCCTGCGGCAGGAAGCCGTTCGCCGGATCCTCGGCGTAGATCCGGCATTCGACGGCATGGCCGCGCTGCGTCAGCTGCGATTGGGTCCACGGCAGTTCGCCTCCAGCGGCAACCGCGAACTGGGCGCGCACGAGATCGACGCCCGTGACCGCTTCGGTGACCGGGTGTTCCACCTGCAGCCGCGTGTTCATCTCGAGGAAATAGAAACGCGCGGCGTCGCCGCTGCCTTCGAGCAGGAACTCGATCGTCCCCGCGTTGACGTACTTCGCCGCGCGTGCGGCCGCGACCGCCGCTTCGCCCATCGCGTCGCGAAGCCGCGCGGTGAGCGCGGTCGAGGGGCTCTCTTCGATGACTTTCTGATGCCGCCGCTGGACGGAGCACTCACGCTCGAACAGATGGACTACGTGTCCCTGCGTATCGCCTAAGACCTGGATCTCGACGTGGCGCGGCCGTTCGAGAAGCCGCTCGATATACAGCGTGCCGTCGCCGAACGCCGCGACCGCTTCGCGTCTGGCTGCGGCGATGAGCGCCGCGGCGGACGCCGGGTCGCGGAGGACGCGCATTCCTTTGCCCCCGCCTCCCGCTGACGCTTTGACGAGCACGGGAAAGCCGATGTGCTCCGCGGCCGCGAGCACGCCCTGGTCACTCTGGTCGGCCGGGATCTCGCCGGGGACGACGGGTACACCGGCGTCGCTCATGAGCGCCCGCGCAGCAACCTTCGATCCCATTCGCTCGATGACGTCGGCTGGCGGCCCGATGAAGACGAGTCCGGCTTGTTCGCACGCTCGGGCGAACGCGGCGTTCTCCGAGAGGAACCCGTAGCCGGGATGCACGGCGTCG
>Ga0075424_100002674_pt1 | contig 16394 bp, 15 predicted proteins | sample SoiMethybrSBSTD3_FD_75301 | JGI IMG/M metagenome (GOLD analysis project Ga0075424, IMG submission 75301) | Bulk soil microbial communities from a Populus tree surrounding site in Tennessee, USA - Soil MetaG P. TD hybrid SBSTD3 | ecosystem: Environmental > Terrestrial > Soil > Tree plantation...
GGACGCGCTGGCGCGTGGCGAAGCGATCGCCGCTGGCTACGAGGTCTCGCGTCGGCTCGCGCAGATGCCCGGAAACCTCTGCACACCCGATGTCCTCGCCAAGACGGCGACCGACATCGGTCGTCGTCACAAGCTCAAGGTCACCGTGCTCGGGCGCCGCGAAATGGAGCGGCAGAAGATGGGATCGTTCCTGTGCGTGGCGCAGGGCACGGACCAGGATCCGAAGCTCGTCACGATCGAGTACCGCAAAGGCAAGCGAGGCGCTGCCCCGATCGTGCTCGTGGGCAAGGGACTCTGCTTCGACACTGGCGGCATCTCGATCAAGCCGGCGGATCGCATGGAGCTCATGAAGTTCGACATGTGCGGTGCGGCCGGCGTGATCGGCGCGATGGAAGCAATCGCCCGGCTCAAGCTCAAGGTCAACGTGGTGGGGATGTTCGGCGCGACGACGAACATGCCTTCCGGCACGGCGGTCAAGCCGGGTGACGTCGTCATCAGCCACCTTGGCAAGTCGATCGAGATCATCAACACCGACGCCGAAGGCCGACTCGTGCTCGCCGACGTGCTCTCGTATGCGCGTCGATTCAAGCCGGCTGCAGTCGTCGACGCAGCGACTCTCACCGGCGCGTGCGTCATTGCACTGGGACATGTCGCGACCGGCGTCCTGGGCAGCAACCAGGAGCTCATCGACGAGGTGCTGACCGCGGCGAAGCGCGCTGCGGAGCCGGGATGGCAACTTCCGCTGTGGGATGAGTACAAGGAGCTGATCAAGTCGGACGTGGCCGACATCAAGAACACGGGCGGGCGTGCCGGCGGTACGATCACGGCGGCTATGTTCTTGAAGGAGTTCGCAGAGGAATATCCGTGGGTGCACCTCGACATCGCCGGTACGGCGTACTCCGAGACCGACCTCGTGGCGATTCCGCGAGGTCCCACCGGAGTGCCGACCGGAACGTTCGTCGAGTTCGTGCGGGGGAGGGCGGGCTGATCGCTCTGTTCGGCGCCGTCGTACGACACGTTCGTCGTATCGGCCTCGCGCTTCTGGTCGGGTGTGTCCTGCACGAAGCCGCGCCGGCGCAGGTCCCGACGCGGGACACCACCCGGACGCGGCGCGATACGGTTCTCACCGTCCCGCTCCCGGCCGATTCGGCCGCCAGGGATTCAGTGCGAGCGCGGCAAGTCGCGGACAGCCTTCGCGCCGTCGCGCTCGCCCGCAAGACGGCCGATAGCATCAAAGCGCCGCTTGCCCGCGCCGAGGTTCCGCCTCTCACCGACATTGGGGAGACGTACCGTTGGGGACGGGAAGAGCTGTTCGCGAGCGCCGCGCTGTCGTTAGGCGAGCTGCTCGGGCGCATTCCGGGAGTCACCGGCTTCGCGTCCGGATGGATTCCGACGCCGCACACGAACACGTACGTCGGTGACTTCCGGCGCATTCGCCTGTTCTACGACGGGGTCGAGCTCGATCCGCTGGACGTTCGCATCGGGCCGATGCACGATTTCGCGGCGATTCCGGCGTGGACGCTCGAGGAGATCGTCGTCGAACGCGCCGCTGAAGAGCTTCGCGTGTACATGCGCAGCTGGCGGGTGAACAAGACGACGCCGTATACGCGTGCCGATATCGCTACGGGCGACCTGTCCACGAATAGCTACCGTGGGTTCTTCGGCCGTCGGTTCTCGAATAGCCTCGCGCTGCAGGTTGGCGCGCAACAGTACAGCACGGAGGACCCGAGAGCGGGCGGAGACGGCAACCAGCTTGGCCTCCTCACACGAGTTGGATGGGCGAAGAAGCGGTGGAGCGCTGATGGCGTCTTGCTGCGGACGCGACGGCACCGCACGGAACAGAAACGCGAAACGACGCCGATCGGGTCGTTCAGCAATCTGCCGGGGCTGGACGCTACGCGATCGGACTCGTACTTCCGCATCGGCTACGGCGACTCGGAAGGTTCGAGCTGGCTTCAGCTCATAGCCTCCACGAGTCGATTCGCGGAAACCAACACGAAGACCGCGACGACCACGACGACGCCGCCGCCGGAGGGCACCCCAACGCTACCGTTCATCGGAGACACGGTCGACACGATCGCGTCCCGAGCACAGTACGTCGCGACGGGTGGCGTGCGGTTCGCCAACACGAGCCTCAGCGCAACTGGGCGGTACCGAGTCTTCAACGGCCGCTGGTACCTGACGCCGGCGGGTCGATTCAGCTATGACCGTGGCATCCTTGCCGCGACCGTCTACGCCGAGCAGCAGGAATCGGACTCCACCTTCCGCGGTGACGTCTCGGCGCGCGTCCGCGTGCTACCGTTTCTGGCCATTTCAGGCTCGTTAGGCCAAATGCGCCCCATTGAGGACAACAAGCGGCCGAAGTCACTCGCATACCGCGGGGAGGTGGGCCTGCGACTTGGCCGGCTGTGGGCGTCGGGCGGCATCATGCAGATCGACACGACGATCGTTCCGGCGCCGCGTGCCTACGACACGCTGTACCGCGACGTCACCGTCGGCGCACGCAAGCTGACGTTCGCCACGCTGCGCGGACGAGTGTGGAAGGGCGTCGGGCTTGACGTGGTGGCTCACAAATGGCCCAAGGACCAGGCGTACGTGCCCGAGTACCAGGTGCGAAGCCAGCTGTACGCGAGCACGAGCTGGCTGAGCAGGTTTCCCACAGGGAACTTCCACGTACTCGCGGCCGTGACGCACGATTACCGGACGGAGGTAACGTTCCCCGTCTCCAGCGGCCCGCCACAGCGGTCGTCGCAGTATCGAACGATCTCGACGCTGTTCGAGCTCCGTCTCTACGACGCGGTGATCTCCTGGCAATACCGGAACATCCTTGGCGACATCTTCTCGGTCGTTCCGTACTACCAGGCCCCCCGGGCGATCAACTACTACGGCGTCCGGTGGGACTTCTTCAATTGACAAGGTCGTTGTCAGCTCATAACTTGCGCGACTGTCGATGATCCGAAGCATGACGGGTTTCGGTTCCGCCGAGGGCTTGGTCGGCGGGTCGCGCGTGAGCGTCGAGCTGAGAACCGTCAACCACCGGTTCTTCTCGCCGAGCATCAAGCTGCCGAGCGACCTGTCGCGCTGGGAACCGGAGGTGAGGGAGGCGCTTCGACGGAAGATCGCGCGCGGCCACGTCACGCTGTCGGCGCGAACCGAACGCACGTCGAGCGCCAGCTCGATCGACGAGCAGCGGTTCGCCAGCTACGTCGCGATGCTGCGCGACCTGCGCGATCGGCACGGGCTCGATGGTCCGATCGACGTCGCGACGGTCCTCCGCATGCCGGACGTGCTGGCGTCGGCTGAGGACGGAGAGGAAGGAACGGCCGCGGAGGTGACGGCGATCGTCGAGTCGGCGATCGAATCGCTGACCAGGTCGCGCGGCGAGGAAGGCAGGCGGCTGGCGGGCTATCTGCTCGAGCGGCTGGGGATCGTGGACGGCGCGCTGTCGCGCATCGCGGCCAGAGCGCCGGAGCGGATCGTCGCTCAGCGCGATCGGCTGCGCGAATCGGTTCGCGTGCTGACGGAAGGGATGGGGGTCGACGAGCAGCGGATCGCGCAGGAGATCGCGATCCTGGCGGATCGGCTCGATGTGCAGGAGGAGTTACAGCGGTTCGCGTCGCACATTGCCGCGTTTCGCGCGGCGCTGGAACAAAGCGGCGGCGAACCTGTGGGAAAACGGCTCGGCTTCCTGTTGCAGGAGATGCTGCGCGAGGCCAACACGACGGGTAGCAAGGCCAACGACGCTGCGATGCTGCGGGACGTCGTCACCATCAAGGAGGAGTTGGAACGGATTCGCGAGCAGGTGGAAAACCTCGAATGAATCCGTTTCCGCTGATCCTGTCGTCGCCTTCCGGCGGCGGCAAGACGACGATCGCCCGGATGCTGCTCGAGCGCCGGCAGGACGTGGGCTACTCGGTGTCGTGCACCACACGTGCCGCGCGCCCCGGTGAGCAGGACGGAAAGGACTACTTCTTCCTGTCCAGGGAGGAGTTCGAAAGAAAGCGCGGGCTCGACGAGTTCGCCGAGTCCGCGGTAGTGCACGGAAATCAGTACGGGACGTTACGCGCCGAGGTGCAGCGCGTGCTCGCGTCAGGCAAGCACGTGATCATGGACATCGACGTGCAGGGCGCTCGACAGTTTGCGCGCGCCTTCCCGGAGTCGGTGCTTGTTTTTCTGCTGCCGCCGTCGACCGATGTGCTCATCGATCGGCTGCGGGCGAGACAAACAGAGGACGAGCGCAAGCTGCTCGTGCGACTGCGTTCGGCGCGCGAGGAATTGCGTGAGGTAGGCAGGTATCAGTACGTGGTGGTGAACGACGATCTTGAGCGGGCGTATACGCAAGTGACGTCGATCGTCGATGCGGAGACCGTGCGCCATGCACGGTTGCCCTTGCTGGATGAACGGTTGGCCGAGCTGATCGACGCGCTGGATCGTCAGATTCACGAATACTCTTCAATCAGGACGTGAGTGACATGCGAGTGTACACCCCCGGAGAAGTCGCCAAGCACGCAGGCAACAAGTACCTCGGCGTTCTCGTCGCGGCGAAGTTCGCGCGGGTGCTGAACGAGTTTCCACGCGATCGCTCGTCGTCGCGCGAGAAGAAGCTGACGACGCGCTCGCTCGAGGAGCTCTCGACCGGCGAGATCCAGTACCGCGTCGTGCCGAAGCGGAGAGCCGAGGGGTGAGGAGGCCGCGAGGGTCCGAGTGACTCGGCCCTTCGATGGGCGCCGCATCCTACTCGGAGTCACGGGCGGGATCGCGGCCTACAAATCGGCGTGGATCGCTCGCCTGCTCACGCAGGCAGGGGCCGCGGTGGACGTGGTGCTCACGCGATCCGCGGCCGAATTCATCGGCGCGATCACGTTCGAGGCGCTCACCGGACGCCCGGTGCACACGGCCCTCATTGCCGAGGGCCACGCGCTCGACCACATCAAGCTCGCGCGAACCGCAAACGCCATCGTGGTCGCGCCGGCCACGGCCGACTTCATTGCTCGCGCGGCGAACGGCAATGCCGATGAGCTGCTCACGGCGTGCCTGCTGGCCGCGACCGTGCCAGCGCTCATCGTTCCGGCGATGAACGACCGCATGTGGGCGCATCCACAGACACGCGCGAACGTCGCTCGCCTGCGCGAGATCGGCTATCACATCCTCGAGCCCGACGCGGGCCCGCTCGCGGTGGGCGAGGGAAGCGGACCAGGTCGCCTTCCGGAACCTGAAACGATCGTCGCACACATCGCACGACTGCTGGAGCCGGCTGGCACGCTCCGAGGCAAGCGCGTGGTGGTAACCGCCGGACCGACGCGCGAGCCCGTCGATCCCGTTAGGTTCATCTCGAACCGAAGCAGCGGCAAAATGGGTCTCGCCATCGCTGCCGCGGCATGGCGGCGTGGAGCAGATGTTCAGCTGATCGCCGGACCACTCTCGATCGCGCCGCCGGCTGGACCGAGGGTGACGTTCGTGGAGACGACCGAGCATATGCGGGATGCGGTCGAGCGTGCAATCGCTGGTGCAGACGCGCTGATCATGGCTGCGGCCCCTGCTGATTTTCGCCCCGCTGCGCCCGCGGCACAGAAGATCAAGAAGGCCAACGCTCCACCATCGATCACGCTCGAGTCCACGCCCGACATTCTCGCTTCGACGATAGGCGCGCGATCCGACAGGCTCGTCACCGTGGGATTCGCGCTCGAAACCAACTCGCCGCTCGAGCACGGCCGCGGAAAGCTGGCTTCCAAACAACTGGACCTGATCGTCGTGAATGATGCGACGGAACCCGGCGCGGGGTTCTCGGTAGACACGAACCGCGTGACGTTCATCGACCGCGACGGACGCACGGACGCGCAACCGCTCCTCGGCAAGAGCGAGGTAGCCGATCTCATTCTCGACCGCGTGGAGCGGTTGATCTCTCGTTGATGCATGGACGCTAGAGAACAGCTTCGGCGATACCTCGAGCAGCGCCGCGAGATGGGCGAGCGCGAGCTCATCCTCGATGGCATGTCTGTCGAGGACGTAATGCGCATCGTGGGCGCTGCGGGCACCGTGTCCAATGACGCACCCCCAGTGCAGCGCCGACCTGTCGACCCGGGGGAGCCTGCTCCGACACCAAGCGCGCGCTCCGAGCAGCCGGCATCGGACTCTTCGGATTGGCGTGAGATCCTGCGCGCCGCCGGTAGTGGGCCGCAGCGTGCGCCCACCATCTCGAAGCCCGCTCCGGTTGGTGCGGTGACTCCAGCGGCTCCGCCACCACCACCGGCCGCCGAAGAATTCGATGACGCAGACGCACCCGAGGATGCCGTAGCCAGCCCGCCGGCGTACGTCATGCGTCCGACGCCGCAGGCGATGCCGCGTGTCCAGCCAACGCCGGCGCCCGCAGGTGATGCGCCCCCGGGGATCGTCGTTGGCACCGCGAGTCGTGAGCTCTTCGGCGGCGCGCTCAGCGGCGTTGACACGCTCGATCAGCTTGCGGACATCATCGCCAAGTGCACGAAGTGCCCGCTGTACCGGACTGCCACGAAGCCCGTGCCTGGACAGGGCAGCTCCGCGGCCGAGTTGGTGTGCGTCGGCGAGGCGCCGGGCGAGAACGAGGACAAGCAAGGTCTCGCATTCGTGGGCCAGGCCGGGCAACTTCTGACGAAGATTCTCGCCGCCATTAACTTGCGGCGAGAAGACGTGTTCATCTGCAACGTGCTCAAGCATCGACCGCCGGGGAACCGCAACCCGATGCCTCAGGAGGTCGAAGCGTGCAGTCCGTACCTCGTGCGCCAGCTGGAGATCATTCGTCCGAAGGTCATCGTCGCGTTCGGAACATTCGCCGCGCAGACGCTGCTGGAGACGAAGCTCTCGATCAGTAAATTGCGCGGCTCGGTGCACAAGTATTACGGCATTCCGCTGATCGTCACGTATCACCCCGCCGCGCTACTGCGCAATCCAGCGTGGAAGCGCCCAACCTGGGAAGATGTCCAGCTCGCCCGTCGAGTTCTCGATCGCGCCGCAGGGGCGTGACCCATACAGCGAGCGGCGCCCTCCGTACTCGGAGGACGCCGAGCAAGCGGTGCTCGCCGCCATGCTCATGGACGGCGATGCCATCATGCGCGCGGCAGAGTACGTCAACGACACGATGTTCTACGCCGAGCGCCACCGCAGAATTTTTCGCGCGCTCGTCGCGATCACGGAGCGTGGTGCCGTCGCCGATCCGCTGACGCTCGCCGACGAGCTGGATCGTCGCGGAGAGCTCGGAGCAAGCGGTGGCAAGGAGTACATCGCGTTTCTGGTCGACGCGGTTCCGACGGCGGCGAACGTCGAGTTCCATGCGCGCATCGTGCGCGAGAAGGCACTGCTGCGCAGTCTGATCGAAGTCTCGACGTCGATCGTCAGCGAGGCGTTCGAAGGCCGCACGCAAGCCGCGGAGCTCCTCGACGAAGCCGAACAGAAGATCTTCCAGGTCAGCCAGCAGCAGGGTAGCGGCGGCTTCACGCGCATCAAGGAGTTGATGTGGCCGACGATGGAGCGCATCGAGGCGCTTCAGCGGGGCGGCAAATCGATCACAGGTGTCGCGAGCGGCTTCCACGATCTCGACGAGCTGACATCCGGCTTCCAGCCGTCGGACCTCGTAATCATCGCGGCACGACCGTCCATGGGAAAAACGGCGCTCGTGCTCAACATCGCGCAACACGCTGCTATCGAGCACAACACTTCGATTGCGATCTTTTCACTCGAAATGAGTAAAGAGTCTCTCGTGCAGAGACTCCTCACGAGCGAAGCCCGCATCGATGCGCAGCGGCTTCGCAAAGGCATGCTGCGAGACGACGACTATTCGCGTCTCGCGCGCGCGGCGGGCATCCTGTCGTCGGCGCCGGTGTACATCGACGACGCGGCGGGCATCACGCTCCTCGAGATGCGGTCCAAATCGCGCCGCCTCAAGGCAGACTCCGGGCTTGGCCTCATCATCGTCGACTACCTGCAGCTGATTCAGGGGCCGATGAGCGCCGAGAACCGTCAGCAGGAGATCAGTCAGATCTCACGATCGCTCAAGGCGCTGGCGAAGGAGCTGTCAGTCCCCGTGATCGCGTTGTCGCAGCTCTCGCGCGCGCCCGAGCAACGCACGGGCGAGAACAAGCGACCGCAGCTCTCGGACCTTCGTGAATCCGGCGCGATCGAGCAGGACGCCGATCTGGTGATGGCGATCTACCGCCCCGAGGTGTACGCGGAGAGCCGTCACGAAGGGCCGCCGGTGGACAAGGACGGCAACTCGCTCGAGGGGCGAGCGGAGATCATCGTGCTCAAGCAGCGCAACGGGCCGATCGGCACGGTGAATCTATTCTTCCACAAGCAGTACACGCGCTTCGAGAATTACACGGCCCGACAAGCTACCACCTGACCGCGCTGTGACGCCGAAGGTCAAGACCGTCTATCGCTGTACAGAGTGTGGCGCCGAACACCCGAAGTGGGCGGGGCGCTGCGACGTGTGTGGCGAATGGAACACGCTGGTGGAGGAGATCGCCGCGCCCAAGGCGAAGGCGGCGACCGGCGGCGGGAGCGCGCGGCGCGTCGGCGGGACGGAATCGTTAGGCGCTGGAGGGACCGTTGCAGCCACGACCCGTCTCCGGCAAGTCGTCGGCTCGGAGGCCCAGCGCGTGCGCACCGGCCTCGACGAGTTCGACTTCGTACTCGGCGGCGGCATCGTGCCCGGTTCCATGGTCCTGGTTGGCGGCGAGCCGGGCATCGGCAAGTCAACGATCCTGCTTCAGGTGGCAGCGCGGGTGAACGAACGCGGCGGGTCAGCGCTTTACGTGACCGGCGAAGAGTCGCCGCTCCAGGTCAAGCTCCGTGCGGACCGGCTCGACGCAGGCGCCGGGGACGTGGAGCTGTTGAGCGAGACGCTCCTCGAAACGGTGCTGGCCACGGCGAGCGCGCGCTCGCCCAGCGTCATGATCGTCGACTCGATCCAGACGGTGTTCACGGCGGATCTCGAAGGGGCTCCCGGCAACGTCGGCCAGGTTCGCGAATGCGCCGCGCGCCTCATGCGATTCGCGAAGGAGTCGGGCACCGCCGTGATCGTGGTCGGTCACGTGACGAAGGGCGGCGGAATTGCCGGTCCCAAGACGCTCGAGCACATCGTGGATACAGTGCTCTACTTCGAGGGCGACAGCGCGCTCGATCATCGGGTGCTTCGCGCCACGAAGAACCGGTTCGGCAGCGTCGACGAGATTGGGGTGTTCAGGATGGGCGAGTCCGGGCTCACTCCGGTCGCCAACCCCTCCGAGCTCTTCCTCGGCGATCGCCTAACGACGGCTTCCGGAAGCGCCGTGACGGCGCTGCTGGAGGGCACGCGTCCCGTGCTCGTCGAGGTCCAGGCGCTTGCGGCCAAGGCGGGTTTCGGAACGCCGCAGCGCGTCGCCACTGGCTACGATGGACGCCGGCTCGCGTTGTTGCTGGCCGTGCTGGACAAGCGTGCGGGTCTCCCGTTCGCTCAGCTCGACGTGTTTCTCAATGTCGTCGGCGGCATCCGGATGCAGGAGCCGGGAGGTGACCTGGCTGTCGCCGCGTCGCTGGCATCGAGCGTGTACGACCGCGCGCTGCCCGCCGATGCCATCTTCCTCGGCGAAGTCGGCCTCGGGGGCGAGATCAGGCCGGTGTCGCAGTCCGAGCGACGGTTGGCGGAAGCCGCGAAGATGGGCATGACGACGGCCTTTCTCTCGGATCGCGGTGTCCCACGTCGGGCAGCGGCCGGCATTCAGGCGGTTGGGATCCGCACCGTTGGCGACTTGTTCGGCTCCTTGTTCCGATGAGCGGGGAACGCCACGACGACCGTCACCTGGACACGCGCGCGCCGGGCAACCTCCCGCGTGATGCCACTCCCCCCGAGCTTCGCGCCGGCGCGGAGGATGCCGACGTTGGCGTGGTGATCGTTGCGGGAGGGTCGGGAAGTCGCGTCGGGAGCACGGAGCTCAAACAGTTCCGTTGGGTCGGCGGGAAGCCGATGCTGCTGCACAGCGTGCAGGCATTTCACGCGCGGCGTGATGTCGCAATGGTCGTCTGCGTGCTGCCCAAGGCATTCGTTGGCGATCCACCGCCCTGGTTGTTTCAATGCGACATCGACCGGCTGCTCATCTCGGTCGGTGGACGCGAGCGCACCGAGTCCGTCGCGAATGGGCTCGAGGACCTGCCGGACGAGGTGAAGGTCGTCCTCATTCACGACGCCGCCCGACCATTCGTCAGTAATGCGACGATCGATCGCGTGATCGCCGAAGCACGGTGCGGCCATGGTGCGGTAGCGGCGCTGCCGGTCGTCGACACGCTGAAGGAAGTGAACGAGAGCGGACGCGTCGTTCGCACCGTGGAACGTGCTGGCCTCTGGCGCGCGCAAACGCCGCAGGGGTTTCCGCGCGATCTGATCGAGCAGGCACACGCGACCGCGAGAGCGGAGGGCGTGACGACGACGGATGACGCGGCACTGTTCGAGCGGCTCGGCCTCCCGGTAGTCGTGGTGCGCGGGAGCGAGCGAGCGATGAAGATCACGGACGAGGGTGACTTCGCGCGCGCCGACGCGCTCTTCTCGGTGAACGAATGACGCGCGCCGAACCGAAAGCCATTCCGTTCTGGTCGCCCGAGGAAGTGGAATCGTCGATCGCCGGGACGATCGCGCACCTGCAGGCGGGCGGCGTGCTCGCGTATCCGACCGAGACCGTCTACGGTTTCGGAGGCGCCGTGGACCACGATTCGGTCGAGCGCCTCGTCAAACTCAAGCGGCGCCCGAGTGCGAAGCCGTTCCTGCTACTCGTCTCTGCCAGCGAGATGCTGACTCGCCTTGGTCTTCACCTGACGAGCTCCGCGGCGAGAATCGCGGCACGACACTGGCCGGGCCCTGTGACTCTGGTCCTGCCGGGTGGGGAACGGCGCGTTCCCGACCGCCTTCGCGGACCCGAAGGCGGCGTTGCCGTTCGATGGACACCGCATCCCGGGCTCACTCGTCTCATTCAGGCATACGGCGATCCGATCACGTCGACGAGCGCGAACCTGCCGGGGGTACCGCCAGCAATGTCTGCGACCGAGATTTTGCAGCAGTGGAGCGATGCAGTGACGCGCGGCAAGATTCGCGTGCTCGATGGCGGACGCCTCGAGCCATCCAATCCATCGACAGTCATCGATTGCACGGGGCAGCGGCCGCGCGTGATACGTCCGGGCGCTGTTCCCGCGGCGACGCTGCGTGAGAGCGCACCAGATCTCATCGGAGACGTGTAAGCGCGAATGAAGATTCTGTTCATCTGCACGGGCAACACGTGTCGCAGCGCTCTCGCCGAGGGCATCGCGCGTCGTGAGGCGATCGAGCGCGGGCTCATCGAGTTCGACGTCTCGAGCGCAGGGACGAGCGCGTGGAACGGGTCACCGGCGTCCGACGGCAGCTTGCTCGTGGGACTGGAGCATGGCGTCGACCTGAGTGGGCATCGCGCGCGCCAGCTCACGCGAGAGATCGTGATGGAGAACGACGTCATTCTCGCCATGGGTCCGCATCACCTCGAGCGAGCAGAAGCGCTGGGCGGTGAAGGCAAGTCGCATCTCCTCACGCACTACGCAGCACACGGAACGAGTGATCGTGCGGTGAGCGATCCGTTCGGCGGCGACCTCGATGTGTATCGCGCGACGTACGACGAGCTCGAACGCGAGATCAAGCGGGTGTTCGACCGAATCGCGGCGGAGCAGGCGCCGGGCGCCTCGTGACCCGTGTGCCGGGTCGGCTCGTGCTGCTCGGCCACCCGGTAAGCCACTCGCTGTCGCCTGCGTTCCAGAACGCCGCATTGCGGCGCGCGGCATTGCCGGTTCGGTACGAGCTGCTCGATGTCGCCCCCGACGCCCTCGACGCGACGCTCGACGCGCTCATCGCGGAAGGCGCGTGGGGCAACGTCACGATCCCCCACAAGGAGCACGTCGCGTCACGCTGCGCTCGCGTGAGCCCCATCGCGGCGCGTGTAAGCGCCGTGAATACCTTCTGGCTCGAGGACGGCGCGCTCGTCGGCGACAACACGGACGTGGAGGGCTTCCTCGCTCTCCTCGACGCGACGGCACCGTCCATCGATCACGCGAGACCTGTGGCGCTGTTGGGAGCTGGCGGTGCAGCCGCCGCGGTGCTGGCTGCGCTCGAGCGCCGCGGATTCGTCGATATCCGCGTCTCCAGTCGTACCGCAGCGCGAGCCGCCGCGTTATGCGAGCGCTTCGCCGCCGCCAGAGCAGTGGCCGACCGAGAGGCGAGCGTGCGCGACGCGGCACTCGTGGTCAACGCGACGCCAGCGGGCCTCGATGACAAGACGATGCCGATAGACGTTGGCGCGATCGATCCCTCGGCTGTCGTGCTGGACCTCGTCGTCGGTCAGAACGAGACGCCGTTCATTCGCGAGGCGCGTGCGCGCGGACATCCGGCCGCGGATGGCCTCGCGATGCTCATCGAGCAGGGTGCGGTCGCGTTCGAACGGTGGTTCGGCGTCTCGCCGGATCGGGACGTTATGCGGCAGGCGGTCGCGCGCTGAAACCGCAATGATACCGCAGCTTCACGCGATCTCCGCATTGCGCGTCCACTCGGCGGCTCGGGTGCTTCGGGCGGCCGGAGCAGGACTCGCCGATCTGCTTCTGCCACGCGTGTGTGTGGTGTGCCAGCGACCGCTCGCTGCTCGCGAGCGCGGTGTTGTCTGCGGTCGCTGCTGGAGTTGTCTCGACACGCTGCCGTATCCGCAGTGCGCGCGGTGCGGGCATCCACACATCAAACACAGTTGTCGCTGGTGCGAGCTGCTTCCCCCATTCGTGCGTGCCGTGCGGTCGGTGTGCTGGGCGCCGAGCGGCGCGGGTGGCGCCATCGTACACGCGCTCAAGTACGACGGCTGGCGCGCCGCGGCGGAAGGAATGGCAGAGCGAATGTCGCGTCTCGCATGGCCGGTCGACGTCATCGAAGAACGCACGGCGCTCGTTCCGGTTCCGCTCTCGCGCGCGAGACTTCGGGAGCGCGGGTTCAACCAGAGCGACTTGATGGCTCGCTCTCTCGCATCGCGATGGCGCATACCGGTGTGGACGGACTTGCTCGAGCGCCTGCGTAACACCGAGACACAGACGCGTCTCACACCAAAGGACCGCTTGCGCAACGTGGCCGGGGCATTTGATGTTTCGTCATCCGTGTCGACGCGGCTGCGTGGCGCGCATCTCGTGCTCGTGGACGATGTCGTCACGACGGCCGCCACGCTGAACGCGTGCGCGGAGATGCTGATGCATGGCGGCGCGCGCATCGTCAGCTACGTCACCTTCGGCCGCGCTCGCTCCGCGAGCGATCGGCCGCTTTCGTGAGGATGATCGGGCATGGCAATTCGAGTGGGTATCAACGGCTTCGGCCGAATCGGGCGGCAGGCGGTACGCGTGGCGAAAGAGGAGGGCGTCGCGGACCTCGATTTCGTTGCGGTCAACGACCTCACCGACACGAAGACGCTGGCGCATCTCTTCAAATACGATTCCGTGCATCGCGCCTACGAGGGTGATGTCCGAACGTCAGCCAACGGTATCACGGTGGACGGCGACGAGATTCGCGTCTTCGCTGAGAAGGATCCGTCGGCACTGCCGTGGAAGGACCTCGGCGTTGACATCGTGCTCGAGTCCACGGGTCGCTTCACCAAGGCCGAGGACGCCGGGAAGCACATCAAGGGTGGCGCCAAGAAGGTGATCATCTCCGCGCCGGCCAAGGGCGAGGACATCACCATTGTCATGGGCGTAAACAGCGACAAGTACGACAACGCCAAGCATCATATCGTGTCGAACGCGTCGTGCACCACCAACTGCCTCGTCCCGATGGTGAAGGTCGTGCGCGATGCGTTCGGCTTCCGCCACGGGTCGATGGTGACTATCCACAGCTATACGAACGATCAGAACGTCCTCGATTTTCCGCACAAGGATCTCAGGCGCGCCCGTGCGGCAGCGCTCTCGATCATTCCGACGACGACAGGTGCGGCGAAGGCGACGGCGCTGGTGATCCCCGAAGTGAAGGGGAAGATCGACGGGATCGCGATCCGCGTTCCGACGCCGGACGTTTCGCTCACCGACCTGGCAGCTGAAGTCGATCGACCGGTCACGGTGGAGGAGGTGAACGCCGCGTTCAAGGCAGCAGCGGATGGACCGATGCGCGGCATCCTCGCGTACTCGGCTGAGGAGCTAGTGTCCTCCGATTACATCGGGAACGCGCACTCGTGCATCCTGGACGCGAAGAGCACCAACGTCGTGGATGGCACGCTCGTGAAGGTCTCGGGTTGGTACGACAACGAGTGGGGCTACTCGTCGCGCTGCGTGGACCTGATTCGTTTCATGGGCGCGCGCCTCTAACCGCAAGTGTGTCATCCTGAGCGCAGCGAAGGATCCTCATAGTCCCGAGAGAGGGCTCTACCGTGATGACGAGGATTCCTCGCTGCGCTCGGAATGACAGGCGGCCGCTATGATCTCCAAACGAACCATTCGCGATCTGAGCGACGCCGAAGTGCGCGGGAAGCGCGCGCTCGTGCGCGTCGATTTCAACGTGCCGCTCGACGAAAGCGGAACCGTCACCGACGACACGCGAATTCGCGCCGCGCTGCCGACCATCGAAGCGCTCGCGGCGCGCGGTGCTCGCGTCGTGTTGCTATCGCATCTGGGTCGGCCAAAGGGCGGAAAGCCCGAACCGAAATACTCGCTCGCGCCGGTGGCAAGGCGGCTCGGCGAGCTGACATCGCGTCCGGTGCGATTCGTTGCTGCGCTCGACGGTGACGACGCCGTCGCGGCAACACGTGAGCTCAAGGACGGCGAGATTCTCCTCCTCGAGAACACCCGATTCAACGCGGGCGAGGAAAAGAACGACGATGCTCTCGCGAAAGCGCTCGCGCGGCTCGGCGACCTGTACGTGAACGATGCGTTCGGTGCGGCGCATCGGGCGCATTCGTCGACCGCAGGGGTCGCTGCGCACCTCCGTCCGGCCGTTGCTGGCCTCCTAATGGAGAAGGAGCTCGAGTACCTCGGGTCTGCGCTCTCCAACCCTCAGCGACCCTTCATCGCGATTCTCGGGGGCGCGAAGATATCGGGCAAGATCGATGTCATCGAGGCGCTGTTGCCCAAAGTCGATGGGTTACTGATTGGCGGCGCCATGGCGAACACGTTCTACAAGGCGATGGGCCTCGAGACCGGGAAATCGCTGGTCGAGCCGGATCGGGTGGAGCTCGCGAAGGCCCTCGTGGATCGCGCGCGGTTCCGGCTCACGCTGCCACACGACGCCGTCGTGGCGGCGTCGTTGGAGCAGGCCGGGAGCGCCCACGCGGTCCGGCGTGACGCGATCCCACCTAACGAGGCGATGTTCGACATTGGGCCCGACACCATGCGCTCGTACGCACGGGCGATAGCCACGGCCAAGACCGTCCTCTGGAACGGGCCCATGGGCGTCTTCGAGACGCCGCCATTCGACGCGGGCACGCGCGCCGTCGCGGAGGCCATGGCCGACGCCACGAGCCGCGGGGCCACGACGATCGTCGGTGGCGGAGACTCTGCCGCGGCGGTGGCCGAGGCCGGGCTGGAGAGCCGGTTGAGCCATGTGTCCACCGGCGGCGGCGCGTCGCTCGAGTTCCTGGAAGGGAAGCCGCTGCCAGGCGTCGAAGCGCTGGAGACCCGACCTTGATGCTCCGCAAGCCGGTCTTCGCGGCCAACTGGAAAATGAACCACGGTCCGACCGACGCGAAGGCGTTCCTTCGGACCTTTCTTGTGCACTACGCCCGGCGTGCCGACCGGACGGTGGCGTTCTTTCCGCCGGCGTTGACGTTGCACGCGGTGACTGATGCGCTCCGCGATCGCTCCGACATCCTGGTCGGGGTCCAGAACATCTATTGGGAGCCCAAGGGCGCGTTCACTGGCGAGCTGTCCGCCCCGATCGCGCGCGATGCCGGCGCCCGGCTCGTGCTCGTCGGGCACTCGGAGCGTCGGCATGTTTTCGGTGAGACCGACGAGGAGACCGGACTGAAGTGCGCGGCCGTCGCCGCCGCGGGTCTCGTTCCCGTGTTGTGCGTCGGTGAGAAGCTCGAGGAGCGCGAGCGTGGGACGGAAGAAGCGGTCGTGGTGAGACAGCTGCGAGCGGGCCTCGCACGGCTCCAGCCGGCCCAGGTCGCGACCGCGCTCGTCGCGTACGAGCCGGTGTGGGCAATCGGCACAGGCCGAACGGCATCGCCTAACGACGCATCGACGATGCACACCATTGTCCGGCGCGTCCTGAAGGAGCTCGCGGGCGAGCGTGCTGCTCACATACCGGTGCTGTACGGCGGCAGCGTGAGCCGTGGCAACGTCGCCGAGTTGATCAGCGCTCGCGAGGTCGATGGCGTGCTGGTGGGCGGCGCGAGCCTGGACGCCGACGGCTTCGC
>Ga0075424_100002675_pt1 | contig 16394 bp, 12 predicted proteins | sample SoiMethybrSBSTD3_FD_75301 | JGI IMG/M metagenome (GOLD analysis project Ga0075424, IMG submission 75301) | Bulk soil microbial communities from a Populus tree surrounding site in Tennessee, USA - Soil MetaG P. TD hybrid SBSTD3 | ecosystem: Environmental > Terrestrial > Soil > Tree plantation...
GGCGAGTTGCGCGACGACCTGAACGCCGCCGACGCCGGCGCCGCTGGAGTCAAGCAGAGTTCCCTTGAGTTGTACGTCAGGTGAAGAGGATTGCGGTGACGCGATTGCGGTGCTGCCGAAAAAAATCAGAGAAGCGAGAACGCCAAGCAGAGTTTTCATTGGTCTCCTCCGCTCCCTCACGCGCGGGAGTTGAAGGCTGTTCCCATTGTTTGCCGCGTTGTGCGAAAGGCCCGCCCTGCAAAGAGGGCGGCTACAGATGATGCACAACGGGATTCAATAGGACTGCGGACCTCGCCGGTCTCCTGGCTTGGCGGCGGTGCCCTTGCGAAGCTTAGGGCAAGGTGCAAGCGCCTTCCCGCCGGCGCTGTCGATTCAACCCAAAAACCCCGCGGTCTGAAGACCGCAGTTACCGGTGCAGCGCTTTGGCAGTGGCGGCTTGCGAATTCCGCTTTACAGTCGCGCGGCGGCGACGGCTGCTCTTGCCCTGATCCGGCAGGGCAGCGGCATAAAGCCGCTGCTACATTCGGAATGCAAGAGCTCCGTACTTCCCGTGCACGAAGTCCGCGATGATTGTGGAGGGGCAAAGCCCACTGTTGGGTTGCTAGGTCGCGTCAAATGACGCGCGGAAAATGCCGGGCTAAAGTCCCCCGGCGCTACCTCTAAACTTCTACTGCGCTCCAGGCAGAATGCTCACGCGGGGACGGCCGGATGCACCAGTCTCCACGGTGAGCTGTGTCTGGAAAACCTGTTCGAGCAGATCGCGCCGATAGACGCTAGCAGGCGGGCCAACGCGCAGGCACTTGCCTTTTTGCAGGAGAACGACCTGATCTGCGTATTCGCCGGCGAGGTTCAATTCGTGGGTGACAACCACGACGGTGTAGCGATTCTCCGCGGCGAGGCGACGAAGCGTTTCTAGAAGGTCTATCTGAGCGCCGATATCGAGGTGCAGCGTGGGTTCGTCGAGTAAGAGGAGTAGCGGTTGCTGCGCTAGGGCACGGGCTAGAATCACACGCTGCTTTTCGCCGCCGGAGATCTGGTCCATCCAACGATCGGCGAGATGCTCGGCGCCGACTTGCGCCAGTGCGTTCTGCGCGATGGTGACGTCTTCGTCGGATTCGAAGCGCAGCGATTTGCCGTAGGGATGGCGGCCTTGCAGAACGAACTCCCAAGCTTTCGAAGGAAAGAGAAGCTGGCTTTCCTGTTGCACCATGGCGATGCGCCGGCCGCGAGCGCGCGGTTCGAGTTGATGCGTAACGAAGCCGTTGAGCAAGACGCGGCCAGAAAGCGGTTGCAGCGCGCCGGAAATGATTTGCAGCAGGGTGGATTTGCCACTGGCATTAGGGCCGAGGACGGCGACGATTTCGCCGGCTTTGGCCTGGAAGCTGGTAGCTTCGAGTGTGAATACGGGAGCCTGCTGAGGATTGGGCGTGTAGGCGTAGCTGACTTGCTCGACGCTGAGGCGCGGATCGTTTGAAATGCGCGTCGATTCACCGGCGCCGCGGGCCGCAGATTTCACGCCGGCGGTCACGCGAACCTCCGCCGCAGCAGATAGATGAATAGAGGCGCGCCGGCGATGGCGGTGATTGCGCCGACGGGAAGTTCATTGGGCGCAGCGATGGTGCGCGCGAGAATGTCCGCGATAACGACAGCGATAGCGCCGCCAAACGCTGATGCTGGGATCAGGATGCGATGGTCGGCGCCATAAATCATGCGCATGAGATGCGGGATCAGGAGACCGACGTAGCCGACAGCGCCGCTGACAGAGACAGCGAGTCCGGTCAGCGCCGATGCGGCGATGTAAGCGATGATACGGACGCGGCGAACGTCCACGCCTAAGTGCATCGCTTCTTTTTCGCCGGCGAGAAGAAGATTCAAGTCAGAAGCAGTGGTGTAGATCACTATAGCGGCCACGACAAATCCGACGCGAAGTACCCAAGCCAGCGGTTGCGATGGAACGGCAGAGAGTTCGCCCATCAGCCAGTAGGCCATGCCGCGAAAATTGCTGCTGGGAAGAGTGGTCAGAAGCAGCACGATCAAGGCGGAAAGAAGCGACGCAATGATTACGCCGCCGAGCAGGAGCGTGCTGCTGTCAATCTGTCCGTTGCGATGGCCGAGGAAGTAAACCGCGGTGATAGCGACGGCGGCGCCGAGAAACGCGCCAAGCGGAGTAAAGACGGCAGCGAATTCGGGCGTCAGCGCCAGATGCGGCTCCAGGAGAAGAGCAAGAATCGCGCCAACGGCTGCGCCGCTGGAAACGCCGAGTACATACGGATCGGCGAGAGGGTTGCGAAGCAATGCTTGAAAACTGGTGCCGGCAACGGAAAGCGCCGCGCCAACGAAGGCTCCCAACAAGATACGTGGCAGGCGCAAATTCAGGATGAGGCTGTACTCGGAGGAAATGTCACTGCTCTTGCCAAGAAAAACGCGAAGCAGGTCCCGGCCAAGTCCGTAAAGCGAGACATGAATGGCGCCGAACTTGAGGGCGAGAACCATCACGCAAAAAAGAATGATCGCCAAGATCAGACACTGCAGCAGGAGGCGGCTGAGCGTGAGAGGCCGCATCAGTTTTTTCCCTTTGGAAGTGACGCTGGCTGCGGACTGGCTGTTTCGCGAAAAACGTCGGGATGCAACTGGCGTGCAAGATCCTCGACTGCGGAAAACAGGCGCGGCGCCGGCCGATTGATCGCCTCGCTGATCACAACAAACTTTCGGTGCTTCACAGCATCGAGCAAGTTCCAGCCCGGACGTTTCGCAAGCGCCTCGACGTCACGGGCCACTTGTTCGGAATGGCTGTTCGCGAAGACGAGGAACTGGGGCTGCAGGCGGACCATTTCCTCCAGGCCAATGTGTGGCCAGTCTTGCGAAGACTCGACCACCGAAGTCGCACCGGCATGAGTGAGTGCGTCGGCGATAAACGTGTGCTTGCCAACGGAAATCAATGGTTCGGTCCAGACGACGAAGAGCGACCGCGCCGGCGAGACGTTCTGCAGCTTTTCTTGCAGCAGTTTTTCTTTTTGCAGCAGCTCTGTATCCAGGGCTTCGCCGGCAGAAGGATTTCCCAGGACGTCCGCCAAACGGTGTACCGAGCTGCGAATTTCATCGAGATTGTGCGGATCGGTGGAGTACGTCGCGATTCCCAGGCGCTCGAGTTGTTGAACGGTTTCCAAGCGGTTCAGGCTCTTGATGACCAGCACCACATCGGGCTTCAATTGCGCGATTTCTTCCAAGCTGGGGTTGGTAGCGCCGCCGACTTTGTGGAGTTTCGTTGCAGCCTCGGGATAATCGCAGTAGTCGGTATCTCCCACCAAAAGGTTTTCCAGGCCGAGCGCGTAGATGGACTCGGTAACGCTAGGCGCTAAGGATACAACTCGCCGAACGGGAACTGGAATGCGAACGGTGCGGCCGGTTTCGTCGGAAACCGTGCGAAAGGTTCCTTGTGTCTGTGCCGCGATGGCGCGTTCGGCGCGAGCGCACAACGCGAATGAGAACATCGCGCAAGCTAGAAAACTGAGGCCAATGGCACGGCATAGCGAATGAAGTTGGACGCGTTGCTTCAAGTGACGACGGCTCTTCGGTCGAGCCTGATTCCTTGTCTGCGACAGGGTACAAACAAAAATGGCCCGCGAGTCTCGGGCCACCGGCGCAACTCCCTCTCGCGAGGAGTTCCGCGAACCGCGGCATGGGAGGGTAGCCTGGCTTACGGCGGTGAGCCGATTACAGTGGCGGGACCGCGGCCGAATCGCACGGCCTTCCCCGCTTCCCTTGCCTGCAATTTGTAGAGAGAGTTTACGGTGGGGACGGCTCGCGCGTCAACGTGAGCTAGCGGTTCTTCCAGTTCGGCTTGCGTTTCTGCACGAGCGCGTGCAGCCCTTCCTGCGAGTCTTCGAGACGGTAGAGTTCATTCAGGAAAATTCCCATGGAGTGCTTGAGGCCGTCACGCAGCGACATGCCCATTCCGCCGAGGATCGCTTTTTTAGCCATGGTGAGGACCGCGCCGGAATGTCCGGTCATGCGTGCGAGCAGATCCTTAACCGTCATTTCAAGTTGAGCTTCTGGCACAAGGCGATTCACGAGGCCGAGATCCAAGGCACGCTCGGCAGTAACCGGTTCGCCTGTGAGGACGAGTTCCAGGGCCACCTTCGGCCCGACCAGATAAGGAAGAATTGTGGAGGCGAGCGGTGGAAACATGCCGATGGTAATTTCGGGTTGAGCGAAACGTGCTTTGGGAGTAGCGATCACCATATCGCCGAACGCTGCTAGCTCGGCGCCGCCGCCAATTGCCGGACCGTTGACGACGCAAATAACCGGTTTGGCGACATCCACCATCGCCGCAAAAGCGGCATGAAAAGCGTCCAGCATCTGAAAAACGCGCTGCGAAGTGTATTCGCCGACTTCGATACCGCCGCAGAAAACCTTGCAGGCGGAATCGAGCAGGATGATTTTGATGTCTTCGCGGGAACCGACATACTCAATCCCTTCGGCCAGTTCGCGAAGGATGGCTTCATTGAGAAGGTTGTGTTCCGGGCGGCTGAGGGTCATACGCGCTACGCCGGAATCCAGACGGACCTTTACGAATTCGTAGTCTTCAATCTTCTTCTTCTTCGGCAGAACTACGAATTCTTCGGCATTGACCGTCTCCACCATATCGCCTCCGCGCCAGCGTTCACGCGCAGCTATTCCTCGCCCTTAAGGGTTTGTACGACCCTCAAACCAGGACACGGCGATGCTAGCACGGCGCTCCGAGGCGGTTTCATTGGGAGCCAGGGCTGGTGCGCAAAGAGTTGCTGTCCTCAAGGCCGAGGAAGTCCGTTATCCTATTGGGCATTATGAATTGGGCATCGGCTGCTACTGGTACGGCAATCGCACTGGCGCTTTCGGGAGGGCTGGACAAGGACGGTTTCCCTGCTCCTAACGCCTGGGAAAACGCGCGGCCGGTTCGCTTTGATGCCGATTGGCAGGGCAAAAACTCCGATCCGCAGCGCAGCACGGAAGTTCGCCTGCTCTGGACCAAGGAAACGCTTTTCCTGCGTTTTCAATGCCGCTACCGCGATCTGACCACTTTTTCTGACAGCGACCCGGATGGGCGACGTTATCAACTCTGGGACCGCGACGTTGCGGAGGTCTTTCTCCAGCCGGATCCGCCGAGGCCGCATCGCTACTGGGAGTTTGAGATCAGTCCCAATGGCATGTGGGTCGACCTGGATATTGATCTGGACAAACCTCCTGGCCACAAGGGAAACCCGCTCAGCGGAATGAAGTCGCGGGTGCATGTGGACGAGAAGCAAAAGATTTGGACGGCGGAAGTGGCCTTGCCGATGCGGACTCTGGCGCCAAACTTCAGCTCTCAAGCAGATTGGCGGGTGAATTTTTTCCGCGTGGAGGGACCGACGGAACCTCGGTTTTATTCTTCCTGGCAGCCAACAGGCACGCCGAAGCCGAGTTTTCATGTGCCCGAAGTTTTCGGGAAACTCAGCTTCCGATAGCATCCGCGCCCGACGTATTCTTACTCCGACATGAAACTTCGCTCTACGCGCGCGCCGATAGTGCTTGTTCTTTTTTTGGTCACATACGTTAGTCACGCAACCGTAACCGCGAGTCCGCGAGCCGCGCAAAGCGGCAACGCACCGGTTGTCAGCAAAGTCGAACCTCCGAACTGGTGGGTGGGGCTAACGCCGGATCTGATGGTTTTGCTATCCGGCCACGCACTGCTGGCTACAAAAGTCGCATGCAATTTGCCGGACGTGGTCGTGGGTCGCACACAAGCTACGCAGGGCGGTGACTATCTTTTCGTTTGGCTGAAGTTTGGGCCACAGCTGCGGTCCGGCACGGTTGTTTGCCGCGCGACAACGCCCACCGGTGAAGCTTCGTTCGAATTGCCCTTGGCCGCCAGACAGCCGACAGCGCAGCGTTTTCATGGCTTGAGTTCTGACGATGTGATTTACCTGATCATGCCGGACCGCTTTGCGAACGGCGACCCGACAAATGACGAACCGGCGGAATTTCCCGGCTCGCACGACCGCACGAAACCGCGCGCCTGGCATGGCGGCGATCTAAAAGGCATCCGCGACCATATTCCCTATCTCCAGGACCTGGGAGTGACGACGTTGTGGCTAACTCCTGTCGTGAAAAACGGCGCCACGCAGGACTATCACGGTTATGGCGCCGTGGATCTGTATGCGGTCGATCCGCACTTGGGCTCGCTCGATGACTACAAAGGCCTGGCGTCTGATTTACGCAAGCAGCGCATGAAACTCTTTTTTGACGCGGTGCCCAACCACGTCGGGCCGAATCATCCGTGGGTAGGCAAGCCGCCGCTGCCAGACTGGTTTCATGGCATTGCGGAAAAACATTTGGATTCGCATTCGCCGATCAAAAACTCCTTCTACGGACTGAACACGGAAGCGCCCATCAAAAGTGATCCGTTTGAGGCCCTCGCCGATCCCCATGCGACGGGAGCAATGCGGCTCAACCTTACCGACGGCTGGTTTTTTGGCATTCTTCCCGACCTTAACGCTGAGAATCCCACCGTTGCCAAATATCTTTTGCAGAATTCGATCTGGTGGATCGAGTCGGCAGGGCTGGACGGCTTGCGCGTTGATACCTTCCCGTACGTTTCGCGAAGATTCTGGGAGCAGTGGCATGCGGGCCTGCGGCGAATCTATCCGAACCTGACAACGATCGGCGAAGTGTTCCATCCCGATCCCGTTGTCACTTCGTTTTTTGTGGGCGGGAAAAAGAACTGGGACGGAATCGACACTAGTGTGTCTACGGTTTTTGACTTCCCGCTATTTTTTGCGATTCGCGATGTTTTGCTGCGCGGCGCGCCTGCTGGTCGCATTGCCAATGTTCTGCGGCAGGACGCACTCTATCCACACCCGGAATGGCTGGTTCCATTTTTTGCGAATCACGATGTGCCACGAATGATCAGCGAACCGGGGAGTTCGCTGGAAAAACTGTTGTCGGCATTTGCGCTGACTCTGACGCTGCGCGGAATTCCGGAACTCTACTACGGTGATGAAATGGGCATGACGGGGGGCGGCGATCCCGACAATCGGCACGACGTTCCGGGAGGCTGGCCCGGCGACGCTAGCAATGCCTTTACGGATGAAGGCCGCACCAGGGAGCAGCAGCGCATTTTCGCGGCTGTGCGGAAACTGCTTATCTTGCGTCGCGAACATCCGGCTCTGCGGACCGGCAAACTGTTTCATCTGTTTTCAGATGATGGATCGTACGTTTTCCTTCGCCAAACTGACGACGAGAGATTGCTGGTTGTGTTCAACAACGGGAAAGCGCAACGAATTCTGGCGATTCCTCAGGCCAGCACGCCGGCAGAGAACGCACAGAGCGTACATGCGCTGTATGGTGAAGCTTTTGGTACCTCGAACGGCAAGGAATTGCGAATCACCGCTCCTGCGCAGTCGGTTTCCATTTTCTCGCTGAATTGAGCGCAGGCTAAAAAATCAGCTCCGCCGTCCAGTTGCCTCTGGCCTCTGGAATCGTAAACACTGCGGCATGTTGGACCGGGTCAAAGTGCCAGTCCCGAATCATAGCATCGCCGACTCGAACGCTTTGCGGCGCCTTGTCAAAACCATAGACGATGATCTCCGCCGCGCTCCACCAAGGCTGGTAGCCGTCTTTTTCCACGGCGCTGACGATCTTTATTCCTGCCGCAGCTAACTGGCACGAATAGTTCACCCGTAGAAATTCGCCTTTCTCGTAGTTGAACGTATGGCCGTCGTCTTGATAAAGCGAACCTTTGCAGTCCTGGCCGCCCGGATAGACGCGGAGTTCCAGAGGGCCATTGGGAGCCTCGCTGGTGCTTTGGACGAGCGGTTGACGCGGCAGGATCGAGCCCGCGCGCGCATAGACCGGCACTTCGTCCAGCATCGGATTCATCTTGATCAGCTCGCGGTCGGAAGTCTTTTCGCCGGTCCAGTAGTCGTACCAGGTGCCCGGCGGCAGCTGCACCGCCTTGGTGTCTTGCAGCTCCGTCGTAACCGGTGAAACAAACAGAGCCGGGCCAAACAGGTATTCGCGATCGTCATCGAAAAATTCCGGCGCTTGCGGATACTCCAGCAGCAGGGGCCGCATCAGCGGAATTCCCGTGCGCGTCATTTCTTCGACGCTTGTGTAAATGTACGGCAGCAGGCGGTACCGCTCTTCGATGTAACGCTTGCGAATCGCCTCGTGCCTTACGCCGTGCACCCACGGCTCCTGGTCCAAGGTTCCCTTTGCGGTGTGATCGCGGTAAATCGGATTGAACACGCCGGCCTCAAGCCAGCGCGTCAGCAGATTCGGCTCTGGCGAGCCTGCAAAGCCGCCAATGTCGTCGCCGACCATTCCGTATCCCGAAATGCCCATGCTCAGCAGCATCGGGGTGCTCATGCCGAGATGATTCCAGGTGCTGACGTTGTCGCCGGTCCATGTGGCGGCGTAACGCTGCGTGCCGGCATAAGCGGCGCGCGTCAAAACAAAGGGCCGCTCGTTGGGACGCAGCGTCAGCAAGCCGTCATTCGTCGCGCGGACGTTTTGCATTCCGAAAACGTTGTGAATAGCAAGGTGAGGAAGTGCTGTTCCGTCATCCAGGCGATGCCGCACATCGAGCGGCATAGTCTTTGTGATGGTCAGAAAAATCGCCGGCTCGTTCATGTCGTTCCAGAAACCTGAGACCCCCATGTCCGAAAAACTCTTGTACAAGCCGCCCCACCAATTGCGTGCGCGGGTGAGCGTGAAATCGGGAAAGACGCTGTCGCCGGGCCATACCGGTCCCACGTACGTCGTCCCATCGGCGCGTTTGACGAAAACGTCTTCTTTTGTGCCGGTGTCGTAGGGCGCGTAGCCGTGATCGGGATCCTTCTTGATGTGCAGGTCGGTGATCAGAACCGTATGGATCCCTTGCGCCGTCAGATCGGTGATCATTTTTTCGAAGGTCGGAAATTTCTGGCGGTCCACGGTGAAGGGGGTGTTTTTGTCCTGATAGTCGATGTCGAGATAGATAGCATCCACGGGAATCTTCTTGTCGCGAAACGTCTTGGCGATTTCATAGACGCGCGATTCCGGCTCGTAGCTGTAGCGCGATTGCTGGAAGCCAAGTGTCCAAAGAGGCGGCAATTTCGTGCGGCCGACCAGCGCCGTGAAATCTTCCACGATCTTCTTCGGCGTGGGTCCCGCGAAAAAGTAGTAGTTGATCTCTCCGCCCTCCGCCCCGAAGGAATATGAATCGTGGTCCTCCTTGCCAAAGTCGAAGCTACCGCGCCATGTGTTGTCGAAGAAAATTCCGTAAGCCAAACCTTTTCTCAGTCCAATGAAAAACGGAATGGTCTTGTACAGGGGATCGGTGGATTCTTGCCATCCGAACGCGTCGGTGTTCCACATCGTAAACGCGCGGTTGCGCCGGTTCATCGGACCGGCTTTGTCGCCGAGCCCGTAGTAGCCCTCCTCCTCGGGCATGCGCTTCCACACGCGCACCTGCCCATCGTTCCAAGCCATCGGCTGATCGGCTGCGTCGGCGACCAACATGTCTCCTGTGTCACGCAAAAAATCGATGAGCAGGGGGGACTTGCGAATGCGCGCAACAGTATTGCCTGCGGTGAGCCGTACTTCATCCTTGGCGTCATCCACTTTTACTGCGGGCGGCTGCGGAGTTTCCATTACGGCCCACGACAAATCCTTGGGGAACGTTCCATTCGGCGCTACGCGTACGCGAAAGACTCCATCGCGAAACACCGTAACGCGAACCTTTGCTTTGCCGCCGGTCAGCTCCACTCCGTCGGGAAGCTTATCCACTTTCTGCACAGCGCCGATGTGCTGCCACCCTTGCGCTATCAGCGTGAGCGGCGCCAGCGGAATGAATACAGCAGGCAGCAGCAAACGTCTGAACATCCCTGGCATTGGTTCCTCCGGAAATTGCATTCGCGACGCGGCTCAGGCGGCCAGCCACTGTTCGAACAGTGCAGAAGCCCTCGCGCCTTCGATTCGGCGGCGAACGGCATCCATTACGCGGCAACGAAGATTTTCGCGCGTACCGTAGAAGCCGAGCCAGTAGGGCAGATGAATTTCGTCCGGCAGCCGCTCGATTTCCAGTCGCACCGCGCTCACTTTGAAGAAGCCCTGCTGAAAGATGAGCCGAAGAACTTTCTCGCGCAGCAGACTCTCGGCGCGCGAAGGGGAGAGTCTCGCAGGCGGATGGTTTCGCGTTGCGACGACCACAATTTCCGCATCGGCTGGCGGCGCGCCAAATTCGAACAAGTCCAGCGATCCATCCACGGCATCCAGCGCAAACAGGTGCGAGCGAGCCGAGCCGCCCATGTGATACCGAACCCGATACAAACGGAACGGAATATACGCCTCAGCGATCCGCTGCAGTGGCCCGCGGCGCAGCTTCCACACGAAGGAAGCCGGACCGGCTGCGGTGAATGTGCGCAGAGCTTCCTCCCGCGTCACATTCGGCCGCACGCTTCGGATGAACTTCGTTTCCATGGCTTCGCTCTGAACTCCGCTTCCTATCGGAAGTAGACCCACAAACTGATCACAGTCGCCAGCAGCGCCAGTGTAAGTGCCACGTTGACGGAGTGCTCGGTGCGCGTCTCTTTGGCAAGATGCGGCGCCGAAACATCCAGCGAATCAATTTTGTCGTCAACTGTGGCGAAGGTCAGCCCAGCCAGCTTTTTGCGATCTGGCGCCGGGTACATCAGGCTGACACCTACCAGCACCGCCGTGCATACCACGAACATAAAAATGGCGTAGTGCAGAAAGTTCATGTCCACCAGCCAGCGAATAAAGCCGGATTCGTAGTGGCGCGATTTATCCAGCACTTCGAACACAAAGCGCAGCACGCCCAACACGAAACCGGTGAGCAGCGAACTGATCGCGCCCTGTCCGTTCACGCGCGTCCATAAAATTCCGAAAATGAAGCACACCGCGATGGGCGGGCTGATATACGCCTGCACGCTTTGCAAATAAATGTAGAGCTGCGCGCTGAGCAGGTGAATAAATGGTACCCACAACAGACCGAGCAAAACCATTGCGCCGGTGGCGATGCGGCCAAAATTCACCAGCTGCGCTTCGGAAGCTTCCGGCCGCAGCTTCTTGTAAAAGTCCAGCGTCACAAGCGTTGAAGCGGAGTTGAATACCGAACTCATCGCCCCCATCACGGCGGCCAGCAGCGCTGCCATTACGAGACCCACCAGCCCAACTGGCAGGAGGTTCAACACCAGCGTGGGATACGCGAAGTCCGGCTTGGTCACTTGTTCCGGATAAAGCGCGTAGGCAATGATTCCAGGCAGCACCAGCATGAACACCGGCAAGATCTTCAGGAAGCCGGCGAAAATCGCTCCAGCTTTTGCGTGCCCTTCATCACGAGCCGAAAGCACGCGCTGCACGATCACCTGGTCGGTGCACCAATACCAGATGCCCAGAATCGGCGCGCCAAAGAAAATTCCCGTCCATGGAAACTGCGGGTCGCTGGCAGGCTTGATCATGTGGAAGTAGCTCTGCGGAACCATGGTGCGCAGGTGCGCAAAGCCGCCCACTTTGTCCAGTCCGATCAGTGTCAAAGCCACGGCGCCGGTAATCAGGATCAACGTCTGCACTGTGTCGGTATAGATCACCGCCGCCAAGCCGCCTGCGATGGTATAAACGCCCGTTGCAATCACCAGCACCACGGCCGTCTTCCAAAGCGACCAACCTGCGACTCGTTCCAGTACGACGCTGGCTGCATACAATTGCACTGAAATTTTTGTGAAGATGTACGCGATGATCGAAATGCCCGCCAGGTATACCGCGCATTGCCGGCTGAAGCGCCGCTCCAGAAATTGCGGCATCGTGAATACGTTCGATCGCAAATAAAATGGAACGAACACCCAACCGAGGATGAGCAGGATCAGGCACGCCAGCCATTCAAAATGTCCGACCGCCAGCCCCGAGGAAGCCCCCGTCCCCGACAAACCGATAAAATGTTCGGTGGAAATGTTGGAAACGAACAGCGACGCGCCCACGAAAAACCAGCCGATGTCGCGGCTCGCCAGAAAGTAATCTTCGGATGTCCGCTCTTTCCGAGAAAAATAAAATCCGATGCCGAATACGATGACGAAGTACACGGCAATAATGGCGATATCAATCGGAGCCAGCGCCCTGTGTGCGGCGGTTGCTCCAGTAACTGACCCAGTCTGCTCCATGAAAGCCGCGAAGAGCATTCATGCCTCCCTCTGGTTCTTAGTTGGCGCGCAAGATACCGATCGCCGGTGCGAGCTGTTACGTCGGTGAAGCGCCCCAGTTTCGCTTCACCAGCCGTCGCAAGGTTAAAACAGGCTGGCCGCTCCAGCGCATTTAACGCTAAAGGAAACAATCCTGCGGAGTGTATACCAGCCCATTAAACCGCTCAATGCGGATTCTTTCGACCTTGCTTTTCATCCTGGAGCGCGCCGCCGCGCTTCCGGCTTAGAAGGCAATGGTTTGCTCTCGCTGCAAAAACCGGGTAGAAATGGAGTGGTTACGAGGAAGGCCAACGATGCGCAAATTTATCTGGACACTTTTGCTTGTGGGAACGGTGGCTATGGCCGGCGAAAAGTCTATCTACGATTTCACGATGAACTCGATCGACGGCGAGTCCACGCCACTAGCGAAGTATCGAGGCAGGGTGGTGCTCGTGGTCAATGTCGCCAGCCGCTGCGGATTCACGCCGCAGTACGCCGCTCTCGAAAAAGTCTACGAAAAGTACGAGGACCGCGGCTTCGTCATCGTCGGCTTCCCTGCCAACAATTTCGGCGGCCAGGAACCCGGCACTAACCAGGAAATCAAGACGTTTTGCTCGACCAAATACAATGTCACGTTCCCGCTGATGGCGAAGGTCTCCGTCAAAGGCGACGACAAAACTCCGCTATATCAGTTCCTGACCGATAAAACCGCCAACCCGCAGACCGGCGGCGAAATCCAATGGAACTTCACCAAGTTCCTGATTGGCCCCGACGGCCGGCCAGTGGCCCGGTTCGCGCCGAACGTCACACCGGACGATCCGCAGGTTACGGCCGCAATCGAAAAAGAACTCACGGCGCTGAAGAAGTAGACTGCCCGTCTCGCCCGAGGCGAGTGAACAGGATTCGCCTTCATGGCGCTGGTTGAACTCCGCAACGTCGTCAAGGACTACGACACCGACGGTCAAAAGGTGCGTGCCCTCAACGGAATTTCGCTTTCCGTGAGCGCGGGAGAATTCGTCGCCTTCGTTGGCCGCAGCGGTTGCGGCAAATCCACGTTGTTAAACCTTGCCGGCGCGATGGATTTCCCTACCAGCGGCGAGGTTCTGCTTGATGGCCAAAGCACCTCCGGTGCGAAGGAAAATCTTTTGACCCAGCTTCGCCGCCAGAAAGTCGGCTTTGTCTTCCAGTCGTTCCAGCTGCTTCACACTTTGTCTGTCGTCGAGAACGTGGAACTTCCGCTGTTGCTCTCCGGGCGACAACTTGCCCGCGAAACGGCCCTCGACCGGTTGCAAGATGTGGAGCTGGTCGGCCTTGAAAATCGCATGCCGCATCAGCTTTCTGGCGGCCAGATGCAGCGCGTCGCGATCGCTCGCGCGCTGGTCCATTCCCCAAAGGTTTTGCTCGCCGACGAACCGACGGGCAATCTCGACAACACCACGGGCTCCAGGATTCTCGAGCTTCTTTTGCGCCTCACTCGCGAACAAAATACGGTGACATTAATGGCCACCCACAGCGCGGAGGCGGCCGCGATTGCAGACGTTGTTGTCACGCTGCGCGATGGCAGCGTCGCGGATATGAAGCGAAAATGAACTCAAGTTCACATTGCTTTGCAATGACGCCGCACGTTTTACCGGAAACACCACCATGTCTGGGCGGCTGAACCTTTTCTGGCGCTTGATGATCAGACCATTGGCGCGCGAGCCGGTGCGGATAGCGCTCACTATCTTGACCGTCTCACTGGGTGTCGCCGTGGTTTTGGCAATGGATCTAGCGGGCGACGCAGCTACTGGTTCGTTTCACTCTTCACTCGAAGCTCTCTCGGGCCAACAGGATTTTGAAGTGACCGCCATCGGCGGCGTTCCGGAAGAGATCATAGGCAAACTCTCGGCGCTTCCTTACAACTGGCAGATCACTCCGCGGATGGAGACTTTGGCCGTGCTGGCCGATTCCAAACGCGCTCTGCCTCTGGTAGGACTCGATCTGATTAGCGCAGGCAGTCGTCTGTTCGACGGGCCAGCGCCGGCGCTTGGCCGATCTACGTTTTCGTTTGAAGATCTCACCGAACCGAATTCGGTGTGGGTCGGCAAAAGCCTGGGCAAGCGCCCTGGTGACACGCTGCAACTTCTCGTCAACGATCGCTCCATCACTGCCACAGTGCGCGGCACATATCCGGATCAACAAGTCGGCGAATCCGCGATCATCATGGACATTGCAGCGGCGCAGTCCGTTCTCGGCCGCACCGGTTTCGTGGACCGCATCCTAATCCGCCTCCCGCCAAATTCTTCTGCGCCATTGACCGAGTGGCAACAGCTCGTGAAACAAGCTCTTCCAGAAAAAGTACAGCTTCGTACCGCCGGCGCTTCCAGCGACGAAAATCGTAAAATGCTGGCTGCCTTCCGTTGGAACTTGCGCCTTCTCAGCTACATCGCGTTGATCGTCGGCGCCTTCCTCATTTACAACACCATTTCCGTGTCCGTCGTGCGCCGCCGCGCCGAAATCGGCGTCGTTCGCTCGCTCGGCGCTAGCCGTGTTCAGGTGCTGTCTGCATTTCTGCTGGAAGCGGCATTCATCGGGGCCACCGGCTCACTTCTCGGCATTCCGCTCGGCCGTCTCATCGCCTCCTTCGCGGTGAAGCTCATGAGTGCGACGGTCAATTCTCTCTACGTCAGCAGCCGCCCGGGAGAAATTTCGCTTGGCGCCGGGCCCATTTTTTTCGCGTTGTTGACCGGCCTGAGCCTCACGCTGATTTCCGCCTGGGCGCCGGCTGGCGAAGCCGCAAGAGTCGCTCCGGTTGAAGCCATGGCTCGAGCCCGGCGCGAATTCGAGGTTCGTGTCAACAAGAAGCTCGCTCTTTCACTGGCGGGCATTTTTGCCGTGGCCTCGGCTATGGTTTCGCGGCTTCCACCCGTGGCCGGCAAACCGGTCTTTGGATACTGTGCCGCTCTCCTCGCCGTTGCTGCCGGCGTTTTCGCAATTCCGGTCGTGACGGACCTCACGACACGGGTCTCCTCCCGTTTCCTGCCGAAAATCTTGAATGTTGAAGCGCTCCTGGCCTCGCGCAGCTTGTCTGGCTCCCTTCGGCGCACTTCCGTTCTTGTAGCAGCACTTTGCACCGCCGTGGCAATGACCACTGCCGTCGGCATCATGGTTGGCAGCTTTCGCCAGACTGTTATTCTCTGGATGAGTTCCGAGCTTCCCGCGGATTTGTATCTTCGCCCAACCGGAAATCCCGCAACCGACCAGCATCCGGTCATCTCTTCGGAGTTTTCCGACAGCCTTGCCAATGTCCCTGGTGTCCGCGCAATTCAGCGCTTGCGCGCTTATGAAATCAGCTATGAAGGGATGGCTGCGACCCTGGGAGCTGTTGATCTGTCCGACCCTAAAATCGAGCACTCGTCCGATTTCTTGTCCGGGCGCACAGCAGCTGAGGTTTTACTCGAACTTCGGGGAGCCAAGGCCGTCATCGTCAGCGAACCCTTCAGCTACAAACATCACATCCGCCGCGGCGACTCCATTCAGCTCGCACTGGGCGATTCTCGCCCGGTCTTCCGCATTGTTGACGTTTACTACGACTACTCCAGCGAGCGCGGCACGGTCCTGATGGATCGCGAGGTGATGCTGCACTTCCTCCCCGATCCGGCGCCTTCGAACATTGCGGTCTTTGTTTCGCCAGGCACTAATCCGGCCACTGTTCGCCAAGAGATAGAAAACGCAGCAGCTGCCTCTGGCGCTCATGTCCTGATTTTTGCCAACACCGATCTCCGCAAGCAGGCCGTGCAAATCTTTGACCGCACTTTCGCCATTACCTACGCTCTCGAAGCCATCGCCGTCCTGGTCGCCATTATGGGGGTCGCGGGAGCGCTCCTCGCTCTCACAATCGATCGCCGCCGCGAACTGGGTCTCCTTCGTTATATGGGCGCCTCAAGTGCTCAGCTCCGTAAACTGATTCTTACCGAGGCTGGCTTGCTTGGCCTCCTCGCAAACTTTTCCGGTTTGCTGCTCGGCATCTTCCTTTCGCTCATCCTGATCTTTGTCATCAACAAACAGTCATTCGGCTGGACCATCCGTTTTCACTGGCCTATCGCCGTTCTGCTCGGCGCGATGTCGCTGGTCTGGGCCGCCACGATACTCGCGGGCTACTACCCCGCCAAAATCGCCGTCCGCATCAACCCGATTGAGGTCATCCATGAGGACTGATCT
>Ga0075424_100002676_pt1 | contig 16393 bp, 10 predicted proteins | sample SoiMethybrSBSTD3_FD_75301 | JGI IMG/M metagenome (GOLD analysis project Ga0075424, IMG submission 75301) | Bulk soil microbial communities from a Populus tree surrounding site in Tennessee, USA - Soil MetaG P. TD hybrid SBSTD3 | ecosystem: Environmental > Terrestrial > Soil > Tree plantation...
CCGCGATCAGCCCGCTCGACAGCCAGGTGCGGCTGTTCGATCCGTTGACCGGACAGCAGCGCCAGATCCTCGGCGGCCTCGAGTTCGCCGGCGTGAACGGCGCGCGCCGCGAGCAGGGACATCAGCCCGCGTACAAGCTCGCGCCGCGCGCGGGCGTCGTGGTCAGCCTGAACGACAGGACGGTGCTCCGCGGCGGATACGGCGTGTTCTGGTCGCCGTGGAACTATCCGGCGGCGGGCACGACCGGCTGGGGCCAGATCGGCTACTCGGCGACGACGCTGCTGCAGCAGCCGCAGGGCGTGCCGACGATCAGCCTGAGCGATCCGTTCCCGAACGGACTCGTGCAGCCGACGGGCAACACGCGCGGACTGCTCACCGGCACCGGCGGCGATATCTTCTTCGTCGATCCGAACAAGGGCGCGCCGCGCGTGCAGCAGTTCTCGGCCGACGTGCAGCGCGAGCTGCCGGGCAACGTGAACCTGAGCGTCGGCTATACCGGCGCGATCGGCGAGAACCTGAGCTGGGCCGGGTCGAACTCCGGAGGGACCGCCGGGTTCATCAACATCAATCAGATGGATCCGAAATATCAGTCGCTCGTGGCCAACACGCTCGCGCTCGTGCCGAATCCGTTCTACGGCGTGCCCGACGCGGGTCAGTTCGCGACGCGGCCGACGATTGAGCTCGGACAGCTGCTGCGTCCGTACCCGCAGTTCGGCAACGTCTACATGACGCAGTCGACCGGCGCGCGCTCGATGTACAACGCGGCGATCGTGCAGATCCGCCGGCGCGCCACCGGTCTCTGGGGCGGCAACATGAGCTACACCTACAGCCGCCTCGAAGACAATCAGTTCGCCGAGAACAACTACTACTCGTCCAACCCCGGACTGCAGAACAACTACGCGGTCATTCCGGGATCGGCGTACTACGATCCGGATTCCGAGTTCGGACGCAGTCTCCTCGACTCGCCGCACAAGCTGGTCGTCGCGCCGATTCTCAACCTGCCGTTCGGTACCGGCCGGAAGTGGATGACCGACGGCATGGGCGACGCGATCTTCGGCGGATGGTCGGTGACCACGGTGATCACCGTCCAGAGCGGCTTCCCGATCGGCGTCTCGCAGAACCTGACGACGACGCCGTTCCTGTTCGGCGGCTCGCAGCGGCCGAACATCGTCCCCGGACAGGATCCGCTCGCGGCGGGCGACATCACCGATCGCATCACGGGGAACGTCACCGACAACCTGTATCTGAACAAGTCGGCGTTCGCGGCCGCGGCGGCGAATCAGTTCGGCAACGCGCCGCGCATGCTGCCGGGCGTGTTGTCGCCGTGGCGCAACAACGTCGATCTCTCGGTGAGCAAACAGGTGCGCACCGGCGGTCAGACCAGCGCCTCGGCGCGCGTCGAGGTGTTGAACCTGCTGAACAACGTCCAGTGGGCGGCGCCGGCAAGCCTCGCGTTCGGCAACGCCTCGTTCGCGCAGGTGCGCAACCAGGCGAACAACATGCGCATGATGCAGTTCACGTTCCGCTTCGCTTTCTAACGCGGGGAGAACGCGGAGAACGCGGAGAACGCAGAGAACGCAGAGAACGCAGAGACGCAGAGACGGCGGAGATCGCAGAGGGAAAATCCTCGGCGGTCTCCGCGGCCTACAGCGAGATTTCGACGCACCCTACAGCGCCAGCACGACGCACCCTACAGCGTCAGCGCAAAGCACCCTATAGCGTCAGCGCAAAGCACCCGACAGCGTCAGGCGCGAAGCTACAGCGTCAGACGCGACGCAAGTCGGTCCCCTTGTTTACCGAGAGGACTTCGTGTATCCTCATCTCGGAAACCGAGATGAGTAAGCCAACAGACCTCGTTCAGGGCACCCTCGACCTGCTCCTGCTCAAAATTCTCGCCCTCGAACCGTTGCACGGGTGGGCGATCAGCCTGCGCCTGAAATCCATCTCCGGCGATGTGCTGCAGGTCAGCGAAGGATCGCTGTACCCCGCGCTGCACAAGCTCGAACAGGAAGGCTGGATCAAAGCCGAGTGGAAGCAGACGGAGAACAACCGGCGCGCGAAGTTCTATTCGCTGACGCGCCTCGGCAGAAAGCAGCTCGAATCCGAAACCGCGAACTGGACGCGGCTGTCGGCCGCGATCACGCGCATCGTCCACCTGTCGGAGGTGTAGCAATCATGTGGCTGGAACGCTGGTGGTTCACGGTGCCGCTGCGCGTCAGGTCCATTTTCCGGGGCGGTCAGCTCGAGCGGGAGCTCGACGAAGAGCTCCAGTTCCACCTGGATCACAAGATCGAAGAAGGCATCGCGAAGGGGTTATCGATGGAGGAAGCGCGCCGTGCGGCCCTGCGTTCGATGGATGGACTGGAACAACGCAAGGAGGAGATGAGAGACGCGCGCCGGATTCACTGGCTGACCGATTTTCTCGACGACACGCGCTACGCGATCCGCAGTCTCCGCCGCTCGTCCGGGCTTTCCGCCTTCGTGGTGATCACGCTCGCGCTCGGGATTGGAATGTCCGCTGCCGGCTTCAGCATGGTCGATGGGTTGATTCTCCGGCCGTACCCGGTGCCGCATCCGGCGGACGTCGTCTCGCTGGTGAGCACGTCGCGCGACGACGCGTTCGGTAATTTCTCGTATCGCGAGTACCTCGACATCCGCCGCCAGACAAAGAGCTACGACGACGTCGTGGCAAGCGGAGCGATGCAAACCGTCGGTTTCAGCGCCAACGCGGGAGCCACGCCGCGCGTCAGGGGCGGAATGCTGGTCTCCGCGAACTACTTCCGCGTGCTCGGCGTCGAGCCGCAGCTGGGACGCGGGTTTCGCGACGATGAAGATCAGGTTGCCGGTCGCGATGCGGTCGTCGTCCTCGGCCGCGACTTCTGGAATCACGAGTTCGGCGGCGACCCGTCGGTCGTCGGCAGAACCGTCCGCCTGAACGGCATCGACTTCACCGCCATCGGCGTCGCGCCGGAATCCTTTCCCGGGTTGCTGATCTTCTCGCGTCCCGATTTCTACATACCGCTCGCGATGGAACGGCTGTTCTCGACGAGCCCGCAGAAAGATTTCTTCGAGGACCGCGACGACCGTCAGTTGAGCGTGAAGGGGCGGCTCAAGGCCGGCGCGACGCTGCAGCAGGCGCGCAGCGAACTCGCCGTCATCGCACAGAACTTCGAACGCGAATATCCAAAGATCAATCGCGATCGCGGTGCGGCCGTTCGCACGCAGCTCGAGATGCGGACCCGTGACGATCAGACTGAATGGAAGTTCATCGTGGTCTTCGCCGTGCTCGCGATCGCGGTGCTGTCGGTGGCATGCACCAACGTGGCCGGACTGCTGTTGAGCCGTGCGCAGACGCGGACGCGCGAAATCGCCGTACGTCTGGCGATGGGGGCCGGACGCTTCCGCCTGGTGCGCATGCTGTTGACGGAAACCCTGGTGCTGGCGTGCCTCGGCGGTCTCGGTGGCGTTGGCGTCGCGTACGGCGCGATCAGGTTCTTCCATACGCTCAGCATTCCAACCGAGCTGCCGACGTTCATCCCGTTCCAGCTGGACGCGCGCGTGCTGATCGCAAGCGTCGCCTTGTCGATGGTGAGCGCGGTCGCGTGCGGCATGGCGCCCGCGCTGCAAGGAACGCGCGCGGACCTCGTCAACGGGCTCAAAGCGTCCGGCGTCGACGCGTCTGGACGAAAACGGCTGTTGAGTCGCAACGCGCTCGTGGTGGCGCAGGTGGCGATGTCGCTCATGCTGCTGACCGCATCGTTCCTGATGATGCGTGGGTTCCACCATGGCGTCGCGGCCGCGGCCGGGTTTGCGAAGGACCATCTGCTCATGTCGGGATTCGATCCGCGTCTCGTGCAATACAACGCCGCGCAAACGCAGCGCTTCTACCAGCATCTCGTCGAACGCGTGCGTGCCACGCCTGGTGTTCAGAGCGCGGGTCTCACACGGAACCCGCCGCTCGGGCTCGGCGAGTTCGGCCGCATCGCGTTCGTGCCCGACGACTTCCAGATGCCGCGCGATCGCGAGAATTTCACGTCGTCGATGGACACCGTTGATGACGGCTTCTTCGAGACGATGGGCGTGCCGATTCTGCGAGGCCGCGGGATCCTGCGTTCCGATACCGCGGACGCGCCGCGTGTCGCCGTCGTCAACGAGCAGTTTGCGAAGCACTATTGGCCCGGCGCCGATCCGGTGGGCAAGCACATTCGCCTCGACGGTCGCACCGGCGCGTCGATTGAGGTTGTGGGCGTCGCCAGGACGGTCACGTATCGACAGACGACCGAACGGCCGACGGACTTCGTGTATGTGCCGCTGGCGCAGCATCCGAATCCGAGAATGATTCTGCTGGTGCGATCGGCAGGCGACCCGCATCAATTAATCGATCCGCTGAAAGACATCGTCCGATCGCTCGACGCGAACCTGCCGATGTCGGACACGCGCACGTACGAAGACGTCTACCGTTACAACGCGGTGGAAGGGCCGGGAGCCGGAATAGAAATCGTCGCCGTGATGGGCGCTGTCGGGCTCGTGCTGGCGATCGCAGGTTTGTACGGCCTCGTGGCGTACACCGTCAGTCGCCGGACGCGCGAAATCGGCATCCGCATGGCTGTCGGCGCCGCGCCGTCCGACGTGCTGCGCCTCGTGATGTCTACGGGGCTCGTGCTGGTGGGAATCGGGACCGCGATCGGACTCGCGATGGGCTTTACACTCGAACAGGTGATGAACTCGACGCTGTTCAATGCCGGCGGCGTGGACATCGCCGCGTATCTCATGGTCGTGCCGTCGATGTTTCTGATCACGATGCTGGCGGCTTACGTGCCCGCGCGGCGGGCGTCCCGGATTGCGCCGACCGAAGCGCTCCGGTATGAGTAATCCCGAAAGGCATTTGCGTTGGCGCTCCTTCCGCTCGTGGTGAGTCCTTCGACTCGCCGCTCATGGTGAGCTTGTCGAACCATGAGCGGCTCGCTCAGGATGTACTTGTCGAACCACGAGCGGTCGGCTCGTCCTTCTGCCTTCGCTGAAGCTACGGCGGACCGCCGTAGCGCGAAGCGCGAAGGCTGGTCGACAAGCTCAGGACGAGCGGCACGCCGATTCAACTGCTCGCCCGGATTCAGGATCGATACGCGGCGAGCGCAATCGATGGCAGGCGCCACGCCGACGGCGACGCTTCGAACGCCACCATCTGACGCGCGGCCACGTGAGCGCGTCGATGCGTGCAGAACCATACCGGCTTCGGGGATGTCGTGAACGGTCCCCACAGCTCGGTTTTCAGCGGCCGATCGAACATCTTCGTGTTGTGCACGAAGCCGATTCCGCTGCCGACTTGCGCGAGCGTGTGACCTGGATATGCGCCCCACGGTGCGACCGCCAGCGCATAGCTCATCGCCGACCAGTGATTCACTGCCACGGTGCCGTAGCGAAGGTTCCGGATCGCGCGAGTCAGTCGCGTGCCCAGGCGCGCTTGTGTCCGCGGATCGACGATGACGACGGCGCTCAGCGTACCGGCGACCCGATCGTTGCAGAATCGAACAGCGTCATCGACGAACGTCTCCTCATCGTCTGCTACCAGCGCCGTCTCCGCGAGAATCGGCGACCACGCTTCTTCGCGGAACGCGAGGTCGTCGCTGCCCGGATCCAAATCGAGGATCGTCGTGAAGGGCAATGTATCCGCGATCTCGGGGCCAAGGCGATGGCACGTCGATCGTCCGGCGACGAAGGCGGAGTACTTCTTCGCGCTTCCGGGATAGTAGGCGCTCCTCGGCGGCAGCGTGGCGAGGATCGCGTCGATTCGATCGAGAAACGCGCGTCGCGCCGGCCATCGAGCCGATGTCACGAGCAGCTTTGCCGCGTTGCAGTTGCACGAGGCGTTGTGCGCCACCATCGTCGCGACGTTCTCGGCCTGGTAATCGATCTCGGCGGTCGACCACTCACCAGGCACGACGATCACCGGCGTGACGCATCCAAGCTCGCTCGTGATTCGCTTCGTCAGCTTCGCTCTGCCGCTCGCGCGACGTTCGGTCTGCTCCGGCAACGTGTCGCCCCATACGATGACGTCGTGCACGGTAGACGAACCGGTGATATGAACTTCGTCGACGAGCGGATGCCGGACGAGATGTTCGCCTTCGCGCGCGCCGCCGTAGACCACTCGAAGATATCCGCGCTCCACGAGCGGCTCGAACGCTCGCTCGATCAACGGGCCGAGGTAGGCGTTCAGCGGATGCATCTTGAGGATGACGACGTGGTTTTCGACGAACAGTTTGTAGAGCACGTCCATCGGCCCGATGCTGGAGACGTTGCCGGCGCCGAGCACGAGCACCACGCCAGGGGCCGCGTGTGATGCACCTTTGTACGCAACGGCAACGTGTTCGGCGAGGTTCCCGGCTGTGACATCAGGCTGCATCCGCACGTTGATGCGAACGTCTGGATAGAGCAGTCGGTCGAACGAATCGTTCGGAAAAACGGCCACAGTAACACCGCACGGCGAGGGCGAGCTGCACTCGTCCGACTCCGGCGGCAGGATCTGCAGTCGCGGCATGCCGCTGCGGTCGATCTCCGACAGCGTCCCGACGAGCAGCCGAAGGTTTCGAATGACGGGCACCGGACCGCTGAGCCACTCTTCCGCGGCGACGGGGGAATCCGAATCCAATCCCTTCGCACGGCAGCTGGCCGAGACCACTTCGGGCGCCGTGTCGACGCAGCCGTCGATGCAGCGTCTGGCAAGCGCAATGCGCTCGATGATCGGAACGCGCATCCACTCGTCTCGGCGGCGCGCGATATCGTCGACCGCGCGATCGAGATCGCCGAACATGTCAGTTACTCGAGCGCGGACGCCGGCACGCGAACGTGCGGAGCGCGTACGAGCTCTCGAATGGCGTCGACGGCCCGATCGATCTCGTCTTCCGTGTTGTAGTAGTGCGGTGAGATCCGCAGCGATGCGGTGACGCCCTTCGCGTCGTTGTCGATCACGGCGGAGGTGCGGGTCTGCGCGTTTGTATTGATGTTGAGCGCTCGCAACGCGGTCATGAGCTCGCGGGGATCGCGGCCATCAACGGAAATCGAGACGATGCCGCACAGCTCGCGGCCACGATCGAGCACGCGGACGCCGTCGATCGCCGCGAGCGATTCGCGCAGCCGGCGAGCCAGCGCCCGCACGCGATCGCGGATCTGATCGAGTCCAAGAGCGCGCGCGTAGCGCGCGGCCTCGCCCGTCGCCAGCACGAGCGCCCACGCGAACTCCCACGTCTCGAACCGTTTCGCGTCTCGCTTCGGGCGGTAGCGATTGTCGTCAATCCAGTCCGCGCCTTTCATGTCGATGAACAACGGTTCGAGTCCCCGTTCGAGTGCCCCATCGGAAACGTAGAGGAATCCCGCGCCTCGCGGACCTCTCAGATACTTGCGAGACGTCGCCGACAGGAAATCACATTGCATCCCGTTGACGTCGATCGGCATCTGCCCGACCGACTGACATGCGTCCACGAGGAAGAGCACATTCTCGCAGCGGCACACCGCGCCGATCGCTGCGACATCCTGCACGAGTCCGGAGGTGGTCGGCACGTGGCTCACGCAGACGACCTTCGGGCGGTGACGCCGTATGAGGTCGTCAATCGCAGTGACGTCGACGCCGCCGTCGGGTCGGTCCGGCGCTCGCAATACATTCACGCCCACACGTGACTGCAGCGAGAGGAACTGAATCTGATTCGATGCGTAATCATTCCGCGTCGTCAGAATCGCGTCGCCGCGCTCGAACGGAATGGACGAGAGCGCCTGCGTGAACGACGCGGTTGCGTTCTCGGTGAACGCGATGTTGGCCGGCTTCGTGCCGAGCAGAGCAGCCACGGCTTCGTACGCGCGCCGGACTTCTTCCCGGCTCGCGTCCTCCGCCTCATAGCCGCCGATCCGGCTCTCCAGCGCGAAATAGTTCTGAATCGTTCGAATGACCGGCTCGGGCATCAGCGCCGCGCCGGCGTTGTTCAAATGAATCCGCTCGTGGCAGCCCGGCGTCTCCGAGCGGAGGTGGTCGATGTTCATGAAGCACGCACTCTACTACGGGAGCGCGCTGCTGACAGAACCGCACGCAAATTGGACTGTCAGCGAACTCGTGTGCGCGGTTTCAGCACAGCTTTCGAGTCCGTCTTCCTGCGCGTGCTGAGATGTCGCGGGTCAACTCACACGGTGTGAAAATTACGCTCGCCGCATGCTGGCCGCTCTTCAAACAGTCATCTGGCCGGCTGCAAATAGAGAACCACCGCAGGTAACACAGACGATCACGAAGTAACAGAAAAGATCAGGCGCGCGAACGTCGTACGCGCGTCGCGACGTCGGCACAAAACTCGCTAAACCCCTCAGGCTTCACGCCGCAACTGCCTGCCCAACATCTCTGCGGCTGACACGACATCAATTCGGAAACGCAAGACCAACTGAATGATTGGAGGTCTGTGACATGAGACCCCGGTCGATTCTCGCTGTCGTTCTTTGTGCCTGCACGACGTTCACCCTGAAGGGGATCGCGCAGACGCCGTCGCCGCCGCCGCCGCCCTCGCTCGTCGCACCGGCGAACGGTGCGTCATTGGTCCAGCCAATGACGCTCAAATGGTCGGCCGTGGTAGATCCCGATGGTCCAATCGTGAGCTATACGTGGCAGGTTGGGACAACGTCGGCGTTCAGCGTCGTGATCGCGTCGGGCTTCACTGACACGCGCAACGGTGACCCGGTGCCCACGCAGGCGAGCGTGAGCGGTCTTCCGAACGGCTCGTACTTCTGGAGAGTGAAGGCGACGCAGAACGTCGGTGGCGCCACGGGCTTTCTCGACTCGGCGTGGTCGGCCGTCGGCACCTTCTCGATCACAGGACTCGGTCCGGCGCCTGCGGGAACGCCGACCATCACCAGTCCCGGAAACGGATCGCAGTTCCACGCGTACGAATTCTTCAACATCACGTGGACCGCGGTACCGGGTGCGCAATATTACGTGCTCGAAGCCGACGACGAGCCGAGCTTCTCGTATCCGCTCACGCTCAGTACGAGCCCGATGGAATTCGGAACCACGTTCCGCGCCGGCTGGGGCAATGAGATTCCCAACATTTATTACCGTGTCCGCGCGGTCTCGGTGGATAACGTTCGAGGACTGGCGTCCGCGACGTTGAATGTCAAGATCGTCAACACCGCGCCGGTTCCTCCGCCGCCGACGCCGCTCTCGCCCGTTGGCGGGGCGACGGTCTCGCTGCCGTTCACGTTCGACTGGTCGGACACGGCGAATCCACAGATACCCGGATACGACATCGATGTCGACACCGATCCGAACTTCGGCGGAACGTTCGGCGTGCTGATGGTTCAGAACGTCAGCCGATCGGACTACATGCTGGCGTCGGATCTGGCGCCCGGGTCGTACTTCTGGCGTGTGCGCGCACAGCACGGACTGGTGTACGGTCCGTGGTCGGCCGGCGTGCCCTTCACAGTGGTGGCCCCGCCGCCCACGCCGCCCGGCCTTAATCTTTTCTGGATCCTCGCAGAACCGAGCAGCGTCTCCGGCGGACTTTCGACACAGGCGCGAGTCTCGCTCAACGCGCCGGCGCCGTCGGGTGGTGTGACCGTCAAAGTGGCGAGCGACATGCCGCACGCGCAGGTGCCGCAGAGCGTCTTCATTCCCGCGGGCGCGACGGACGCAACCGTGTCGCCGATTACGACCATTCCAGTGGCGGGTGCGACGCTCGGGAACATCCGCGCCGCGTACGGCGGCACGAGCTGGCAGCAAAGCTCGCTCGGATTGTGGCCGCTGCTCTTCAGTCTCGCACTCGACAAGGACACCGTCGTCGGCGGCAACCCGGTGACGGGAACGATCACGCTGCAGCGGGCGGCGCCGGCCGGCGGCATCGAGGTGACGCTCGTCAGCAACGACACGTCGCTCGCGGGCCCGCCGGCAAAAGTCACCGTGCCTGAAGGTGCGACCGGCGCCAGCTTTTCGATTCCAACGACTGCGGTCACCTCGTCGAGGCCGATCACGATCAATACAGGTACGGCCAACGACGACTACCGCGCGCCGGAGACGTGGCTCACGTTGGTGCCCGCGGGATCTCCCGCGCCGGCGCCCGCGCTTGCGACGGTGAGCGTGCCCGCAAGCGTGCTCGGCGGTCATACGGCGACGGGAACGGTGACGCTGACGGGTCCGGCTCCCGCCGGCGGCGCATCCGTGTGGGTGAACGGCAGCATGGAAGGACAGGTCATCACTCCAGCCGGCGGCGTCACGGTGCCGGCCGGAAGCACGAGCGCCAGCTTCACGATCACCGCGCCTCAAGTCGACGCGTCGTATTGGGTCATCGTGCAGGCGTCGTACGGAAATTCGGCGGGCATGCACGGTTCGGTGATCCGGATCGATCCGTCGCAGCCGGCGGTTCCCGATCTGTACGCAATGGGCGTCGATCCGCCGCAAGGGGTCATCGGCGGCAACTCGCTGGTCGGGACCGTTGGACTCGTGACGCCCGCACCGGTTGGCGGCACGACAGTGTTCCTCTCCAGCAGCGATCCCGCGACGGCGCATGTGCCGCCCAGCGTTCAGATCGCAGCGGGCAACAGCACGAACAGTTTCACCATCACGACGAGCAACGTTGCCACTACGACGTCAGTGCAGATCAGCGCGCAGTCGGGATCGGTGACCAAGACCGCGTGGATAAGCGTTGGGGCGAATCCCAACGCGCCCGCGCAGCTCAGTTCGGTGACACCAAGCGTGGGCGGCACGACTGGCGGCAACAATATTTCCGCAACGCTGTTCCTGACGGCGAACGCGCCCGCAGGCGGAGCGAATGTGCAGCTCTCGAGCAGCAATACCGCGGCCGCCCAGGTTCCAGCCACGGTCACCGTGCCTGCCGGTCAGGGCTTCCAAGGGTTCACCATCACGACGTCGCCCGTCAGCGCGAGCACGTCTGTCACGATCACCGGTACCTACGGCGTCAGCCAGACTGCGATCATCACGGTGACCCCTGGTGGTGGCGGCGGCGGGACGACCACCAACACCGGATTGCTGAGTCCATCCGCGGACGCCGCCGACAGCGCTGGAGACGGCAACGGGTTCGAGGTCAGCGCCACGAATGCGTACGCGGCCGACGGAGCAAGCGCCGTCGACAACAACAGCGGGACCGCCTCGAGTACGTCGTGCACCAGCACGGCGCGCGACAAGCATCGGTTCTTCAACTACGGGATCGGGCTGCCGAGCGGCGCCACAGCGAAAGGGATCGAAGTGCGTCTCGACTCGCGGGTGGACAGCACGTCCGGCTCACCGCGCATGTGCGTGGAGCTCTCGTGGGACGGCGGCACGTCGTGGACCGCGCCGCTGGCCACGTCGACGCTGACGACGACGATGGCGACGCGGATTCTGGGAAGCGCGACGAACCTGTGGGGTCACAGCTGGACTGCGGCGGACCTGTCGAACGCGAATTTCCGAATCCGCGTCACCGACGTCGCGAATTCGACGAACCGCGATTTCTCGCTGGACTGGATCGCAGTGCGCGTGTCGTACTGATCGGATCAACGCGAGGGCCGCAAAGGGCAGCGTCTGTGTGCTCTTTGCGGCCTTCGCGCCCATCGCGGTCAGGTCTCTTGACGCGCTGCGAGGCTTACGTGGGTAATCCGCCAGTGAGTCTGAGGATCCATCGCATGCACGTGTGTCCGAAGTCGACGTCAGCGCCGTACATCATCGGGCACGCGCCGGCGATCACGCTGATATCGTGTTGACGGCAGTACTCGACTGCCGCCGGCGAAACACTCGATCCCTTCGCGAGCGATTGATGCATCCAGACGCGGCGCACTCCCGCGTCGCTGCACTGGTGCACGATCCGCTCGGTGACGTCAGGCCGAGTGACAATCACCACTCCGTCGACTCCACCCGGGATTGAAGGCAGGTCGGGATAACAGCGATCGCCCTCGAACGTCTGCATATGCGGACTCACCGGGAATACAGCGTGCCCGCTCTCCTTCAGCCGGTGGTAGATCAGATTTGCGGCCGGGTGATGGCTGTTGTTGCGCGACACGCCCGCAACGGCGATGCGCTTCTGAGCGAGGAAGTCGTCCACCTTAGCTTCCAGGGATGTCGAAGCCATAGGTTCCTCCGTATCGGGGACACCGTTTCCGTCGATTGAGTGTCTTACACAGGCTGCCTTGCCCCGCGTTCCGCTCCAAGAATCACCGACGGCACGACTGGGAATGGTCCCAACCCCTCGAGGAAGCAGAACCACGTGTGTCCAACCCGGTGCGCCTTCAGCAAATCGAGCAGCGGCTCCGATGGTTCCCCGTACACCGTCATGAAGTGATCGTCCGCGTAGTCCTCAAAAAGCTTCGTACGAGCTTCGAGGATATGTGTGTTGTGCTCGATCAGTCCTTCCGGTCCGGTGTATCCACGGCCACACGGTGTTGTTCGAGTGACAATCGCCGCACGCGCGATCAAGGACGGCGACCAGTCCGCTCTCCGTTCCCACGTGCGCCTGAATCGTGCGGCTTACATCAGTCGCCGGGTTGGTGCCCGTGGGACGAACGAGTTGAGCGGCGGCAAAAATGATGATCAAGACGACGGCGGCCTGCCTCAGTCTTCTGCTCATGGCCCCTCCTCGCGGTCGCCGGAAATCCGGAAGGCAATGCGTCCTCGTGCTGTAAATCCGGCAGGCAGCGTCCGCGCCCTCGCCGGATCGGGCCGCAATACGCCCCGTTTCCGGGGCACGCGGCGCGGCCGCACTGACGCGTTGCATATGGCGCGCCGGAGGGCAGAGTTGACGTCATGCACGGTACGTTATCGATCGCCGGCTGGGACGATAGCATCGCGGGAACAACATCACATCGTGCGATGACGAAACGGTGTCCACCAGTTCATCGAGATCCGCGATGAACTGCGCGACGGTCATGGAGGACGCGGAGATCGTGCTATCGAACGATAGAAGTTCGAACTCTTGTCGGCCCAGCGCAGGACTCGCAGGGCTCGAAGCGTGTTCCATCGGCTCGGCTCGCCGGCGCTGCCCTCCATCTCGAAGTGGACCGGTCCCGCGTGCGGATTCTCGAGCGGCCAACGGCCAGGCCGGTCTCGCTTGCTCGCGATGAGATCGATGGCCTCGGTCATCCGGTTGTCGGGTTCGACGCCGGCTCTCCGCAGATAATCCAGTCCCCACAGGATGTCGTAATGCCAGCGAGTGGGGAACGAAATCTGCGTCCACGCGGGATTGATGACCTGTCCGGTTGATCGCGATCGGAACAGACGGCGCTCGAGAAAGTACTCCTGTCCGCGAACGCGAGCGGCGGTGACATCGGGCCTCGGACCCCTGGCCGTCTCGTACTCCAGCAATCCTTCGAGCACACAGATCGTGGAGTTGAACGACGACCGCGTGCTGGGCGGTGCGTAGCAGTTCCAGCCGCCGTCCTCCATTTGTTCGCCCAGCAGACGATCGACGAGTCGATCGCTCGCGTCGCCGAAGTACGCACCGATCGCGAGCACGCGTCCGTTGATGCACGGCTCGACCTCGCCCTCGAAGAACGGCGAGTCGCCGAACTCCGGTCCCCACGTGCATCGATCGCGCACCTGCCCGATGGCTCTTCGCACTCGATCGCTCTTCGGGTCCACACCGAGATCTCGCAACAGCTGGAGCGTGTCTTTCGTGGAGATCCAGGCGTGCGGCACGAACGCAGCGCCGCCCCAATAGCCATCCGGTCCTTGAAGGTCCAGCAGGCGAGCGCCCCAACCCTCCGAGGCCACACGCGATCGCTCACGCGCAACGATCGCATCCGCCTCGTTCGTCAGGTCGCGCATGACCTGCCACCGGATCGACGGATCGGAGTCAAGCAACCAGTCGATGACGCTCATCTCACTCCCGCGTACGCCGCACGCGACGCCTCGGCGCCGATCATTTCACATCCTGAGATCGAAGCTGAACGGCCTCGCAGATGACAGCTCGTCATGCATTTGGGAGAGAATTGCCGCGAGGCGCCTGCGACCTCGATACACTTGCGAAGTCCGCCGAGGGCCGGCCGGCTGATGTTGTCGAAAGAATGCGGGTTCGTTCGACCAGTTATTGGAGGACGGGCCGCCGCGCGACAGAGTGCCAGGCCATGGACAGAACAAGGAGCTGAGCCATGAACGTTACATCCACCAACACCGGCGTCGCCCACGTATGGAAACACAGGCTGGTGTGGACTCTTCAAATCCTGTTGGCCGTGGTCTTCTTTGCGCACGGAGCGATGATGCTGTTCCCGCCCGAGGCGGTCGCGCAGCAAATGAACGCGGTTCTACCGCGGTGGTTTCAGTTGTTCATCGGAGTCGCCGAGATACTGGCGGCCGTGGGCCTCACGCTTCCCGCGATCACAGGGATTCAGCCGTGGCTGGTTTCATGGGCTGCCGGCGGCCTCATGATCGTGATGGTATCGGCGACGATCTTTCATCTCACACGTCGCGAAATCAGCTCCGCTGCAACCACCATTGTGCTGCTCGCAATGGCGACGGCCGTCGCCCGCGCCAGACGTCAGCCGCCGGTCAGGGCGTAGCGTCTATCCCGGTCTCGGAGCTGTGCGCACCTGACCAAGGCTGGAATCAATATGACGATGTACACGTTCTTCGCCACCCGATTCGGACAGCTGCGGGATCGGTTCGGCATCAACTGGATGATCCTGCGGGAGCGGCCTGCGCCTTCGCGAGCGTAGCGGGCATCTGCGATGATCATCAGCGCGCTCCTTTCGGCGATTCACGTTCTGACGCTGGCACTTGGGCTCGGCGCGGTCTTCATGCGCGGCGATGCGCTCCATCGTCCGCTCGACGACGCAGGGTGGCGGCGCCTGCTCGCAGCCGACACCGTGTGGGGCCTCGCCGCGGCTCTGTGGATCGCGTCGGGCCTCGCACGTCTCTTCTACGGGGGCAAGGAACCGACCTTCTACTGGCGCAACGGGTTCTTCTGGGTGAAGCTGGCGATGTTCGCGGCTGTATTCGCCTTGGAGTGGACGCCAATGGTCACGTTCATGCGGGTGCGGCTTGCGATGAGAAATGGCACCACGTTGCCGCAATTCCCGGTTGCCGTCTATCGCCGGATCAACTCAGCGGAAATTGCGCTGGTGATCGCGATCGTGTTCACCGCGGCGTTCATGGCCCGCGGCGCCTGGTTGTTCTAACCGATCCCGGGCGGCGACCACGGGCGGAGAGTACAGCAACCACGAAATCACGAAAGGCACGAAAAGCACGAAGAAGAAAAATTTGTACAGAACATCATTAATAGGTTTTCTTCTTGATTTCGTGGATTGTCGTGTTTTCGTGGTTGCTCGACTGTCGGCCCGAAGCGTCGCGCTTTCCTAGTGCAGCAACCGCCGCGACGAGTTCGGCGGGATCCGCGGGCTTTGCGAGATGCATCTCGAACCCGCTCTCGAGCGCCTTCACGCGGTCTTCGGAGCGCGCGTACGCCGTCAACGCGATAGCCGGCGTCGTCCGCACTTGCGGATCCTTCAGTTGGCGCACGCGTCGAATGAGCTCGAACCCGTCCATGTCCGGCAACCCGACATCCGCAATCAGCATGTTCGGACGCACCGCCTGAATCAGTTCGAACGCGCCCTGCGCCGTATCGATGGTCGTGATCCGCCCGCCCGCCAGTTCGAGGATCTCACGCACGAGGGATAGCGCATCTTTGTCGTCATCGACCACGAGCACATGGAAGCCATCAAGCTTTCCCGGTGTGAGACGTGAGATCAGACGGGTCCCCGAGTCACGTCTCCGCCGTTCACCGATCGTAGACTCCGGGTGCACGATCATCAATGGAAGTCGGACCAGGAACGTTGCACCCTGGCCCTCGCCGGCACTCGATGCTTCGACCGTGCCGCCATGGAGCTCTGTGAGGTGGCGGACAATTGCCAATCCCAGGCCGAGCCCTCCGAATTGGCGCGTCGTCGCGCTGTCACCCTGTCGAAAGCGTTGGAACATGTGCGGCAGAAATTCCGGTTTGATGCCGATCCCTGTATCGCTGACGCTGATCTCCACGTGAGAGTCGACGCGTCCCACCCGCACTTGCACGCGCCCGCCCTTGGGCGTGAATTTCACGGCATTCGACATCAGGTTCCACACAATCTGCTGCAGGCGATCGGGATCGCCGGAGATTGGACGAGCGCCAGAGTCGAATATTGTCTGAACACGGAGTTGCTTGGCCTCGGCGCCCGGCGTCACGCTCTCGATGGCATGCTGGACAACCGTTGGCAGATCAACGGCCTGAATGTTGAGACGAACCTTGCCGGAAATGATCCGCGACACGTCGAGTACGTCTTCAACGAGCTGCGTCAGCGCCGCCGCGTTCCGCTCGACGACTTCGAGGGCGTGATGCCGCCGATCGCCCGGGATCGAACCGCCGCGCAGGAGGCGTGTGTATCCGAGGATGGCATTGAGCGGCGTTCGCAA
>Ga0075424_100002677_pt1 | contig 16392 bp, 17 predicted proteins | sample SoiMethybrSBSTD3_FD_75301 | JGI IMG/M metagenome (GOLD analysis project Ga0075424, IMG submission 75301) | Bulk soil microbial communities from a Populus tree surrounding site in Tennessee, USA - Soil MetaG P. TD hybrid SBSTD3 | ecosystem: Environmental > Terrestrial > Soil > Tree plantation...
CTCATGGGCCCGACCGGCACGCCCACCGAGATCCCGCACGGCGAGACCGTGGTGCTCGCTGGCGGCGGGCTGGGCAACGCGGTCCTCTTCTCCATCGGCCGCGCGCTGCGCGCGGCGGGCTCGAAGGTCATCTACTTCGCCGGCTACAAGGAAATCGCCGATCGCTACCGGATCGACGACATCGAAGCATCGTCCGACGTGGTCATCTGGTGCTGCGACCAGGCGCCGGGCTTCAAGCCGCGCCGGCCTCAGGACCGCGCGTTCGTCGGCAACATCGTCGAGGCAATGCACGCCTACGCATCCGGGAAGCTGGGCGCCCAGGAAATTCCCTTCACAAAGACGGACCGGATCATCGCCATCGGCTCCGATCGCATGATGGCCGCGGTAGCGCAGGCCCGCCACGCCATCCTCGAGAAATATCTGAAAAAGGATCATGTAGCGATCGGCTCGATCAACAGCCCGATGCAATGCATGATGAAAGAGATCTGCGCGCAGTGCCTGCAGCCCCACGTCGATCCGCAGACCGGCAAGACCTCCTACGTGTTCTCCTGCTTCAACCAGGACCAGCCGCTCGACCAGGTCGACTTCCGCGCCCTCGCCCAGCGCCTCGCGCAGAACGGCGTGCAAGAAAAACTAACCGCGCTCTGGATCGGCCGCTGCCTGAAAAAGCTCCCCCCACCCGCGGAACGAAAGGCTGCCTGAACCGCTCGCGCGGAATTTCGGCGATGGCGGTGATCTCAACCAGAAGAGCCGGGTCGTAAAGACGAACCACCTGTACCGTCGTCGTCACCGGGAACGGCGGCGCGAAGAATTCCCGCCGCAGGGCCCGCGTCTCGATGAACGCGTCGAAGTCGGTGACGTACTGCGTGAGCGAGACGATGTCCTGCATCCTTCCGCCGAAGCTTGCCAGGAGCGTCTGGATGTTTTCCAGCACCTTGCGCGTCTGGGCATGCATATCGCCCCGACCGACGATCCGTCCCGTCTGATCGAGAGAAACCTGGCCCTTGAGATGGACGATGCGGCCGTCGCGCTGCACCACGGCCATCGAGAACGGGCCGAAGGGCGGCCACACGTCCGGCGGATTGAAGCTGTCGATCATGCCGGAAAGCGAGGCGCGAACGCTTCCTGCTCGATGCGGATGCCGTTGATCAGGTAGGAAACCGCGTGATACAGGCCAGCGAGCATCAGCAGCTCGACCAGCTGCTCGGGCGCGAAATGCGCCGCGAGCTCGGCCCACAGTGCGCCGTCGACCCGGCTCGTCTCGTGAAGCGCGTCCGCCAGGCGAAGCACCAGCCGGTCCTCGGCGCTCCAGCATGCGTCGCCCGCATCGCCGTGCACGCTGGAACGCAGCTGCTCCGGCGTCCACCGCGCCTTCTCGCCGAACGCCGCGACATGCACGCCCCACTCATATTCGGCCCCGCAGCGCGCGCAGGTGCGCAGGATCATGACCTCCCGGCTGCGCAGCGAGATGCTGCCGCGGTCGAGAAGCGCACCCGCCATGAAGCGTTGCAGAACCCGCGGGTTGCGCGCCACCGTGCGAAAGAGAAGCAGCGGCGGCGCGCCGCGCATGAGCTTGTCGAAATCGGCCTGGACCTCTGGCAAATAGGGCGGCTCGAGCGGGGCGATGCGAGGCAGAGAGACAGTTGACATGCTATACAAGTCTTATATAAGATTTGTATATGGTCAAGACCAAGGCGAAGGTCACCACGTTTTCGGCCACGCCCCGGGACCTCGAGATGCTCGAGGTGGTCGCCCGCTATCACGGCCTCAATAAGAGCGCCACGATCGTCAGCCTGGTGCGCAAGGAGTTCTGGCGCGCCTTCCCTGGGGGAACGGACAAGATCCGGCCCGACCGCGGTGCTAAAGTTACAGGTGAGGAATGAAACGCACCATTTTGTTTTTCCTGGCTTTTATTAGCGTCCCAGCATTCGCCCAAACGCTCAAGATCGGAGAGCTTAATAGCTACAAGGTCTTCCCCGCCTTTCTCGAGCCGTACAGGAAGGGCATGGAGCTCGCCGTCGAGGAAATTAACGCCGCCGGCGGCAAGGTCGAGTTGGTGATCCGGGATGACGGTGGCACCCCCGGGGATGCGGTGCGCGTCGCGGAGGAGCTGATCACCCGCGAAAAGGTGGACCTCCTGATGGGCACTTTCGCCTCCAACGTCGGGCTCGCCGTTTCCAATCTCGCCGCGCAACGGAAAGTGCTGTTCCTTGCCTCCGAGCCGCTCACCGACAAGATCGTCTGGGAGAACGGCAATCGCTACACGTTCCGCCTGCGGCCCTCGACCTACATGCAGGTGGCGATGCTCGTTCCCGAGGCGGCGAAACTGAAGAAGAAGCGCTGGGCGATCGTCTATCCCAACTACGAGTACGGCCAATCCGCAGCCGCGTCGTTCAAGAGGCTCCTTGCGCAGGCGCAGCCGGGCGTGGAGTTCGTCGCCGAGCAGGCCCCTGCCCTCGGCAAGATCGACGCCGGGGCGGTGGTCCAGGCGCTCGCCGACGCTAAGCCGGACGCGATCTTCAGCGCCCTCTTCGCCGCCGATCTGCAGAAATTCGTCCGCGAGGGCAACACCCGCGGCCTGTTCCGCAGCACGCCGGTCGTCAACCTCCTCGCTGGCGAGCCCGAATACCTCGACACGCTGAAGGAGGAGACGCCGGAAGGCTGGTGGGTCACCGGCTATCCGTGGAGCGCGCTCGACACCCCCGAGCATCGCAAGTTCCTCGAGGCGTACCAGAAGCGCTGGAATGATTATCCGCGCCAGGGATCGGTGGTCGGGTATACGGCGATCTACGCCGCGGCTGAAGCCGCGAAGAAAGCAAAAAGCCGGGATACGGAGAAGCTCATCGAAGCGCTGAAGGGTCTGAAGATGAGCACGCCTTTCGGGCCGATCCAGTGGCGCGCGCTCGACAATCAGTCGACCATGGGTGCGTATGTCGGCCAGCTCTCGCGCAAGGAGAGCCGCGGCGTGATGGTCAACTGGCGCTACGCCGACGGCGCGAAGTTTCAGCCGAGCGACGAGGAAATCCGTAAGCTCCGCAAGGAGTGAGTAGCTCGGCCGTCCTCCTGCAGTTCCTGAACGGGCTTGCCGGCGCGAGCTCGCTGTTCCTGGTGGCCGCCGGCCTGTCGCTCATCTTCGGCGTCACCCGCATCGTCAATTTCGCCCACGGCTCGCTGTACATGCTCGGCATGTACGCCGCAGTCTGGCTGTCCGCGCGCATCGGCTTCTGGGCAGCGGTCCCGCTCGCTGCGCTCGCGGTCGCGGCGCTCGGCGCCTGCGTCGAGGTGCTCCTGCTGCGCAGGATCTACCGCGCGCCGGAGCTGCTCCAGCTCCTGGCCACGTTCGCGCTGGTGCTCATCGTTCGCGACCTCGCGCTCTGGCTGTGGGGGCCGGAAGACCTGCTTGGGCCGCGCGCACCGGGCCTGGCCGGAGCGGTCGAAATCGCGGGGCGCGGCTTTCCGGAGTACGACCTGCTGCTCATCGCGCTCGGACCTGCGGTCTTTGCCGCCTTGCACCTCGCGCTCACGAAGACGCGCTGGGGTGTACTGGTGCGGGCAGCGACCCAGGATCGTGAGATGGCCGGCGCGCTCGGCGTCAACCAGCGCTGGCTCTTCACCGGAGCGTTCACCCTCGGCAGCGCTCTCGCCGGGCTCGGCGGGGCGCTCGCCATCCCGCGCGAGCCGGCGAGCCTCAACGTCGACCTAGCGCTGATTTCGGACGCGTTCGTCGTCGTGGTGGTCGGCGGGCTGGGCTCCATCCCGGGCGCGTTCGTCGCCGCCCTGCTCATCGGCCTGGTCAAGGCGTTCTGCATCGGCCTCGGCTACTCCAAGCTCACGCTGGTCGTCGAATTCATCGTCATGGCGGCAGTGCTGGTGCTGAGGCCGTGGGGTCTGCTGGGGCGTGCCCAGGCCGACGTCCGCGGCACCTGGACCGACGTGCCGCTCCGCCGGATCTCGCAACGCAGCGCGGTCACCATCGCGGTGCTCGCGGCGGCGTTGCTCGCTCTACCCTGGATCTCCGGCCCCTACCCGCTCGTCCTGCTGACCGAGATACTGGTGTTCGCCCTGTTCGCGGCCAGCCTGCATCTGCTGATGGGCCCCGGCGGCATGGCCTCGTTCGGCCACGCGGCGTATTTCGGCATCGGCGCGTACGCCGCGGCGCTGCTCTTCCTCTTGCTGCATTGGCCGATGCCGGTATCGGTCGTGGCTGCGACGCTCGCCGCAGCCCTCGGCGCTGCAGTCTTCGGCTGGTTCTGCGTGCGCCTGTCCGGCGTGTACCTCGCCATGCTCACCCTGGCCTTCGCCCAGATCGCCTGGTCGATCGCCTTCCAGTGGGACGCCCTGACCGGCGGGTCGAACGGCCTGGTGGGCGTCTGGCCGCCGGAATGGCTCTCATCGCGCACCGCGTACTACTACCTGACGCTCATCGCATGCGGCGGCGCAATTGCATTCCTCTGGCGCATCGCCCACTCCCGATTCGGTCACGCACTGCGCGCCTCGAGAGATTCGCGCCTGCGGGCGCAGGCGATCGGCATCGACGTGGCGAGAACACAGTGGGCGGCATTCCTCATCGCCGGGCTCGCCTCCGGCCTCGCGGGTGCGCTGTTCGCTTTCTCCAAGGGTTCGATCTCGCCCGAGACGCTTTCGGTGCAGCGCTCGGTCGATGGGCTGGTGATGGTGCTGCTCGGCGGCGTGCACACGCTCACTGGCCCGGTGTGGGGCGCGGCGGGCTTCACATGGCTGCAGGACTCAATGGCGCGCAGCGTCGACTATTGGCGAGCTGCGATCGGCGGAGCGATTCTGCTTCTCGTTCTCACAAGATGGCAGCTCTCACGGTAAGACACCTGTCGAAGTCCTACGGCGGCGTTCGCGCGCTGACCGACGTCTCGTTCAGCGTTGCCGCCGGCGAGGTGGTGGCGATGATCGGCCCGAACGGCGCCGGCAAGACCACCTGCTTCAACTCGCTGAACGGCCAGGTCGCGCCGGATTCCGGCGAAGTGCTGCTCGACGGCGCGAGCTTGTCGGGACGCGCACCCCACTGCATCGCGCGTCTGGGTGTCGGCAGGACTTTCCAGGTCGCCGCGACCTTCGGCTCCATGACGGTGCGGGAGAACGTGCAGGTGGCGCTGGATGCGTGCGGCCGCACGGGACAAACCGAAACGATACTCGCTCGTGTCGGCATGGCAGTCCAAGGCGACGCGGTCTGCGCAGCACTCGCCTATGGCGACCTGAAGCGCGTCGAGCTCGCCATGGTGCTGGCCCAGCGCCCGCGGCTGCTGCTGATGGACGAGCCGACCGCGGGCATGGCGCCCGAGGAGCGCGATACCTTGATGAAGCTCGCCGCCGGTCTCGCTCGCAGCGAGAATATCGCCGTGCTGTTCACCGAGCACGACATGGACGTGGTTTTCGGCTTCGCCGACCGCGTCATCGCGCTGCATCTCGGCGAGGTGATCGCCGAAGGGCCGCCGGACGCGGTCCGTGCCAATGCGCGCCTGCGCGAGGTGTACCTTGGCGATGCTTGAGGTGAAAGGGCTCTCCGCAGGCTACGGACGTGCGCGGGTGCTGCACGAGATGAGCTTCGAGGCGCGCGCCGGAGAAGTGATCGCGCTCCTCGGCCGCAACGGCGCGGGGAAATCGACGACGCTCAAGGCGATCATGGGGCTAGTCCCGGCGTGGTCGGGCGAAATCCGCCTGGACGGCGGGCGCATCGAGAAGCTCGAGCCCTACGAGATCGCGCGCCGCGGGCTCGGTTACGTGCCGGAGGACCGGCGCATCTTCACGGATCTCACCGTCGCGGAGAACCTGCAGGTCGGCCGCCAGGCGCCGCGTCCTGAGGCGCCGGCCTGGAGCGACGATGGCCTGTACGCTCTGTTTCCGGCCCTCGCGCCGCTTCGCGAGCGCCGGGGCGACCGCATGTCGGGCGGCGAGCAGCAGATGCTCGCGATCGCGCGAACGCTGGCGGGAAACCCGCGGGCGATCCTGCTGGACGAGCCCTCGGAAGGACTCGCGCCGCTCGTCGTCAACGCGGTGATCCGGGCGATCGAAGCGCTGAAGCGTGCCGGCGTCACCGTGATCCTCGCCGAGCAGAGCCTGCGCTTCGCCGAGCGTGTTGCCGACCGGGTCTATCGCGTCGAGAAAGGCCGCGTGTCATGAGCCGCCGCGGCCTGCTGCTAACCATGACCGAGCCGCCGGCGGCCATGGAAGAGGAATTCAACGCCTGGTACGACGACGAGCATATGGCCGAGCGGCTGGCGATTCCCGGCTTTCGTTCGGCGCGCCGCTGGGTCGCGGACGTTGCGCCCGGCGAAGGTAAATACCTCGCGACTTACGAACTCGACTCGCCGACCGTTCTCCAAAGCCCGGGCTACCTCGCGCGCTTCAACAACCAGACGCCGTGGAGCAAACGCTGCCTCGCCAAAGCCGTGGTGTTCCGCCGCTGGGCGTGCGAGCAGACGGACCCCGGGACCGCGGATCCTCATCCGGCGACCAAATACCTGCTCTGTGTCATCGCGACGTCTCCGGTCGCCCTGACCGTGACCGGCGCGCTGCAGGTCAGAAAATTTGCGGCCGCCCCGTCCCATATCGCGCTGGCGGAACTCTCACACCCGACTCTTCCCCCGATCAAAGCCGGCTGGGAAATGCGCCTCTACCGAACCTATGCTTGAGCGTTACGCACTGCTTTCCATTGCTGCCGCGGTGGCGACGATCGCCCTCAAGGGCGCCGCCTGGTGGGTGACCGGCTCGGTCGGCCTGCTTTCCGACGCACTCGAGTCGTTCGTCAACCTTGCCGCGGCCGTGCTTGCGCTGTCGATGCTGCGCCTCGCCGCCACGCCGCCGGACAAGGAGCACCCCTACGGCTTCTCCAAGGCGGAATACCTGGCGGCCGGCGTGGAGGGCGCGCTGATCGTGCTTGCCGCCGCGGGCATCCTCTATACCGCGCTGCCCCGCCTGTTCGCGCCAGCCCCGCTCGAAACGCCCGGCGTCGGCCTGACGCTGAGCGTCGCGGCGTCGGTCATCAACCTGCTCGTCGCGCGCGTGTTGATTGCCGCGGGGCGCGCGCACCACAGCATCACGCTCGAAGCCGACGGCAAGCACCTCATGACCGACGTCTGGACCTCGGCCGGCGTGATCGTCGGCGTGGCCCTCGTCTACCTGACCGGCTGGCTGCTGCTCGATCCGTTGCTCGCCCTCGCGGTCGCCGCCCACATTGTCTGGACCGGCGTCGGCCTGATGCGCCGCTCGGTCGCGGGCCTGCTGGACGCGGCGATCTCGCACGCCGAGCAGGATGAGCTGACCAAGCTCTTCACCGAATACTCGAAGCGCTACGGCGTCAGCTTCCACGCCCTGCGCACGCGGCAGGCGGGCAGGCGTCGCTTCGTGTCGTTCCATCTGCTGGTACCCGACAAATGGACGGTCGCCAAGGCGCACCAGCTCTCGGAGGAGATCGAGGCGCGCATGCGCGCGATGGTGCCAAACGCGTCGATCGAGACGCACATCGAACCGATCTCTGATCCCGCGTCCTACGACGACCAGGACCTGGATCGCTAGTGGCCCGGGAAGATGATCTCGATGTGCTGGCGGCTGACGTTGATGAACGGCGCCGCGGCCACCTGGCGCCCGCCTGGCTGAAGCTCCCACACCTCGGCGTTCACCACCGCGATGAAATCCTTGGCGCCGGTGATGAAGTCGGTGAGGCGCGCGCCCGGTAGAACGTCGATGTAGCCGCGGATCCGGTACGTCGAGGTCAGGATCGTGACCTTGGTCTTCTCGTCCATCACAGGATCGTACACACCTCTTCAAAGGAAAGGCGCGGGTTGCGCGGCGGCAGTCCCTTCCCCGTGGCGTACCCGATATTGATCAGGAAGTTGGACTTGAGCCTGCCGTCCGGGAAAAACGCGGCGTCGACCTTGGCATTGTCGAACCCGGACATGGCGCCGCAGTCGAGGCCGACCGCGCGCAGCGCGATGATCAGGTAGGCACCCTGCAGGCTGCCGTTGCGAAAGCCGTTCACCTCTGCCACTGCCGGCTTGTTGTACCAGTTGATCGCGTCGGGCTTGTGATAGAGGCGCGGCAGAAGCTCATAGAAGCGCGTGTCATAGGCGACGATCGCGACCAGGGGCGCCTTCATCGTCTTCTCGACATTCACCGCCCCGAGCGCGGGTCGCAACCTTTCACGGCTCTCCTTCGAGTAGAGATAGAGGATCCGCGCCGGCTGGCTGTTCGCCGTGGTCGGTCCCCATTTCATCAGGTCGTGCGCCTGACGCAGTAGCGCTTCTGGAATCGGACGGTCGTGGAAGTCACCGTGACTGCGTGCCTGCACCAGGATGGTGTCGAGCATAATTCCCTCGATGATCGATCTGGCTAGTGTAGTTCGCCCCGGAGACGGAATCATCTGCGGGCAGGCATGTGCAGAGCCGCAAACGCTCGTCGAGGCGCTGGTCGCGCAGCGCGCGCGGCTCTCCGGGTGCCGTCTCTTCCTCGGCGCGAACTACTCGGGCATCGTGAAACCGTCCCACTCCGACCACTTGCGCCTCGCGTCTTACGGTGGGATCGGTCACAACCGGGCACTGTCCGACGCTGGCGTGCTCGACGTCATGCGTATTCCTTACTCGCGCATCGCCGCCTTCATCCGCTCGCGACAGATCCGTGCCGATGTGGTCCTGATACAGGTGAGCCCGCCGAACGCGCGCGGCGAATACAGCCTCGGTCTTGCCGCCGACTACCTCGTGCCTGCGCTGGAGGTATGTCGGGCGATGGTCGCGGAAGTGAACGACCAGGTGCCATGGACGCATTCCGAGCGGTTGCTGCGCAAGGAGGACTTCGACCGGCTCGTCGAAAGCTCCCGCCCGCCCGCCGAGGCACGCGTCCGCGGCCCCGACCGGGCGATCGCGAAGCATGCCGCCGACCTCGTCCCTGACGGCAGCGTCCTCGAATTCGGCATCGGCGCTCTGCCCGACGCGGTCTGCGAATTCCTGCGCGACCGCAGAAATCTGCGGGTTCATTCCGGGACGATCGGCGACGGCGTGGCGGATCTGATGCGCGCCGGCGCGGTGCGCGAAGTCGACTGCGCCATGCTGATCGGCAGCCGCAAGCTCTTCGATTTCGCGCGCGACAACCCGCGCGTGCGCCTGCGCTCTTCGGAATACACGCACGGCGCGGAGGTGCTCGGCAAGTTAGAGCGCTTTGTCGCGATCAATTCGGCGATCGAGGTCGACCTGCGAGGACAGGTGAACAGCGAGATCGCCAACGGCAGCTACATCGGCGCCATCGGCGGCGCACCCGATTTCATCGGCGCTGCCGGCACTTCGCTTGTGCTCGTTCCGGCGGCCCGGCTCGTTGCCAGGCTCTCGGGACCGGTTTCGACGAGTGACGCCGGCGTCGTCGTCACGGAGTTCGGCGCCGCCGACCTGCGCGGCTGCAGCGTCAAAGAGCGTGAGCGGCGCTTGAGCGCAGTCGCGCGGGCATAAAATCCCGGGAGCCTCAAAGGGGGGGTCCCATGGCAGTCAATTCGCTCTTGCTTGGATGGATGTCCAGGCCGGCGCCTCGCAATAACGTCACTGGCGGCCTGGTCTCCGCCGCCGCGGCCATCCCGCTCGCGATGGGCTACGGCATGTTCGCGTTCATCGCGCTCGGCAACGAGTACTTTCCCGACGGCGCGCTCGCCGGCCTGCTGTCCGCCGTCGTCGTCGGCATCGTCTGCGTCCTGCTCGGCGACAAGTCGGCCTACGTCTACGCGCCGCGCGTCACCACCACCTTCTTCATCGGCATCCTGCTCTACGGCCTCGCCCATTCCGACCTGGCGGTGCTCAAGTCGGGCGGGCTGCCCCTCGTCATCGCCGCCATCTTCTCGATCATCCTGCTGGGCGGCGTGTTCCAGGCCCTGTTCGGCCTGGCGCGGCTCGGCGCCGTCATCAAGCTGATCCCGCAGCCGGTGATGTCGGGATTCCAGAACGCGGCGGCGCTGCTGCTCTTTCTCGTGCAGCTCGCCAACGTGTTCGGCTTCGACAAGAGCACACCGTTCACCCAGGCGCTCAAGGACGTGATGCACGCGCGTCCGCTCAGCATCCTCATCGCCGCCGTCGCCATCGCCGCGATGTGGAACTCGCGTCGGTTCCTGCCGAAGGTGCCGCCCCTGCTCGTCGGCCTCGCGGCCGGCACGGTCCTTTACTACGCGCTCGGCCTCGCCGGCCTGGGCACGCATCTCGGGCCGACGATCGGCAGCGTGCCCTTCAACTCCTTCAAGCTGCCCAACTTTCCGCACTTCCTGGATCTCGCGCGCGCGCCGGGCGTGCTCTCGCTCGTGCCGACCATCGTCGCCGGCGCGCTCGCGCTCGCGATCATCGCCTCGATCGACGCTTTTCTCTGCGCGAGGCTGCTCGCCAAGCCCGGCGACCCGAAGATCGACGGCGATCGGCTGCTGCTGCGCCTCGGCGTCGCGAACACCCTCGCCGCCGGCCTCGGCGGGATCACGGGCGGCCTCAACGTCGGCCCGAGCCGCGACAATCGGGAGTTCGGCGGGCGCACGCCGAAGTCGGCAATGGTCAACGCGGCGGTGCTCCTCGTCACGCTGGTGCTGCTCTTCCCCGTGCTGAGCTACCTGCCGTGCGTGGCCCTCTCCGCGGTGATCATGGTCCTCGCCATCGAGCATATCGACCCGTGGACGGTGCAGCTCGCCAAGCGAGCGGTCTTGCGCTCGGCGAGCCGCAAGGCCATGCTCGATCTCGCCGTGATCGTGCTCGTGGCTGTGCTCTCGGTCGCGGTCGATATCGTGCTCGCGGTGCTGCTGGGCGTCGCGATCGCGGCGCTGCTCTTTCTCGTGCGCATGAGCCGCTCCGTCATCCGCCGCTCGTATCGCTGTACCGGCGTGCGCTCGCGCAGGGCGCGCCCGGTGCCGGAGATGGAAGCGCTCGCGCGCTCCGGCTCGCGCATCCTCGCGTTCGAGCTGCAGGGCGCGCTCTTCTTCGGCTCGGTGGAGAAGCTCGCCGGCGAGATCGCCGCGCAGTCGGCGCAGGATACCCGCGACGTCATTCTCGATCTGCGGCGCATCACCGAGATCGACAGCACCGGCGCGCGCATCCTGCTCGATATCAACACCGAGCTCGGCACGCGCGGCATACGCCTGCTCCTCTCCGCCGCGCAGCCTTCGGAGCCGGCGGCGCAGCAGCTCGCCGAGTCGGGCGTGCTCGACGCGATCGGCAAAGACAGGGTCTTCCGCGACCTCGACCGAGCGATCGAATGGGCCGAGGACGACCTGCTGAGCGCCGAGTCCGGCGCTGCGCCGGCGCAGGTCGAGTTGCCGCTCGCCGAGACGAGCCTCGTCGCCGGCTTCAGCGCGCAGGAGGTGGCCACGGTCGAGAAGCACGTCGAGCGCACCGTCTACGAGGCCGGGCGGGTGATCTTCCGCGAAGGCGATCCTGGAAGCGAGCTCTACATCGTCGCCAGAGGCTCGGCGAGCGCGTACCTCCGTCCGGCCAGCGGCGGCGACCTGCGGCTCGTGACTTTCGCGCAGGGCACGGTGTTCGGCGAGCTCGCGATCCTCGATGCCGGGCCGCGCTCCGCGACCGTATCGACCGAGGGCGAGCTCGTCTGCTACGTCCTGAGCGGCAACGATTTCGCGTCGCTCTCGTCGAAGTCGCCGGCCGTGGCGATCAAGGTGCTCGCCAACCTCGGCCGCCAGCTCAGCCTGCGCCTGCGCGACGCGAACCGCACCATCCAGCAGCTCGAGGCCTGACGCTCAGCGGTAGTTGCGGAGCACCGGCACCATCCAGAACGGCATCGCTGCGAGCAGCATGAATACGATCGCCATGGCCAGGCCGGCGCGATAGCCGCCGCTCAGGTCATGCAGCAGCCCGCCGAGCAGCGAGCCGAGCGCCGCTCCCACCGCGTTGCTCGCATAGACAATGCCGTAGATCGTCGCGACGCGCGGCCCGGCGAAGTAGCGCGCGCAGACTGACGAGACGATCGGACCGCGCACGCCCATGCAGAAGCCGAACACCGGCACGAACAGCACGAGCAGCGGCCACGATGGGGCGACGGTAAGACCGATAAGGATCAGCATGCCGCTGACGGTCCCGGTAATGCTGGCGGTTACCGTCTGACGATAGCCGAAGCGCTCCGCAGCGAGGCCGGCGCTCATGACGCTCATCGCTGACAGCAGCCCGACGATGCCGAACGCGGTCGCGGCGGCGATGGGCGAGAAGCCGGCTTCGACAAAGAAGGCGACGAGCTGCACTACGATCGAGAACATCCCCGCCGCGGTGCAGAAGAACACCTGGATGAGCCCCCAGAACACCGGCGAGCGGACCGCCAGCGCGAGCGTCCAGCCCTCGCCCGCCTTGTGCCCCTCGTGACGCGATCCGCCGGCGGCGAAGGTCCGCCATGGAATGGCGAGCACGACGAGCGGCGCGAGCGCGACGAGGACCCAGCCGAGGATCCGGTAGCTCGCGCGCCAGCCGAACTCTCCCACGAGGAACTGGACGAGCGGCACGAACAACACCGTGCCGACGCCAAACGCGGAATAGGCGACGCCGATCGCCGTGGACAGGCGCGCGCGGTACCAGCGCGCGAGCAGCGCGGAGGCCGGCACCATGCCGTTCAGGCTGACGCCGATGCCGACCAGCACGCCGATGAAGAGATAGAACTGCCAGAGCTGGGTGAGTCCGCCCGCGAGCAGCATCGCCGCGCCGAGGCTCGCCATGCCCGCGCCGTAGACCCAGCGCGGCCCGAGCCGGTCGAAGAGCAGGCCGACCAGCGGCGCGGTGCAGCCGTTCACCAGCAGGTAGATCGAGTAGACGCTGGTCAGCTCGGAGCGCGACCAGCCCAGATCGCGCTCGAGCGGCAGCAGGAATACGGCGTAGGTATCTCCCAGCCCGCGCCCAAACATGTTGAGCACGAAGCACGCCGCAAGCACGGCGATCGCTGGCTTCAGACTTTCTCGGCGGGCTCGAGGCCGAACACCTGCCGCAGGTATCGCAGATAGCCGGGGTCCTTGCTCACGGTCTTGCCCGGGGAATCCGAGACCTTGGCCACCGGCTGGCCGTTGCACTCGGTCATCTTGATGACGATGTTGATCGGCTGATAGCCGAGGTCGTTGGTCAGGTTGGTGCCGATGCCGAACGCGGTCAGCGCGCGGCCGTGGAAGCGGCGCGCGATCTCGATCGCGACCGGCACGGTGAGCTGGTCGGAGAAGATGAGCGTCTTAGTGCGCGGATCGACGCGGTTCTTGCGGTAATGCGCGATCACCCGCTCGCCCCAGTCGAACGGGTCGCCGGAATCGTGCCGGGCGCCGTCGAACAGCTTGCAGAAGTACATGTCGAAGTCGCGCAGAAAGGCGTCCGTCCCGTAGGTGTCGGCCACCGCGATGCCAAGGTCGCCGCGGTATTCCTGCGCCCACTTGTCGAAGGCGAAAGTCTGCGAGTCGCGCAGCCGCGGGCCGAGCGCCTGGCAGGCCTGCATGTACTCGTGCGCCATGGTCCCGAGGGGCGTCATGCGGTTGCGCATCGCGAACCAGACGTTGGAGGTGCCGGCGAAGTTCTGCGGGATGTCGCGCTTGAAGCTCTGCAGCACCTCCTCCTGCCAGTCGCGCGAGAAACGCCGGCGCGTGCCGTAGTCGGAGATGCGGAAGTCGAGCTCCGACTCGGCGGCGCGCGCCACGTCGATCTTGGCCTTGAGCCTGCGCCGGCCTTCGGCGAAATCCGGCTTCGGCTCGGTGCGGCGGAAGTAGAGCTCCGACACGATCGCCAGCAGCGGGATCTCGAACATGATCGTGTGCAGCCACGGACCCCGCACCGTGATGTCGATCTCCCCGGGCCCTTCTCCGGCGCCGACCCGCACGTACTTGTCGTTGAAGTGGAATAGCGCAAGGAAGTCGACGAAGTCCGACTTCATGAAGCGCAGGCCGCGGAGGTAGGCGAGCTCATCCTCGCGGAAGCGCAGGCTGCACAGATCGGCGAGCGCGCGCTCGATCGCCGGCAGGTCCGGGCGCAGGTCGACGCCTTCGGTACGGCAGCGGAACTTGTATTCGACCTGCGCGCCCGGGAAGTGATGCAGCACGACCTGCATCATCGTGAACTTGTAGAGGTCGGTGTCGAGCAGCGACTGGATGATCATCCGAGGCTCATTGTAACCTTCGTGCGATGTGCGGCCGTTACGCGCTCCACGCCAACCCGGAAGTCGTCGCGCTGCAGTTCGGCCTCGATGCCGTGCCGGAGCTCGCGCCACGGTACAACATCTCTCCGGGCACCGAGATTCTCGTCGTCGGCAAAGATCGGAAAGCGCGCCAGTTGCCCTGGGGCGCTGGCGGCCGCTTCGCCAATGCGCGAGCGGAGACGGTCATGGAGCGGCCCGCCTTTCGCAACGCCTTCCGCCAGTTCCGTTGCCTGGTGCCAGCGAGCGGCTTCTACGAATGGCAGAACGTCGGGCGCACCAAGCAGCCTTGGTACGTTCTGCCGAGCGACGCAGCTCTGTTTGCCTTGGCCGGCATGGTGATGCTCTGGCAGGGCAAGCGCAGCGTCACTCTCATCACGACCGAGCCCAACGAATTGATGAGAGGCATCCATGACCGCATGCCCGTGCTCGTCGCGGCGGAAGACTACGGCGCGTGGCTCGATTCCCCTGATCCCGGGAGCCTGCTTCGACCCTGCCCCGCTGAAGCGATGCGCGCCCATCCGGTCCATCCACGGGTGAATACGCCGGCCAATGACGATCCCGGTCTGATCAGCGAATTTGACGCCCAGCCAGTACTGGATATACTTCCAGTGCATGGAAGAACTCACCGCTAGGCAAACCGAGATCCTGCGGCTCGTCCGCGAGCTCACCGAAGTGTCGGGGTATCCGCCGACGCGCGCCGAGATCGCCGAGAGAATGGGTTTCCGCTCGGTGAACGCCGCCGAGCAGCACCTGCGCGCGCTGGAGAAGAAGGGCGCCATCGATATCGAAGCCGGCGCTTCGCGCGGCATCCGGGTGCGCGACGCCAAGCCCGGCGGGAAGCTGGGTCGCTTGCTCGAGTTGCCGGTGATCGGCCGCGTCGCGGCGGGAAGCCCGATGCTCGCCGAGGAGCACATCGTCGACCGCTACCAGGTCGATCCGAATCTGTTCACGCCGCGCGCGGACTATCTGCTGCGCGTGCGCGGCATGTCGATGCGCGATGCCGGCATCCTCGAGGGCGATCTGCTCGCCGTGCACCGCACGCAGGAAGCGCGCAGCGGGCAGATCGTGGTGGCGCGCCTTGCCGACGAAGTCACGGTCAAGCGCTGGCGGCGCCGCGGCCACCTGGTGCAGCTCGAGGCGGAGAATCCGGAATTCAAACCGATCGAAGTCGATCTGCGCAGCGAACCGCTCGCCATCGAGGGCGTCGCAGTGGGAGTAATCCGCAACGGCAGGGCCTTCTGATGGCCTAAAATGGGCGCAGGGAGGTTTTCCTGCGCACATGAATCAGTCGGTCGCGCAAGCCGTAAGACAGCCGATTGCGGAAAAGGGTGTCGCCACGGGAATGCGCGAACGCGCGGACCCGCGCCTCGTCCTCGCCGACCGCGTCGAGCAGCTGTGCAGCCAGACGCCGATCGCCATCGCGGCGAGCTTCGTCGCCGGCGCGATCGCCACCGTCGAGCTGTGGAATAAATGGCTGTGGATGCTGGTGTTCTTCTGGTGGGTGCTGGTGGTCGCCTTCAGCATCGCCACCACCGGCCTGCTGATCGGCTACCGGCGCACCCCGAACAAGGTCGACAGCGCTCCGCACTGGCTGCGCTGGGTCGGCATCTCGGCGCTCGCCAACGGCGCCTGCTGGGGCTTCGCTGGAGCGGTCTTCTTCCCCTCGCTCTCCGGCCAGGAGCAGGTGTTCCTCGCCTTCCTGTTCGTCGGCATGGCCTCGATCGGCATCCCGGTCTACGCCGCGTCGTGGAAGATCTTCGCGCTCTACGCCGGCGGCATCCTCCTGCCGTTCGTCTATGTGCTGACCACGTTCGGCGACCGCCTGTTCAGCGACATCGCGCTCCTCGTCCCCCTCTTCTACGCGGTGTGCGTGACCATCGCCTACCGGGTAAGCATGGTGTTCGACGCCGGCTACCGCCTGCGCCATGCCTACGGCAGGTTGACCGAGGACTACAGCAGCCTCAACCAGCGCCTCGAGCAGCAGCTGCTCGAGCTCGGCGAGGCGCGCCGTCAGGTCGAGGCCAGCGGCCGCAAGCTGGCGCTGTTCGCCGAGCGGGCGCCGATCGCGGTGCTGGAGGTTGATCCCGACGGCACGATCCGTGAGGTCAACCATGCCGCGGAGCTGCTGTTCGGCTACGCCGCTGCGGAGCTGATTGGCGGCCTGATCAAGCGCCTGGTGCTGCCGAAGTATCACGCGGAGTTCGAGCGCCAGTGGTCGGAGATGGTGTCGAGCCGCGAGCCGCTGGC
>Ga0075424_100002681_pt1 | contig 16380 bp, 25 predicted proteins | sample SoiMethybrSBSTD3_FD_75301 | JGI IMG/M metagenome (GOLD analysis project Ga0075424, IMG submission 75301) | Bulk soil microbial communities from a Populus tree surrounding site in Tennessee, USA - Soil MetaG P. TD hybrid SBSTD3 | ecosystem: Environmental > Terrestrial > Soil > Tree plantation...
GACGTTCTGGAAGAGGTTGAGATGGTCGAGGCCGGGATGTGCGAGCTCCGCCGCCAACGCCGCAGCATACGGTCCGCTCTTATCACCTATGTCGGATGCAGTGCGCCCCGGCGCGCTGGCGTAGGCAATGAACATGCCCTGCTGCTCGGCTACCGGAACGAGACCCTTGGACGTGTCCTTGGTCGGGAGCTGCAGCTCGTTACGGCACGCATCAAAGACGATGAACTTGGTGGCCGAGCGCGCACCGTCGAGCAACCGCAACACGTCATCGAGCTTTAGGCTGTCATCCCAGAACGCCGACGTCCCAGGAGCCGAGGCGTCAACCGGGATGAGGTAGTTGATGTTGTTGTCCTTCTCTGCTGCGCCGTGGCCTGAATAGTAGATGAAGCCGATGGCGCCGGCACCCGCGGCATTCAGTCGGCGCACGAGGTCGCGCACACCGCCGAGCATGGCGCTGCGCTTCGCATCCTTGATCGGCGGCAGGACCTCAAAGCCTTGCTTGCTCAGGGCTTCCCCGACGACGGCAATATCGTTGTAGGGGTTCTTCAGGGTGCCTACGGAGGTGCTGTAGGCCTGATTGCCGATCAGCAACGCAAAGCGCGCCTCGGCCTGGGCAACGGACGGAAACAGCAACGCCAGTAAGACAATAGCCACACGCAACATGGCGCATCCCTCGCCACCCCGGCGGCAGTATAGGATATGGGTATGCAAATCCGGAAGCGCCTACCATGCGGAGCACTAGCTGGGGCTGACCAATCGCCGTTCCCAAAAAGCTCATCCTGCGCACAGTGCGCCCTGTCGAGCGCCCGCTAGCATCCGGCAAAGACCGAAGAACCAGGATGGTCCCCTGCGGCAGAAGACTTGCCCCAGATGCGGTGGACGCGGGTAGATCCGGCTTTGGTAAAGCACAGGTTGCACATAGACCCCTCTCCCACCCGCTTTCGGCTTCCATGCTAAACGGTTTTCGCACCCACCTGGACATTCTTGCCGCAGTTCCACACCCGGTTTGCCGAAAATTCGCACATCGGCGTTCTATGAACATCAGAACCACGATACACTAGGCGCTGATGGTAACGATGGCAGACGCGCTTATAACTGGCGGAGTTTTGAAGTGGGCGCGCGAACGTGCCGGCACTTCGCTTGATGCTGCAGCCGACAAACTCAAAGTTTCCGTCGGGGACGTCGGCAACTGGGAGCGTGGGCAGGAGCGCCCAAGCTTTGCCCAGGCGCGCACTCTGGCCAAGTTTCTAGGGATACCTTTCGGTTACCTGTTCCTTAGCCACCCGCGCCAAGAAACAATCGCGATCCCTGACCTCCGCCGCATCGGCGGCGATCAGCCCCCTGTTCTCAGCCCGTCGTTCCTCGCCGTCTATCATGACGCCAAGGCGAAGCAAGATTGGCTGCGGGATTACCTGGCACAACAGGGTGCGCAGCGGCTCCCATTTGTGGGGCGCTACACCATTCGCCGTGATCCCGCCGTTGTAGCCGCCGACATTCGCACCGTTCTCGAGATTACCACCCAGAAGCGACGCGCTTGCGCGACATGGGAAGAATTCCTGCGGCATTTCGTTGAACGCGCTGAAGAAGCCGGCATCATTGTTCTCCGCAACAGCATCGTCGCCAACAACACACATCGGCCGCTGTCGGTCGATGAGTTCCGCGGCTTCGCATTGAGCGATGCCTTGGCTCCCATCGTATTCATCAACAGCGCCGACGCAAAGAGCGCGCAGATCTTCACCCTCGCCCACGAGCTTGCTCACATCTGGATTAACGAAAGTGCCATTTCGAACTTCGGTTTGGCAAACGACATTAATGGTTATGATCCAATCGAGGTATTTTCCAATCGTGTCGCCGCCGAGTTGCTTGTTCCTCGCGATGAATTCCTTGCTTCGTGGCGCAACGACGTGAACCTCGACACCAACGCAACCAGTCTAGCGCGCGAATTCCGTGTGAGCGCCCTGGTCATTGCACGTCGTGCGCTAGACCTCGGGATGATCGCCCGTAACAGCTATCTTCAATTTTATCGCGATGAGATGGCCCGCTTCCGAGACTACCGCGAGAAACAGGCAGAGAAGGAGGGGGGGCCGGATTTTTATCGCTCCCTCAAGGCACGGAACAGCGCCCTGTTGTCGAGACTCGTAGTCACCGAGGCCCTTGAAGGTCGACTTTTGATGCGGGACGCCGGCAGACTTCTCTCCATCCGCCCCGCCCGTTTGCGTGATTTTGCCAAAGAGCTTGAAAGATAACCCATGTGGCTTATTGCCTAGACGCCAACATCTTTATCGAAGCCAAGAACCGATATTACGGTCTGGACTTCTGTCCGGCCTTTTGGGATTGGCTGGATCGCGAGGCGGGAAACTTGCAGCTCATCTGCGTGCGGCCGATCTATGATGAACTCGCTGACCAGAAGGATGAACTTGCCGCCTGGATAAAGGCACGCAACCCCTCCGCACTTATCGTTCGTGCGGATGACGAGGCCACCCAGAATGCCTTCCGCGCGGTAGCCGCCCACGTCGACGGCCGGCGCGGTCACTACACCGACGAAGCCATAGCGTACTTTCTGGCCAAAGGGGGACCGCGGTCGCGCACGGGCACACCGTCATCACCCATGAGCTTTCGCAGCCCGCATCGAAGCGCTCCGTCAAGATACCGGATGTGTGTAACGTCCTCAACGTGCCATGGGATAACCCCTTCAACATGCTGCGCGCATTGAAAGCCCAGTTCATTTTGCAGAAGTGAAGTATCCCAGCACTTCCGTTCAGTGTACTGTATGCCTGCTCGCTTGGGCACGCCAATAGTGGCCGGGAGGCTAGGCGCGCGCGCCTTAGCGTCGGCGGCCACCGGACCTAACCCTTACCTCCGTCGACCTTGCCGTTCGGTTGTTCCTCGCGATGAATTCCTTGCGCACCGGCCTTCGAGGCCTTGCCTGTTGCGATTAGGAACTTAGGACCGTGGACGGGTTCGAAGGGAGGCGATGTGGGTCATCTACGGCTTGCGCTTCGCTCACTGATGGTCGACCAGGGTTTCGTGATCCGTCCATGCACACGTGAGCAAGCTCGATATCGAGAACCCGATTGGCACCCATGGCCTGCATCCGGCCAACACCGAGTGCCCAGATTGCAACGGCACCGGCCAAGTGAACCAACATGGTGGCTTGCGTCAGAAGAGTTGCTGGCGATGTGCCGGGCGTGGCTGGATCAAGGCGCCGTCCAACCGATAACGATAAAAGCGCCTCAAGTCTGGCGGGCGACCAACTGCGTAGGCCGCGGGGGCCGATTGCCCTTCGCGGCCCAGCCAAAAATGCGTCAGTGGGGCGGACGGTCCTGCTGCCAGAAGGACTTAGTGTCGAGAGCGAAGAACTTGGCGTCGAGAGCGTTAGCAGAACCAGCAATCCCAGCCAAAACCGACAGGGCGACCAAGGCAGATAGGATCGTCTTCATGGCCCGCACTCCATATGCGCGATCCGGACAACATCATTGTCGGCCGTAATCGCTTGTAGGGGGTTAGCGCAGCGACCCAACTCCGCCTGTGCTGCAAAGCACAGTTAGGGTTTTCGGTTGTCCAGCTATGGATCGCCAGCACTGCGCTGATCGGCAAATGAAATTGGCGCCGCAGGCGGGGACCTGGGCGCCGACGCCACCCCGGGGGGATTACGAGGGGATAGGGGTGGCCGCCCCAACAACGTCATCACTCAGTGGTGGGTTCCGTCAAATCGCCCACATACGCAGGACGCCTGTGGATATCTTTGTTGCGGATGTGCAAAGGCGCCCGCACCGAGGGAGTGGCACGAGCGCCGAGTCGAGGGCAGGCCAGGTCTGGAAGAACCCTGGCCGGGATGAGAACTCGCCTTCGCGCCGCAAGTTCCAAGTCACGACGTGATCCGCTACAAGTTGGCGGGTGTTGCGTTCTACTTTCATCCCGCCCTGCGAACTGACCTTGCGTGATCGCCTGCCTAAGGGCGTGGGCTGGTTCTATGAGGTAAAGCATGACGGCTATCGCATGCAGGTCCACAAGGCCGGCAAACGCGTCACGCTCTACACGAAGAACGGCGCCGACTGGACAGAGCGCTTCCCTTACTTGGCCGCTGCACTCGCATCGCTGTCCGGATCCGCCATCATCGATGCCGAGCTCGTACACGCCGACGGCTTTGAGCAGCTCCATCGGCAAGTGCACAAGCGGACGGAGGATGATCTCGTGCTCTGGGCGTTTGACCTCATGCAGCTCAACGGCAACGATCTACGCGCCGTCCACCTTGAGGACCGCAAGCGCCGGCTTGGTCATCTGATCGTCCGGTCGGGTATCGCGTGCCTTTTGCATTCTGAGACATTCGACTATGGCGATCGTCTGCTGGCCGAGTGTGGCAAGCGAGGACTTGAGGGTGTCGTGGCCAAGCACAGAGCCAGCATCTACCGCTCAGGGCGGTCTACGAGCTGGGTGAAAGTGAAGTGCCCAACTTGGCGAGAGGCCAATCTCTATCGTGGTCGACGGCTCTTCGGTGAGGTCGGCTAAACCCGCTCCAGGGCCGCCTCATTCTCATACGCCGACAATGGCTCCAGCATTTTCTGGAACACCTCGATGTTCGTGGTGCGAACCGGGCGGAAGCGGCTCACGCGAAAGGCGAGCTCACGCGTAACCGGGCCGCGAGGTGTGCTGTAGAGGCGTGGCTGATTGACGATCTCCGCTAGCAGTAGGCCGTCTTCGTCCAATCCATATTCTACTCTGCAGGGGACGATTGCGCGGATGGTGTAGACGGCTCCGTTTTTCGGCAGCACCTCGTGCTCCCAACTACCACTGCCCCTGCGTCGGTTGTCCAGACACAGCACCTTCTGTCCGGCATATAGGTTCATCATGACCTCCTGCGTCCGCGATAACAGCTTTGGCCGGCGGACGCCACTCAAGCATTCCTCAGCTATCGAGCTGCGCGCTCCCGGCCAACTCCATCTTGATCTCGTTGCCCTCGACTTTGATCTTCGCCTTGACGTTCTGATGCGCCGCCAGGTCGAAGATGGTCGGCGGTCCGGATAGGACGCCGGCTTGACCGACCATATTGGCCAGATCGACATTGTCGGCCACGTAGCAGAGCACCGCATATACGATCCAGTTTAGTTGGCCACGTCGCTGGGTCGCATCCTTGGACGGACCCTTGGTGGCCGTCATGTGGATCGCTGCATTGGCGACCTGCCTCGGGTCATGGCCTTCATCCTCAGCCATCTCCTCCATCCTGTCCCACAGGCCCTGGAACTCCTCAGAAGTGGCGTCACAATCGAATTTATGGACGCCCTTGGCAGTTTCGATGGTGACCGTAAGCACGTTTCTACTCCTTGGCTGGGAAGCGGTGGAGAACGTTAAGCGCGGCAGGCGGTTAAACGCGGGGTAGCGACCGCCCAGTGCGAGACAGCACTGCTTCAGGCGTGTACGCATCACCAAATTAGGGGAGACTTGGGTGCTGCTGGGGCGCGAGCGTCTGCAGCTGATCTAAGGAAGGCGAGGTGGGCCATCTGCGGCTTGCGCTTCGCTCACTACTGGTCGATCAGGGTTCGTGATCATCCATGCCCACGTGAGCAAGCTCAACCTTGAGAACCCGATTGGCATCCACAGCCTGTATCCTGCCACCGTCGAGTGCCCAGACTGCAAGGGCACCGGCATGGTGGATTGCGCCAGAAGAGCTGCTGGCGTTGCGCTGGGCGTGGTTGGGTCAGGGCTCCAATCGGCCGATAACCGGAGCGGCCAGATGAAACGCGCGGGGCCAACCAGATAGAGTTCCGTCGTCCAATCATCCGGAGCCCCTCGGCTCGTAATGATGCGCCTAGTTCAGTTTGAAACAATGATGGCCAAGACCATGGCGAGTACGACCAGGTGCAGGACCAGGAAGAGCAAAGAAGGAACGAGTAGGCGCGTCATATCGAGAATGGGGCAATGGGCGTGCCAAGGACTGCCCGCGGTGTGGCGGGCGCTTCAGAATCATGTTCGGGGAGTGCGTTAACCAGACACCGAATGCTGAATTGCATCGAGATGCAAACATCCTTGTTCTGTAATCCCGCGCCTTCGCGCGTTGCGGCAGAGGAGGATGTCCGATGTCTGACGACGACCTCTTCTATATCGGACCAGATGGCACGCCAATAAAGCTCGATGATCTACCGTCTCGCGGTTTCATAGACTGGCAGCCACGGCATAAAGCCATGGTAGTTGCCGCCGTGCGGCGCGGCTCGATAACCGTCGGTCAGGTCTGCGCACGTTACGATCTATCGATTGAAGAATACCTAGGTTGGTATCAGTGCTACTCGCCGCAGCCGCCCGCAAGCGCCTAAGGACTAAGCTTAGAGACTTGGCACCTCGGAGACCATGGGCGGAGAATTAGCGGCAAGCACAGGTTCGCGCAATTCCGCTTCGCGAATTGACCTCACCTGCGACAATGAAATGAGCAGGTTCTGACGCCGCTTGGCCGCGACCACTGCTAGTGTCGAGTATGCAGGGTGCGCGGGATCCTTGACCATGGTGCGGTCCTCTTCGGTCGCAATTTGCTCATCGAGGCTGACAATCATGTTGTCGAAATCCCTGATCATCTTATCGAGCAAAGCGACCCTCTTCTCCTTCTCGCTGGCACCGAACTGCTCCGTGTGAACCGACCGGCCAGCGTCACTCATCTTGTCGTCGTTCATAGTGCGCTCTCCCAATCAAAAAGCCCACGGTGGCGCAAGAACTGCCCCGGCAGGCCCTGTCGGGCACACAAAGTCAGCTGCAATGTGCTGTGCTCTTGCGCTGTAAAAGAGGATACTGACGCGAAGTTAATAATGTTGGCATGCGGATTTCTACGGAGAACGAGGCGCACAAACCCTTGCGGATATCTACCATCCAGGTCTTTCGAACACTCGCCATCGGTTCCGATTGGCCTCCCGCCAGGCCGTGGTCTTGATCTTGCGCCAACCGCGGCAGGCCCCGACTTATAGGGCGCGTCTCGGAGCTTGCTCACTACGCCTTCCAGTCCGTGCTTCTCAGCCACCTGGAGTAGCGCTTGGCCGTCGTCGAACGGTTCGGAGCACAGGACCGCGGGACAACCAAACCGGCTCAGAAGAGCCTGCAGGCGCCCCTGGCGAGCTGCCAGCGACCACTTCCGCAGATCCCTGCTGTTGAGGGCCAGGAGGTCGAAGGCCCACACGTGCAGGTCGGCAGGTTGAGATGAACGGCTAAAGAGGCGCCAGAAGTCCGGCATGCCGCGGGCGTCACTGGCCAAGATTTCGCCGTCGATGATTGCCGACTTGGCGGGCAGTTCGCGGATCACCTCGCACAGCTGTGAGAAGCGCCGGCTGAATCGAGACCCGCTGCGGCTGTAAAGCTCCACCTCGTCGCCGACTTTGTGGATCTGGACGCGGAAGCCGTCGAATTTGATCTCGTGCTGCCAGTCGTCGCCACCCGGCACAGTCTTGGCCAGGACGGGGCTGCAGGGCTCGATGTACTTGAAGAACACGCCTTATGTGTAGAGCGTCACGCCACGGCATTCAACGATGGGTCAAGGCGCCGATCGGGCGATAGGGAGGGGCGACCGCAAAAATGGCGCCTCGGCCAAGTGCGGGGGCACTTGCTAAGGCGCCGCGGCCACAGCTTGAGGGATGAAAGGTGGCCGCCGATACACTCTCTGCCCAGTCGGAGAACCCGTCAAATCAACCCCGTCGCTGGCGCAGGGGGGATGCGTCTAATCATCAGGCCTCAGCTACCAGCCCTCAAGCCACTCAGCCTCGTCCTGCTCGATCCCGCGCGGTGTGATGCGCAACGTCCCTGCCGGTGTGATGGTCGCCATACCGTGACGTAGCGCCCTGGCAAACTCCACCAGCAGGTCGGCGTCATATCGCTCCGGCACAACCCCGTTGGGCTCCGCGTGGTGGCGCAGAACCGTAAGCGCCCCAGGGGTTCCGAAGTCCCACCACAGATCGAGGTGGGCGTTCCTGGCGGCCTCGGCGGCGATGAGCCATGCTGGCTTGGTGCATGGCACCGCGGGTACGGCGGAGGCGACCACTGTGGCGGCTGCTCCAACGATAACGGTCCGTTTGCTAACGTCTCTCATTCTACCTCCAGCGCCCGCGTATCATGTTCGGCCTGCGGGCGCCATGCGGTGTGCAACCTCAGGCGACGTGCGCCTTCTGGCCAGCGAACTGCAACACGGCCTCGATCAGTCGGCCCGTAGCCGCCACATCCGCGCGCTGGCTGCACTCGGGGTTGAGTTCGTCGATGTCGCCGATGGCAAAGGGGAAAGAGCCCGAGTGGCGCCAAGGGGAGGCGCTGACCGGGAAAGCGGGGACAACTGTTGGCGCTGGGATTGGCGGCGCCCCGCCGGTGGTATTGAGGGGCGCGAAGAAGCGGTGAAGGAGGGAAGGCGATGGGCTTGGATCTTCATGGAGCGACGGCCTGCTCCTCAACACGCCTCATAACACTAGACCTAGGGCCGAACTATCTACCAGTGACCGTAACCCCAGAGCACGCGGTGCAATTCTACGCGGCAATGCTGGATAATAAGATAAACCCCGAGTTCAAGTTGACCGTGGAGCCAGTCCGCGGACGTACCAAGAGAGTCCCGCAGCGCACCGCCAGTCAGCTCCTCAACGCCGCAGTGGAGCTTAGTCGCGCCATCCAGCAACTGTGCCCAGAGTGGTTCCGAGACTTGGAGGCTCGCGGGCTGGTCACTGTCACCCCTACGCTCAAGCACTGAGGAGGCGCCCAGTGAAGATCCCCGGGAAGCTGAAGTCGCGCACCAAGCGCAAGATCAAGGGCACCGCGATCGCACTCCCGGTCGTCACGGAGACCTACACTATCAAGGCTCCGCACAAGAGTTATCGACTTGTGAAGGTGGAACCATCGGACGCGGAGCTCGCCCACGAAGCGCGCCTGCGTCGGGCGCAAGAGATCATAGAGATCATAGACGAGGTCAAGGAGCTGGAGCGCAAACAGGCGAAACGGTTCAAGAAGGGAGGGAGGCAGCGATGACAGACACGACCGCAGTCGCCGCGGAGATCCGACACCTGATCTCGACAGGCACTCCCGAGCGCCAGCTACTCACAACGGTAGCGCAGCATTTCCCAGACCTAACACCGGCCGAGCTCAGCCAAGCCCTGCAGGTGGCCACAACAGCGGCCGAGCGGCAAGCTACCCGGAGCCAGCCCGATCCAGCCAAGGGAAGGGCATTGCTCGCTCACTGGCGCGCGCTCAAGGCTCGGAGGACTGATGCCCATTCCTAAAGACTGGCCCGAAGATAAGTCGCTGCCGAACCCGTACAGCGCCTTCCCCTTCGTGGTCTGCGAGATGCTCACTCCTCGCGAGATCAATTCATTAAGGCAAGAGGCGAAAAGAGACGCGCGCCTATCTCAGGCAAGCGTTTGCCCATCTTCGGCCGGAGAACCGCAAGTGAGCCGCAAGGACCAGCTCATCAGGATCATCGCCCAGCTCGACGGTCACTTCGCCGCTGATGATGCATCGCCGGCTGACGCCGACCGCTGGCGCGAATTGAAGCGGGTGTCGTCTACACGGTGCATGCTGGCGAGGAGCTGGTAGCACGAGCCGTGTTGGACAGTTCCCGCGGGTCGATCTCGCAAGTTTTGGTGTGGCCAGCTTGGCGCCGTCGCGGCATCGCCACGGCCTTATACCGCCTCATTGAATGGGAACGGGGAGAGGCGCTGCGCCCTAGTCGGATCCGCAGCCGACTAGGCAAGGTGTTCTGGACGAGCCGTCATTGAGATGAAAAAGGGCCCCGACGCCCACACTCGCGGGGCCACACAGGATCGGAGGTCCGGGGGAACGGGGGGAGGGACGGGATCCGGTGTTGAGCCGAGCTTACCCATGTCCTGGTTGACGAAGTGTGAAGGTGTGGGCGTGAAGGCCCCAGGGTGGCGACCGCCCCTAACGCGCTACAAGGTCGGAGCGGTCGCTTGTCGGTCGTTGATGGAAGGTGGCTACGCACACCATCGACCGATGCCCATCATGGGGCGTCCGTGGTTCATGAAACAAATGGTCGCCGATAAAATGGGTCAGCATTATATACAACACGGGAAAACCGCTTCCTATCGTGGCCTATTTTGGTCGGTTTGAGTTAACCCTATCAGGGTGTACCTAGAGCCCTCCCTTGACTCGCTGCGGCGGTTTTCCCGGGCGTTTTCGGGCGGTCCCTCGTTAACCGCGCTCCAGGCCTCACGTTGACCGAGGGAATGGTGTGCCGTCAGATAACCGCCAAGCGTCCCGGCCTGTTCACTCGCGCCGTTGGGCGTCCATACTTGGCCGGCCGAAGTCTGCCCACTTCGGCCGGCATGAGTTTTAACGCTAGCGCAACTGCACTCCGCATATCGTCATGCTGCGCTCTCCGCCTCGCAGCGAGGGCGTGCCGGCTGGCTCATTCCCATTCCGCACAACATGGGCCGACCGGCTTTATGTACAATCAATAGGTGCGCTGCCCCTCGGCAGGCCTTGCAAGGCGGACGGTTACGACCTTATCGCTGCTCAACAGGATTTCGCCCGCTTCGCGGCCTGCCGGTTGGGCTCTGATGCTGACGGGCCTCCCACAACGCACCGACGAGCTCGTGGCCAATGTCAATCGCTGCCACAGCGTCTGCAATTGACGGTCGACTCTGAATCTCCGGCGGCTGGAAACAGTTGCCGGAGTTTTTCTTTGATTAGGCTCGCTTGCGCTTCTCTTCCGATAGCGCAACCACGGCAGCGACCGGGTCGGGCACCAGGTAGGTGGTGTATGTCTGGACCCTCTTGCCGTCGCGTCGTGCCTCTTGCCGCCTCTTGGGCATGAGCGCATGGCGAGCTCCTTCGCGAATGTCGGAAAGGGCGGCCTACGGGTCACTCCGAGCGAGACGCAGAAGAGCGCATAACCCTGTTCAACCGCCGACCGATGAGTTCGGGCCGGGCCTGCATCACGCGACGGAACTCCACGGCGAGCTCTCTGGCACTTAACTCCCGTGTCCACCCAGCCACAACGCCATCCAGGGCGCCGAGCAGGTAAGTAGCCATCACCTCGTCAACGTAGAGATTGTTCGTCGGCTCGGCCGTGTGGACGAGCCAGGCGCGTGATAGACTGTTTTGGGCGTGCTCGCGCGATTGGTGGGCTGGCAAGTTGCTGTCTGAAGTCACTGCAGCAAACTGCAGAGCATACGTGGCTTGGCGCACTTCTCAGCGTGTCAAAAGCTTCAGGAAGAGACCAGCACGCCTGATCAGCGACCAGACTGCGCGTCACGAGCTCAAGACGCTCCGAGCGGCCATCCGGTTCTACCATCGGGAGCATGGGCCGCTAACGGCTGTTCCCGATGTCACGCTACCGGATCGTGCGCCAGCGCGCGCCGATTACTGGTGGACGAGGGCGGAGGCTGCAGCGCGCATCCGCACCGCTCGATCACGACCCGAGACCCACCACCTCGTGCGCATCATTCTGATTGGCCTCTACACCGGTACCAGACCGGGGGCCATCATGAGGCTGCGCTGGCTCCCGTCACCGGAAGGCGGGTGGATTGACGTCGACAACGGCCTCCTGCATCGCCGTGGCCAAGGGACAGCCGAGACCAAGAAGCGGCAACCGCCAGCGCCGCTCCATCACAAGCTGGCCCCGCATGCACGTCGCTGGCGGAACGCAGATCTCGCCAAGGGGATCGCGTCGGTCATCCACTACCAGGGTGCGCCGATCTCGACCAAGGTCCGGCGTTCCTGGGAAACAGTACGGAAGCTTGCTAACCACGCGCGCAAGGATTCGCCGCACATACTACGCCACACGGCGGCGACGTGGTTCATGCAGACGGGTATCGACCTGGCGCAGATCGCCGGATACTTGGGCATGAGCACCGAGACGCTGGAGTCGGTCTATGGCCACCGTCACCCGAAGTTCATGGCGGATGCCGCCCAGGTTTCGCCCGGGAAACGGAAGAACAGGTTTGGAACCAGGTGACCCGAAGATCACCAAAAACAGCTGATTTTACTGGATTTACGACGGGGGTTCGTTTCTTCGGGAGCAAGGGGTCGGGAGTTCGAATCTCCCCGCTCCGACCAATAAAATCAAGTACTTATGAGATGGCGTGGAACATCGGGCGACGCTTTCGTAAGGTCTGAGAGGACAGCAGCGCCAAGTCGCGGCGCGAGCCCAATGCACATACCAACAAGGCGATCACGCTTATTGCCTCGGCGCTTGCGCCCGGGTATGCGCGGAATTAAGCACCACAAGTTATCAGCTGCACGCTAAGGATGTTGGTTACTTCAATCCGAACGGTACTCATTATGCTCGGACTGCAGGCAAGATGTCATTTGTTCGGGTGAGCACAGGCGCATTGCTGAACTTCGCTGACGCGAAATGCGCCAACGGCTTCGTCGACCCAGAATTCCTTAGAAATCACATTCAGGTCGGGAGCCCATGTGAAGGTCTCGAGATACTCGGTGTCGGTGCGTTCTCCTTCCACACCGTAAACAGGATCGAGAAGGTTCCCGATTGCGCCGCGCAGCGCGAGGCATCGACAGTGAATGCTACGGTCCATGTTCGCTCGAGCTTCGGTAGCTTCATCGGTGCATAGTGCGCCTCGGTGAAGGCAAGCGTCGGCCTACATACGGGCTGTGACCAGCTTTGGGTGGCCTCATCAGGATGAGCGGAATTGTTGTTATCAGCGCCGGGTTGAATGCACCGAGCATGGGCTTGTCCTCGACGAGAGAGTTGGGCTGAGCGACTTGTGCCGGGACTGCTCTCGGCGGTTACATCGAACCATCCAGGTTCCTGACCCGAAGGACCGTGTATACGAGCACCGCAGCGTAGAGGGCAAAGCCAGCGGCTACCGCTGCGCAAAAACCCGATAAGCCGAGATCTAGCCAATACACGGCTGCGAGCCCTGCGCCTGCGCTGGCAATCAGGCGCAGGGCGTTGGCGTTCATCGCCGCGATGCCGCGGCCAAAGCCTTGGCACACGAAGAACAAGCCGAGGCCCAGCCCGAAGCACAGATACGCCGGTCCAACAATCCGGAGATACTGCGCACCAATGCGCTCTACTTCGGGGTTGTTGCTGAATAGGCCCAACCAAAGGCTCGGTTGTACGGCAACGATCAGTCCAATCGTTCCGCACACTGCTGCGATTGTAATGGCACCCGTCCAAGCGATCTGACGCGCACGGTGATATTGCCCTGCACCCCAGTTCGTACCCACCATCGCTACGATGGCGGTTCCGAAGCCAAATGCGATCGGCTGCATGATGTATTCGAGCCGGGCCCCCATGGCATAGCCAATGGCGGCCTCGGGGCCGAACTGTCCGGCGATTCCTGTCAAAATGACGATGGATAAATTGGTGATTGCCGTGTTCACCAGGCCTGGAACGCCGACCTTGAGAATATCGGCGAACAACTCCCATTGAGGGGCTATTCCGCCGAAGTTCAACCGCACGATTGAGCCCGAGGAGCGCAGATAGCGAATCATGATCAGGCTGCCGACCGCGAAGGGGATCACCAGCCCCCATCCCGCGCCTGCAGGACCAAATGCCGGGATTGGCCCCCAGCCGAAGATCAGCAGGGGCGAGAGCACGATATGAGCGACAACGCAGCCAACCAGTACGCTCGCGTGCAGACCCATGTTTCCCGTGCCGCGCACGGCATTTCCTAGGAGATTAAGCACCGTGATGCAAACCGCGCCGCCAAGCGCGACGTTCGCGTAGGCGAGTGCATCCGACAGCATTTCGCCCCGGCCGCCCATCCATCCGAAAATGAAGGGAGCGGTAAGCAACATCAGGGTAGAGAAGATCACACCAAGTACAAGTGCCAACACTAAAGCGTGGAAGACGAGCTCGTCGGCGCGGTCGCGCTTGCCAGCGCCAAGAGCCCGTGCGATCGCAGAAGTCACACCCGCGCCCATCCCGCTGTTGGTGGTTTGCAGAACGAGCATCACAAATGGAAAAGCCAGCGAGGCGCCGGCGAGAGCATTGGTGCCGATGCGACCAAGGAAGAAACCGTCGAAGACGATGACGCCAACGAACGCGAGTAGGTTCAGGACATTCGGTGCTGCAAGCCGCAGCAGCGTGGGAAGGATCGGGGCTTCCAGCAGTAGTTTCGTTCGTGCTGCCGCAGCCGGCTTAGGGGCGCTGGTTGGAGCGGACAGTGGCGCCGGCCTGATGGTTTGGGCGCTCATGGGCGCTCCTATGAGAGTGGAGGCAGCGCTTGAGAACGGAGATCCGCGAGCGTCGGGCGGCTGCATCAGGAACCCGATGGCGCGTCAGTGCGCCGCGGGGTCTGAAATAGTCCTTCGCGATGCCTGCCAGCAAACCATCATTACTTGGGGTGACCCAAGATTTTCTCATGAGTGTGGGAGCATGGTGCTGTTGTTGGACAGCCCTACCAGGCAGTATCCTCGCCCATCTCAATCACAAGGTCCTGTGCATGCCGCGCCGCCTACCGCCGCTGAATGCACTCCGAGCCTTTGAGGTAGCGGCTCGCAGCGAGAACTTCACGCGGGCAGCAGAAGAACTCGGTGTCAGCCAGGTCGCTGTGAGCCGGCAGGTGAAATCGCTCGAATCGGCTCTTGGCCTCAAGCTGTTCGCGCGCGACGGCAAGCGCCTCGTTATCACTGACGCAGGCAAGCAATACCTGGTTGTCGTCCGCGATGCGCTAGACCGGATTGCCGTGGGCACGAACCGCCTGCTTCAAGAGAGGCCGTCGAGAATTTTGACCGTCAGCACCTCGCCGGACTTCGGTGCGAAATGGCTCGTGCACCGGCTCGGGCACTTTACTTCGGCCCATCCGGAGATTGATCTCCGCATCTCAACGGTGGTCAAGAAAGTCGACCTCATCACTGAGCATGTGGACCTTGCGATCCGGCATGGCGACGGGCATTGGCCGGGTCTCGATGCCATTGCGCTCTGTCGGGAGCGGCTCGTGGCGGTTTGTAGTCCTCGACTACTTTCCGGCCGCAATCGCATCACTCAACCGTCGGACCTCCTCAAATTTCCGCTTCTTCGATTGGACGGCTGGACTACCTGGTCGAAATGGTTTGAGGCCGCAGGTGTTTCAGCATCCGCCCGGCGTGGACCGGTGCTCAACCAGGCCAGCATCCTCATTGACGCCGCGATCGACGGGCAGGGAGTCGCGCTCGCGCGCACGACACTTGCAGCATGGGACCTACTGCATGGCCGCCTCGTCGTGCCGATCGATGTGGCACTCCCGCTCGAGAACACCTATTGGATCGTCTATCCGAAACTGACGTCACACGAGCCGAAGATCGTCACGCTTCGGGACTGGCTGCTGGCGGAGGCTGCCGAGGATGAGCGCAGCTTGCGTGCACTTGGCGGCAACGGCTACGCACGAACGAAGCGGTAGGACGATCCGCTGCGCTCAACAGCCGACTCCGGGGGAAGGGACGATGAAGCCGATGATGCGCTGACGGTCGGTTGTGAGCTTGTCGAGCAAGGATTTTGTGCACTGCCTCGGCACGCATTGGATCATGATGATCGGCGGCGGGCATCCATCCGCGATGCGCAAAGGAGATAATGGGGTGGGTGAGGGCGTCACCGAGAACCACTACGCTCTGTCGTCCTGAAGAAAGCTCGACGCATATGTGGTCCGCCGCATGCCCGGACGTGTCGAGCGCGCGCGTGCCTTCGCAATCTCCTGCCTCGGAGCGATAGTCATTGGCTTGTCTTTGATGCTTTCGAGATTTCCCCTTGCGCCGGCCGCAAAATTCTGGCGGTCCTTAGGAAGACGCGAAGGCACATCCGGGGCCAACCAGAAATCGAGCTCAGCGGCGGTGATCAGATAGGAAGCTTTTGGAAACATCGGGGTGTCGTCGAAGTCATCGAGCAGACCCCAGAGATGATCGGGATGGGCGTGCGTGAGGAAGATTTTGCTGATCGAGTGCCGGTCGATGCCGGCCGCTTCAATGTTTGCGGCAAGCTTGCCGGCACCGAGCATGTAATGCGGCCCAGAGCCTACGTCGATAAGGATCGTTTCCGCCCGGGGCGCGCACCAATGTCACGTTGCAGGGTGGCGTGATCGCCGCGATCTGCGCGAGTAGCCAAGGCAGGTTGCGAGCAAACCGGCCGACTGCGGCGTCAGATCGAGCCTGCCGGTGTCAGCTCGTCGTGTTATGCGCGCCACGCGAAGGAGCGGATCGACGTCCAGGCCGAATTCTTCAAGCATGACATCGAAGGTCGTCTTCTCTCCGCGGTCGGACCGCGCGACAGCTGCGCCTGATTTCGGTTGGGGAAGGTATGGCGGCGTCCACCTCGGATGAGGACATGGACGCGATGTTTCAGCCGAGGCCTCACGGGGCAATCGCGGCGAGCCCCGTAGTCAAAACCCACATCAGCGCGAGCGCAAGGTCAACTCTTTGCTCTAGGCACGCCGAGCTTCTTGAGCTGACGCACATCGCTCGCGGCCTCGGCCA